>Ga0310345_10003045_pt1 | contig 16285 bp, 28 predicted proteins | sample HC15DNA20500_MG_FD_204667 | JGI IMG/M metagenome (GOLD analysis project Ga0310345, IMG submission 204667) | Marine microbial communities from station ALOHA, North Pacific Subtropical Gyre - HC15-DNA-20-500_MG | ecosystem: Environmental > Aquatic > Marine > Oceanic | place: Pacific Ocean: North... | reverse complement strand
GTCCAAACTTGCCCTTCTCTTTCTCACAATGCAATTCAATGTCTTGACCTTTTACTAATTCTTTCAAACGAGCTTTCGCTTTTTTACCAAGCTCTTTTTCCACTAAATTCCTAGTGCGTGTCTCTGGACAATTTATACCAGCCAACCTTATCGTGGCTTTGTGCAAAATGCTAAAGCCTAAATCCAAAACACAACGAATTGTATCGCCATCAACAACTTGTACGCTACCCTTTTTAATCCTGTAGTCATACATCAGAACCAAACCCCATCTTCTAGAATTGACGTTGGTTGGATAGGAACAAAGAATATTGGAGTGCTATCTCCAACAAAAGCATCTAAATAATTGTAGTTAAAATACTCTTCTGCTTCCTCTTCGGACATATCGTTCATCAAAATCTCAATACACTTCTGACGATTATACACAACTGCCATCTTATTAAATTGCCAACCTAATCCAATAAAAGCATCATCGAACCCATCATAAAAGATAAGTTCTTCAAATCTATCGTCTTCGGCAAAACGCTCTTGTACAGTCTTCTGCATCAGGTAAGTATCCCTATCACTAGACCAAACCCAAACGATAGCACCACCAATAAAAATACCACTACCGCTGAGTGTTGATAACAGAATTTAGACAACCCCAACATCCCTAATCCAAACATTACGACTTGGCAGTTCCTCTAATATCATTAGCTAGAACCCAAAAGGCTTTGTTGAGCCTATTGCGTTCTGTACTATCTAACACACCATCAGACGTTGTGCTTTTAATCAGCTTGACCAGTTCCCATGCTGATTTCATTGCCTTACGATTCGTTACTACTTGAAAAATAAATCCCATGATTTTACTCCCCTATTGATTGTCGGCGTTTCCTCTTAGATTTAGAACGCACGTTGAGATAAGATTTGTTCTTATTAGAACCCTTATCCCAACACTTTAAACAAAACCCATCACCCAACTCAGCAATTTTAGAGCATCGTTTGCATTTGCCTTTTGTATCATCAGGCATTTCTACGGGTTTATTTAAATTTAAATCATCTCCCCTTTTTCGATATATTCTAGTACCCATAGATTAATCGAAATAGTCGGTGTTAATTAGTTCTTCCAATGATTGATATAGTTCAATCTCGACATTGTATTTAGGGATATTCAAATCTTCTAGGGCTTGTTCAGCAACAGCCTTATTGAAATATTCCCCATACACTTGAGTTTGCCATTCTACATCAGGTTGTCCACCGCCGTTAGTTATTACAACCGGGGTCTTTTTTACTATTCTATACATGTCCTATACCGTCCTATATAATTAGTAGACTAGCTAGAGATGAGAAGCCCCCACAGCACACTGTACCCTTCACCACTTCACTTACCCTAGTAGCCACACTTGCTTCTCATCTCAAGCTAGTCTACTACTGTAAACCGCATTTCCTTCCCTGTTAATTCCTTGACCTTATCCATGATTTCATAAACAGAAACAGAAGTGAACAACTTTGCTTTGTGTTTTGAAATTGCGTTGTAGCTGTAAACTAAAGACCATCCAAATAGACTCTTATATGCCCACATATCAATGTCATCATAACTGGAATACCAACCGTGATGATAGATAGTGAATGATATGATATGTGTCATTCGTAGGAATCTGCTACTACGAAATCCCTATCGAATTCTACAGGTTAGTTCGATTGTATTTATTTATCTTCCTGAGTTCGTAACCAATACCAATCAAAGCATTTAACATACCCATTTGATAAGCCTGTTCATCACTAAATTCATCAACAATTCCTAATTGTTTTCTAGCCTCTGCTAGATAATCAACATACGTATTGTTGGGGTGATTACCATTACCATTGCTATTACCATTGCTATTACCATTAGATTGATAATTACCGTTGGGACGAGATGCATTCCTTTGATTACCCATCAATCCTTGAACCATTTTCTACTACTCTCCTAATCCTAATTCTTCAGCATTGATATTTACTTTAAACCAATCAACATAACAATATCCACAAATCGGGCCAGAGTTATATTCAGGGTCATCTTCAACAGCTATAACTATTGGAGAATCAGTTACAAACGTATGACCTCTAGGACAAATGTACTTCTTCTTTTCCCCTGCTTCACTAGTTATGAAATCTATCATATTACCTTATATGAGGATAAACCCATCCTCAAATTTATATTGACCAGTTCTAATAGTAGGCCACCTATCATTTTGTGGCTCAAAGATTTTCCACGTACCATCAGAAAAAACTATCAGATTATATGCGTGACCACCTGAATAATCAATGACCAATCCAACAGAGTTCACCCCAAACTTTCGTGCTACCCTAGCCTTGAAATTGAAGGCAAAATTATCACAGTCATATTGTTCTGTAACGTATCGTTTTTCATCAGTCCAATCCCAATCAATTATCTTTTTCCAATCGGCTTCATTACATGTCCAAAACTTAGTGTCTAAAGCCTTAATTTCCATTTTAGCTGTATGGGGCATCTCCCCCGAATTTTTCCAACCTATCATAGTTGTGGATATAGAACTTCTAACTTCAAAACCAGTTTGTTCTTCATATTGTATATCAGGAAGTTTGAAAAAGTCAAGACAACCTTGAAGAGTATCAATTAAGTTCGCCATTTTTTCATCTCCCCTTGCAATTGCTCACTAAGAATAGTAGCTTGTTCCAACGTAGAATTTAATGCAGTAATTTCCTCTTGAAAGGAAGCCTTTTCGTTCTGAAGTGATTCTGCCCATTTAGAATCTCTAACTACCCAATCCTCAATCTCTTTCTTTAAGGACACATTTTCTAAAAAGGAATCGCTGACTTTCTTCTCAGCTTTAGTATGTTGAGATGTCACATATTCTAGTTTTCCTTGTAATCCCAGAATATCTTTCTCAAGAGTTGCTATTTCATATTTTGCTGACGTTAGAGTTTCATTCAACGTATCATTTTTCTTTCCTAACGATAAGATAGTTTTCTCTAGCGTTTTCAAACCTTGTTTATTATCTGGTTCAGGAGTAGCCGTAGATACTAATTTATACTTCCCCAGAAACCCCATTTTTACGATAAGCTGGATACCAAACAATAACCATTCTTGTATACGTTTCACGATTTTTTTACCTCCGCAATACTTTGTTCAGGATTGTCCCCACATGCCATTCGTCCCATAATATAACCTATATGAATATTGCCAAGGATAAACTCAACAATTTCTTTCGGCATAGCATCTCTAGCAAAATCATAATAGGATACCGATAGATGCATAATTTCATCAGTAGCCATAAAGGTTTGTAGAGACAAGTCCTTTTCTAAATCTTCTAGAGAATGAATGTAAACACAGGCTCGTTCAAATAATGTTTTCCCTTCATCTGAACCCATACCCTAGACCTTTTTATTCTTAGTAGAATATACAGGAAACCCATCAACTATTTCTGATGTGTAATCCCTGAAAAGATTAGGCCAATTCTTGATTGCTATTTCAGCTACTTGAGAAAATACTAATCTAAGTTCCTCTTCCGCAGATGGGTCTGTACGCATTTCAATAACATGACGTAAGGTTCTCATGTTTGTACTCCAACCAATATTAGTAGCCAAACCAATTGGAGCAATTCGACGCATAGCCGATGTTAGTTCTTTCTTCTCTTGAAAGGAATCCAAGTGGTCTAAATCAAAAAGTTCTGCCATCTCTTTCTGCAAAGAAGACAATTCCTCAAACGTTTTAGTAAAGAGCGTCATAGCCTCTTCATTCTCTTGGATACACAAAGGCGCATAAAAGTCTAAATCAGTAAGTCGAACATACCTTAACGATTCTTGCGACATAGCCGTACCTACACGATGCCTAACTAACTCATGGGTAAATACCCGACTAACATCGCAGAAAAAGAAATTTGCTACGCCATGTTCCAAAACACTACCATCACCTTTGGCTATGATATTAGAAATGTACGCCTCATTAGAATTTCGTACCCTTGTGATATTTGGGTTTAGGGTAGTCCCAAAACTTTTATAGCAAGCCCTACCATACACCTCTGTTAGAGCCTCTATATCGGTAGATGCGTCTGTATCCCATTCAGATACACCTAGATGAGACAACAATGCATTTACACCATCGGCATTAAGTCTAGATTCCCCAACTAAAAACACTTTGGGTTTAACTTCACTCATATACCTTACCTTGAATACAAAATTTTCATGGGAAGTTTTAATGCTTGCGAAATAGGTAATGTCTTGTAACTTTCTAATAAAGCTGGAGATGGATTTCTTAACCCTCTCTCAACACCTTGAATTTGAGTACGAGAATATCCCGTATACGTTCCCATTTCATATTGAGTAAGTTGGGCTTGTTGCCTTAATGTTTTTAAATAATACCCTAGATTTTTAATCTCGCCCTCCCCTTCACAATAAGGGCAGATAATATGTGTATCAACCGATTTTTCGTTATGTAAAGACATGCTTTAAAACGTTAATATTTTACTAGCATAGCAAGATTCGTTACGCTCATGATACCGTCCCTCTCCATCTCCCGATTGAGATTCTTCTATGATGAAACTGGCACAAGCTCCACAGACATTACCATGCTCCGCACATTCATCATCTTCGCAACTATCAGGATTTTCGCATGTTCCTTCAAAGATATTCATTGAGCCACACCCATTTCCGCATGTCGAATTTTCCAAATATGTCGAATACTACATTCTCGTGAGCAATGTATATTCTTATATCCCCTACGTTTCTGAGCATTATATACAGACCTAGCCCAAGTTACATCTACATCACAATAACTGCATTTAAACGTTATGCTAGAACTTTTTTTCCTACATTCTGGAGAACAAAATTTACGAGCAGACTCTACTTTCATACTACAAACAGCACATACTTTCGGTGTTTTTCGGGCCTTAGTAGGCAACCCTTTCTTTTTAAGGATTTGTCTAACCCGCTCCCGTGTTACACCAACAGCTTTACCAATAGCATCTAAAGTCCATTCAGGATTTTCTTCTCTTAATGTAAAAACGCTTTGTTTGTTTACAACTCTGTCCATAATTTTCCCTCATATCCTAACCACCCCTTCAGCAAGATATACTTTAAATACTACCAAAGATGTATTCAAATGTCAAGACTACTTAAAGGGTATTTGATACAACCATGTAACAAGTTCCTTTTCGGATGTACCAAAAATTGTTTGGGACGGTGGGGAATCATATCCAAGTTGTAATGCATACTCATCATGACTAACTAATGTTCCATTCATGATTATCGGCATTCCATTAAAGTTTAGAACGTTAGCTGTATGGAAATGTCCTAAAACAGCAGCATCAAAATGTTCAATAAATCGCCAATGCTCCATCTTTTTTATAACACTACCAAATGGGAATCCACCATAACTTTTAATAGTATCCCCATGAGTTACCAAAAACCTATGGTTCATCACATCGGCTATGGAGAATGCCACCCTATTTATATGTGGTGGTCTATGGAAGAATATTCTTTCTTGATTACTCTTCAAATTCTCCATCAGATTGACACGTACTAAATCCCAATTAGAACCAGCCGAATATAACTTATCTAGATTTCCATGATTACCGGGAGCATCGTGCCAATGGACTTCATCAAAGATACCTAATAATTTATCTATCAACTCACCCATAACATTCGTTGATATAGCGAGTTGTTCTGGAATACCAAACTCAAAATCATTCATGCGTCCTTGCTGACCAACACGCTCACCATGCACATTGTCTCCAGCATCAAATACATGAATAATTCTTAGTGCTGAATCATTCCTATGCAACCTAACAATACTATCAATCGATTCATATAGTTGAGCCATTCTATCGGTATACACATTAGAATCAAACGTAGGTGTTCTTCTACCAATATGTAAGTCAGAGAGAATCAAACAAACACGTTCTTCAACACCATCATTACTGTCTAATTTTGGCGCAGAAACTCGTTCAGATGGAATCATAAGACGTTGAATCTTTTGTTCCATTGTTTCTTCGACAGTGGGTTCTTTAGAAGATTCAATAGGTGACTGTAATGGTTGAGAATTATCCAGAGCAGTTTTTATTAATCGGCCTTCGGGATTATCTCTTTTCATCCATGAATAAACAGTAGCTTTATTAAGTCCCATTGATTCAGAGGCTTGAGCAATACTTTTTCCCCCTAACATTTCCTTCACAATCAGATATGCTAGTTGAGTCTTTTCCTCTGACGTAAATAATCTTGGTTTATCCAATGAAGCACACTCCGAATTTTTAACAACTTATAAACCCCTTTGCTTGGATGTTTCTACCATAATTTTAGACATTCCCTTTGCTGAACATACTCTTGAACAATAATTTCGGCCTTTGTATCGTGGGTCATCTTCTTGTTTTATTACAACGGTTCTTCTCCGATAAAAGATTTGGCTACATGTATTACACACCAGTGCGGTATATAAATAGTGAAACAAACATTCTTGAGAACAAAACTTCTTTGAAATTTGTCCAACAATAGATTTTCCACATCCCTTACATGGATGGGATGAAATGATACGTTTAGTTTCTACCTGATAAACTGAACAAATTTGTCTAACCCGTTCCCCACTAATACCAAAAATCTCTCCGATTTTTCGGAGAGCCATCCTTGGGTTCCTCTGCTTGAATTCAATTATTTGAATAGATTGTACTTTCATTGGTCAAAGTGATTTTACGAATAATCACATTAGTTAATCAGAAAAATCAACTTTCGTCAAATATGTAGGTTTATCCTACTGTTGAGTCTTTTTCAATATTAAATATGGGAGGCAAAGTAGGTAAAGGTTTCTCAGGTATTTCATACAAAAAATTCACATCCTCAGTACTAATACCCAACTCAGTTAAAAGAGTGTATTGGAGAGTCATAGGCTTCAGATTTAAGGGGTTATCTCTCCACAAAACAAATTGGTCATGAACAGCACTTACAGTTTCTGCATTTTCAGTTGGTAGAGCGGTTAACATCATCTCTGTTAAATCACCAAAATACTGAATCCGATATAACTCTGCCTCTTTAATTTCCATCAACTCATCATAATAGATACTGTCTTCGGGTAGACTCCAATTTCGGATAGCATCTCCATAAACCATTAAAGCATATAAGGTCAACTTAGAGGCTACATAATTAATATGAAACCGACTCTCTTCTGGAGCAAGCATCGAACCATGTAGTCCGTAAATCTCACCAGTAGCCTGTAAAAACTGAATGTAGTGATTACCAGCATTGTTATATCGAGTTAATAAATCAGTAATTATTACACGTTCATCGGCTTTCTTTTGAAGTGTTGAAACAACTGACACTGACATAGTGGGTGTAGGTATCGGTGCTGGAGTTGAAGTATTCAGTGGTAATAACCCATCAAGGGAAGAAGGTTTTTCAACCTGAGAACACCCTATCGCTAACAAAACAAAACATAATACTAAACCAAGATTCCATCCCCATAATGCGCTTAAAATAATTCTCATAAACCCCTGCACGTACCGAAATTATACCTATGTTTATCGGATTTAACAAGCCATGTCCGATATAGCTATTGTAACTCCCTTCCTAACGCTTCTCTAATATCGGTTAATCCTACAGCTAAAGAGTCTATCGACTTATTGCCAGAAGAGAGACTACTATAAACTCTAGCCGTTAATGTACTAGCATCAGTCTGGAATTCAGTTTGCAATAACTGGTCAATGTCATTATACAATTGCCTCAAAAGTTTCTTGTGTTCATTTAGCTGTCTTCGCTGTTCTTTTATCATCTCACGCATCGTACCAAAAAGTGCATTTTGTTTGGATACAAGGTCATAATCCATTAACATTTTTCCTTTATGGGGTCTGTCCAATACGATACAAATCTCTGCTTCTCATCATAGATTTCAATCTCCCATAGACCGGGATTATAGGTATATTCAACTACCCTAAATTCCCATTCTTTAACATCCACACACGTAAGTTCTAATGAAATTTTATTGGCCTCTTGATAGCACATAAGTTTTGTCTTACCCTTCATGATTATTCTCCTACTCTCACTGATTCTTGCTATCCATTTATATTATTCTCGTCTTCATCTAGAACATACCACTCATGTTCAGAAAAATGCTCTTCAGCATAAGCATTAGCTTCATCGGCTGTTCCATAGAACGTGTCCAATGGGGGCCGATTAAAATCACCAGTTCCTTCATTCACTGTTGTTATTGTGTAAAGATAATTCATTTTCTTCTCCCTTAATTTCTCCTAAGATACTGGAAAACCCTCAGAATCTATATTAAGCATATTAATATCCCCAAAAGGTTCCTCAAATGAATCCTTGGATTCTAGGCCCATGCGAACTCTCTCAGATTCCTTTTCTTTCTCCCATTTTGCCTCTTGAGTGACACTTGGAAACCAAGTATCGCAAAATTGAGTGCGAACTAAATAACGTGCGCCAGTTTGAGGATTACGTTCTGTAATATATGAGAACCTTCCACAATAATAAGCGTTACCATCGGAGATATAGGGCATCGATGCCACTGGAAAGTGTTTTCCCTCTTCTCCACAAACTGGACAGGTATTCCTAGCCTTCATTTTCTCTTCCCCTAATTCTTACTGGTCAAGTAGTCGATTACATCGTCCAGCATGTTGACTTCCAAATCACCCTCTACTCCATCAAGGATAGCACCAACCACTTTCCGCTTTTTCTCAATAAGACTCCAGATGAAGTTATCGATGGTGTTCTTTCCAAGGATGTAGTAGCAGTTAACCGCATTCTTCTGAGTGTTCCGATGGAGTCGAGACTCCGCTTGGTCATGCGTGGCAGGATTCCAACCCAAGTCCACGAACAAGGCATTTGAACCAGCGGTTAAAGTTATTCCCTCACTTGCGCCTTTCAATGAGCAGATTACCAACTTCTCATCAGGGTCATTCTGGAATTTATTCTTAGCCTCATTCTTTTTCTTGGAATCATCCGAACCCAAGATATGAAGAGCATCGGGATATGTATCCAGTAACTCTTTCTGGACTGCCCTACTATCAGAGAACACTACCAGTTTCTCATCAGACTCTAGGAAATCTGCAATCCAGAGTTTGATGTTGTTCATCTTCCCCCGAACACAAGCATCTTTCAGAACGTTGATACGTACCAGATGTTCCGCACGAGAAGCACGTTCCGCACTTGCCATGCCCTTGTTTTCTATCAGCCATTCAATCAAATCCTCTTCAATCCGATTGTACTCTGAACGATTATCAATGTTGCTTGGAACCACTGAAATAGTGCGGTCTGGCAAATCAGGTAGAGCCTCTGCTTTAGTAATCCGATTGTAGACCGTGGCAGTCAGTTTGGCGTGTAACTCTTCCAAGTTACTTGCACCACTGTAATCGGTTCCCCACCGGGAAACTTTCGGGTCACAGTACCTACCGATGAATTTTTTGATTCCACCGAAATGGTTGATTCCATTCATAGCTTGTAGTTGAGTCACCAACTCAACAGGCTTGTTCATGACCGGGGTTCCTGACAGCAGGAACACGTAGGGAATCTCACGAACAATCTTTAATGCGCTAGATGTGCGCTTCGCATTACGAGTCTTGATTTTGTGAGACTCATCAAGAACTGCACCTTTGAATCCAGCGTGTTCAATCGGGCCAATGTGTTTGGTCAGAATGTCATAGTTGATGATGGTGAAATCGGTGTCACCATATTTCCCAAGTGCCTTGCCACCGTTCAAAACTTTGACCGTCTTGTTTGGCAACCACTTCTCGATTTCTTCGGCCCATGTGTATTTCATGCTGGCAGTTGTTACTATCAGTGCTGGATACGCATCAGCGGAGTGAATCGCTACCAAGCTGGTGGGAGTCTTCCCGGTTCCCATGTCCCATCCCAACATGGCTTTCTCTTTTTCAACTAACCATTTTGCACCCTCTTTTTGGAAGGGGTACAAATCCATCGCAACCCCATCCTCATTTAAAGAAGGTGCATCAGCTTTTTTTACTGAGAGAACAGCCTTGGAAGCTTCCCGAACTTCATCAGTTGCCTCAAAGGTAAACTCTCTGGCAATCTCGATGAAGCGGAGAATCGAGTCCCGGCTTACCTTGGAGAAGTGCCAGACCTTATCCGATGGATTCCACCGTGAGCCGGGAATGGACTTCACACTAGCAACCACCGCAGGGTCATAGGGGAACCGTAGAACGAAATTCCCACCGATAACTTCCACAGTGCGCTTGGCATCAACTCTCGTAGCTGTGGTACGAGCAGTCTTGTGAGCCTCAATATCCCCATCGGTGAAATCAGGAGTGGGGATAGAATCAAAGTCGATTCCCAAACCAGCCAGTTGGCCCCGGTACTTCCGAACCATCTTGTAGGTGGCCCGAACCATTTTAGGAGTCCAGCGGTCAAAGGGCTTATCCGCTAGTGAGTGACCAAATCCAGCATCAACACCATTGAACCCTGTCCCATCATTGGTGCTGGCGTAGTCACATACTTCAGAGAGTGCGCTTACCGCATCGTGAAGAACTGACCACTTGGAAAGGTCGATGATTCCTGCTTCTACTGCTACGCTCATTCAACTCACCTCTTTTTTTGTTCCACAGACATTGTATCATGAATAACTTAATCTTGTCAAGTCCCTACATGTTATATAACGATGTTAAATCGTCTGTGGTTACATCACCAAAAATTCCTTTCTTTCTCTTTAGTCTTAACTTCTGTATAAGCCTGTTCCATAGCCTTTTCCTTGGCTTCCTTTTCTTCCCGGTTCTTTCTAAGTTTTTCAACGTGTTCAAGCCATGCATTTCTACTCTCCCTAATCTTTTCTCGTAGATGGTCTGGAATCAATGGGCTATCGGGATTAAGACTAGAAAACATAGAGCCAAAACCCATTTCTTCATCCTCATTAAACACATCTGGAAAAACCGCTACGCTATTATTTGCATCCCCATCCCACAAAACATTCAATCCCTCTTCCTTGAGAGCATTATAAAGAGCATACCCAATTTCTTCAGAACTCATACCATCATCTGAATGAGTTAACTCATCATCCAAATCTTTTGTACCAGTGTAGTAAATGTTAAGGGTACGATTGTAACCATAGTTACGTCCAAATGCCCTCTCTTCAGTTTGCTGATGCCAAAACGCATATCCCTTCCATTTAGGTGTTCCACTCTTCAACCTAGTTTCCATTCGCCCTTCTAAATCAGAGCCACCACATGATTGGCAACACCAATGATTAGCCCTAGCTAGAATCTTATCCTTTCGTAGTGCTTTGAATGCCCTCAGAACAGCGTTCCTATCGATGTACTCGCTTCGTGTAGCATTGTAAGTGTTCGTAACCATATTCCTATACCTCTCTTCTAAGTGTACCTACTATACTACACTAATATTCAAAGAATGTCAATATCAATAAGCAAAAAAATTTTGAGCTTTTAACTACTCAATTGTTTCGGCTCGTTCTTTCCTGCGCTTCTCCCGTAATGCATCCATTTCACATGGCCCACAAAGATTTTGTACTCTTCGCCTAGTTTGCTTCCTATTACATTTTGTACATCTTTTCCACGAATCTTTAGCCATTTATAAATCCCCAATATCATCCAAATCTTTGACAGCCACGTTATACATGTTGGCTTTAACTTTAAATCGATTACTGGGGTCTATATCACCCACCCTATAAAATCTCGCTATCCTAAAATAGTCTTCCCTTTCCTTTTGTCCCAATATCCAAATATTGCGTAGATGTTTATACCTTAAAACTTTATTTTGGTCTGGAAAACTGAAATCAAATTGTAAACTAACAAACACATATGAATCGGGTTGTTGATGAATACTTGTTTCAGCTATAGATGCATCATAATCAGAACGGGGAGCAACAGTTCTTCGTTTAGTTTTTACCTCTAGAGTTTTATCTCTCTTTGAATCTCGTATAAGATGACGCACCGAATTCTTCTTCAATACTTGGTCATGATTGAAACTATCTGAAATAATCTCAGACCCTAAATAAGAAGCTACTGCTTCTTCCCCCAAATATCCAGCAATATTTCCCACACCACCTGTAATAGAATTATTTAATTTCCCTAATTTTTCAGCTTTAATGATAGCTGACTCAATCATTTCTTTCGTACAAGGTATGCGTCTAATCATCTTCTTCGTCTTCCTCAATATCATCATCTTCTATCCCATCATTATCGGGATTGAAAACAGAATTTGCTATCGCTGTACACAATGCTAAATCTATTGATTCACCCTCACCATGATACTCACCACCCCAATACGTATACACTGTAACATATCGGAATCCTTTAACAGTTCGACTAATCGAAACATCTAAATTATCAATTACATCCAATAATGAAATCACTGTTTTTGGGACATATCCCAAATCACAACAAGTAGAACAAACTGAAGATTCGTGCTTTGGGCAGTCTTCCCTAAACCCTATGAATTCTTCGGCTAGTTTCCACCTAAGTTGGTCTACCGTTTCCATACCATATTCCTGCACTATTCCGATTCTAAAATTTTCATGCTAAGTGCGCCCAGTAACGTAATACACCCAGTTGCAATATCAGTCATCCCAGTAGAAATAGAATAAAAGGCGATACCGCCTAATATCACCATTCCCAAAAAGATTTGTGGACGTAGCTTATTTCTCATCCACAGGATTGCCATCCTCATCGACCATCATAAGGATGTCTGTATAAAACTGTTTCATAATATCGTGACGTTCTTGTTCATTCATAGAAACGTCCCAATCATCATCTTCAGATTTCTCCAGCCATTCATTTAGATGTCCTAACGATGTATCCATAGTATCTCCTTTTTTAGTGAGCAATTCTTCTAATTCGTATCCCTGTCGAGAAACTTCTGCCCACTCTTCCGCTTCAGCAGCCCCCGGCATCGCTACAAAATAATCACATACATATTCGGGGTCTACAATCATATGTAATTTAGTACACCACCCACCATCAGCAAAAAATTCACAGGTATGACATTCAACAGCTTCCTTTTCTGCTGGACGATAATTTGATTCATCAAGAATCGCAAGATTTTCATCGGAAGTTTCTTCTGATACATTCAATTTATCAAGTACATTCATAAAATGGTTTATAGTGTAATCAAAATCATCCTCTAAATCCTCATCTATCAAAACACTAATTTCACCTACAAGATGATGGGAATCAGTAATCATTCTAGACATGTTTTCTACATCATCTTCAGTAGCACTGTCAGCCTCAATAACCTCTTTTTCTAAACCTAAAAAGTCATCAGTAAGTTTTACTGCTTCAAGAATTTTTTCTTGTATATCTATCTCTTCATAGTCACAAAGTTTAGAAAAGGCTTCTACTGATTTTGGACAAATATCAAAATTCTGAGTATGGTAACCATAACAATCTATCTGGTCATTAGATTCTAATCCATCCTCAGAAATTGATTCAAGATGGTCTGAAACATCTTCTAAAATAGACGTATCAATATCTTGAAGATTCAGTCCTTCTTTCTCAACAGAAGTAAAGTCAGCTTTTAATAAAGGCGTACACTTAAAATAGGGGCCAGATTCCACAACAATTGGAATCTCATCACTGATAAATTTTCGTAATTCTAAAGATACAGCATCAGTTATCGAATTCGACCTATCCGCACAAATAATAACTTTGCTCTTATCATCAGTTATTACTGCGCCCCACTCATGAGTATTAATACTACTAAAAGATGGTAGCTCTTCCTTAAAAACAGGAATGCAACTGCCATCCGCACAAGACTTAGTTGCTGCATCCTCACTTTTAAGAATATTGAAAAAGGCTCCCTGATTCACCCCCTTTTCACATAAAGTAACTTCCACCAAATCCATCTTATCAACTTGCATGAAAGTTTGAATGCCTTTACTTACCTGTTTAGTTTCTGTAGCATTTCCAGCTATTGAATAGCTTTGTATGTTCCCCTTATGAATTTCATCGGCGGTTCGTTTTGCAATACTAATATCATCTCTCAATTCAGAGATGAGCCACAAACCATTATCATCAACACCAGATTTGAAAACTTCCCCATTAGGAGAAATATATGCTTTCAAAGGCCAACCAATTTGCACATCAGAATGGAATAATTGAATGTTTTGAAGACGTATATTTTCCATAAATCGGGAAAATGCTTCAGCCAATGCCTCACTAGTAATCAAATGCCCTTCAGAGTCTATCATTTCAACAGACGCTGGCCCTCCAACAACAAGGGGGTCTGCTTCAGCATCAAATAAACCTTTGATTTCGGCCTTACGATAATACTTACTATCTGACCCGTAATATCGAGCCAACGTAAGCAATTCGGCTGGAGAAGCTAAATCTGCTTTATCAAGTTTCTCATAGGTTTCAATAGCCTCAGATATATCCTCCTTTGTAGTACGTCCAACTTGAGGAATATCCTCAATATCAATACTTTTCCGTAGAAAAGTCATTTTGGACTCATTCACTAAAGGGGAATAATATCCACGATTAGCCTTCCTAACTTCATTCTCTTTCTCAAGTCCCGAAAGAGTATCTAAATTCTCTTTAAATACAGGCCATTGTGCGCCGGGATAAATCTCTTGCAATGTAGAATCACCATTTTGGTGAATCTCATGAGCAACAGCATCAATAGCAATCGATTGTTTAACAAGGCTTGGTCGAGTATTTTCAAACCACTTCTGAAGGTTATGACCTTCAGGAAGTCTAAACATTAAATCATAATAAAGTTTTTCAATATCGTCTTGATGAGCAACTTGTTTTGCTATATTACGATACGTTTTAAGAAAAAAATACGGGTTTGACATTCAGCACCAACATAATAATTATCCAAACTTAAACTTCTGAACATTTCTACACTTTGGACACTGAACTACAATACCCATTGGGACTTCTCTTAACTGGCTCCACGTTGAAACATGACTGCGATTATTACATCTATGACATGTTACATACATAGAAACTACTCTTGGTCATAATCCTTAAAATAGAACAACAACTCATTTCGTGTTCCATAGATAACATCATTCAATCGTTTTTTAACCGCTGTATATTGAGCCTCAACTGGAAATGCAATTTCCAAAAGATTATAAAGGTCACCAGCGCAATTACCAAACTTCTCCATAATATGAAGTTGTGCAGCATTAGCGTTCTGACTCACATCTCTCTCTGAATTATTTCTCTGTTGTTGCATTATATTCCTCCCTCTAGAGTTGTTCTAACTTTTTTAGATGATATTCCATATCCGTAGGAAGAGACATTATCCCTTGCATTACAGCCCTACTAAGAAAAAATTGACCTTTAGTAGCGTTTTGAGCCGATAGAACTCGATAAATCTTCTTTTGACTTTGACCTTTCCCATCTTTCGGTCTAAATCCAATCAATCGAGAATTTTCGTAGTGTTTACTATGTGCTTGTACAGTATGAGGATTTACAAACGTACCATCTTTTCGCAGATAACCCCTACGTTTATGACTCCTTGTACGAACATCTTGAGTTCCAGACCAAGGTTTCCCTTGAGTTCCAAACTCAACCTCCGCAGCATAATCGGCTCTATATCTAATTGAAGCCCCATTATGAAGTGGCTCTACGCCACCGCTTTGCTTTAAAAATCCCGTATTAACGGGAACAAAACAACCTTCTGTATTTTGAGAAATATCAAAAATACGTTCAGCATTTCGTTTAATTCCCTTCACAATTGCATCCATTATAAGTGTATTTATATCTGCCATTTACAAAGTTCCTAACAATAATTCATTAACTTTATCTAATTTTTGCGATTCTTCATCAGTCAATCCAAAAGGCTTTAACTGTATGTCCATTCTATAATCTAACAATTCTAAAATATCTGCTATTTGGTCTATCGTTATATTTCCCTTTCCATTTTCTAGACTAGAGATATACGGTTGTGTAACATCTAGTAATTTAGCCAATTGCCATTGATTCAAATTTCTAGTTTTTCTAGCGTCAGAAAGTATCTTACCAATTACAATTCTTATATCATACATATCATAAAACCGAATATACGAGTTGCATTATAGCATACCGATACTATTTGCAATACTAATCAACTGGATTATCATCATATCTTAATTTCAATTTAGCTAATAAACACATAGCTTTTGTCCATGCCAATGGAGTGTTAGAATTAGGCTCTTTTTCTAAGCCCACAAAACTTTCTGGATAGTTTTTCTCTTCCAATAATTTAATCGGTTTCCAATCTTTGGGGTCTTCTTCAACAGGATATAACCCAATCTGATTTACACATAACAACATATGCGGAGAAGTCATCCCCCATTCAGCTATTTCTCCACCACGTAAATAATAGGGGTCATTTG
>Ga0310345_10003042_pt1 | contig 16292 bp, 12 predicted proteins | sample HC15DNA20500_MG_FD_204667 | JGI IMG/M metagenome (GOLD analysis project Ga0310345, IMG submission 204667) | Marine microbial communities from station ALOHA, North Pacific Subtropical Gyre - HC15-DNA-20-500_MG | ecosystem: Environmental > Aquatic > Marine > Oceanic | place: Pacific Ocean: North... | reverse complement strand
ACCGGACCGGCACGGCAAGCCCCACCGGGAGCAATGCCGAATAGGGACCTCGCGCGGGCCGGTCGCAGCAATGCGATACCGCCGCAGGGCGCCTTGCCCCCGAGGTCCGGGTTGGCAGCTTGAGGCCCGCGGGCAACCGCGGGTCCAGAGGAATGGTCATCGAACCGGTCCCGGCAACGGGCCGGGGAACAGAATCCGGCTTACAGGCCCTCCGCGCACGCCTCCTTCACCGGGTTTCTTCGGAGATTTTTTGCCGAAGCATGAAACATCCCGCCGCCGTGGCGGTTGGGATACCGCAAACGGAACTGAACAAAGGAGGCTACAAGATGAAACCCATTGCAGCCACTTCCATCGCCCTGATCCTCATGACCGGCGCCGCCGGCGCTGAAACCCACATGAGCGGCGACAACGCAGCGGCCATGGATGCCACTGCCAACATCGCCGGGATGCAGGGCAACCTGATCCGCAGCCGCGACATCACGGGCGGCAACATCTACACCACGAACGCCGCATGGGACGAAGGCGACGTCTGGGATTCGTCCAACGTCTACGATGGTGTCGGCACCGACTGGAACGACATCGGCGAGATCGAGGACCTGATCCTGTCGCGCGACGGACAGCTGATCGGCATCGTGGCCGAGGTCGGCGGCTTTCTCGATATCGCGGACAAGCACGTTGCGATCGCGGTGGAGGACGTGAGCCTCGTCGCGGTGGATGACCAGACCTACGCCTATGTCACGCGCTTCAGCGAGGAAGAACTGGAGTCGATGGAAGGCGTCGACGAAGGCTTCTGGAATTAAGCGAGGCGTCGCCCGCTGCAAGCGGCGCGACTTGATCGCAAGGCGGGGCGGGGTGCATCCCCGCCCTACTTGTGTTCGGCCTAGACCGACACTTCGGCCATCAAGGCCTGTTTCGAAATTTCGCCCTTCGTGCCGGACGCTGTCACCGCGCCCCGTTTCATCACGTAGAACCGGTCGGCCAGCCCGTGGGCGAATTCGAAATACTGCTCCACCAGCACGATCGCCATCGTGCCCTGATCCCTGAGATATTCGATCACCCGCCCTATCTGCTGGATGATGTTGGGCTGAATGCCCTCCGTCGGTTCGTCCAGCAGCAGGAGCTTTGGCTTCGTCAGCATCGCGCGGGCAATGGCAAGCTGCTGCTGCTGACCGCCCGAGAGGTCTCCGCCGCGCCGGCCAAGGAACTCCTTCAGGATCGGGAAGAGGTCGTAGATCTCCTCCGGGATGCGATGTTCGGCCCGGGGCAGGCAGGCGAAGGCGGTCTCCATGTTCTCCTTCACCGTCAGCAGCGGAAAGATCATCCGCCCCTGCGGCACGTAGCCGATGCCTGCCTTGGCCAGTTGGTGCGCCGGGAGCCGCCCCATGTCCTGCCCGTCCAGCACCACCTTTCCGCCCGACCGTGCATGCGTCCCCGAAATCGCCTTGAGGAGCGAGGTCTTGCCGACCCCGTTGGTGCCCATGATGCAGGTGACCTCGCCGGTCCGGGCTTCCATGTCGATGCCGTGGAGGATCGGGCTCTGGCCATAGTGCAAGGTGAGGTTTTCGGTTCTCAGCATCTTTCAGCGCCCCAGATACACGTCGATGACCTGCTGGTTCTTCGTCACGTGGTCGAGGCTGCCCTCGGCCAGCACCGACCCCTCGTGCAGCACGGTCACCTTGCAGTCGAGACGGCGGACGAATTCCATGTCGTGCTCCACCACCACCACGGCGCGGGTCTTCGCCGCCTCCTTCAGGAGGTCCGTGGTGTGTTCCCGCTCGGCCAGCGTCATCCCGGCGGCGGGCTCGTCCACCAGCAGCAGGCGCGGTTCCTGCGCCAGCAGCATCCCGATCTCCAGCCATTGCTTCTGGCCGTGGCTCAACTCGCCGGATTTCCGCTCCAGCTCATCGGCGAGGCCGATCTCGGACGCCAGTTCCTCCACCCGCGCGTTGTCCCGGAACTTCGGCTTCCAGAACAGCACCGGGAACGGCGAGCGCTTGTTCTTCACCGCCATCATCAGGTTGTCGCGCACGCTCTGATCCTCGAATACCGTGGGGCGCTGGAACTTGCGGCCGATCCCCTCCTGCGCGATGCGCGCTTCCGACAGCTTCAGCAGGTTGCGCGACGCCTCGCCCCAGAAGACGCGGCCCTCGTCGGGTTTCGTCTTGCCGGTGACGATGTCCATGAAGGTGGTCTTGCCCGCGCCGTTCGGGCCGATGATCGCGCGCAGCTCGGCCGGGCCGATTTCGAAACTCAGGTTGTTGATCGCGCGGAACCCGTCGAAGGTGACGGAGACACCGGAGACCTCCAGAAGCGCGCTCATCGCCGGCCCTCCCCTTCCTGCAGAGCGCCCTTGTCGGGGCCGTAATCCGCGCCGTGCCGGTCCGGGGCGAACCGGTCGGTGACGAGGTCCACCAGACCGCCGATTCCCTTGGGCGCGAAGAGGGTCACGAGAACGAAGGACACGCCCAGCAGGACCAGCCACCAGTCCACCCAGTCGATCCTGTAGACCCCGAGGTTCAGCGCCGGCACCTGCCCGCTGGTGAACCACGTGGAGACGAGGCTGACGAAGGCCGCGCCGATGACCGCCCCGTAGAGCCGCCCGCGCCCGCCGATGGCGACCCAGACGGCAAGGTAGATCGATGCGATCGGGGCCATTTCGCCGGGGTTGATGATACCGGCCTGCGGGTAGTAGAGCGCGCCCGCGATGCCGGCGATGATCGCGGTCAGGGTGAAGACGAACAGCTTGTAACCCTCGACCGAGTAGCCGAGGAAGCGCACCCGCGCCTCGTCATCCCGGATGCCGCGCACGACGGAGCCGAACTTGCCCGAGACCACCCAGGCCGCGAGGATGTAGCCCAGCCCGAGGGCGAGGGCGGAGGCCCAGAGGAACCAGACCGAGATCGCGTCCTGCCCCGCCGCGACCCCGGGCAGGTTCTGAAGCCCCGAAAGCCCGTTGTTCCCGCGCAGGCCGGATTCGTTCTGGAAAAGGTAGAGCGACAGCGCCAGCGTCATCGCCTGCGTCAGGATCGAGAGGTACACGCCGGTCACGCGGGAGCGGAAGGCAAGCCAGCCGAAGACCAGCGCGAGGAGGCCGGGCGCCGCGATCACCATCAGCGCCTGCAGCCAGAAGGAATGGGCGAAGGCCCAGACCGGCGGAAAGTCCGAGGAGCCCACCACGCCGAAGATCTGCGTGCCGATGGCGTCCACCACCTCCTGCGCGGTCGGCGGGATCTGGGCGTTGGCGAGGCTCTGGGTGACGATCAGCTCGGTGCGGGCATACATCAGCCACATGCCGATGGCGTAGCCTCCGAGCGCGAAAAAGGCGAAATGGCCGAGCGAGAGGATGCCGCAATAGCCCCAGACCAGGTCCATCGCGATGGCGACGAGGCAGAGGCAGAGCGTCTTGCCGAGCGTCTTCACGAATGAGGTGGAGACGAAGCCGGTGCCGTAGGCATGCGAAAGGAGCGTGATCACGACGGTGAAGACCGCGAGGATCGCGAGGAAGATCAGGACCGAGGGGTTGCGGGCGATGAAGGTGTTTCTCATGGCCGTTTCCCCTTCGCCGGGCGGTGCGGTTTGCTGCGCCGCGGTTCTGGGGCGCTACCCCCGTCGCGGCGGGGCTGCGCCTCCCGCGGAGTGCTTTCGACCAGAGGAAGCAGGCGGAGCGGTGCACGGTTGCGGTTGGCGGGGGTGCCTTTGACGATCATGGTCAATCTCCTGCGGCGCGGCCCCGGAGGGCGATGATGCCGCGCGGGCGGAACTGGATGAAGATGATGATGAAGATGATCATGTAGGTCTGGGCCGCCAGCGTGTTCGACGGGTTCAGCCACTCGATCCCCTTCTGCAGGAAGCCGATCATCGTGGCCCCCAGCAGCGTGCCCCAGATGTTGCCGACGCCGCCGACCACCACGGTCATGAAGCTTTGGACGATGTAGTCCTGGCCCAGTTCCGAGGTCACCTTGGCGTAGAGCCCGATGGCGACGCCCGCGATCCCCGCGATGCCGGAGCCCAGCCCGAAGGTCAGCATGTTCACCCGATCCGGATTGATGCCCATAGAGGCCGCCATGCTGCGGTTCTGGGTCACCGCGCGGGTTTCCAGCCCAAGCCGGGTGCGGTTCATCAGGACAAGGAAGAAGGCGAGGAAGGCGAGCGCCAGCACGAAGATCGCGATCCGGATGTAGGAGATCGAGACCACGTCGTTGAACGACAGCGCCCCGTCGAGCCAGCCGGGCGACGTCAGCGGCCGGGCCTGCGTGCCGAAGATGTTCTTGGCCAGCTGCTGCAGCGCGATCGAGATGCCGAAGGTGGCCAGCAGCGTCTCCAGCGGTCGGGAATAGAGCCAGCGGATCACGAGGCGCTCCATCGCGACACCGGCGGCGAAGGTGACGCCGAAGGCGCAGGGGATCGCGACGATCAGCGAGACGGTATAGTCGGGGATCAGCTGCTGGATCACGTAGCCGGTGTAGGCGCCCATCATGATGAATTCGCCATGCGCCATGTTGATCACCCCCATGACGCCGAAGGTGATGGCAAGGCCGATGGCCGCGAGGAAGTAGATCGAGGCCAGCGACAGCGCGTCGAGCGTCAGATCGAGGAACTGGTTGAAGGCGACCTTGCGCTCGATCGAGCGCAGCACCTCGCGGGCGGCGTCGGTGACCGCCTCGGAGTTTTCCCTGTAGGCCTCGTAGAAGGTGTGCGCGTCAAGCGCCGCCTCGACCTCGTCCGCCGTTGCAGCGGGGGGCGCGAGGCCAGCGGCGACCAGCCCTGCGTAGGCGCGGTCGCGGGCGTCCGGGTCGGACAGCAGCGCGAGGTCCACGCCCCCGACGCGGCCGCCGTCGATATGGGCGGCGAGCGTGTTGCGCTGGTCGGCCCCGGTCAGCCGTCGGGGGGCGAGATCATTGGCCACAAGCAGCTCGTAGGCGGCGACCTCGGACAGGGCGTCGGAACCCGGGCGCAGGACGCGGGCGACGTTCTCGCCTTCCGGCGGGGCGTCGCCGGGGACCACCTCGGTCGTGGATGTCAGCACCGGATTGAGCGCGGCGCGCACGTCGACGCCGAGGTCGCCGCGGAAGTGCTCCATCGCGGCGATCCGCTCCTCGTCCGTCGCGCCGAAGGAGATCGTCAGCAGCCGTTCCAGCCGCTCTTTCTGCTGCCGGATCCCGGCGGAGGGTTCGTCCTCGATCGAGTCGCGCAGGATCGGCAGGTGGCTTTCGTTGCCGTTCCGGGCCAGCGCGGCCAGCGCGTCGCGCCGTTTCGTCGGGTCCGGGTCGTTCAGCTGGAACTTCACCAGCGCCGAGGCGATCAGCGCCCGGATGCCGGAGTTGGGTTTCAGCTGGTCGAAGTCGTCCTCGGGGTAGGTCCCGATGCTCTCCGCCGTGGCGAAGTCGAAGACCTCGAGCGTGTCGCGGTCGACCTCCTCCGCGTAGAAGAACAGCCCGTCGGCCTCGCGCTGCCACATCTCGCGCTCGCCCCATTTCTCGAGCACCAGCGGCGCGGCCTCGAGGCCGCTGTCGCGGATCGCGTCGATCGCGGGCTGGATGCTGCGGCGCGAGGATGTCTCGATCGTCTCGCGGTGCTCCTGCAGGAGCGCCTGTATCGGCGAAAGCGCGGCGTTCTGGGCGATGGCGGGCGTGGCCGGCAGCGTGAGGAGCAACAGCAGCGCCGCCCGGAGGGTGCGATTCATTGAGGCGAGGACTCGGGCTGGAGAAGGCGAAAGGGAACCGGCGGGCAGGGAGCGGCCCGCCGGCCCCGGTGTCAGGTCAGGTCGTCAGTAGTTCGACTTGATCTGCACGCAGCTCTTGGTCTCGGTGTTGTACATGCCGCATTCCAGCTCTTTCCAGTCGGCTTCCAGCACAGCGGATTCCGGCAGGAAGTCGGTCCATGCATCGCCGGGGACCGGGTCGGTTTCCGAGATGATGTCGAACTGGCCGTCGGCGAGGATCTCGCCGATCAGCACCGGCTTGGACAGGTGGTGGTTGGTGCCCATCACGGCGGTGCCGCCGGTCAGGTTCGGGAATTCCTGCCCCCACATCGCCTCGCGCACGGCGTCAACGTCGGTGGTGCCGGCTTCCTCGACCGCGTTCACCCACATGTTGAAGCCGATGTAGTGGGCTTCCATCGGGTCGTTGGTCACGCGCTTGTCGTCACCGATGAAGTCGTGCCACGCGGTGATGAATTCCTCGTTCGCTTCGGTGTCGGCGGACATGAAATAGTTCCATGCCGCCAAGTGGCCGACGAGGTTCGAGGTGTCGAGGCCGGACAACTCTTCCTCACCGACCGAGAAGGCGACGACCGGGATGTCCTCGGCCGAGACGCCGGCGGCGGCCAGTTCCTTGTAGAAGCCGATGTTGGCGTCGCCGTTGATGGTCGAGATCACGCCGACCTTCTTGCCGTCCGCGCCGAGCGCGACGACGTCCGAGACGATTTTCGACCAGTCGGAATGGCCGAAGGGCGTGTAGTTTACGAAGATGTCTTCGGCCGCGATGCCCTTGTCCTTGAGGTAGCTCTCGAGGATGTTGTTCGTGGTGCGGGGATAGACGTAGTCGGTGCCGAGCAGGGCGAATTTCTCGACGCCCAGTTCCTCGAGGTAGTAGTCGACCGCCGGGATCGCCTGCTGGTTCGGCGCGGCGCCGGTGTAGAAGACGTTCTTCGAGCTCTCCTCGCCCTCGTACTGGACCGGGTAGAACAGCAGGCCGTTCAACTCCTCGATCACCGGCAGGACGGATTTGCGGCTGACGGAGGTCCAGCAGCCGAACATCACGTCCACGTCCGACACGGTCAGCAGTTCGCGCGCCTTCTCGGCGAAGAGCGGCCAGTCGGAGGCCGGATCGACCACGACGGCTTCAAGCTGCTTGCCCAGGACGCCGCCCTTCTTGTTCTGCTCCTCGATGAGCATCAGCATGGTGTCTTTCAGCGTCGTCTCGGAGATCGCCATCGTGCCCGAGAGCGAATGCAGGACGCCGACCTTGATCGTGTCGTCCTGCGCGACGGCCGCCGTGCCGAAGATCAGCGAGCCGGCGGCAGCGCCCAGCATGGTTTTCAGAAAATGCGACATGGTGGTGAGGTATCCCTTCTCGTCGCGTCGCCGCACGGGCACGGGCACGGGCCCTTGCGCGGTTGATCCCGCGCAGACTCCCCCCTAGATCCCTCGGACGACGTCTTGTTGCGTCTGAGCGGTGGCGGGCCGTGATTGGAAGTCCGCCCGTCACCGCAATCCCTGTTCCGCGCCCCGCAGGACGCGTGGCTCACCAGAGCGGCTTTGATTGAGACGGGGAATTGGGCAGCGCCCCCGGGGGCTGTGAGCGGGGCCGGATGCACAATTGTTGGGCGCAACCCGGGAGCGGTGCCTAATATCTGGTCGAATTGACCTCACTCCGCGTCGGCCCCTGTCTCCGGTCGCGTCGTTTCCGTCAGGCAATGAGTCGTGCGGACCAAAACGCCGGCGCAGCGTTTACGGGATGGCGGGCGGGGCGTCGCCGCAGGCGCGCGGCGCGCGTCAGCCCACCGTCTTCAGGCGGCTCGGCATCTCGAATCCGGGGAGCGCGGCGAAGGCGTCGCGCAGGGCACCGCCCCAACCGTTCGAGATCACCTCGAAATAGGGATCGCCCGGCTCCACGCGGCCCACTTGACCGGTGCGCAGGCTGTCGGCCTCGTAGACATGCCAGTCCAGCGGGAGGGCCACCGAGAGGTTCGCCTTGATCGTGCTGTCGAAACTGACGAGCAGCAGCTTGATCGCCTCCTCAAAGCTCATGTCGGGCTCGTAGGCGCGGATCAGGATCGGGCGGCCGTATTTCGTCTCGCCGATCTGGAAGAAGGGTGTGTCGTCGCTGGCCTCGATGAAATTGCCTTCCGGATAGATCAGGTAGAGCCGCGGCTCTCCCCCCGCGATCTGCCCGCCCAGGATCAGCGTCGCACCGAAAGCGCCGTCGGCGCGCTGCCCGGCCTCGGCATGGCCCGCGATCACCTCCTTCAGCGTCGCGCCGACAAGCTGCGCGGCCTGGAACATGCTGTCGACCTTCAGGATGTCCGGCGCCCGGTCCGAGGGCCGCTTGGCGCGCTCCTGCAGCAGCGAGATCACCGCCTGCGTGGTGGCGAGGTTGCCGGAGGTCATGATCGTGATCGACCGCTCGCCCGGCACCTCGAAGGTGAACATCTTGCGGAAGGTCGAGATGTTGTCGACGCCGGAATTGGTTCTCGTGTCCGACATGAACACGATCCCGCGGTTCAGCTGAATTCCGACGCAATAGGTCATCCGCGCGCCCTTCCCGGCCCCTCGATTCGACGGATCAGTCTATTGCTGAACCTGCAGCGAAACGCAAAGCTCTTCGGTGGCGTCCCCCTGCCGCAGCCCGTGCACCGGCGCGGCGTCGGCATAGTCGCGGCCGACGGCGACGCGGACATAGCGGTCATCGGGGCATTGCGCGTTGGACACGTCGAAGCCGACCCAGCCCAGCCCGTCGATGAACACCTCCGCCCAGGCGTGGCTGGCCTCCTGATCGGTGACGCCCTCCATCATCAGGTAGCCCGAGACGTATCGCGCGGGACGCCCCAGATGACGGGCCGCCGCGATCATCACGTGGGCGTGGTCCTGGCAGACCCCCTGCCCCGCCTGCACCGCCTCTTCCGCGGTGGTGGCGGCGGTGGTCGTGCCCTTCTGGTAGGTCACCGCCGCGCCGACCGCTTCGGAGAGCATGTGCATCGCATTCAGCTGGTTCTCGGCCAGTGCGCCCTCGACCTGCCGGGCGAGCTTGCGCAGCTGCGCGCCGGGCGCGGTCGCCGGGGTCCTGCGCAAAAACAGCCAGTGCGGCGTCAGCGCCTCGCCGGGGCCCACGACGCCGGCGCGGTCCTCGACGTCGACCTCGCCCTCGCTGACGATCTCCAGCCGGTCGGTGTCCTGCATCAGCACCAGGTCCACGCGGTTGCGGAACTGGTCGTCGAAGCTCACCTGCCGGTCGCCGCCGGCGAGGGTCGAACGCCACGACACCACGCTCTGCCCCGCCGAATTGCGCGGGGTCAGGCGCAGCTGCAGCAGCGCATAATGCACCGGCTGGTCGTAGCTGTAGATGGTCTTGTGCGAAATCTTCAGGCGCATGGGGATCCTATCCGTAGAACCGGAAATCCTCTTGGATCTGGCCGGCCAGCCGGGCGGTGTTCGAGATGCTGGTCTCGAGGAATTCGTGCAGCCCCTCGTCGAAGATCTGTTCGATGTCCTGATGGTCCAGCCGCTCGTAGCATTGCCGCGCCAGTTCGAGGCAGGGCAGATCGCCGACATGCTCCCGGGCGAGGTAGGTGAGATTGCCGACGATCTTGGAATAGCAGAAGGCGAGCGACCGGGGCATCCGCTTGTCGAGGATCAGAAAGGCGGCGATGGCTCGCGGCGTCGTCTCGGCCTCGTTCAGCCAGCGGAACGACCGGAAGGCGCTGACGGAGCGCAGGATCGTCTCCCATTGCGCGTTGTCCATCGACGATCCGACGAAGGCGGCGGAGGGGAGCAGGACGTAATATTTCACGTCGAGGATCCGCGCCGTGTTGTCGGCGCGTTCCACGAAGGTGCCGATCCGGGCGAAATCGAAGATCTCGTTGCGCAGCATCGTGCCGTGCAGCGCGCCGCGGACAAGGCTGGAATGCTGCCGGATCGACGTCAGCACATCGGCAAGGTTCTTCACCGATACCGGCCGCGCCAGCTGCCCCTTCAGGGTCATCCAGGTTTCGTTCGTGGCCTCCCACACCTCCGACGACAGGGCCGTCCGCACCATCCGGGCGTTGGCCCGCGCCGCGTCGATCACCGACATGACCGAGGACGGGTTGTCCTTGTCCCTGAGCAGGAAGTTGATCACGTGCCCCTGGTCGAAGGTGTCGTATTTCTGCAAATACAGCTCGCGCACCCCGGCAGTGGTCACGATGCTTTCCCATTCCGCCTCGGCGCTGTCCGACCCGGTCAGCGCGATGCGGAACCCGGTATCGAGCAGCCGCGCGGTGTTTTCCGAGCGTTCCAGGTAGCGGAACATCCAGAACAGGCCGCCCGCGGTTCGTCCCAGCATCGGCATGTCAGTCCCCCAGCACCCAGGTGTCTTTCGTTCCGCCGCCCTGCGACGAGTTCACCACGAGAGAGCCCTCCTTCAGCGCCACCCGCGTCAGGCCGCCCGCTGTGATGTAGATCGACTTGGGGCTGACGAGCACGAAGGGCCGCAGGTCCACGTGGCGCGGCGCCAGCCCCTTCTGGGTCATGATCGGCACGGTGGACAGCGCCAGCGTCGGCTGGGCGATGTAATTGCCGGGCTTGGCGCGCAGCTTGGCCTCGAATTCCGACAGTTCCTTTTTCGAGGCGGCGGGCCCCACCAGCATCCCGTAGCCGCCCGAGCCGTGGACCTCCTTCACCACGAGGTCGGCGAGGTTGTCGAGCACGTACTTCAGGCTCTCTGGTTCGGAACACCGCCACGTCGGCACGTTCTGCAGGATCGCCTTCTCGCCGGTGTAGAACTGCACGATGTCCGGCATGTAGCTGTAAAGCGCCTTGTCGTCGGCGATCCCGGTCCCCGGCGCATTGGCGATGGTGATGTTGCCGGCGCGGTAGACATCCATGATACCCGGTACGCCCAGCAGCGAGGACGGGTTGAAGTTCAGCGGGTCGAGGTAATCGTCGTCCACCCGGCGGTAGAGCACGTCGATCGGCTTGAACCCCCGGATCGTCCGCATCGCGACGCGGCCGTCGACGATCCGCAGGTCGTTCGCCTCGACCAGTTCCGCGCCCATCTGGTCGGCGAGGAAGGAATGTTCGAAATAGGCCGAATTGTGGATCCCCGGCGTCAGCACGGCGAGGCAGGGCTTGCCCCCGGTGAAGTTCGGCGGCGCGGCCTCGGACAACGAGCGGCGCAGTTCGGCGGGATAGCTCGAGACCGGCTTCACCCGCATCTGGGTAAAGAGCTCGGGGAACATCTGCAGCATCGTCTCTCGGTTCTCCAGCATGTAGGAGACGCCGGAGGGCGTGCGGCAATTGTCCTCGAGCACGTAGAATTCGTTCTCGCCCGTGCGGACGAGGTCGGTGCCGACGATGTGGGTATAGACGCCGCCCGGTGGCGCGACGCCGACCATCTGCGGCAGGAAGGCTTCGTTGTTCGCGATGATCTCGGACGGGATGCGCCCGGCCTTTAGGATTTCCTGCCTGTTGTAGATGTCGGCGAGGAAGGCGTTGATCGCGCGCACCCGCTGTTCGATCCCGCGCTCCAGCATCCGCCATTCATGGGCCGCGATGATCCGCGGCACGATGTCGAAGGGGATCAGGCGTTCGTCCGCCTCGCTCTGGCCATAGACGTTGAAAGTAATGCCGATGCGCCGGAAGAACGCCTCGGCCTCGGTCGACTTTTTCAGCAGGGTCTTCGGATCCTCGCCCGAGAACCACCTGGCATAATCCGCGTAGGGAGACCGGGCGCCGCCCGCCCCGTCCTGCATCTCGTCGAAAAACCGCGTGTCCGTCATTACGTCCTTGTCAGTTCGTCCCGGCCCCCGCCGGCGCCGCGGCCCAAGGCCTTTCGCCCCATCACCTTAGCACATCACCGCGCCCGGGCTATGACCTTGATCCTGCGCAAATGATCCGGCGCGGACAAGCCCTTGGACGGATCTAGCGCCGCTTTGCCCGGAAAACAGGCAGTCGCGGCAGAAGGCGGCGCAACCGGCCGGAAGATCGTGGATTTACCGTCGGCCCGACGCCACGCACGGCAGCCCGGGCGCAGGCGCGGCTTGTTCCGGACCCGCCCGGATGCGATGCAGGACCGACTGTCTTTTCACGAACGGACCGCCCCCATGTCGATTCACGCCGCGATCCACCACCTGACGCACTACAAGTACGACCGCCCGGTGACGCTGGCGCCGCAGATCATCCGCCTGCGCCCCGCGCCGCATTCCCGGACGCGGGTGATCTCGCATTCGCTCAAGGTCGGGCCCGAGCCGCATTTCGTGAACCACCAGCAGGATCCCTACGGCAACTGGCTGGCGCGTTTCGTCTTTCCCGAACCGGTGCGTGAATTCCGGATCGAGGTGGACCTCGTCGCGGACATGTCGGTCTACAACCCCTTCGATTTCTTCGTCGAGGACAGCGCCGAGGAATGGCCCTTCGACTACCCCTCCGACCTGAAGGAGGACCTGTCGATCTACGCCACGCCGGAACCGATGGGCCCGCGTCTGGCGGCTTTCATGAACACGCTGCCGCGCGATCAGCACCGGACGGTCGACTTCCTCGTCTCGCTGAACGCGCATGTCGCCAACCACGTCGACTACACCATCCGGATGGAGCCCGGCGTGCAGACGCCCGAGGAGACGCTGGAGCGGGTTTCCGGCTCCTGCCGGGATTCCTCATGGCTGCTGGTGCAATGCCTGCGCAACCTCGGCTTCGCCGCGCGGTTCGTGTCCGGCTACCTGATCCAGCTGAAACCGGACCTCGTCTCGCTGGACGGGCCGCCGGGAACGGATCACGACTTCACCGACCTGCACGCCTGGGTCGAGGTCTATCTCCCCGGCGCAGGCTGGATCGGGTTCGATCCCACCTCGGGCCTGTTGGCGGGCGAAAGCCACATCCCGCTGGCCGCCACCCCGCATTACCGCAACGCCGCCCCGATCGCCGGGATGGCGTCCTATGCCGAGGTCGATTTCTCCTTCGACATGAAGGTCCACCGGGTCAGCGAACATCCCCGGATCACCAAGCCCTTCAGCGACGCGGCGTGGGAGCGGCTGAACACCCTCGGCCGCAAGGTGGACGAAACGCTGGCCGAGGGCGACGTGCGCCTGACCATGGGGGGAGAGCCGACCTTCGTGTCGATCGACGATTTCGAAAGCGCCGAATGGAACACCGCCGCCGTCGGCCCGATGAAGCGCGGGCTGGCCGACAAGCTGATCCGCCGGCTGCGCGACCGCTTCGCGCCGGGGGGCTTCCTGCATTACGGGCAGGGCAAGTGGTATCCGGGCGAGACGCTGCCGCGCTGGACCTTCAGCCTCTACTGGCGCCGCGACGGCAAGCCGATCTGGTCCGACGAGAGCCTGATCGCCGCCGAGGACGCGCAGACCGGCGTGGGCCCGGCGGACGCGGAACGCCTGATGTCCTCCATCGCCGGGAACCTCGGGCTCGACGCCGAGTACGTGGCCCCGGCCTACGAAGATCCGGCCGAATGGCTGCTGAAGGAGGCCAACCTGCCCGAGAACGTCACGCCCGAGAACAACCGCCTGAAGGACCCGGAGGAACGCCACCGCATGGCGAAGGTCTTCGAACGCGGGCTGACCGAACCCTCGGGCTACGTCCTGCCGGTGCAGGCCTGGCAGTCCAGAGCCGCCGGCCGGCGCTGGCGGTCGGAGAAGTGGACGCTGCGGCGGGGCAAGATCTTCCTCGTGCCGGGCGACAGTCCCGTGGGCTATCGCCTGCCGCTCGGCACCCTGCCCTACGTCCCGCCCGCGCAATTTCCCTACACCTACATCGTCGATCCCACCGTCGACCGGGGCCCCCTGCCCGATTACCACGCCGAGCCGGGGATGCCCGAGGCCACGCCCGAACACAGCCAGCCGGTCAGCGCCGCCGTCCCGACCGGGCCGGTGCAGGACGTGATCGAACAGCACCTGACGGAACTGGGCGGCGCCGTGCGGACGGCGCTGTCGGTCGAACCGCGCGACGGGCGGCTATGCGTCTTCATGCCCCCGGTGGAAAGCATCGAGGATTACCTCGACCTGATCGCCGCGGCCGAAAACGCCGCCAGGGAGATCGGCCTGCCGATCCACATAGAGGGCTACGCGCCGCCCCACGACCCCCGGATGAACGTCATCCGCGTCGCCCCCGACCCCGGCGTGATCGAGGTCAACATCCACCCCGCCGCCACTTGGGACGAATGCGTCGCCACCACGCAGGCGGTTTATGAAGAAGCCCGGGCCTGTCGCCTCGGCGCCGACAAGTTCATGATCGACGGGCGCCACACCGGCACCGGGGGCGGCAACCATGTGGTCGTCGGCGGCGAGACCCCGAACGATTCGCCCTTCCTGCGGCGGCCGGACCTGCTGCGCTCACTCATCCTCTACTGGCAGCGGCACCCGTCGCTGTCCTACCTCTTCTCGGGCCTCTTCATCGGCCCCACCAGTCAGGCCCCCCGGATCGACGAGGCCCGTCACGACACGCTCTACGAGCTGGAGATGGCGCTGGCTCAGATCCCGGACCCGTCCGAGGGGCCGCAGCCGCTGCCGTGGCTGGTCGACCGGCTGCTGCGCAACATGCTCACGGACGTGACCGGCAACACCCACCGGGCCGAGATCTGCATCGACAAGCTCTATTCCCCCGACGGCCCGACCGGCCGCCTTGGCCTGATCGAATTCCGCGGCTTCGAAATGCCGCCCGACGCCAAGATGTCTCTCGCCCAGCAGGTGCTGATCCGCGCGATCCTTGCCCGGATGTGGCAATCCCCGATCAAGGGCAGGCCGGTCCGCTGGGGCACCGTCCTGCACGACCGGTTCATGCTGCCGCATTTCGTCTGGGAGGATTTCCTCGACGTGCTCCGCGACCTCTCCGACCACGGGTTCGAGGTGGAGCCCGAATGGTTCGTGGCCCAGCAGGAATTCCGCTTCCCGTTCTGCGGCGAGGTCGAATACGAGGGCGTTCATCTGGAGCTCCGGCAGGCGCTGGAGCCGTGGCACGTGCTGGGCGAAACCGGCGCGATCGGCGGCACCGTGCGCTACACCGACAGCTCGGTCGAACGGCTTCAGGCCCGGCTGACGACGATCCACCCCGAGCGCTACGCGCTCCATTGCAACGGCCGCCCCGTCCCGCTGGCGGGAACCGGAGAGGCTGGCACCTTCGTCGGCGGCGTCCGCTTCAAGGCGTGGCAGCCGGCGGAGGCGCTGCACCCGGTCTTGCCGGTCAACGCCCCGCTCACCTTCGACATCTACGACACCTGGACAGGCCGGGCGCTTGGCGGCTGCACCTACCACGTGGCGCATCCGGGCGGACGGAACTACGAGACCTTCCCGGTCAACGGCAACGAGGCCGAGGCACGCCGCCTTGCCCGGTTCGAACCGATGGGCCACAGCCCCGGCGAATACGTGCCGGCCCCGGAACAGCCGCACCCCGATTCTCCCACCACTCTCGACCTCCGACGGTCGCCCGGGATATGACGGCGCATGGACGACAGCGCCCGCCAGATCACGGCTTCGGCCGACGTGCAGAGGATCCTGCGTGACTACACGCCCCGCCCGGGCGTGGCCGACGAACTGCTGGACGCCGACGGCCGGATGCGCCCGGTCTGGACGGAATTCGTCGATCACATCGCCAGCCAGCCGCCCGAGGAGATGCGCGCGCGCTTCAACCGCGGCGATCTCTACCTGCGCGACGCGGGCGTCTACTTCCGCCGCTATTCCGCCGACGCCACCGGCGAACGGGACTGGCCGCTCAGCCACATCCCCGTCATCCTGCACGAAACCGAATGGGAGGCGATCAGCGACGGGCTGATCCAGCGCGCCGAGATCCTCGAACAGGTGGTCGCGGACCTCTACGGGACGCAAAGCCTTGTCACCAGCGGGCAGCTGCCGCCCGAGATCATCGCGGACAATCCCGAATGGCTGCGCCCGCTGGTCGGGATCACGCCGGCCTCGGGCCATTTCCTGCACTTCCTCGCCTTCGAGATCGGGCGCTCGCCCGACGGGTCATGGTTCGTCCTCGGCGACCGGACACAGGCTCCGTCGGGAGCGGGCTTCGCGCTGGAAAACCGGATGGCCACCAGCCGCGTCTTCCCCGAAGCCTTCGCCACCGCCCGTGTCGCGCGGCTTGCCGGGTTCTTCCGGTCCTTCCGCGAGGCGTTGGACATGCTGCGCGAGGAGGCCGCCGAGACCGGGCGCGCGGCGGGCAACGCGCGGCCCGCGATCCTGACGCCGGGGCCGTCCAACGACACCTATTTCGAACACACCTACATCGCCCGCTACCTCGGCCTGATGCTGCTCGAGGGCGAGGACCTGACCGTCCGCAACGGCCAGCTCATGGTCCGCACGGTGGCCGGGCTGAAACCCGTCTCGGTCCTCTGGCGGCGGCTGGACGCGGCCTATGCCGACCCGCTCGAGCTGAACGAGACCTCGCACATCGGCACGCCGGGGCTGGTGTCGGCCCTGCGCGAAGGCTCAGTCGCGATGGTCAACGCGCTTGGCGCGGGCGTGCTGGAAACGCGGGCGCTGATGGCCTTCCTGCCGCGCATCGCGAGGGGGCTGGCGGGGGAGGACCTGCTGATGCCCAACATCGCCACCTGGTGGTGCGGCCAGCCGGCGGAGCGGGAGGTCGT
>Ga0310345_10003041_pt1 | contig 16295 bp, 13 predicted proteins | sample HC15DNA20500_MG_FD_204667 | JGI IMG/M metagenome (GOLD analysis project Ga0310345, IMG submission 204667) | Marine microbial communities from station ALOHA, North Pacific Subtropical Gyre - HC15-DNA-20-500_MG | ecosystem: Environmental > Aquatic > Marine > Oceanic | place: Pacific Ocean: North... | reverse complement strand
CGCCGGGTAGCCCTGCACGGTGACGATGTTGAGCCCCTTCTCTTCCCCGTAGCGTTCCTGATGGCCCGCCACCGAGGTGCCGTAGGCGCTGTCCTCGTGGATCACGCCCACGGTCAGCTCGCCCGGTTCCACGCCAAGGCCCGGCGCGATCTGCTCGAGGATCATGTCGACGATCATGATGCCCATCGACTCGGCGGTCGGGTTGGTGCGGAAAAGGTACTGCAAGTCGCGGCTCGTCACCTCATCGGCCACCGCGCCGAGCTCGAAATAGGGGATGCCCGACAGCTCCGCGACCTGGCTCGCCGCGATGGAGCGCGAGGAAGAATAGGTGCCGAGGATCGCCACCACACCTTCGCGGCTGATCAGCCGGCGGGCCTCGCCGATGGCCTGGTTGTTGTCGACGGCATCGCCGCGCACCAGTTCAACCTGTTCGCCCTGCACGCCGCCCGCGGCGTTGATCTCGTCCACGGCGATCTCCACGCCGCGGTAGCTTTCTTCGCCCAGCAGCGCCAGACCGCCCGAGAACGGGAACAGCGCTCCGAACTTCACCTCGGCCTGTGCCGCTCCGGCGAGCAGCGCCGATACCGCGGTCGCGGTCAGCAATCCCTTGAATGTCATGATGTCTCCTCCCTTTGGGTTGTGGCGGCGCCTCCCCGGCCCGCCCGTGTCGAGCTCAGTAGTCGAGGGCATCCTTGCCCATGAACGAGGTGATCGGCGGGTGCGCGCGCTCGTCGGTCACGACGTCGATCACTGTCACCGTGTCGCGGCCCATCGCCGCCTCCAGCGCCGGCGCGAAGTCCTCCGGCCGGTCGACGCGCACGCCCTCGCAGCCGACCGCGCGGGCGATCGCCGCGTGATCGACGGCGGTGAAATGCACGACGTCGGTATGGGCGCCGAAGAGGCTCAGCTCGGCGTGCTTCTGGTAGCCGAGGATCTGGTTGTTGAGCACGATCACCACGACCGGCAGATCCATCCGCCGCGCGGTCTCGAGCTCGCCCCAGACGTGGCCGAAGCCGCCGTCGCCCGTCAGGCAGACCACCGGCACATCGGGCCGCGCCGCCTTGGCGCCGAGCGCGAAGGGCAGCCCCCAGCCAAGCCCTGCAAGGCCGCGCGGCGTGATGAACCGCTGCCCGGCGCGCTTCGCCGTCAGCCCGTTGGCGACCCAGATCGAGGCATAGGAGGCGTCGGCCACCGCGATGGCGTCGTCGGGCAGCACCGCGTCGAGATCGCGCATCAGCCGCTCGGGGCGCAGCGGCGCCGCGTCCCAGTCGATCAGCGTCTCGAGGTCGCGGCGATGCGCCGCCCGGCCCCCGGCGATGCGGGCCTCCAGCGCGCTGCGCCGCGACGCCATCGCCGATGTGCCCGCCGCCTCCAGCGCCTCGGCCAGCGCCGCCAGCGTCAGCTTGGCGTCGCCCTTGAGGCGCAACGCCTCGTAGTTGCGGCCGATCTCGGCCCCGTCGATGTCGATATGGATGTACCGCGCGTCCTGCGGGTAGAGCTGCCAGCTGTCGGTGCCGTTCTGGTTGGTGCGGTTGCCGACCAGCAGCACCACGTCGGCCCCGGTGATCAGCTCGCGCTGGTGCGCGGCGCGCGCGCCGGGCGCCATGAAGTAGCCCACCACGCCGAGCGAGAGCGGATGCGTCTCCGCCACCGCGCCCTTGCCCATCACCGTGGTCGCCACCGGCAGGCCCAGCTCCTGCAACCGTCCGAGCTCCGTAACCGCGCCGCTGCCGTGCACGCCGCCGCCGGCGATCACCACCGGCCGCTCGGCCCCGGCCAGCAGCGCCGCCGCCTCGGCCACCCGCGCCGGATCCGCGCCCATGCGGTCGAGCGGCCAGCGCCCGAGGTCGGCCTGCCGCCGCGGCGCCTCGGCCGACAGGTCGGGCCGCTCGTCGAGCAGGTCCACCGGCACCATCAGCACCGCCGGCCCCGGCCGCCCCGAGGCCGCCGCGGTGAAGGCCATGTCGACGTAATCGTCGATGCGCGAGACATCGGCGACCCGGCGCACCCATTTCGACACGCCGCCGAAGAGCGCGAAGTGGTCCAGTTCCTGGAAGGCGTTGCGGTCGGTAAACTTGCGGTGCACGTCCTGCACGATCGCCACCACCGGGACGGAGGCCTTCTGCGCCTCGGCCAGACCCGGCACCAGCAGCGTCGCCGCCGGGCCGTTCTGCGCCGTGACCACCGGCACCTTGCCGGAAACGCGCGCATAGGCATCGGCCATCGCCGCGCCGCCATTCTCGGTGCGGTAGCCGACTTGGCGGATGCCGTGATCCGGCGCCGCGAGGATCAGCGCCGAAGGCAGCGACTGGCCGAAGATCTCGGTTACGCCATGCCGCGCCAGCGCCGCGGCCATGACCTGCGCGCCGGTTACGTTGCGGGTGGGGGTGTCGTGTCGGGTCATCGCTCAGGCCTCGCCGTTCATCAGGAGCACGATCTTGCCGATGTGCTGGCCCCCATCCATGCGGGCATGGGCGGCGGCGACCTCGGCCAGCGGATAGGTGCTGTCGATCGGCGGCTTCACCCGCCCCTCGGCGAGGAGCGGCACCACGTTCTCGGTCAGCGCGCGGGCGAGCTTTGCCTTCATCGACACCGGCCGCGCGCGCAGCGTCGAGGCGGTCAGCGTGCCGCGCTTCATCAGGAGCGGCAGCAGGTCGAGCTCGGCCTTGCTGCCCTGCTGGAAGGCGATCTGCGAGATCCGCCCGTCCGGGGCCAGAAGCTCGATGTTGCGCTGCAGGTAGGGCCCGCCGACCATGTCGAGGATCACGTCGGGGCCGGTGCCGCCGGTCATTTCGCGCGCCGCTGCGACGAAATCGGTCTCGCGGTAGTTGATCGCGTGATCGGCGCCGAGCTTCGTGGCGGCGGCGCATTTCTCGGCGCTGCCGGCGGTCACGATGACGGTGGAGCCGCGCGCCCTGGCAAGCTGGATCGCCGTGGTGCCGATGCCCGAGGTGCCGCCGTGGATCAGCAGCGTCTCGCCCGGCTGCAGCGCGGCGCGCTCGAACACGTTGGACCAGACGGTGAAGAAGGTCTCGGGGATCGCCCCGGCCTCGGCCATGCTCAGACCCTCGGGCACCGGGATGGCAATGGCAGCGTCGAGCACCGCCCAGTCGGCATAGGCACCGGAATGCACCAGCCCCATCACCCGGTCGCCCGGGGCAAAGCCCTCGACCCCCTCCCCGAGCGCCGCCACGACGCCGGCAAGTTCCAGCCCGAAGACCTCGGAGGCGCCCGGCGGCGGCGGGTAGTTGCCCTGCCGCTGCATCACGTCGGGGCGGTTCACGCCCGCGGCGCGCACCTCGATCAGGAGCTGGCCGGGGCCGGGTTCAGGGCGCGGGCGGCTCACCACGCGCAGCACCTCGGGGCCGCCGGCCCCCTCCGCGATCACCGCCCTCGTCGTCTCGGTCATTCGTCTGGTCCTTCGGTCATGTCGGGATGGAGCAGCACCTTCATCGCCGTGCCGCCGCGCGCCAGCTCCAGCGCGTCGAGGGCCCGCGACAGCGGCAGCCTGTGGGTGATCAGCGCGTCGAGCCGCGGCCCTTCGCGGGTGAGCAGGTCAAGCGCCGCGGCGAAGGCCGCCGGCGTGGTGTCATGGGCGCCGCGCATCTGCTTCTTGCCGCGCACCAGCTGGGCAAGATCGATCTCGGCCGGGCGGGCGTGGATGCCGGCGACCACGAGGAGGCCCTCGGGTCGCAGCGCCGCCAACCCCTGCCCTACGGAGGCCGCTGCGCCGCTGGCCTCGATCACCCGGTCGGCGCGCCCGCCGAAGGCGCGCGTCAGAGCTGCGTCCAGCGTCCCGTCGGCCAGGTCATGGCGCCGCGCGAGGCCCAGCCGGCCGGCGGCCTCAAGCCGCGGGGCGTCATTCAGGCCAACCAGCAGCACCTCGGCGCCGCGATCCTGCGCCACCACGGCGCAGGCCGCGCCGATCGGTCCCGGGCCCAGCACCACCACCCGGTCGCCCGGCGCGATCTCGGCCAGGTCCACCGCGTTCACCGCGATTGCCAGAGGTTCGGCCAATGCGGCGCGTTCGAAGGCCAGCGCCTCGGGGATCGGGTGCAGCGTCGAGGCCGGCACCCGCGCCCGTTCGGCGAAGCCGCCGTCGCGGTGCAGCCCGACGATCTGCCGCGCCTCACAGGCCGAGGGCCGGCCGGCGACGCAGCCCGGACAGCTACCGCAGGTCAGCGTCGGCCAGCAGACCACGCGCTCGCCCGTGCTGCGGTCCGCGACGCCCGCGCCCACGGCGGTCACCGTCCCGGCGAATTCGTGCCCGATGGTCACCGGCAGGTGCGCGGCCATGAAGCCGTAACCGGACTCCCAGGCTACCGCGTGCAGGTCGCTGCCGCAGATGCCCGCGGCACTGACCGCCACCTCCACCATGCCCGGGCCGGGCAGGCGATCGGCAAAGCCGGTCTCGACCAGCTCCGCGCCGGTCGCGGGCCGGGTCTTGCGCAGGGCAAGCATGGGTCTGTCTCCTCCGTCCTTCCGCCTTTGCGGCGCCGGGTCGGCGTGTCACGATGAAAAGGTGGCGTCGGTGTCCGTTATGTTTTATTTGTTATAACAGACTATGCAAAAGGAGCGGGGCAAATGTCAAGACACTCGGCAAACATTGCGAAATCTGCCGTGGGATCAGACGATTGGGCCCGCCCTCTCGAACGCGAGAACCTCAGCGACCGGGCCTACCTGGCGATTCGCGGCGCGCTGATGCGCGGCCAGCTGAAGCCGGGAGAGCGGATGCGCCTGCGGCCGATGTCGGAACGCTTCGGCATCTCGCTGACGCCGATGCGCGAGGCGCTGCTGCGGCTGGTCTTCGAGCGCGCAATGATCTTCGACGAGCGCGGCACCGCCACGGTGCCGCAGCTGACCCTGCCGCAACTGCTGGAGATCCGCGGCATCCGCATGGACCTCGAGGGCAACACCGCCGCCGCCGCCGCAACCGCCGCCACCGAGGAGGAGATCGCTGCGCTCGAGAGCATGCAGGCCGGCATCGCGGAGTGCCACGCGGCGGCGAACTTCGACGATGCGGTGCATCTCAACACCGAATTCCACCTTGCGCTCTGCCGCGCCGGGCGCATGCCGATCACCTACGATCTTGTGGAGAACCTCTGGGCGCGCTGCGGCCCGATCCTGTCGCATCTCTATGACGCCGGCGTGCCCGAGAACTGGGTGCCGCACCCGCACGAACGGGTGCTCGAGGCGCTGCGCCGGCGCGACCCGGAGGCCGCGGCGGCCGGCATCCGCTTCGACATCGAGATGGGCGGCCAGGGGCTTCTAAATCATGTCGCCAGGAAATGACGGCTGAGAGACGCGCGCATCAGTTCGGAGATCGAGGGAGGCGCCACTGCGGCCTCGCAGACGCCCGACGTCACCTCAAGACGCCGCTCCCGAGTGTTCAAGCAGCTCGAACGACTGCCGCAGATCGCTCTCCAAGGTGCGCGACGCTCTTGCTGCCTCCGAGGTCGTCTCGATGGAGACCGGGCCTGCGTAGCCCGAGGCGAACAGCCTGCGAACCTGCTCGACAGTGCCGCAGCGGTCCTTGTCGTCGATGGCGCTGCGACGGGCATCTGTCGAGGCGTCGAGCGGCGCAGAGGGATCGGAAACTCCCGAGACATGCACAAGGACGGTCTGTTCGGGGACGAAGGTATCGACGACGCGGCACATCTCGACCACCCCCACTGCACAATCGACGACCTCCTGCCCTTGAACTTCAAGCCCACAAGTTGAACGCAGTGCGGCGCAGCCGCCGCTTACTTTGGGACGGACGGTGCTGGGCAATAGTGCATCGGGTATCGATCCGCAGGATTCGCGAGCGTTGGCCGACTGCAGCCGGGATAATTTCCAATTCCGCTCAACCGGGTGCCGGACCGGCCGGTATGCTGGCCAAGGCGCTCACTTCATCTCCCGGTTCGGAAGTGAAGTCCCCTGCCCCACTCCAGCCTTCGGATTAGCCAAGCAAAGATGCCGTGGAGCGCTCTGTCGAGATGCCGCATTGCTGCGGCTTCGTCACGCACGCGAGACGCGTCAATCTGATTGTTCTGGCAAACCCTCCGGGATAAGTTCGGACCAGAAGTCGCGCACCTTGGAAAAGATCGCCCGCGCCTGCCAGCCGTAGCGGCGGAACTGGCCGCGCTCGAAGTCGTCCTCCAGTAGTCGCTCGAAGCGATCCCGCACCGCTTTTCGGCTGGACGGAGACCGCTTCTCAAGGTTGGCGTCGATCACCTCGAGACAGGCCTGCCGCCAAGTGGCTATGCGCTCCCTCTCAGCGCTGTGCTCGATTTCGGCAATCTCTTCCTCACTGGGCGCCTTAGGCTCCGGAGTGGACTTCACCGGCGCCGGAGCCGTCTGCTTGAAGTCACCCTTGATCGCCGCCGCCAGATAGCCTGTCGGGGTCTTGCGCACCCTGCCCTTCCGGCGCTCGGATTCCACAAAATCCAGCTTCTCGACCACATAATCCTCGCCATGCTCGGCGATCCAGCGCTGCGCCAGCCGCTCTGCGATGCCGTTCTGCACCAGCCGCCGAAAGGCGTCCGACTTGCGAACTGCATCGTCGTCACCGAGGTCGAAGAGCGTCTCCTGGCCGTTGCGCGAAATCAGGAAGCGGATGTATTTCGCCCGGCGGTTCTCACGGCGCACCTCGGCCACCAGCGAGATGTCCGAAACGGCGTTCACCTCCTTGACCGACGGTTTGATGATCTTGGCGTTCAGCTTCGAGTAATCGTCGTAATACGCCATGTCATACACCCCCATCAGGCGGCGAAAGACGTCGAGTTCCCACCAACCGGTGCTGCCCGTGCGCACGAAGCGGAAGCAGTTCTCGTAGAGCGCGAGCGCATGGCCCGAGGTGAAGTTGCGCTGAATGCGCATGTTGATCATCGAGAACACGGCCGGGTCATAGAGCTTGGCCGCCAACGGCGCGGAATAGGCGTATTCGCAAACACCGCCCGTCAGCTTCGCGTAGGAAATCAGCGAGGAAATTCCCCACTCCTCCTCGCCATTGTCGCCTAGCATGTTCCATTCGGCCGTGGTCTCGGCCAGGGCTCGGAGCGCTGCCTTGAGCGTGTCACGGTCGCGCGACGTGTAACCCGACAGCGCACAGAGGGTTTCAGCGTCGATCCGGTGCGAGCTCTTGGTCAACAGATCATCATAGGCATGCAGCAACAGACAGTTGCTAAGCTTCCGCTGCAACAGCGTTAGCTTGCCGCCGACATGGATGGCAGCCACATGTTTACGAAGGCTTTCCCGCTCGGTGACGGTGCGGAACTGGGTCACTGCTCGACTCGCGTTCTTGTTTTGGCCATTCGACCGGAAAACCGACCCGACTGTCAATCACCACGGGTCTATTTTGCCCTGCCGACTTCGCGCGGCGTTTGGAAACATGCACGCAGATGGGTCGGTTTCACCGGAGGCGCAGCACGTAAACGGGTTGGTTTTGGGGGTAGTCCGCCCCGAAGCCGAGTGCAAACGCACCGACAAGTGCGATTTTCGATGGGCTTTGACTCTGATTTCGACACGGCGCGCCGGAAAAATCCCTGCACGCAGGCGGGTCGGCTTCGGCACGGAAATGGGTCGGTTTGGGCCTGTGTCCGGGTCGACCCCGTCCTGAAGACGGGTCGATTCCATACTGGGCACGGGGAGACAGGAGGCGGCAAGTAGCCGAAAAACATAATGATTCCCAACGACAAAGATCCTTAAAGACTCCTAAAGGAATCAAAGATTTTGCTGCCTGCTTTCTTTTGGATTTTTTATCTTCGGAGCCTGTCTCGCGCGCGTGACACCTGAAAATCCTTCGCCTAAGGTAACCGTAAACTCTGGTGTTCGCGAAAATACGCGTAAGCAGGGAAAGCGGGAACATTCGAGGCAATCACCAATGAGCAGCACGCCCCCCTCCATCTCACTGCACCCCATCGATCCGAGTGATGCCCTGAACGATGTGCCCGCCCGGGTCACGACCGAACGGTTCACCGTCGCAGCCGAGATCTGCATGCGGGCCAGGGACGACCTCGCCAGACGCGGCTACAAACCGGACGGCGAGAAGAGTCTGCGACGCTTCGGCATCTGGGAGATTACCACATTCATGCTGCCGGTATCTGCCCAACATCTGCGGCGGGTGCTCAAGGCCAACCCGGATCTGCCCCAAGGCGAGGCAGAGAAGACTGGTGGCGCGAAGACTTTTACCCTAGGCGAAGTCAACCAAATTCGGGCCTTCCTGGAATCCGAGGGCCAGCAAGGCAAGGGCTACCGGCCCTACCGGCCCAAGGACCGGCCCGCCAAGGTCGTCTCGGTTTGCAACTTCAAGGGCGGGGTCGCCAAGACCACCACCGGCGCTCATCTGGCCATGGCCTCGGCGCTGGACGGTTACCGGGTGCTGGTCATCGACCTCGACAGCCAGGCCTCGATGAGCACGATGTTCGGCTCCATGGCCGAGGACGAAGGCCAGACCGCCTACTCCATCCTCGCCTGGCACCGCGCCCGTCACGCGGCCATGACGCTGGGCATCGACGATCTCACCTCCGAGGAGCTTGACGCGGAGATCCGCGAGGCCGCCGCGATCACGGCGGATGACGTGATCTTCGGAACGCACTGGCCGACGATCGACATCCTGCCGGCACAGCTCAACCTTTACTGGGCAGAGTTCCAGGTGCCGGTCTGGATGCAAAGCCATCGAAGCTGGCAGTTCTGGGATGCGCTGCGGGTCTTCCTTGAAGCACAAAACCTGCTCTCGGATTACGACATTATCATCATCGACACCCCGCCGGCGCTTGGCTACCTGACAATCAATGCCCTCTCTGCGGCGGATATCTTGCTCATCCCGGTTGGGGCGAGCTTCATCGAGTTCGATTCCACCGGTCGCTTCTTCGACATGCTCTACACCACTTTCGTCAGCATCGAAGACAGCATGGCGCGATTGCACGAGGATGCGCCGAAGTTTTCCTGGGACGCGGTGCAGGTGCTGCTGACGCGCTACGACGACGTGCAGCAATCGGAACTGGCCAATGTCATCCAGGTTTACCTCGACGATTTCGTCGCCAATTACCGGCAGGAGTTCACTGCGCTTGTCGGCCAGGCCGGCGAAAGGGTGTCCGGCATCTACGAGGCCAGCCATACGGATTTCAACCGCGACACCTATCGTCGCGGCCGCGAGACATTCGACCGATGTTATCACGAATTCAAAAGACTTCTGATCGGCTGCTGGGAACGCGACCGGATCGAGGCAGAGCGCAAGGAGGCAGCTGAGTAATGCGCAAGTCAAGCCGCCTTTTTCATTGGATCGAAGGTTTGTCTGGTGCGCAGCATTGTCCAGAGGACGGTGACGCGCCGGCGCGCCAGGGCGATGATGGCCTGTGTGTGGTGTTTTCCTTCGCTTCGTTTGCGGTCGTAGAAGGCCTTGGACAGAGGGTGTTTGGTGGAGACGGCGCAGAATGCGCTCTGGAAGAAGACGCGCTTGAGGGCCTTGTCTCCGCCGAGGGCGCGGCGCCATCCCGTCGACTTGCCGGACTGACGGATGACCGGTGCCAGGCCGGCGGCACTGGCGAGTGCGTCGGCCGAGGCGAAGCGACGGATGTCGCCGACGCAAGCGATGAACTCTGCCGACAGCACCGCCCCCATCCCCGGCAAGGTGCGGATGAGGGCGCCGTCAGGGTGGCGGCCGAGCAGCGCCTCCAGGTCACGGTCGATGCGAGCGAGTGCCTCGCGGGCCTGAAGGGCTTCGGCGGCGAGTTCGCGGATCATGTCGGCGAAGACGGCTTCGCCGGGAACGGCGATGCTCTGGCCATGAGCGGCTTCGAGGGCACGTTGCGCGAGCGTCTCAGCGGCGTGCAGATGGGGCGTTTTCTTCAGGTGCGCCACGAGGCGCTTGAGGCCGGCTTGTCGGATCTCGGCAGCAGTGACATAGCGGCTGACCAGAACGAGCGGCCCTTTGCAGGTGAGATCGAGCTGGCGCTCCAGGCCGGGATGGATGGCGCCGAGGAACTGGCGCAGCCGGGAGACGCGGCGCGTCTGGTCGTCAGTGAGTTCGCGGCGGCGCATGACCTTCAAGCGCAACGCGATGACGGTGTCGTCGTCTGGCAGGATCGGCCGCAGGGGCCTGGTGCGGACAAGGTCGGCGATGGTGTGTGCGTCGCGCGGGTCCGACTTGCGCTCGCCGCCGGCAAAGCCATGCCCGGCGCGATTGACGGCGATGCCCGGCACGTGGACGAGGCGCAGGCCTTGCGCCAGGAGGATGGCCTCCAGGAAGCGCGCCAGCGATCCGGTAATGTCCAGCCCGATCAAGACGTCGCCGCCGAGGCCACGCAGGTCGGCGACGAGACGATCGATCGCGGCCTGATCATTCTCGACCGCCCGGTCGAGAAGAACCCGGGCGGCGTGATCGAGAGCGCAGACCCAGTGCGTCTCCTTGGCGACGTCTATTCCAACATAAATCTCCATGGCGGTCCTCGCATGGCTTGGCGGCAACGCAGGCCCGGACACGCCGACATCGCCTTACATAGCCATCGAGGGCATCGAGCAATCAGCGGTCGATCCAGGTCGGCGAGGCGGGCGGCTCAGCCGCCGGAGCCATCAAGGACAGCCGGAATGACAGCCATACCCACCTCGCCTGCGCCCAGACAGCATGCAACCATCAAAGGCGCTTCGAAAAGGGGTAAGGCAGAGTGACACGCAAGAGACTGGGCGCCATCGACAAGGACGCGGTTTCAACGCTCCGTTCCGTCGCCGAGAAAACCGCGGCCGAGCGGCGGGGCGGCAGTGCCAGCAAGGCGCCGCCGATTGCTCAGGTGGCAGGTGGCGCTGCGCGTTCGCTCGAGGATGAGATCTTGCGGCTGCGCAAGGACCGCGACACGCTTAAGGGTGACGCCGATGCCTGGCGCACCGCGAATTCGGCGGGGCTGGTCATCGTCCAGATCGACCTCGACCGGATCGATGATCATGCCTATGCCCGCGACCGGCGGCATCTGGATCGCGACGGTGAAGCCTGGCACGAGCTTATGGACAGCCTGCGCGCCCGCGGGCAGCAGACTCCGATCGAAGTCACGGTGTCGGACGAGGACCCCGAGACCTATCGACTGGTGAGCGGGTTCCGGCGGCTGAGCGCCTTGCGTGAGTTGCGGTCCGAGACCGGCGAGGACCGATTTGCCACCGTCAAGGCTCTGGTCGCTGAACGACCCGAGACGGTCGATGCCATGGTGGCCATGGTAGAGGAAAACGAAATCCGCCAGGATGTGAGCTTCTATGAACGTGGAAGGCTCTGCTGTCTCGCGGTCGAACACGGTGTGGTGGAAACCGTCGACGATGCCATTCAGACGCTCTTCGCCAACTCCAGCCGCAACAGACGCTACAAGATCCGGAACTTTACGCTGATCCATCAACAGCTCGCGCCCTATCTCGACTATCCGGAAGCCATCGGCGAGAGGTTGGGGGCGCGGCTGGCTCAGGCACTAAAAGAGGACAGGGGCGATGAGCTGACAGCGGTGCTAGCTGACCGGGGCGAGAAATTCTCCGATGCCTCCGAAGAGACAGCGCTTCTAGACGCGTTTGTTGAGCGAAAAGGCGTGTTTTCGGGGAAACGGCAGTCGCAAAAGCCGGATGCGCTCACCGTCGATTGGCAAGGGCAGGGTGGTCTCCGGTTGAAAGCCAAGGCCCGTGGCGGGTGCATCACTCTGGAGCTGTCCGGCCTTGAGATCATGGATAAAGCGGCGCTTGAAGATCTTCTCAGCCGGATTGGGGCCGCCGCGGAGACATAGTAAAGTCCGGCGTCTCGCGCGCGAGACGCCGTCTCGGCAGCCATTGGTGAAGTGGTTGGTCGTGGCGAGCCTGCAGATTTTGGCGCGGACAGGTGTCGCGCAAAAGGAACTCTGGGCGGGTTAGCGGATCCCACCTTGGAGCTTCGACCCGCTGTATGCGAGGGTTTGGTTGCGATCTGAATGGACAGGCGCGGTATATGGTCCAAACGTAGGCCCAATACGATATGCGGGGCTGGGACCTTTCATAGAGTCCTCATCCGGGTGACGCTGAGAAGCGCGGCAGCGATGATCGGAGACGCTGCTACAGCCCGACAGCCTTAGTCAAATTTACCCGGAACCGGTCCCGGCGGCGCTGGTATCGGCGGGTCATCTCGGCCGAGGCGTGGCCCAGCTGTTTCTGGACGTGGCGCTCGTCGACCTCGGCGGAACTGGCGAGACCGGCGCGCAGGGAATGGCCCGAGAACAGGGCCAGGCGATCTTTCTCGGGCAGGTCGGATCTAATGCCAGCATCGAGGACCGTGCGTTTGATCAGTCGTGCGACATGCTTGTCGTTCAGCCGCCCCGACAGCGCCCGCTTGCCGTCCCGCGAGGTGCCGACGAAGACCGACCCGAACTCGATCCGCGCGAAGTGCAGCCATTGCTCGAGCGCATGCACCGGGCAGCTGCGGTCCGAGGATCCGCGACCGATCTCGACCTCGCGCCAGCCGGTCTTGGCGTCGAGGCTGAGCAAGGCGCCCTTGTCCAGGATCTCCACCCAGCCGCGGCTGTCCGGCGTGTCGTCGCGGTGCAGGTCGAGGCCGACGATCTCCGACCGGCGCAGGCCGCCGGCATAGCCCAGAAGCAGGATCGCCCGGTCGCGCAGGTCGTGGGACAGCGTGCCCGTCATGGCCAGGATGTCGTCGGCGCCGACCGCATCCTTCCGGACCGGCGGGCGGGCGTGACGGCGCCGGATCCCGGCGAGCACGCCGGCGATGTGCCGGTCCTTGCGGTCGAGCCGCTGGCCGCGCTGCGCGGCGGTCCAGACAAGGCCCGACAACCGCCGCTCGATGGAGGCCACCGACAGGGGCGTGGCGGCGCCCGAGGGCGCGGCGAGATCGACGAGGTAGAGGCCGACCAGTTCCGGAGAGGGCGGCAGCGGCTCCGCCCCGCGCCTCCGGCACCAGCGGGTGAACTGCGCCCAGTCGGCCCGGTAGGCCTTCAGCGTGTTCTCCGACGCGGCGGCCCGGGCATAGTCGCGCGCCCTGTCGACGAGGCGGTCGAGCGTGCCGGAGCCGGCCACGTGGCCGGGCAGCGCGATCGGATCGCGGGCGCCGTCGGAAGCGGGCGTCTAGCATGCCCCGGGGGCCGGATCACGGTCCCGGCGGGCCGGAAAACCGGCCTGTCGGGGCGCGTTCTCCGGTCTGTCGTCCATGCGTTCGGGCCTGTTCTGTCATGTCCGATAATGCAAACTTATTGGACACAGCGAAGATCAGCGAAGCGGGGCGGTTTCTACATCATATTGTGGACGAAAGCGCCGTGAGAGACTAGTGTTGTGGCATGACATATCAGCCCGCCACCATCTCGAACGACCTGACTACCCTACCGCAGCTTCCGGGATGGGTCACCTCAGCACGGGCAGAAACCCTTGAAACTGTGGCCTTTCGGTTGGGGGCGGCTCTCACGGTGCTCGATCAGTTGGTTTCCGATCCGCGGCATGGTGTGCCGGTGAGGCTGCTGGCCAATCGGCTGGCGCTGAGCGCGGCAACCGCCACCTCAAAACTGGAAGGACGGCTGGCGCGGGAGGCGGATATCCGGGATGCCTACCACCTAACGCCGCCCGGTGAGGCGCGGGGGCCCGATGGCGATCTGCTGGCCTTCTGGCGCGCGGCCGGTCGGTTGCGTTCCGGTGGGGTCGGTGCAATCGCCGATTTAGTTGGAGCGGAATTCGCGAGCTTCGTAGGAGTCTGGCTCGATGCGGGAATGAAGCGGTCCCGGACCGATGGGCCGCTGGTGGGCTGCGTCGCCGTCCTACGTGCCGTGCTCGAGGTCGACGACCGGGCGGAGCGGGTCGCCTGCCTGTTCTCAGATGTTGTCCTGGCGCGGACGCTGAACTGGAAATTCGTGCTGCCGGTTTCGGCACAGCACCTCACAAAGACGGCGCTGCGGGAGCTGACCGCAGAAAGGGAGGGGGCCGAGCTGGCTGTTCAGGTACGAATCCTCGAGTGCATCCAAGAGACGATCCGGTTGGCAACGGACGTCGCCCGCCGCGCCACCGCCCTTCGCAGTGTCGCCCCCAAGCTGAGAGCGAAAGGATCGGACGCAGCGGTCGACCTGTTCCTGACCGAGGATGCCGTGGCCCCGTCGTCCATGCTGTCGCCGCGCATTCGAGGAACCAACATTCCCATGACCGATCGGGCGGCGCGGCGGTTCTGCGACCGGTTGGTCGAGTTGGGTGTCGCACAAGAGCTAACCGGACGGCCGACGTTCCGGTTCTACGGGATCGCGCCATGACAGTCGCGACCCGGAAACGGAAATCCGCGGAGGAGGGCGGCGCCGTCTTCGATCGGGAGTTAGACGATCTTCCGCAAGAGCTACGCTGGCGGGAGTGGATGGTGCGGATCGAGGCGGTGCTCTTCGCCAGCGCGTCACCGGTCGGCCGCGACGACCTGGCACGCGTGGTGGGGCAGGGGGCCTCGGTGGAGATGTTGATCGACGATATCCGGGCCGAGTTGACCGGCCGTCCTTACGAACTGGCTCAGGTACCGGGTGGATGGATGTTCCGGACCAAGACGCAGTTTGCTGACGCCATTCAGGCCGCTGCCGACCTGGGCGATCAGTCGCTGGCCTTCACCGAGATGGAGATGGGCGTGCTTTGCGCCATCGCCTATCATCAGCCCATCGACCGCGCCGGCCTTGCAGACATCTTCGGCAAGGAGGTCAGCCGCGATCTGTTGGGCCGGCTGCGCCACAAGGAGCTGATCGCAAATGGTCCGCGGTCGCCGCGGCCGGGGGCGCCGCATACCTTCGTGACGACAGATACGTTTCTAGTGACCTTCGACCTGCAGAGCCTGCGGGACCTCCCGGAGCTTGAGCTATCGAAGCCTTGATGTCCGAAATATGCAGTAAACTTCGGACACTTAACGTCGCCCGCTTTCAATCGGCCGGGCTTTGACTCTCAAACAGTCGGCGACTTGTCCGGAGCGCAAGTCCACGGGTATCAGAGTGCAACACGGCGTTGTGCGCTGTGAGGCATAGAATTGACTTCTATAACTCAAAAATCTTCTATATGTGAGTTATAGAAAGGAGTTCTATAACTCATGGCATGGAACTGGCAGGTACCGGGTTGGCCGGATTTCCAGTATGACGAGGCCGCACTGGCACCGCTTGAGCAGCGTTTCCTGATGTCGTCGGGCGAGGTCTTGGGGGCTGTCCACCATGTGAACCCGTCCGAGCGTGATCAACTCCGCATCGACCTGCTGAGCGATGAAGCAATGAAGACCAGTGCCATCGAGGGCGAGATGCTGGATCGGCGCAGTGTGCAATCCTCTCTTCGCCGCCACCTTGGATTGGAACCGGACAACTATCCGAACAAACCCCGAGAGCAAGGTGTGGCTGAGATGATGGTTGACGTTTACTCGACCTATGCCGAGCCCCTTACGCACGAAACCCTGTTTCGGTGGCATGAGATGCTTCTTGCCTTCGACAAGCGTCTGGAGGCCATCGGGTCATACCGGCAGCACGAGGATGCCATGCAGATCGTCTCGGGGCGTCTTGATCGCCCGGTCATACATTTTGAGGCCCCGCCATCTGCCCAGGTGCCGGAAGAGATGAACCGATATGTCGACTGGTTCAATCGGACAGCGCCAGATGACGAAGAGCCCTTGCCAGCATTGACGCGCGCCGGTCTCAGTCACCTTTACTTCGAAAGTGTCCACCCGTTTGAGGATGGGAATGGTCGCCTGGGCCGGGCCCTGGCCGAAAAATCCCTGGCTCAGAACATTGGGCAACCGAGCCTCATCGCGCTGGCCTTCACCATCGAGCGAAAACGGAAGGACTACTACGATCAGCTTGAGCGGCACCAGAAGACGCTGGATGTCACTCCTTGGCTGGTCTGGTTTGCAGAGGCCGTTCTCGAAGCGCAGCAAGTTACCCTCGACCGCGTGGGCTTCTTCATTGCCAAGGCGCATTTCTATGACCGGCATCGCGACGCGCTGAACGAAAGACAGGCCAAGGTGATCGAGCGGATGTTCCGGGAAGGGCCGGATGGGTTCAAAGGTGGGCTGAGCGCGGAGAACTATATTTCGATCACGGGGACTTCCCGCGCGACGGCAACAAGGGATCTCCAGGAGCTTGTCGAGAACGGTGCCCTGACGCGCACCGGCGAACGCCGATACACGCGGTACTGGCTCAAGCTTGAGGAGATGGGCGAATAGTGCATCGTCGGCAGGGAAGGGCGGAGAGCTGACCTTTGCTGCAAGTGCGTGTCCGTCGTCGAATGATTTGGAACAGGCGGCCTAATTCGGGAGCGGAAGTCTTGGGCTCATCGGGTTCAGGTTATGCTGCTTGACGCTGATGGTTCAA
>Ga0310345_10003040_pt1 | contig 16297 bp, 16 predicted proteins | sample HC15DNA20500_MG_FD_204667 | JGI IMG/M metagenome (GOLD analysis project Ga0310345, IMG submission 204667) | Marine microbial communities from station ALOHA, North Pacific Subtropical Gyre - HC15-DNA-20-500_MG | ecosystem: Environmental > Aquatic > Marine > Oceanic | place: Pacific Ocean: North... | reverse complement strand
GAATTATCTCCTAGAACACAAAAATATTTCTCTAACTGAAGGACCGGTTTCAAAAGCTATTGAACGAATTATTAAACTTGTTCCTCCTAAACAGGATCAGTTATTTGTAGGATCTGAAAGTGGTCATTATTCTTACTGTATTATGATTCCACCAGCCCCTTATGAAAACTATGAGAATTCCCTTTTGACCCGCCATCTGTCTAGACGACTAGGTCATATAATGTTAACACTAGCTGAACAGGCTGACCGGTTGGGTTTGTCCACTACCGCTCTGGCTCTATTAGCGGAACCTGCCGTAAAACATGCTGCATTAAATGCAAAAATGAACAATAGTGCGGACTGGAAAGGAGCCCTAGATTCAATGTCAACAATTCCACTACACAATCTGCTAAAAGAGCTAATAAAGCAAATACCTAATTATTAAAGAAAATTTGAGGAGATCTATTAATTCTCTTCCCTGCGTGTTATAGACCATTTCATATGAAGTTTCAGCAGATTATGCTAACTGTTATTAAATTCTTTGTATTAACGCTTTGTTGGGGATTTACCCAAACATCTTCTTGTCATTTGGCTGGAAATATAGGGCTATTGAGGGAAGATTCTCTCCAGCAGAGCCTCGAAAAATTTCAAAAAAGATCTAGTACCGTCAAAACTTTGATAACGGTTAATTCTGATGGAGCTCCATTTATGGGGTCTAAAGAATCCAGAGTTACCTTGGTTGAATTTTCTGACTATCAATGCTTTTTCTGTCGGCGCCATGATCGCCAAGTTGCTCCCAAAATTATAAAAGAGTACGTTGAAACAGGAAAAGTTAAGTATGTCTTCCGGGACTTTCCTCTTGATTCACATCCAAGAGCCTCTTTGGCTGCTGTAGCCGCTCACTGTGCTGGTGACCAAAATCATTATTGGAAAATGAATGATCTTTTATTCCGCTACCAAAAAGCGCTGAGTCACAATGCCTTAATAAAATTTGCTAAGAGTCTAGGACTGAACAATGCGACCTTTCAGAAATGTGTGGAAAGTGGAAAGTATGCAAAAAAAGTTTTAAATAGTCGTAATGATGGTGATAAGGCTGGAGTAGACTCAACCCCTTATTTTTTTCTAGGACTTACCAATCGAAAAAATTCCGAGATAATAGTAAAAATAATCTTAAAAGGTGCGCAACCTTACTGGGTTTTTCAAAATGCTATTGAAAGCTTGTTGATTGACTAAACGATCTTAGCAATAAAATTACTCCGATCCTTGAGAAACCAGAGGCATTCTTATTTTGATTGATGATCAACCGCAGAGGGGGTGTCATGCTCGTCAACTGGAGGTCGACCAGCCCAAAATGAAGCCAACATAGCTCCTGACATATTCATCCAAGGTCCAAAAATAGCTGATGGTAAAGCGGCCATTGGATTTTGCCAGACTTTTAAAGCTAATCCTGATGCCATACCTCCATTCTGGAGACCCACTTCAATAGCAACAGTGCGAGAATCAGTTTTATCTAAGCCCAAAGATCTCGCACCCCCGTAACCCAGAAGATATCCAATGAGAACATGAAGGATTGCTGCAACCAAAATACTAAAAACAAAACCACCACTTAGAAGGTCATTACGCGACAAGGCAGTAATAATTCCTATAATAAAACAAATTGAGAACATCGAAACGTAGGGAAGGGTTTTCATGATGAACCGAGAAATTATCGTCGTATAGCTGTGCCTGTCTTCTAATTTTTTCAAAATCAAGTTTGCTACCAGTCCACCCACAACAGGCAGAATAATCATTTTGATAATAGTAATCATCATAGCCATAAACTCAACATTAGTATAGGTGCCAGCCAAAAACTTAGTCATAGTAGGTGTCATGATTGGAGCCAACAATGTGGATACAGAAGTCATTGTCACTGAAAGAGCAACATTACCCTTGGCCAAAAAAACCATCACATTTGAAGCTACTCCTCCAGGACACGAACCAATCAAAACCATGCCAGCAGCTACATCATTATTTGGAGCAAAGAGTACAGCTAAAGTTTTACCTACTAGAGGCATGACCGAAAATTGCAGTACAATACCAATTATGACAGCCTTAGGCATGGTGAAGACTCTTACAAAGTCACCCAATGTTAATTGGGTACCCATACCAAACATGATGATCTGAATTAGAGGAACTATCAGAGCACTCAGCTTATAACCGGACCAGGTTCCAAAAATCCCTGGATAAAACATGGCTAAGCTCACGAAAACTGCCACCCAAAGGGTAAAAGCAAATGGGCGAAATGTTTGACTTCGTCCTACCGCAACCGCCAGAAAACAAAAAAATAAGACTGTAGCAGGCCCGATTGGAGTAGGTCCAAGGAACTGCCAAGTAGGCCCAAGAAACTGCCAAAAACCAGTAGCAAACAAGACCAGACCAGCTAACAAACTGATTAAAGACAAACCGAAAAAAAATCGAGGAGATAATAGCATTAATGCAACTCTTTATTGCTCAAGCACCTAGAAAATAAACATACTAATTATTTGTCATTAAAAATGAGGGTCAGTGCTTTTATATGAAAAATAGCTTCTTAAAATTCTCAATTAATCGCTAATACTTTTACCTAGATGATATCCCTTGAGGGAGATTTCACCTAAAATACTATATTAATTTAAGTCACTATTGGCGCGCCCGGAGGGACTCGAACCCCCGACCTGCGGCTTCGAAGGCCGACGCTCTATCCAGCTGAGCTACGGGCGCTATGAAAGTATTTCATCAGCAGATCAACTAACAACTTTTAATTATATCTGAGCCGACCATAGCAGGCAAGATGAGAAGGGCTAGACAGATTGGATTCCAATTTTTTCTAAGTTTCAAAAATGTAATATAACTTCTCCAAAGGATAAAAATAAGCTAATAACAGCAATTATATTAGAGTTGTTCCAATGAAAAAACAAAAATATGTTATGATCATAATTTAGAGGTACTGCTCACCTTTTTACTAGCATTATCTAAAAAAAATAATATCATCCCATGAGTATCGAATCGATCCTGAGTCAGACCAAAATCCGCCACCTAGATCTCAGAGACATCGTCACTGTAGAACCTACCTACAGTTTACGGGACACAATCACAATAATGCAATCCCATAGATCAGGTTGTATTTTGGTTACAGTAGGTTCTGATCTTGTTGGAATTTTTACAGAAAGGGACCTTGTCCAAAAAGTGGTTGGTAATGAGGAAAGACTCCTAGATCAATCAATTCAAAAGTTCATGACAATCCAACCAACTGTGCTGAGTTTAGACGATTCTTTGCTAGATGCTATCTCCTTGATGAATAAAGGTGGCTATCGTCATATTCCATTAGTCGACTCAGAAAAAAAATTACATCGCTGTCTTTCCGTTACCAATATTGTTGATTACTTGTCTGAGCAATATCCACAGGAATTGTTATCTCTTCCACCTAGACCAGAACAAAATTTCACAGAACCAGATGGTGCATAAAAATTACAACCTATTAATAGAAATATTTTCTACAATTCTGCAACTCAAGGGGTAAGAAAAAAGTATCTATGTCTGTGACTTCCACAAAAATAAATACCCCTTCCAAAAAGAGTGTTGTTGAGCTTGAAAACGCTACCATTCGGTTTGCAGGTGATTCGGGAGACGGAATGCAGTTAACCGGAACCCAGTTCACAAATACTTCTGCAATTTTTGGTAACGATACCAGCACCCTTCCAGATTTCCCGGCTGAGATCCGTGCGCCTGCTGGCTCACTGCCGGGAGTAAGTGGTTTTCAGGTTAACTTTAGTAGCCGTGACATTCGCACCCCTGGTGATCAGCCAAATGTTTTAGTGACTATGAATCCCGCCGCATTAAGAGTACATCTCCCCGACTTGGAAGATGGAGGGATTATCATTGTAAATACGAATTCCTTTGCTCCTTTGAACTTGAAAAAAGCTGGTTACAAATCAAACCCCTTGGAAGATGGTTCCCTAGCTGGCTATCGATTAATTAAAGTCCCGCTTAACGAATTGAATAGCAAGGCACTAAAAGATGTAAGTCTATCTAGGAAAGAAATGGACCGATGTAAAAACTTTTTTGCTCTTGGTCTAACGTATTACCTTTTCGATCGACCTTTAACCCCTACACTTGGATGGATTAGAGAAAAGTTCAAAAAAAATACTGTAATTCTAGAAGCCAATACTCTAGCACTTCAAGCAGGATACAATTATGCAGATACTACTGAAGTTTTTACCACTCACTACAGGGTTCGCCCTGCTACATTAACACCAGGAAAGTATCGAAACATTACTGGCAATGAAGCCACTGCTTTAGGCTTCATTGCTGCAGCTGAGATTGCCAAACGTCCCTTATTTTATGCCAGCTACCCAATTACCCCTGCTAGTGACATTCTCCATGAGCTTTCCAAACACAAGAACTTTGGAGTCAAAACTTTTCAAGCCGAAGACGAAATTGCAGCAATTGGTGCAGCAATTGGTGCTTCCTTCGCTGGCCAGTTGGGACTGACCGGGACAAGTGGTCCGGGAGTATGCCTCAAATCTGAAGCAATCGGCTTAGCAGTCATGACTGAACTCCCAGTCGTAATAGCTGATATTCAAAGGGGTGGCCCTAGTACCGGCTTACCCACTAAAACGGAACAAGCTGATTTATTACAAGCTATGTATGGAAGAAATGGAGAGTGCCCTGCCATCATAGTGGCCCCAGCGACCCCAGGCGATTGTTTTAACATGGCTTTTGAAGCATTTCGACTAGCGATTCGTTATATGTCACCTGTCTTTTTTCTCTCTGACGGTTATTTAGCTAACGGATCAGAGCCCTGGAAAATTCCCTCGGTAAAAAACTTTCCAGACATTGAAATTCAGTTTAGAACTGACCCTAAAGAATTTCATCCTTACCTAAGAGACAAAGTTACCCTGTCCCGCCCCTGGGCTATCCCGGGAACCCCTGGTTTGGAACATCGAATTGGTGGATTGGAAAAACAGCATATCACTGGAAATGTCAGTTATAATCCAGAAAATCATGAGTATATGGTAAATTTGCGTGCAAAAAAAATTGCTGGAGTTGCAAATTTTATTCCCGAAGTTGAGGTTTTTGGACCTCCTCGGGGAGAACTCCTTGTTGTTGGTTGGGGTTCAACTTATGGTGCCATCACCTCTGCAGTGGAAAGCATGCAGGAACAAGGTAAATCTGTTTCTAGTATTCATTTGAGATATTTAAATCCGTTTCCAAAAAATTTGGAAACTGTTTTTTCTAATTTCAAAAAAGTCCTCGTACCAGAACTTAACCTAGGCCAATTGTTGACAATGTTGAGGGCCCGTTTCCTCATAAAAGCTATTGGATTAAATAAGATTCAAGGAAGACCACTTAAAATTTCAGAATTAAAGGATAAAATAAATCAATTACTCTAGGAAACTGTTAAAGGAAAATAATAGCAGGTTAGCCCTTTAAGAAATTTGGTTAAAAGGGAGGAGCCAATAATGATTAAAGAAGTAAACCAAGATCAGTCAGGCTCAGGTTTAACCCAACTAAGCCGTCAAGATTTTGTTAGCGATCAGGAAATAAGGTGGTGCCCTGGATGCGGTGACTATTCCATTCTAGCCCAAACCCAAAAAACGCTTCCTGAGCTTAATATCCCTCGAGAAAATTTTGTTTTTGTTTCTGGTATTGGTTGTTCTAGTCGTTTTCCCTACTACGTTAATACCTATGGGTTTCACAGCATTCATGGAAGAGCTCCAGCTTTAGCCACCGGAATCAAAGCCTCAAGACCCGAACTCTCAGTCTGGGTAATTACGGGAGATGGGGATGCGCTAAGCATTGGGGGCAATCATTTCATGCATATAGTTCGTAGGAATCTAGATGTTAACATAATTCTTTTTAATAACAGGATCTACGGACTAACTAAAGGACAGTACTCTCCAACCTCTGAATTTGGGAAGAAAACTAAATCAACCCCAGTAGGATCTATAGACTACCCAATCAATCCCCTTTGCATCGCCATTGCCAACGAAGCGACATTTATAGCACGAGCCATCGATGTGGATGTAAAACACCTTTCTTGGGTTCTTACACAAGCAGCCCAACATAAAGGAGTTTCCTTTGTAGAGGTTTTTCAAAATTGTAATATCTTTAATGATGGTGCTTTCAGCCATTTTGCTGAACGTTCGGTTCGCGATGACCGTACCATCAGATTGGAAGACGGCAAACCGCTGATTTTTGGCAAGGATCGTAATAAAGGTATTCGTCTTAATGGTTTACAGCCAGAAGTTGTAGAAATTGGCACCGAATTCTCTGAAAATGACCTATTAGTACATGACATCCATTCTCCAGAGCCTCACTTAGCTAACATGCTGGCAAGAATGGATTATCCTGACTTCCCTACCCCGGTTGGTATTTTTCGTTCCGTAGCAAAACCTACCTATGATGAGTTACTAGAGGCTCAGGTACAAGATTCTATTAGCAGGACGGGTCCAGGAAACCTTGAACAGCTTCTAAACAGTGGGGACGTCTGGGTTGTTGATTAGGCGTGACCTAAGGTAATTATGGATTCCGTTACAGTAAATTTTATAAAGTTTTATATTTAATTTTTCTTTTAAAGAGGTCGTAGTGATCTGTCCAGCTTGTGGCTCTTCCAATCTTCCAGGGGTTGATCGTTGTATAGAATGTCTTTCCCCTTTTTCTAAATTGGATATTCCTTTGCCAACTGTAGGTCTACAAAAGCGACTGATGGAAGATACGGTTGCTGCCTTAAAACCTAGATCAGCTATAACTGTTTCCCCTGAAACTCCAGTACAGGAATCTATTCAGTTATTAAAGGACAAAGGAGTCGGGTGTGTCTTGGTTATGAAAGGGGATACCTTAACAGGAATATTCTCGGAAAGAGATGTACTTTATAAACTGGTTGGGAAAAAACACCTGCTCCAGACAATACAAACTAAGAAAGTTATGACCCCTCGTCCAGTCACCTTGAATCTAGATGATTCAATTCGTTTTGCCCTGCATCAGATGTCAGTTGGTGGCTTTCGTCATATTCCGATTGTAAGTTCGAACCAGCCTCTAAAAATTATTTCTGCCCGAGATGTCCTCGGTTATGTTTGTCAACTAACAAACACTTCTAATTCTTAATGACTGGACTTTCCTTATATTCAGTAGGTGCCCTGCAACACATACAAGCACTTGGAATATATGTTGTAATATTGCATACCTCGCAAAAGTAATAGAAATCGTAGATCTTATTATTCCTAACTAGTTGAGCCTTGACAATTTCATAAGTATTGTCTGAAGTTACTTTACTTAAAATAAGTTGAAACTCTTGGGTCTTAAGCTTCTTCTCTTTAACAAGCGTTTTTGCAGACTCTCCGGAGTTAAGGAAATACAGTTGTCCATTACTATCTTTTAGTCCTATCTTGAAGTATTTTTGGACACAGGGAACTTGGTCAAGTTTTGGACTAAAACAAAAGATCCTACCGCGAATCAAAAATTTATTAGATTCATTGACTTTTTTGATTGCTAGATTCTTTGTATTATAATTTACTAATGATATAAAAATCAAAACTAGAATCCGCTGGATTATGCTTGAAAATAACATTGTTAAACCTTCTATTTCTATCTAGTAATCTAGTGTAGTATTGTTTGAAGAAATCTAGCTTTTTTCTCTAATAAAAATATAGACTTAGAATGAATCGTCGAACGAATAGGGTAATCTACTTGAGGTAAGAACCATTGAATCAAGATAAAAAATCTGAGGCACCTCCAAATTCTCAGACAGTAATCATCAATTCCAAAGAGTTTTTATATCAAACACTAGAACACCTGAATGGTAAAGCTTTCCTGATTCAATTTAAACTTAAGAACCCTAACATTCAACAAGGCGATGTACTTCTAGTCTTGAATGAAGATGATATTCTATTCCACGGTTTCATTAATAGAATCGAAGATGGAGTGGCTATCGCCAGAGACCATAATAGCCTTCTTCCTCCAGATACGATCCAGTAACATTACTTTAGTCTACAATTGATTGATTAGGTGGAATGTTCTTGAACCTTAACAGTTTCATTGTAACCAATTTGAGAAAATATGAAATAGTTCAAACTATCTAAAAAGTCTAGTAGACTAACCATACTTTAGGTATAGAAAGAAACTGGTTTGGTACTTTTACAATTTCATTCTTTTGGTTTGGTACTTTTACAATTTCATTCTTTTGATTATAATATCCTGCTTAATTTTTGGTACCCAGGGTTTAGTCGTTTTAATTATTAGAAAAACTTCGGGGCGGCCTCTATTTTGAGAGCATGCCCAAAAAAAGGGGAAGGAGAGATTTTGTGATTGAAGTTGATAATTTGACAAAGAGATATGGAAATACAGTAGCGGTAAATAAGGTGTCCTTTCAGGTTAGCAAGGGAGAAATTTTAGGATTCCTTGGTCCGAATGGTGCTGGGAAAACAACGACGATGAGGATTTTAACCTGTTTTTTGCCAGCTAGTGAAGGAACTGCTAGAGTAGCAGGGTTTGACGTTTTTGATCATCCTATGGAAGTAAAGCGCCGCATCGGTTATCTTCCAGAGCATCCTCCAGTTTATGACGAGATGACGGTCAATAGTTATCTTAACTTCGTTGCTAAGATAAAAGGAATTTCTCCTGGAGAACGTGATAAAAGTGTTCAAAATGTGAAAGAAAAAGTTCGAATAGAAGAATATAGCAACAAGTTAATTGGCCATATGTCGAAGGGATTTAAACAACGGGTAGGGTTAGCTCAAGCCCTGATTCATGACCCCGAGGTCTTAATCCTTGATGAGCCAACAGTAGGCTTGGATCCTAATCAAATTAAAGAAGTACGTGATCTTATTAAGAACCTTGCAGGAAACCACACTATCATTCTTTCGACCCACATATTACCCGAAGTCAGCATGACCTGTGAACGGGTGGTAATTATTTCTAATGGAAAAATTGCAGCTGTAGACACTCCAGAAAATCTTACCCGACAGCAACAGGGTACTGAGCGAATCCACATTGAGGCAAAGGGTGCTCTCTTGGAAATACAAAATAAAATAAATTCGGTAGAAGGAGTATTGGGCATTGAATCAAAACCACTGAGGGAGAAAGAAGTTTCCCAGTTTATCGTTGAAACTGAGCTGAAAAAGGATCTCAGAAGTACGATTGCTAGCAGCATAATTCAGGGTGGTTTTGAGATTCTGGATATACATTCTATAAAAATGAGTCTTGAGGACGTATTTACTCAAATAACCACTCAGGAGGAGGAACGTAACCAATGAGCAATCTATTTGCAATTATTGAAAAAGAGTTACGGACATATTTTTCTTCACCTATAGCTTATGTAGTCCTTACGGTGTTTCTAATACTGAGCGGGTACTTTTTTACCCAGATTCTCGGAGTTTTCATCCAACGTTCGATGATGATGGCGGTGCAGTCACAGCAGTTTGGAGGAGGACCTCCCCCTGCAATGGACATCCCTTCTTTAGTAGTGAGAAACTTCTTTGGCATTGTTAGCACTATCATCTTATTTATGCTGCCTATGATAACAATGGCTAGCTTTGCTGATGAAAAACGGCGAGGAACCATAGAATTGCTCCTTACTTCTCCTATTACTAATGTAGATCTCATCTTGGGAAAGTTCCTGGCTGCAATTCTCTTCTTTAAAATAATGCTTCTACCAACCTTGATTTACCATGGTTTCCTTTTTATATACAGCTCACCTAAAATGGCCCTAGGACCAATTTTTTCAGGTTATCTTGGATTAATTCTGTTGGGAGGTGCCTTGATTTCACTAGGCATCTTCATCTCTACACTTACGGAAAATCAGATTGTTTCGGCTAGTGTCACTTTTGGTGCCGTTCTTATTCTATGGGTAATAGACCTTGCTGCCCGTTCTGCAGGGCCCGTTCTGCAGAACATTCTCGGATATATTTCAATTCTGAATCATTTTGATGATTTCTCTAAAGGCGTAATAGACACGTCAAGTGTAGTTGTTTACCTCAGTTTCATCTTTTTAGGACTTTTTCTAACCTATCGTTCACTTGAATCGCTCCGCTGGAGGTCTTAAAGCATGGCTAAGTTAAAAAGCATAATATCCTATGGTCCTGCTCTCATTATTGCTGCTTACATTTGGTATTCAATTCAATTGGTTTGGAGCATTTGGGTTCAGGCCGTTTTTTATGGTGGTATTGTTATAACTCTCGTATGGATTTTCTTGAACCTCAACCAAATCAAAACAAGTTTTCGCCAACGGACCACCCAGTATGGTGCCAACACATTTATTATGGTCCTACTGGTAATTGGTATTTTGGGAATGGTGAATTATCTTGCCAAAAGATACCACCAACGTTGGGATCTAACCAGCACCAAACAATATAGTGTGTCAAATCAAACTGAAAAAATCGTAGAAGGATTAAAAGATGATGTTGAAATCATCCATTTCGGAAAAGAACCTAATCCTACTCTAGAAGATCTCATGAAAGAATATCAGAGCCTCAACCGAGCTTCCTTAGCTTTTCGGCGAGTGGATCCACAAGCAAATCCAGGGCTCAGCAAGAAATATGGAGTCAGCCAGTTTGGTGAGATTTTAGTAATATCTGGAAATAAACACGAAAAAATTGAATCCCCACGTGAAGAAGACATAACTAATACGATCTTGAAAGTTACCCGGGAACAAAATAAAGTCATCTATTTTACCAAGGGACATAACGAGGCAGACATTGATGATGATCAGAATCAAGATGGCTATGGTGCCGTCAAAGACGGTGTTAAAAATCAAAATTATGAGGTCAAGAGCATCAATCTGGCAGAGTCTCGGTCTATTCCAGACGATTGTTCGGCATTGGTAATTGCCGGACCTAAAGTAGCACTACTGCCAACTGAAATGACTATTATTGAAAAATACGTTGACACAGGCGGGAAAATTCTATTGTTAACTGATCCTGACATTGATCTTGGTCTGGACAAGCTTCTCAAAAAATGGAAGATTGGTCTGGAAAATGACATCGTAGTCGATTCAAGTGGACTAGGCCAACTTTTTGGCATGGGACCAGCAGCTCCTCTAGTTTCTGCCTACGAGGACCATCCAATCACTAAAGACCTGTCCAACACGATGACATTTTTCCCTGAAGCCCGTTCTCTAAGAACCGTTGAGAATTCAACTTCCGAATTTAGTGCTAGCGTATTGTTTCGTACTTCAGAAAGAAGTTGGGGCGAAAAAAATTTGGTAGAGGGTGCCGCAGAATTTAATGAGGGCATTGATATAGAGGGTCCAGTCGTACTTGGAATGGTCAGTACCCGATCACTGAATCTCTCAACTGAAGCTAAACCCTCAGAAGAAAAAAGTAGCAAAAAAAATCAGGATGACAAAAACAAGATCCAAGCAGAAAAAAAGGAATTAAGCAAAGAAAGTCGAGTTGTAGTTATTGGGGATTCTGATTTTGCCAACAATACTTTTTTCCGGAATCAAAGAAACGGAGACCTTTTTCTTAACATAGTAAGTTGGTTAGCAGAAGATGAAGATTTAATATCTGTTAGACCCAAAGATCAAGAAAATCGCAGTGTACAGATGACAGCTGCAACCTCAAAAATCCTATTCTATCTAACCCTTGTCTTAATGCCAGGAGCGGCCCTAGGGTCAGGAGCTCTTCTTGTTTGGAGAAGGAGGCGATCTTCATGATCTGGAAAAACCTTGGCATTATTACTGTCCTCTTTCTAGCCCTGGGTACCTTTATATATTTTTACGAAGTTGAGGGGGGGAAAAAACGAGAGGAAGCTGAGGAAAAGGCCAAAAAACTATTTCCCTTTCAAAAGGATGCCATCACTGCAATTACCTTGTCTCGAAATAACTCGACCATTGCACTACAAAAAAATGACACTATATGGAACCTTGTTCAGCCAATTGACGTTAAAGCAGACAAGAACACTGCTGAAAGTTTAGCCTCTGATTTTGGGTCAGCAAAAGTGGAAAGATCCCTGGAATCAGATCCTATCGACTGGAAAGCTTTTGGACTAGAACATCCAAGTATTAAAGTAATGTTAGCCACAAGGAATAATAAGACTTTTAACGTAGACTTTGGAGATAAGGATTTTAATGATTCTTCAGTTTTCGCTAAAATTCCTGGTCAAGAAAAAATTTTAATTCTTCCCAGTTCATTACTTACTAATGCCGAAAAGAACCTCTTTGATTTTAGAGATAAAGTGGTAATGAATTTTGATAAAGATCAAGTCAAAAAACTTAAAATTCTATTTAAGAGAAAAACATACCATCTAGCAAAAAGTGGTGAAGACTGGTCAATTCAACAGCCAATTCAAGCCAGAGCAGATCGTTCCAAGGTAAGTTCACTACTAAGTGATCTAAATTTTGCACGGGTAGAGGAATTCATTGAACAGAAAACCACAAACTTAAAAAAATATGGGCTTCACCGCCCAATGGCTAAAGTTCACCTATACTTAGGAGAAAACAATGCTGAAAAATCTTTACTCATTGGGAAAAAAGACAATGCCCAATATTATGCAAAGGATGGTACAAGAAAGGATATTTTTAAGATTAAAGAGGACTTGGTTGAAAAATTAAATCTAGATCTAATAACTCTTCGCGACAAAAAAATGGTTCACTTTGAACGAAATGAGGTTAAACAGATTAGCGTTAAATTACCAAAGAAAGATTTTGAATTTATGAGAGATTCAGATGACAACTGGAAACTTAACAAACCAGAAGGACACAAGGAAAAATCTATTCTTGAGTATAAACTTTTCTGGCCTTTAGAAGATTTAGAGGGAAAAGAGATTGCTGATCAAATTAATCTAAATAACCCAAAATATGGGTTTCAGAATCCTTCAGCTAAGATTACAATTGTTAAAAAGAATAGTCAGGCTACTACGATCTTTCTAGGAAACACAGAAGGAGATGTCATCTTTGGAAAAACCGTTTCAGATCCAACTTTATATAAATTAGATAAAAAGGTTCTGGAGGATTTGAACTTCAAAATAGATGACATTACCGAACAGAGCAAGTAGTTAATGATTTCCTTGTAACAAATAATAAAACCGATTGACCTTAAACCCTCTTAAGAGGGACCATACACATATTCCTGTGGAGGGCATTATGCCTATAAGCCCAGAACTATTAGAAATTCTAGTTTGTCCGGTCTGTAAAGAGCCTGTAAATTTAACAGGTAATGAAGACGGCCTAAAATGTCAAAAGTGTAAACGAGTTTACCCTGTCAAAGACAGCATACCAGTAATGCTTGTAGATGAGGCAAATATTGAAGACTAAATCACACTATTTTGAAAATGTGATCCAAATTACTCCAACTATATGAATGGTTTTCCCCAAACATAGCCTTTCTTTTTCTGGTCTATCAAATCAATTTGGTGTAGAGACAGTAAGACCAATATAATTCATTTGCCTGACCTTTTTAAAGCTACAAAGGCAACATAGAAAAAGCTTTTTGTCTTTCCCTTTTTGGCTTCCTAGACAATTCTCTTTAAACAGTTAACCTAAAAGGAGATTTAACCAATGTCAGATCCGAAAAAAAAACGAAATCCCCTTTTAAATATTAAAACAAAAAAAACAGAGACTCCAATCCGAGTAACCGACAAACGTTTTTGGGCCAACAAAGAGAAAGAAACATCTAAGGGCGAGAAGGAATATTCTTTTAAACCTACCTATGTACAAGAACTGGAAAAAAAGGTTCATGAAGTTCAGAAGAACGCTAAAATTGAAGTTCAAGAGTCTCGGGATCGAATTCGAAACGAGCACGAAAAAAGAATTCTTCAATCTAAAGGAGACCTTGTAAAAGGATTTTTAGATGTGTTTGAGAATTTAGAAAGGGCCTTGAATATTTCTAGCAAAACTCCGGATTTTAAAGGTCTAATTGAAGGCGTAGAACTTATCCATAACCAATTTGCTGGAGTACTCAATCACTTAGGCTTAAAGGAAGTTACTCAAGTAGGCCAGGCTTTTGACCCTGAGGTTTCAGAAGCTGTTGCAGTAGTTACTGTAACTAAAAAAGAACAAGACAATTGTATTCTTGAAATAGTTAGTAAGGGTTATCTTATGAATGGATTACTTATTCGTCCAGCAAAAGTTAAAGTTGGGAAAGTCAGCCAGAAAATATAGAACAGGCTTAATTTATTTTGGCACTTTCAATAAACTTCTGAAAACTGCCTGCCCACCTTCCAATAGTTTTTTCTGGCCCAACAAGCTTAAAAAACCAAGGCCCCTCCGAACTCTCAAGAACAACACCTAACAAACGGTAACCGGATCTGGCTGGCCGTTGTGATACACCGGGCATTCGAGAGGCTTGTAGTGTTCCACTAACATCAACCTGTGTCATTTTAAATCCCGAAACATCACCGCGAATGACTCTTGCCTTAGCGAGAGAGGAAGACCCATCTGGTTGACTAATCTGCCCAATCCACCGGTTAATATTGGCTTCTGTTGATCCACCTTGCCCTGTTCCAAAATAAAACACTGTTAACTCTCCATCCTCAGAATCGTCATCTGATCTGGGTAGTGTAAATTGAGCCTTACGCATTCTTGAACTAGGTTGAGTTTCAATCCACCCAGCGGGAATCTGGAAAATAAATGGGCCTAGATTTTTCCCCTTATCTGAAGTACTAGAAGAAACAGGAGCAACTGATTTTGTTCCTAAATTAGAGGCACTCTCACCGGCACAATTTATTAGCAACGTAACTACTACAACCAAGGTCGTCCAGAACAAGAAAGTTTTACTCTTTAAATTGGGAAGTTTTATTCTCTGTTGAGCTGGGAGGAATATTCTGTCCATAATTGGTTCTCCTTTGTTAATTCATAACGTTAGCTAACCGTATCTTCTCATTCCTTGCAAAATAATTTATTTACATACCCATTATGTTGTAGCCACAATCAACATAAATAATTTCGCCGGTGACACCTGCTGACAGATCACTACCTAGGTATAGCCCGGTATTTCCTATTTCCTCAATTTCCACATTCCGCTTTAACGGAGCATGTTCAGAATGGTACTTGAGCATACTACTAAAACCACGAATACCTCGAGCGGCCAGCGTTTTTACTGGGCCGGCACTTATAGCATTTACACGAACATTTCTTGAACCTAAATCATAGGATAAATATCTTACTGTAGCTTCCAGTGATGCTTTTGCAACTCCCATTACATTGTAGTGTGGTATAACTTTTTCAGAACCATAATAAGTCATCGTGACAATACTACCTCCATTTGTCATTAAAGGCAGGGCCGCACGAGAAATAGCCACTAATGAATATGCACTCACATCATGGGCAACTCTAAAGGCCTCTCTCTCTGTTTCTAGAAACTGGCCTTCCAGTGCTTCCTTGGGTGCGAAAGCTACACTGTGTAAAACTAGATCCAAACTGTTAAAATCATTTCTCAGAGATTTAAAAACATTGTCTATTTCTTCATCTTTTGTAACATCACAGGGATAAATAGGAATGTTTCCTCCAAGACCATGAGCTAATTCAGCTACATTATCTCGCAGTCGGTCCCCTTGATAAGTTAAGGCCAATTGGGCTCCTGCACGATGCCATGCTTCAGCTATACTCCAAGCAATACTACGTTTATTAGCTATTCCAAAAACAATCCCGACTTTGCCCTTCAACATATCAACCTCCTGGTCAACATCGCTTGAAATTGCCAGATTTTTCCCAATTTTTATTTGTCAATTTCTGTTATTTTAGTCATTTTTGATCGAATCCAAATAATTCTTTGTTTTATCAACTGTTGAAATAAACCCTCAATCTCATCATTTAAGAAATGGTTTTAAAACTACTGGTCTGAGGAGCTCTCCAGTTATCAAAAATAGCAATCTGCTGAACACAGGAAACTGTACAATAAGGTGCACATTTTTTTGCTGTGTTAAATTCCTTCTCTATATGCTCTTGAGTATAATTTTCTAAGGGGATAGCTGGATATCCAAGTTGTTGGGAACAGTAGTGTACTAGTCCGTCTTCGCAAACATAGAGATATCGACTACCTGCCCTACATCTCCAGTCGTTGGCCTTTCCCCAAGAGATATTCTCTTGAAACCGATTAAATCTCGCAAAAGACCTCTTCCCTAGTTTCTGAATCTCTAGGTATACGCCACGTTCTTTTTCAGATAATGCTCTTAATTGTCCACTACCATCGTGAATGATACCCAAGGTGCTCGAAAATCCTAAATGGACAGCTCGACGCGCAACAGTTAAAGCGTCGTCTGGGAAACGTATTCCAGAGCCTAGGACTGAATTAATATTTACGTCAAATTCTGCATATTTCGATAACATCAAAAGTTTAGCATCTAGAACTTTTAAGCTCTTTTT
>Ga0310345_10003037_pt1 | contig 16308 bp, 12 predicted proteins | sample HC15DNA20500_MG_FD_204667 | JGI IMG/M metagenome (GOLD analysis project Ga0310345, IMG submission 204667) | Marine microbial communities from station ALOHA, North Pacific Subtropical Gyre - HC15-DNA-20-500_MG | ecosystem: Environmental > Aquatic > Marine > Oceanic | place: Pacific Ocean: North... | reverse complement strand
CCGTCAGGTCTGGTAACAAGGGCAATCTCTGGGATTGACGTAGCACTCTGGGATATCAAGGGGAAGGCAGCTGGAGAACCTCTGCATCGTCTTCTTGGAGGTTATAGAGATAAAGTGCCGACATATGCCAGTGGTTTTCTCTGGCGTACCTATGACTTAGATCAATTGGCTGAGACTTCGAGCAATTTAGTTAAGCAAGGCTTCAAAGCTATGAAATTCAGGATGGGGGCGGAAGAATCCGCCAGCAAAGAAATCGCGAGAATGAAAGCTATGAGAGAGGCTGTCGGACCAGACGTAACAATAATGCTAGATATAAATCAAGGTTGGGATGTGAACACGGCCATATCGATAGGAAAACAGTTGTCCGACTATGATTTATACTGGCTTGAAGACCCGATAAACCATCAGGATTTTGCAGGTCTCGCACACATAGCCGACTCACTGGATACTCCGATCGCAGCTGGAGAATACCACTATGGTTTGGAACCTTTTCGAACAATGCTGGAGCTGAGATCCATCGACATTGCAATGGTGGACCTTCTGAGAGTGGGCGGACTGACACAGTGGATGAAAGCGGCCCACACTGCAGAGGCATACAACGTACCTGTCGTCAGTCATTTAGCTACTGAAGTCCTAGCTCATGGGGTGGCCGCGAGTCCAAATGGAACTTGGGTGGAACATATGCCATGGACTTTCGGAATGTTCACCGAAGAACCAAAAGTTGTAGATGGCATGATCGTAATGTCAAATTCCCCCGGCCTAGGCATAGATTTCGATGAAGATAAGTTAAAAATATTCCGTCACAAAGGCTGACATTCAACCAGAAGACAGATTATCGGGGTGATGGGGTCATTCTGTTATTATTATTGCGCAAATTTGATCTTGATATCGAGAAGAATTCCGCTAAGGAGTTAGGGCTTTGACCACAACAACATCGGATAATTATTCAGTTATAGGTAAACGACCCGTCAGGCATGATGGGGTCGATAAAGTCACAGGGAAGGCCCTGTACGGTGCAGACATGAATCTTCCCGGAATGCTTTACGGAAAGATGCTGCGCAGTCCGCATGCACATGCTCGAATTAAATCAATTGATATATCAAAGGCATTAAAGCACCCTGGAATAAGGGCCCTAGCTACTTCACATGACCTTGCCCCCCTACCTGACAAAAATGCCGAAGTCGGGGAAGATCTTTATGCAAACATGAAATATGTTCGTGATCGGATCCTGGCTTCAGACAAAGTATTATTCAAAGGTCATCCAATTGCAGCCCTTGCTGCTTCCAGTCTCCACGAGGCTGAGGAACTTCTATCTTTGATTGAGGTAGAGTACGAGATTTTAGAGCCGGTTACTGATGTTGAGGCTGCGATGGAGGAAAATGCCCCCGTTTTACATGATTCAATAGCCTCTTTTTCTCTTGGAGACAATACTTTTGAAAGCCCTAATATAGCAAGCCATGACCAGTATGAACTTGGGGACATAGACAAGGGTTTCTCTGAGGCTGACCATACATTGACACTTGAACGGGAATTTCGCACCAAAACGGTCCACCAGGGATATATCGAACCACAGAATGGAACTGCTTGGTGGAGGGCTGACGGGTTTGTCACAGTCTGGTGCAGTAGCCAAGGGCATTTCGGAATCAGGGACGCAACAGCTACCGTTCTTGGATTGCCCGTATCCAAAGTAAACGTTGTACCAATGGAAATTGGAGGGGGATTTGGAGGAAAGTTACCTTGCTACCTGGAACCTGTGGCAGCCTTGTTGTCAAAAAAATGTGGTTCCCCTGTCAAAATGTTTATGACCCGGACCGAAGTTATTGAAGCGACGGGACCCACCTGTGGTAGTTATGTCAAAGCAAAGATAGGTATCACGAACAAGGGGAAAATAACAGCAGCGAAAGCGGAATTATATTTCGAAGCGGGAGCATTCCCAGGCTCTCCTGTTGGAGGAGCCACTGCTTGTATGCTGTCTCCCTACAACATTGAAAATTTAAAGTTAGATGGATATGACGTTGTAGATAACAAACCCAAAACTACAGCATACAGAGCCCCTGGCGCTCCCCTTGGAGCATTGGTTATAGAGACCATCCTAGATGAGCTTTCAGAGATCATTGGAATGGACCCTATCGAACTTAGATTGTTAAATGCTGCTCAAGAAGGAACGAGACGCGCAGACGGCGTCGTAAACAATAAGATTGGAATGATTGAAACAGCGGAAGCCGTCCGCTCCCATCCTCACTACACCTCCAAAAAAGGAGCAGACGGGAATAAACTTAGGGGCCGGGGAGTTGCTTTGGGATTCTGGAGAAACAACACGGGACCCGCATCCTGTGTAGCTGTAGTTACACCTGCAGGAACTGTAAATCTTACCGAAGGTTCAGTAGATATAGGTGGTTCAAGAACAGCAATAGCTCAACAACTAGCAGAAGTTTTAAATATACCCGTCGAAGATGTAAATCCACAAATAGGAGATACTGACTCGATCGGGTACACATCCGTAACGGGCGGCAGTGGAGTTGCTTTTAAATCTGGTTGGGCAGCTTACGAAGCAGCCCAACATATCAAAAGTCAATTAATCGGGCGAGCAGCTGTCGTATGGGACACTGATGAGGACCAAATTGATTATGCTGACGGTTTTGCAACTCATAAATCAGACCCTGAATTGAAACTGAGTTTCAAGGAAATTGCTGCAGCCTCCAATGCTACAGGAGGCCCAATAGTAGGAAGTGCGGGAGTCAACCCTGGCGGTGTAGGTGGATCATATTCAGCTATGATCGTTGATGTGGATGTTGATCCTGAGACAGGCAAAACCGACATCGTAAGATGTACAGCCTTCACAGATGCAGGAAAGGCAATCCATCCAGATTATGTTGAAGGTCAAATACAAGGTGGTTCAGTCCAAGGCATAGGTTGGGCACTAAATGAAGAATATTTCATGAGCGACGATGGCAAGGTTCTGAACGCAAGTCTATTAGATTACAGAATGCCTACCAGCCTAGATCTCCCTATGATTGACTCTGTGGTCATCGAAGTACCCAATCCAGGGCATCCTTTCGGTGTTAGGGGGGTGGGAGAAGCTCCTCTTGTTCCACCTTTAGCCGCTGTTGCAAATGCAATACACGACGCGATAGGCGTCCGAATGTCAGAACTTCCCATGTCGCCCAGCGTCGTACTAGGCGCACTCACCAACAAAAAAAATTCATAGTAGAATTAACTTCCCTTTTAGAAAACGAATACAAGGTAGAAATTAAGGGGTAACGAAATGCCAAAACAATTCAAGTTCAAAGAAAACGCCCGTGAACAACTGATGGAAGGAGTGAACCTCCTGGCCCGCGTCGTAGGTATAACTTTAGGTCCAAATGGACGGAACGTCATCCTCGAAAAAGAATTTGGGCCTCCTCAGGTATGCAGCGACGGAGTAACGATCGCAAAGGAAATTGAACTTGAAGAGCCATTTCACAATATGGGGGCACAATTAATTAAAGAGGCTGCCTCGCAAACAAATGACGCGGTGGGAGATGGAACTACGACCTCAACAATATTGGCACAAGCTATTCTAAAAAATGGCTTCAGAAGCGTAGCTGCCGGAGCTGACCCAATGGCCCTAAAAAGGGGTATAGATAAGGCAGTAGCATCGATAGCGGTAGAACTCAAAGAACTTTCTCAACCTGTAGCTAATGATGAACAGGTAGCCCAAGTGGCAATCCTTTCCGCACACGAAGAAGAAATGGGAGCCCTAATAGGCTCAATCATTTCTAAGATTGGAAAGGACGGTGTGGTATCTGTAGAGGAATCTAGGGGACTTGACTACGAAGTTGAATACGTGGAAGGCATGGAAGTTGACCGTGGTTTTCTATCCCCTTATTTCGTCACCGACCAAGACAAAATGGTTGCCGAATTAAACGAGCCTTATGTCCTGATCACGTCTGAAAAAATAGAAAATGCAGAGGATCTAATTCCTTTCCTTGAGAAATTCACTGCGGTGGGGCGTGATTTGGTAATAATTGCCGAGGATATTGAAGGCCAGGCTCTCGCAACGTTGGTAGTGAATAAGATGAGAGGAACATTGAATATTTTGGGGATCAAGGCCCCTGCATTCGGGGACCGCAGAAAGGCAATACTTGAGGATATGTCAATCCTTTTTGGTGCAACAGTAATAAGCGGAGAGACTGGTAGAAGTTTTGACTCTATAGAGATCGCAGATCTAGGAAGATGCCGTCGGGTAGTGTCCAGCAAAGACGACACTACTTTCGTAGAGGGCAGCGGGGAACAAGAACTCATATCAGCAAGGGTCAGTAACATAAGATCCCAGGCTGTTGAGACTAAGTCAGATTACGATAGGGAAAAGCTTGAGGAAAGGGCAGCCAAATTATCGGGAGGGGTTTCGGTCATAAAAGTAGGAGCGGCCACAGAGATAGAACTCAAAGAAAAAAAGCAACGTCTAGAAGATGCTCTTTCTGCTACTAGAGCCGCAATGGATGAGGGTATATTAGCCGGGGGCGGGACCTCACTAGTCCGAGCCGCGGAAAGCGTAAGAGCTCAGTACCCTGGATCAACAGATGAAGATGCCGGTGCCAAGGCCGTCCTAGATTCTGTCACTGCACCTCTACAACTTCTTGTTCAAAATGCAGGATTTAGCGGCCCTGTGGTTGTGAATGCGATACGAAAGGGCGAAGGAGACTATGGCTTTGACGCAGAAAATAATCGCTATGGAAGTATGTACGAATACGGCATCATAGACCCTACCAAAGTAACTCGCTCTGCCCTTATAAATGCTGGAAGTATAGCCGCGATGATCCTAACAACAGAATCTCTAATCACAGAATTGAACCCTCCCAAGTTGCCAGCGCCTTTTGACGATTAAGGCCTGAAGTTGGTACAACGGATACTTCACCAATAGATTAACGGACACAAATGGCAACTGAAGAGTCGACTAATACACAGGCAGAAAACGCAGGCGAAGTTACTATTGACGTACAGGGTGTTAGCAAAGGTTTTGGGCCATTTAAGGCAGTCCAAAACCTATCGTTCAAGGTGAATAAAGGGGAAGTTGTGGGTTTCCTCGGACCCAATGGGGCAGGCAAAACGACGACAATGCGTCTTCTAACCTCGTACTATACTCCCGATACAGGAAATATCCTTATCAATGGAGTGGACAACGCTCAACAAGATCTCGAAACGCGTAGAAGTATAGGTTATTTACCTGAGAATAATCCTCTATATGAAGACCTCCTTGTGAGCGAATATCTGGATTTCATAGCAGACCTTCGAGGAATGAAAGGGAAAGGTAGAAAATCGAATCTAGATAGGACCGTTGACGAAGCAGGCCTTAGCGAGGTATTCCACCGACCGATAAGTGAGCTCTCCAAGGGTTACCATCAGAGAGTTGGCCTTGCCGGCGCCATACTGCACCGCCCATCAATACTAATATTGGACGAGCCCACTGAAGGATTGGATCCAAATCAACGCATTTCAATGCGTGACCTCGTCAAATCTCTCGGGCAGGACAGAACCGTATTAGTAACAACACATGTAATGCAAGAAGTTGAAACAACCTGTGAAAGAGTTTTGGTAATTAACAGGGGCAGGTTAGTCGCTGACAGCCCGGTAGATGAAATGCTCCAACTAGCGCCCGGTTTACGTCGTGTTTACATAGAGGTAGAAGGGGACCAGATTGAAACCGGCTTAGCGACTCTACCCTCTGTGGAATCCGTCAGCCGACTTGATCCAATTGAGACTAGAAAACGATATATAGTTAATCTTTCAGGGGCCGACGACCCCCGCCCAGACATATTTCATCTTGCCACTCAAAAGTCCTGGACATTATGGGATCTCCATGAGGAAAGAATGAGGCTCGAAGATGTATTCCATAGTCTAACTGTAGAGGACGAATCTAAATTATGATCCGTTCCCCATTTTTCGCTCTGATCAGAAAAGATCTCAAGGGTTATTTCGATCAACCTACCGGGTACATACTCATCGTAATATTTGTCGCTATGCTATCGTGGGCGTTCTTCAAAACCGCCTTACTGATGGGTGAGGTATCTCTAAGGCCCTTATTCACCGTAGAATTCGCAATAGATCGCCCATCGTTGCCATGGCTTATGACACTCTTCATTCCTGCCGCCACTATGCGCCTGCTCTCAGAGGAACAAAGAGATGGTACTTTGGAGACTCTGCTCACTCAGCCTATTCGAGGCTGGATAGTTCTAGTCACCAAGTTTCTGTCCGGTTTGATCTTTGTGACAATAGCAATACTTTGCACTATCGGTATACCGATAGCTGTAAGTACAGCCGGCAACATGGACTGGGGAGCCGTGGCCTCTCAGTACGTAGGAAGTATTTTTCTTGCGGGAAGTCTGGTCTCTATTGGCCTGTTCACATCGAGCCTCACACGAAATCAGATCGTGGCCTTCATACTCGGCCTCACGCTGAGTATGGTCCTAATGATTATGGGCCTGGAAATTGTTGCCATCACAATGCCTTCCAACGTGGCCAATTTGCTGCAATTACTCAGTCCAATTACCCATTTTGACAACATTGGGAGGGGCGTAATAGATCTGAGAGACATTCTCTATTTCGTAACCTTGATCACCACGTTTCTCAGTGCAACGTTTTTGATCGTCCGAAGTAGAACATTGAGCCACCAGACCTCCCAGTATCGAAACCTTCAACTTGGTGTTGCAGGTTTAATAGTCTTGAGTATATTAATCGGGTGGTTCGGGAGTGATATTAAAGGTCGGATAGACCTCACAGAAGATAAAGTGTTTTCATTATCTCCGGCAACCATACAAATTTTGAACGATTTGGATGACCTGCTAACTGTAGATATATTCATGTCGGCAGATCCTCCAGTACAGGTTTCTCCTGTCTCACGTGACGTAAATGATTTTTTAGATGACTTTGAAGCGGGTTCAGACGATAAAGTAAAGGTTGTAAGACACTATCCTGAAGACGACGAAAAAGCGGAAAGAAAGGCAAATACGGCGGGGGTACCTCCAGTTCAATTCAACCTTCACAGCCAAGGGGAACTACAGATTAAAACAGGGTACTTGGGAATAATTCTCACTTATATAGACAAAAGGGAGATCATCCCATTTGTGGACACTATTGATGGGTTTGAATACAGGCTAGCCAGCCTCACAAACAAAATGCTCAGTGACAATCAAGAAAAGAAAACAATTGGATTCATGGGTGGACATGGAGAAACATCTCCGACTCAAGGAATGATGACTTTTGCTTCTGTAGCCAGTCAACAATATAACCTGGTTCCGGTCTCAGCAACTCCAGACGAACCTTTACCACTCGACGGAGTTGACGTACTCGTAGTTTCTTCTCCTAAAGAACCTCTCGGATCACCTCACGAAAATAGCTTAAAGGAATATATACAACAGGGCGGAAAGGTATTTTTCAACCTTGAATCTGTTCTGGTGGACATCCAACAACTCGCGGGACTCCCCAATCGCCACAGTCTTGCCGAATTTATCGAACGGGAATTTGGAATCGTTTTGGAAGAAAATATAGTCTACGATCTCCAGTCTAATGAAACTATCGGGTTTTCAGCTGGGGCGAGGGGCAACGTCATACTTCCTTATCCATATTGGATACGCGCGGTCGTAGAAGACAATAAGGTAGCAGGTAATGTAGACACCGTTGTTTTGCCTTGGGCGAATACATTGGGAATCTTGGATTTACCTGATTCCAAATATTCAATTACCCCTTTAATAAGGAGTACAAGTTACGCTGCGGTAGATGACAGTTTCAGAAACCTAAAACCAGACTCTCCAGTCTTCACGGATCCTTTACAGATTAATTTCTTTTCCAGTGATCTGGCCGTTACAGCTGAAGGCTCTAATGGATCTAGGGTAGTCATCGTAGGGGACGCCGACTGGCTTTCCGAATCTGCGACTCAGAGATTTTCCAACAATGTGCTGTTGGGACTCAACCTTCTTGACTGGTTAGCTCAAGAAGATAAATTAGCCTCTGTCAGATCAAAGGTAGTGTCTGAGCGAAATATGGTTTTCTCCTCTGACCGGCACAGAAACCTGGTTCAGTATAGCAATATAGGAGGCGTACCACTTTTATTAATACTCACTGGTTTACTCAGGTTTTGGGTGAGACGGACAAAGGGGTTCAAGGGAAATTGGAGAAGAGGGCTTCAGGGGGCACCATCTCAAGTGACTGCCCAAGATCAGGAGTCTTCTGAATGAAAAGCAAGCAGGTAGGATTTGTGCTCATGGCACTTATAGCCATTGGGGTAGCTGGTATTTTGTACAGAGTTATTTCATCAGGTGGAACGGACTTCAGAATGGAAGGACTGATGCCCATCACTCAGGATGTAATTGATAGAATTGAGATTTCTAAATCAGGAGAACGAGCAGAATTAGTGCGTATGGGTGAGGTAGACTGGCGTGTCGGTAAAAATCCTACTTTTGCTCCTCGTATGAGTGACTTCTGGTTGCATGTAACTGACATACCTGATGCTCAACTTGTTGCAAGAAATCCAAAGCATCACTCTGTTCTCGGCGTAGACGAAAATAGTGGAATCGAGCTAACGTTCTACCTAGGACAAGCGGTTCAGGAAGAATTCCTGGTGGGGAAATGGTCCCCCGAAGTAAAACTTTGCTATGTGAGAAAAGCCGGAAAAGACGAAGTCTACGGAATACCTTGCTCCAGAGATAATGTATTTTCAGCAAACTCGGATTCCTGGAGGAATCCCATCGTAGCTTCTATTCCCCCAGGGGATATAGAATCTTTTGATTTTATCTACCCTGACAGCAGCTTGGGTTTCTCAGTTACTAAGGTAGAGTCCGGTTGGGAAGTGAGTTCTCAGTCTGGATTAGAAGGGATGGCAGATGAAAGAGTTATTGACATGATTCTTCAGGCCCTCGCGGTACTTCCAGCTATGGGATTCGTCGAAGATATCGAACAAAAGGCCCTCGATTTTGCAGCCCCAGACGGAGCCATCAGAATAAACACCTTCGAAGGAGCCAACTCTCCGACAACACGGCTCAAATTTATTCGCAATGATGAATTGACCTACTATGTAAAAACCCCTTCTCAATCCACTGTGTTTTTAGTGGACGCAAATCTTTCAGAATTTCTGTTAATGAATAAAGAGAATATTCTCTTACCTGACTAGAAATCGAGCGCCTCATAAGTCACTTTAACCTATATCCTGGTGGTTTCTGACTCTTCGAAGTGCTCGCCTTTCCTGTTTCTTTTGCTGTGTCCTAAAACCGCATGAATAAATATCAAACCTATAACAATCCCAAATGACATAGCCAACGTTCCAAGCTCATTTTTTGCCAGTATCGATGTAGAAAGGGCCAAAAATATATACCCAAATACAATGCCGGTGAGAGAAGAAAATGGAAGCCTCTGGGCAAAAATTGAGACAAGAGCCGTTACAACCAAGGCCAAAATTGCAAAATAACCAAAAAGTGCTATCGCAACCCCTCCCCCAATAGCCATGCCATCCCCTCCTTTGAATCTTGTGAAAACAGAATTCCAGTGTCCAAGAACCGCAAAGGAAGCCGGTATAAGAATCACAATTCCCTCTATTCCCATCATTCCTGAAACGATTACCGCTAGAGCACCCTTCGCTAAATCAAAAACGAGCACCAAAACGGCGGAGCCTTTACCGACCGTTTTTAGAACATTAGAGGCTCCCGCTAATCCAGTCCCTGTTTTAAAAATATCTATACCCTTTCGGCGACTAAGTCGATGGGCAAATGGAAGGGCACCGAATATGTAACACACCAGACTGGCAACAGCCAACGTCAAGTAGTAGCTAACATCAATCAATATACAAGTTCTCTTTCATTCTTACTTAAACCACTTACAAAAAAGGTAATTAGAAAAGGGCTCTAACCATACATCAGGAAGGTAAGTGATTGTCAATTAAACTTCTTTTTTCTAATTGTTGCAGCTGGAAAAATTCAAAAGGTACGGCACATAATCTTGAAAGGTTGCGGCAATAGGTCTATGACATAAATGAACTCACTGCAGGTAAAACATTCCAGCGACTAAAAATGGGAATGGGCCATTAACCTGTCAGTATGTTCCTGGCAATTACCATTTTCTGTATTTCTGAAGTGCCTTCATATATCTCTGTAACTCTTGCATCCCGGAAATAACGCTCAACAGGAGTTGGGGAAAAATAGCCAGCCCCACCATGGATTTGAACAGCTTTATATGCAGCATTCATAGCCACTCTTGAGCCAAACAATTTGGCCATAGAAGCCTCTGTGTTAAAAGGCAATCCGGCATCCCTTAGAGAAGCTGTATTCATCACCAGTTGTCTTGCTGCTTCCGTCTCGGTTGCCATGTCCGCCACCATCCATTGAATCGCTTGCAAGTCGCTCAACGTACCGCCAAAAGCTTTACGATTTTTTGCATATTCAATTGATGCATCAAGAGCCGATTGGGCAATCCCAACGCACTGGGCTGCAATCGAGATCCTGCTAGCGTTGAGAACCTCCATAGTCTGTCGGAATCCAACCCCGTCGCCACCCATCTGGTTCACTGCAGGGATCTGACAGTTATCGAAAATTATCTCCCCAACAGTAGAAGCTCTAACACCCATCTTTCCTTCTAGCTTATTAACAGTAATTCCCTCCACATCCCCATCAATAATTAAAGCATCGATGCCTTTATGGTTAAGAGAGTGATCCCTCGTGACTAAAGTCACTATAACCGAGGCTTCTGGAGCATTACTTATATAAGTTTTGTTGCCATTTACGACCAGATGGCCGTTTGCCCTAACAGAATTCGTTATTATGGCTGCCGCGTCACTCCCCGCTCCAGGTTCAGTCAGTGCAAACGCTCCAACTTTTTTCCCCGATGCCAAGTCAGGAAGGTACTTGTTTTTTTGGTCTTCACTACCATATCGATTTATGAATTGTGTACACAAAGACAAATGAGCTATATATACGACCGACGTCGCCGCACATCCTCTGGCAATCTCCTCAGCAGCCAAGGCGACGAGTCGCGTAGTTCCACCGCTCCCTCCATATTCCTCACCTATCCCTAAGCCTAAAAGACCCATATCACCAAGTTCTTTGAAGTTATCCCACGGGAAAAGCCCCGAATCATCATAATCCGCCGCTCTTTCTGCAAGAACATCGTTTGAGTAATCTCGCACCGTGTTACGAAGAAGGGATTCCTCTTCCGAAAGAAGGTTGTCTGCCATAAAGCCCTCTCAATTCAATTATTAAGTCACCCTGACCAATTGACACTTTATACGACCGAAAACTAGAATGCGATATGCGTAGACCAATGTCCCCGGACGGTTCAAATAATTTGAATGAAAATAGGCTAGTTTCCGGATCAAATCAAGAGGATGATCATTCTCTTGACAATAGCCTTAGACCGCGCAGCCTTGATTCATACGTGGGACAGGATAGCATTAAGAGAAACCTCGGTATAGCCATCACTGCGGCCCAACAACGTGGTGAGCCACTAGACCACATTCTACTTTACGGACCTCCAGGATTAGGAAAGACTACACTCGCCAACATAATTTCTTCGGAAATGGGTGTGCGCATTAAGACAACCTCAGGCCCAGCCATTGAACGCCCTGGAGACATGGTTGCCATATTAAGTCAACTCCAACAAGATGAAATTCTCTTTATTGATGAAATTCATAGATTAAATCGGGTAGTGGAGGAAGTCCTTTACCCAGCTATGGAAGATTTTTTTGTCACCTGGGTTATTGACAAAGGTTTGAAAGCTCGCAGTATGAACTTGTCTCTAAAACCCTTTACATTAATTGGAGCTACCACTCGATATGGAATGCTAAGTGCGCCACTAAGGGATCGCTTTGGATCGATAAATCGGCTTGATTTCTACAACGTCGACAACATGATTAAAATTGTGGAGAGATCAACTAGAATACTGGAAGTGGAAGCGGAAGCGGAAGGAATCGTCGAGATAGCAAAAAGAGCTCGAGGAACCCCCAGAGTGGCTAACAGGCTATTAAGAAGGGTCAGAGATTACGCTCAGGTTATCGCTGACAACATAATAACAGGGGAAGTAGCCTCTAACGCCTTGCAAGATCTGAGTGTGGATGTGCTTGGTTTAGACGGTGTTGATAGAGACGTCCTAATATGTATCATAGATAAGTTTGATGGAGGCCCTGTGGGCCTGGACACCATAGCAGCTTCAATAAATGAGGAATCAGAAACTATTGAGGACGTTTATGAGCCATTTTTGCTACAACTTGGATTCCTTGACCGAACACCAAGAGGTCGAATGGCAACCAGAAAAGCTTATGACCACCTCGGGATAAAGTACTTAGGAAAAACCAGTGGAGATAAACTGCAGGCCAGACTGGATCTCTAGAAACCAAACCGTTGCCTTATGAAACACCAAGTTTGCTCCTGAATTTAACCAGCATCCATAAACACAAACAAGAAACAACAACCGCTGCCAATCCGAATAGGGAAAGCTTTTGAATATTTTGTTCGATAAAGTGTTGGATCTGTTCGCCGAATAAAAACAGTAATATTCCAAGACCTATGAACCTAGCTCCTCTCCCAATGAGAGAGACAATCAAAAATCTTTTCCTGTCAAATTTTAAAACGCCCGCCAGTATAGCAAAGACCTTATAAGGAATCGGGGTCACCGCCGCAGCAAGCAAAGCCCAAGCACCATACCGATCAAAAAATGACTCGGCTAAATCTACCTTAGATTCAGAAGTAAATCGGGAAAGAATAGGCCTTCCGAAGCGAGCTCCCAACCAATGCCCAACTAAAGCTCCTGATAAGGAGGCTATCGTAGCTACTAAACCGTACCAAATGGCCATGTCTGGCCTTAGCACTGACATTGGGATCAATAGAGGGTCCGGAGGAATTGGAGAGAATATGGATTCCAAGAAAGTAGCTATGGCCAGTACTATAACAGCCCATTCACTCCCAGCAAAACCTGCAAACCAGGTGGTTAATTCTCCGAAAAAATCCATAATTCGTTGAAGTTAACTGAGACCTGCTCTTAACATAACTTCCCTAATATTCCCCTCCTCGGGCTTTCTAATTCCAGCATCTATTTCGGAAACCACCGAGGTAATAGCGGAATTAACTGGTGTCGGTATACCGAACCTGTTGCCTTCCTGAGCAATAAATCCGTTCATAAATTCAATTTCAGTCCTTCTTCCCTTAGTAACATCCTGTGACATTGAAGACTTCCAGTCTCCTCTCCCGCCATCGGGAAGAAACTTGGCATCTAATTCTTCAAAAACATCGCCTTTATCAGCCTCAGCCCATTTTTCCGCGGAAAGTCCTTTAATGGGCTCAATCTCGAATTTCTGAGCAAGACCAACCTGACAACATTCTTTGGATATTTCGATCTGCAATCTCCTAGCCTCTGCGATCTCACCAGCACTGGAAGATCCTAACCCTGTCATCGCTGTAATAGGGTTCGAAGAGGCATTGGTTACGAGTTTGGACCATCTCTCACCCCATATATTTGAGGTAGGTCGGGAAGCGTCTATACATGAAAGTATTTCTGCAATCTCTTCAGCTCTAGGTGTAATCCTTCCATGCAACTCTCCCACTCTGAAGACATCATGGCCCGTATCTCTGCCTATCGCCCCACCTCTGTTGACGAGTCCTGGTTCCCAAAGACCTACTGTTATGCTCGACATAACACAACCAATGGCCCTTTCAAAACCAACAACGGAGGCGACCAAAGAATCGTTCATACAGTTTTGGTTGTCTACCATAACCCCGTCCCGTTTTAGAAGCCTTTTGGCAAAATGAGCCACCCATTCAGTATCGTAAGATTTCACTGCCAGAAAAATAACGTCAAACTCTTCGTTAAGCTGCATAGCATCGGTAAAATGGTAGGCGTTAACAGGCACCTCAAAAGGACCCTGAGTCCCTGTAACCTTGAGCCCCTCATTCCTCATCATCTCTACATGGTCACCCCACATATCCAAAATCGTCACATCATAACCCTCGCGAGTCAAAAAAGCCCCGATATAACTTCCTGCTGCACCGGCACCAACAACAGCCATTTTCTTTGACATATATACCTCCTAAATTCTTACCTTGGCGGCATAGCAGCCCAGCGTAAGTAAGCCACTAATCTTCTATCTTGATCTCAACATTCTCAACATGTTCACTATGCCTGACTGAAGCATTAAATCTGTACCCTGAACCATCCAATGGAACCATTTGGCCGGTCTCATCAACCACGTCGATTATCTCTCCCGAGACCTTCACAACACTACTGATTGTTGGTAAATCCCTCAGTGAATCAAGCATTCTTTCTTGTTGCCTGAGAGCCTTCAAAGCCAATTTTCTACTTACGACACTAAATCTCACCGTGTTCCCAGGTATCAATTGTCCCAATTTTGAGTGATCAGCTGAAATTACAGTGGCTATTTTGGGATATCCCCCTGTTGTTCCCCTATCCGCCGACAGAATAATCGGTAGCCCTGACCCGGGAACCTGAATTGTCCCGAATGCGGTCCCATCTGATACTACATCGGGGGAATTGAGATGAGTTAAAGGAACACCTTCTAGCCTAATTCCCATTCTATCCGAATCTACAGAGACCTGATAATCAGAGCTACTAATTAATTGAATGGAGTCGTCGGTAAATAAGTGATCCTGAGGCCCAAGGAGCACCCTTAATAAAGCGTCCTCAGAGAACTGAGGGTGAGAGGGAAATTCCCTTTGTTTGTACTCATTTAAGTTCGCTTCTCCAATCTTCAGTTCATCACCTGCTTTCAAGGGTCTGCCTCCAAACCCTCCGAATCCACCCGGTACATATGTTGAGTAACTACCCATCACCTCCGCAACTGGTGATGACCGAATCCCTCCTGCAAAGGACAGATAAGATCTCGCCCCAGTAACAGGACCACCAAAGCTCAATATCCCGCCCGCTGGTACTGAAAAAGAAGTCCAGTTTTCAACAGATTCCCCGTCAAGAATTGGCGATAAATTTGCTCCTGTTACAGCAACAATAGCCGGATTATCGAAGGTTATTTGAGGGCCAAAGAGAGTTATTTCCAAAACCGGTTCCCATTCCAAATTGCCAACTAAAAGGTTGGCACACCTCATGGAAAATTTGTCGACGGCTCCACATTCTGGAACACCAGCAGACTGAAATCCAACACGCCTTAAATCTTGGACGGTGGTGAAGGTACCTGGTTGAATAACCGTAATCACAAATTTATTACCTCTGGCACATATTCACCTGTCTTACATCTATTCTCGATTTCCTTATATTCTTCTTTCGATTCAATAGGAACAAATCTTAGGCGATCACCTGGTCTCAGGAGAGCGGGTAAATCCCTTAAAGGATTGAATAGGGACACCGGAGTTTTACCTATTAGCCGCCATCCTCCGGGACTTGGTACAGGATAGACTCCCGTTTGAGTTTCAGCTATAGCGACGGACCCGGCGGGGACTTCCACTCGCGGAGAATCCAATCTAGGGCAATGCAACCTTGAATCGAGATCACCAAGGTACGGGAATCCGGGACTGAATCCAAGCGCATACACTAAATAATCTGTCTCAGAATGAATCTTGACAATTTCCTCCAGGGAACATCCAGTCAATTCTTCAACTGAGTCAAGGTCCGGGCCAAAATCACCACCATAAAATGTAGGAAGAATTATTCTTCTTTTTCCAGAACTATTCTTTGAATCTACGGATCCATGAATGTTTTCGATGAAAGTAGTGAGTGCTATGGAAGAGAGTTTTAGAGGGTCATAGTGAACGACAAACGAAGAATAGACCGGTACCACTTCTCTAATTCCTGGCCACCCTGAATCCTGAATTTCACGCACCATTGTATGTACGAGACTATTCGTAATTGGGTTGACCCCTTCACCAAGTACCACCATTAACGCGGAATCCCCAATATCTGTTATTTGGGGATAGGAGCCAAAATAGTCCTTGGATTCCGTAGCCATGGTCATACTAATTTTGCGAGAGGCATTATTTCTATTCCCTCACGTTCAAATGCCGACCTTAGAGACTTTGCCATATCTACAGCACCAGGGGTATCCCCATGAAGGCATATACTATCGGCTTCCACTTCTACCAAATTTCCATTTACCGAAATAACCTTACCTTCAGTTACCATACGTAAACTTCGATCAACTACCTCTTCCGTATCATGTATAACGGATCCAGGAAGACGCCTAGAGACTAATGTGCCATCATCATTCACGGCCCTATCAGCAAATATTTCTCTCCCAACCCTCATTCCCAAACCCTTAGCTGTTTCTACCCATTGCGATCCGGACAAAGCCAACAATATCGCATCATCCTGAACCTCCATAACCGCACT
>Ga0310345_10003035_pt1 | contig 16316 bp, 1 predicted proteins | sample HC15DNA20500_MG_FD_204667 | JGI IMG/M metagenome (GOLD analysis project Ga0310345, IMG submission 204667) | Marine microbial communities from station ALOHA, North Pacific Subtropical Gyre - HC15-DNA-20-500_MG | ecosystem: Environmental > Aquatic > Marine > Oceanic | place: Pacific Ocean: North... | reverse complement strand
CGAAGATGTAGAATATCGTACCAGTATGAATTGTTTTATGAATTACAAGAACCCGATTAGTGGTAAGATCGCAAAATATGTTCAGGAGATAATATCACAGGCAGATGGTGTTATCACACCATTTGAAAACTTTGAGGAAATGCAAGTAGTGAGGTATGAAACTGGTGAGTATTATAAAGAACATAATGATTTCTTTGACCCAGAAACGGATCAAGAGGAACTTAAAAGCGGTGGACAGAGAATATGGTCTGCTTTAGTTTATCTTAACAACGTCAGTAATGGTGGTGGAACTGAGTTCCTAAAACTGAATAAAACCATCTATCCAAAGATAGGAAGAATGGTTGTATGGAAAAACATGATTGCTGGTAAAACAACAGACATCGCACAACATCAGGGCTTGGCTCCGATCGGCTGTGAGAAGTGGGCTTGTAATGTTTGGGTCAGAGAGGGAGATGTGAATGGCACAAGGTAAGAGTAAAGCACCAAAGAAGTCCACATCAAGTAGCACCCCAAGTGGCACACCAAGCGGAACTCCAAGTGGCACTCCAAGTGGAACCCCAAGTGGAACTCCAAGTGGAACCCCAAGTGGAACTCCAAGTGGTGGCGGTCTCCGTGGTGGCACACAAAAATATACACCAGCACCACCAGCTTACGAAGCATCACCGTCAGAATTAGGGTCAGAAGTTGGTCTAACAGGAGAAAGTTCATTCATAAGCCAGCAGGAATCATATGCAAGCCCACAAGACACAGGTGGGTATGATCCATCATCTGGTTATACAGGAGATGTTAATTTACAGGGTATTTACCTATACGGAGTATCACCAGACGATGCACAGCAGGCTCAAGTTACAGCCCAAAAGTCAATCTACCAAAAAATGCAAGAAGCTAAAGAGCGTGAAAATCTACGATTGCAGGGTTTACAACAACAACAACAATCTGGTGCAGATACGTCATCACTACAAGGTCAAACATTATCTAATTTACTTTCACAACCTGATCTTAGTTCGACAGGAATGGAGAGAATGGGACGACCTGATAGGGATAATGTATTTGGAATAGGTGATTCCACCTATAAAACTGAAGCACAGCAGGACTTTAGTGATTGGACATCTAGTACAATGGAAGGATTAGGTTTTGACTTTGGTACACCAACCGTTGCACAGCAGACACAATACCAAGAAACACAGTCAGATTTCTGGGGTGGGGATGCTTCTTCAACACAACAAGAGCCTGCGATACAGGAAGCAGACATACAAGTATTGTTGGCAAAGATGCACATACAAACAGCCAATACAACGATCATGCAAATACAAACACAGCTTACAGAACTAAAGAATGAACAGGAGAATGAAAGGGCAAATATGATAGCATCGAAAGGCACTGATTTCGCTTCCTATAACGAGTCAGTGTTACGAGGAACAAGCAGTAAATATCTTTCCATAACAGATAAGATTGCAAGACTGGAAAGAGAGTTGGAAGGGCAGGAAGCCTATGTATCTTCAGAAGAAGCAAAACTCAAAAAATGGGAGGGTGAGGATTTAACATCCCTTACTGGTGAGGCTTTCACTGGTGGTATTAAGTTTGAAAATCCTATGGATAAACCAGCAGATATTACTACACCAGCAAAGACTGAGACAATGGAGTATGTTGAAGCTGAACCAAATATTGGGGATGTAGTTCAGGCACCAGATTTTTCTAAGAGACAAGTGAAGGAAGGAACTGGAGAAGGATTATCTGCTTATGCTACAAGTATTTCTGTTTTCAGTGATTTACAGGCACCGTTTGAATATCAGGAAGCGGGTGGAGAGATGGCTGTACCACCTTCTATTGTAGATCCAACCAAGGCAACAACAGGAACCAGTGCTGAGGTTGGTTGGGCTAATCTTGGTTTGGGTGAAGGTGGTGATGTTAAAGATGTATACACAATTCCAGTCGGTAAAGATTATGATGATCTGATGGCGGCAAATGAAGGAAAAACATTTAATCTGATGGATATATCTGGCACCACAGAACCTACAGATGGTAAGGTTGATTTATCCAGCAGTGATTGGAAAGATTACTACCAAGATTGGAAAGCTGATAAGAGAACAGGTGAGCTGAGGCAGTGGGGTATGGTGGATGTTCCTATGTCAGCAGACCCAACAGGAACAGGAAAATTATGGGCTCCAACTGGTGTGACATTAGATCCTAACCAAGTAGTGACGGTTGATACTTACAACCCAGATACAAAAAAATATGATATAGAGAAAAAAGTGGCAGTTAAAGATATGACAGCCATACAGTTGTCGAATTATCAAACAAAGGTACAGAAAGCTTCGGAAGTAAGGGCTCAAGCACTGGATACTGGTTATGCCGATTTAGCATTGAAGGCTTTGGAATCTAAGGATGGGGATGGTAAGCCAACGATGATGGACTTTCATAAGTTAGCTGGTGAGACTGGAATGGAAACATATGATACTGTTGAAGGGTATAATCAATTTTTGACCGATAGGGGTGTTGATGAAGCGATGTTCTTTTCACCTACACCAAGAGATACAAGTGTTTTTGATGTGAGAGGTATTTTTGAGAAGGCACAGGAAACATCTGGTGGTATGATTGTAGAGAGTGTGGATTTCGAGACAGGTAAGCCAACATATGCAGAATATACTTACTCATGGACGGAGCCAAGTACAGGGACAGTTATACAGGACGCCCCAGAAGGGACACAAGTACAAACGTCAGGTGGTTGGGAACATAAGACAGTGCCAATAACATTGGCAACTACGGAAACGAGAATGGTGTTGCAGGATGGTAAGTATGTTGAAAAGGAAGTTCCTGTTGGACAGCAGTTACAGGAAAGGGCAATTATAAAAGCTGAACAGGAATTTGACAAAGCGTATCAAAAAGAAAGGTCTGACAATCTATTGTTTGGTAAGTATTCAATGTCGGAATGGATTGCAGCAACATCTGCAATTGGTGTTGGTGATGCTGCATTAACAACAACGTTCATGGAAGAAAGGGGTTTGTCGATGGATGCACCAGTTGGTAGTATGAGTCTTACAGGTGGGAGAATACAACCATCGGAAAAGGTGGAAGAACGACTTTATGATACTTACATTAATGAGGGAATGTCACAAGCACAGGCAAAACAACTTGCAGGATCTGATTGGGAAACAAGAACGCATATGGTAACAAAGAGATTGACACCAGCAGAGGGTCTTTCTGTGACAACGACAAGTGCTTATACTGATGTTAATCTTGAAGGCGTGCCTGATTATTTGAAAGAAACAACAATCGGTGCTGAATCCCCATACATAAGAAAGGAATTTCAGGTTGATGAAGATGGTAGAGTTATATCTGGACGAGAAGCATATGATGATCCAGCAGGATTTTACATGAAAGAAACTGGAGCTGGTGCTCCCTATGGTGGAAGACCTGAAAGTCCCATGATGGAACAGTCGGATCATTGGACACGCACAGGTGGAATTTACAAGCAACAACAACTGGATTATTTTCAAGATGTTGCTTCTTCATATATTACGGAATTTCCACAAGTTGGTGCTGAGCCTAAGATGTGGACAGTTACTTGGGCTCCAATTTATGATGAGGCTCCTGATCAACCAGCAATGACAACGGTTGCTGCTTCTGATATGCGTGGTGAAATTCGTGAACAGCTTGAAGCAGGACAAAGACCAGTATTCTTTGAGACAGAGGGCATGGGTATGCGAATAGCACCAAATAAGATTGGTGAGTTTCAGGATTTACAGGCTGAAATAAACAAATTGCCTGATAGCAGTCAAGACTTCCGTCCAGATGAAGAGTTCATAGCAGAACATGGTGATATTATTGGTACGCCACAAGACAGGGCTTTTTGGTTAGAAAGAACAACAGATCCTGTAACAAACGAATCAAAACCAAGTTGGACGGCTGAAGCACAAAGGCATATGCAAGATACAGGAATGATAGTTACGCTTTCAGAACATGACAGGCAATATGATTCTCTCCCAACAGATCATCCATATCATATTACTCTTCTTGCCGATGCCATATACGCCAGCTCTAATGATGCTGGTATGTTGGATCTTCAAAAGTTAGAAACTGATTATCCAAAAGAATATCAATTATATCAACTGGAATTTCCAGAACAGTTTGAAGGGACACCACCAATTGTTATTGGATCATCTGGAACTCCTGCAATAGTGCCTGTGGGTGCGACACCTACTTTCGGTGTCCAAGCTGTTGGTGAACCAAGCTTCGCTGCAGGAGTATGGACTGAGATTTTTGCACCGACTATCAGAGCAATTGATTCTGAGATTGTAAAATTCTGGAACGCTCCACTGTCATATGTGTTCAAGACTGGTTTTCAGTATAATGAAAGAGGACAGGATGCTCTAAAGTCAGGATTACTTTTACCACATGAAGTGCAAAGAGGGACAACAATTGGTTATGGTGCCCCAACATATCGTGAATTATATGCAATGGATTATGGCAAGCCTGTTTCAGAAATGGATATGACGGAAAAATTTGTTCATAGCCAAAAGATGTATTGGTCAAACTTTTTGGCACCAGCAGTAAGTATTGGTCGTGTTGCAGGCATAGCGGAATATGTGGGCAGTGGTTTTGATGAGAAGTCTATGCTTATGGATACATCAAGAGAAAGACAGTTGTTGCGTATGGGAGCAACTGGTATGAGTGAAGAAGATGCGTATGGTTTGCCAAAATATGCAATTTACGAGCCAACATTTTTGGAAGCTGGTCTAGGATCTGTAATTGAAAAGATACAGCATGAGATAGACAAGGGAGACAGTATAATTCCAAACTGGACTGGTTCAGTTGAAGGTGGTGATTTGGAATGGGGTAGTGAGAAGGTTTGGCAAGAAGGCGAGCACGTTGCAAGACCATTTTTCACAAAGGATGAAAAAGGAACATGGGACGAGATGAAGCGAGACTTTGGTGTTGGTGGATCAACTGGTATTCATGGTGCAATAGCTCAAGCACCATTAGAGATTGCGATGATGATAGTTCCTATTAATTGGGCGAAGCCTGCACTTATGGCTGCAACAGTTGCAGGGGCAAATGTAATGCGGGCGGTTGCATTACGATCTGTGCCTAGAACAATGGAGGCATTAGCACAGTTGAGGTTTGGAAAGGCTTTAGTTGACCTTTCAAGTAAACCAATGACACATTGGGCGATTGCACAGCTCAAATATGGTATGTCATATAATGCGGTAGGAAAATTGAAGGGTGGTGCTGCAAAACAAAAGGAGATATTGGAATTGCGGGACAATGCAGCGAGGGAAGTTTCTGCTGCAAAAACACCAGCAGATGAAGTAGCCATAGAGCAGGCAAAGATGTGGAGAAGTGAGAAAGAGTACATCAATATGTTGGCTGCTCAACAACATTATACTACTAGGGCTATGGGGATGCCTGTACAAACATCACGGATGCAATATGCAAAAAGTAAAAGTGCGTATGGTTTGCAAAAGCCAAAGATAGACAAGAGCAAACCTCTTGGGGAAAAAACCGTCTGGGAGATGTCGGATGAAGTCCCAACTGATATGAGATTATTTGGAAGAGTAAAACCATTGTTTGGCAAGGGAATATCAAGTAGGGTAAAAAAGATTTCAGAGTGGGATTTTGATCCTACAAACCCTTTGTCAATTCAAGCAAAACTGAAGCAGAGTTGGTTCTGGCGAGATAGGAGTTATCAGGCTGGTGCACTTTTACATAGAAGTAAATTGGATATTGCAATAACAAATCTTTATCGTGGTTTACCAGTAGGCGTGCGAAAACAATTGGAGAGAGTGCCAAGACGAATGACGCAGAGGGACAGGCTTAACAAAATGCTTGATGATATGTTTAGGTCTGCAAAGGATAGGTATGGAAAACAAGGTGTGAAACTTACCGATGCACAAGCGAAAGACAAAGTGGCATATGACTTTGCCGAATCGATGGGTAAGACTGAAGCGTGGGGTATTAAGGCTGACAAAGCTCGAGGTGCGTTCAAGAAATTTGAAGCAGCACAGAAGAAAGCAGAAGCAGATAACATACCATTAATCACAATACTTGAGGATGTTACTTCCATGCGAACACCGATTGGACAGTCAGGAATGAGTATACGAACTATGCCTTTCAGGGCAAGGAATGAGATGAGGATCACCTCAGATGATGGTACAGAATTTTTTATATCAAAAGGCGGAAGAATGAGACAAGTTTATCCTGACGATACCGAGGGTGCAATGGTCAATATTCCTTTAGGTGGTACAGGAGGAGCTGTTGCTGGTAGTAAAGAATTAGAAAGTTTGGTCACACTTGAACGTATTTTGCAACGTGATACAATAGCTGGGGAATCATATGGTGTTCTTAAACCAAGCCAGCTTGCTGCCGAGAAACTTTCACCCACTGGAACTGGACGAGCTGGTGCAGTTGATAAGGTCTTTGGCTTTGAAGTTAAAATTTCCTATGATGGATTTGATGTATCAAAAGTTGAATTACCAATAATTTCGGATTCGTTTAAAGTGATAAAACCAGTAGTGACAACACCAGATGGTGCAATGCCATTTGGTATGGGTAGTTTTACACAATTGTATACGACTGCACCTACTTTAGGTGTGAAGCGTGTTGCCACTTCTCCAACCAAGGTTTTGGAGGGTGTATTCAAACAGCCAGAGAAAATAAAGTCAGCCAAACTGGATGCTCTTCATAAGAAGCTGGACAAGCTTGACAGGGAGATTGATGGACAGCAACCACCACCTAGTACTGTTGGGCTAGAAGCTTTTGATATTAGACGAATAAAAGAATTGGAAGCAGAGATAGCAAATGCACAAGCAAGGACTTGGGGCGATGCAACCAATAAGGCTAGCTTCATCAAAACAGCACAGGATGAGATAATAGCAATTAGGGCAAAGCGTCCAGAAGTGTTTGTCAAGGAAACAAAAGCAACAACGAAACTTATTGCCGAAAGAAAAGCAATCCAAAAAGAGATTAAGGATATAGAAGAAGGTGAAGCCTTTACCTTTGGTGAGGGTGTTGGTAAAGAATTTGAAATGCGACAGATGGAACAGATTATACCAAGAACAGTAGAAGAACAAGTGACTGGTTCTTTGGGAATTCAAGGATTGGTCAGCAAACCAAGTATGAAGGCAGTACAATTTGATCTTGCATCAGGAATGGGTAGAATGTTTGATGATGCACCAACAACAACGACTAAAACAATTAAACCGTTGAAGATAGTGGATGAACCATTCCCAAAAGGCTTTGTTTTAGAACCATCATATTCACCGATGGGTGAATTACTCACAGGAGCAGTTGGTGGAAAAAGCTATATTCCAACTCTGGTTCGCCCAGCAGCAGTACAAGATGCTTATGGTAAAGGTGTAGGTACTGGAATGGCTCAAACAACGAGTCCAGCATTTGGTTTGCGAAAGACTTACTCTACCGCCACCTATGCAGTGACAGGAGCAGGAGCAGTTAAATTATTTGCCCCATCTTTTGGAAAGACCAGCCCAGCGATGCGGTTCAGTAAGAAAGTTTGGTATAACGCTGAAGCAGTCAGACAATTTATACAGAATCCAAAGTTTGTTGGTGGTGGAAGAAAGGCAATGTTCAGCCATGAAACATCGTCTGGTATAGTTGCGTTAGGTGGTAAAGATTTTAAGATAACGTTTGCAAAAGGACTAAGTAAAAAAAGGGCTATTGAAGATTATCAGAAAGTGTATGAAGATCCAATGACGTTTACAACAAGTGCTGCAGATAGATTAGGAATTCAAATTTCTAATGCTGAGAGGCAAATTAAGTTCCATACGAAAGCAATTGATGATATGAAGGGAACACAGCCAAGCAAGCCAAAAGGGATGGAGAAACGAGACAAAGGAGCATGGAGAAAGTATGAAGCGTGGCAGTCTGAGATGGATAACCATAAGCTCAGATTGAAGGCTGAGAAGGAGAATTTGAAAAATGCCACAGAACAAAGGGGAACAGTTATGGTTGATGATGTACAACCATCTATTGTCATTCCAAAGAATCTTGGTGGTACTATGCCTTCAAGGGGGACTGTTGGAAGAGATAGTGGAATTGGGTATATGATTGATAATATGACAAGGATTGAACGTAGGCTTAACATAATGCCATGGGGCAGAGGAGCAGAGTTTGAAAGTGCTGTTACAGCTCGTGAAGTGTCTGGAGGATTTTCCATAGAAAGCCAAGTCCGAGAAATGTTCGGTGGGCGAAACTATATGACTCATTATGATGATCTCTTGGAAGGGTCAAGTCCTTTTTTCAAGGGTCAATCTTTCGAGCAGTCATATTATGCAGTTGGGCAACGACCTGCAGTAAAGGCATTTGAAGGCATACAAAAAGCGTGGAATACAAAAAATGTTGAGTTAAGAAAGTTACGAAGTAAGAATTACGTTAGTCCAAAAGAACAGGCTAGAATGGAAAAACTGCAAAATGATATTGTTGAGCTTGAAGCGTTGCACGTTCAGTTTGTCGGCAGAAAAGTAGAGTCGGTGGAAACAGGAATCGACATATTAGCACAGGTCATCCGTGCTCCTGCAAAAGGTGGTAGAGGTGGCACTGTCTTTGGTTTTGAGTTATCATCTGGTGCATGGAAGAAGCCATCAGAGTTACAGGGTGAGAAGGTCATTGCTGCAACAGGTAGGATTGAGGATGATCTTGGTACAGGTAAATTCTATCCTACGCCAGATTATTCTGAAAGGATTGTTGCAGAAGGAAAAAACATGGGAGATAATGCACAGATATTTACTGGTAAGTCACCAGAAGGAACTTTCAAGTTAAAGGAAATAGATGAGGTTGATGAAACGGTGGGCATTGGTAAAAAAAGTCCTGAAGAGTATGGAAGTATGTACAAGGAACAAGGGTCAGTGTTTGAAGAGTATGGTCATATGATGTTGTTTGAAGAAAAGGTTGGAAAGTTTTGGAAAAAACCACAGGCGAGAATGGAGATTATTAAGTATGATATGGGTTCAAAACCAGATGAACAAGCAGCAAAAATGCTGATGGATGAAGATCAATTTTTTGAATACTATCGTGCTGGTATGTGGAAGCCAGAAGGGGCTGATGAAGGTTTGCTTGTAGATATACCGAAAACTAAGGCTGCACTTGCAAGGGGCGAGCAAATGGAGATTGGTGGGAGAAGACACTATTCACTTTGGATTAAGGGTGAAAAGTTGGATGAAGCCATGAGAGAAATTTTTGTCGGTGCAAGGGAGACTGAGATTGGTTGGTTGCTTAAAGGTCAGCAACCACAAGGGAAAAACTCACTCGAAAGAATAACAGATGCGTATTTGGCTGCACAGCAAAGGGATCCATCCGATCCTTTCAGCGTGATGAAAATGTTTGGAGATGACATTGACGAAGAGTTATTGATGAAGAGCTTTCGTTCAGGCAACCATAGTGTGTTAGCTTTTGATGATAAACTTGATGATGCAATCAGCAAGCAGGAGCATTTGGTTCACAATATGGATATGGGTAAGAATAGGGTGGCTGCCGAGAAGGATTTGACTGATTTGAAAGAACAACGTATGATTATGTATGATGATTTTTGGCGGTCAGACTGGATGATGAGGGCATTGGAAGGTACTGACTTGGGTGAGAGCTATATGAAAGGCGTGTTGATAAAAGAGGCTGATATTACAAGGGCGATAGAAGTGAAAGCCAAAGAAGATGGTGCTGGATCAATGGCTGAAACTTTCCAGAAGCAGTGGCAACTTAAGGAATACAGTGGTCATCGGTTGGACTATACTCCTGCACAATTGAAAAAGATTAACATGGAAGTTATGTCTGACTTTTACAAGTTTAACCCACTCGTAAGGAAAACAACATTTAGGATGCCTGCACAGGAGGTAAGAAAGGAGAGTGCTGGAAGGGTCAGTTACCGAATTATGGATGATGTTGAGAGAGAAGCGACTTTTGAGGAAGTAGTTAGGACTGGAACAAAGTATTACTCTCCAACGGATGCTGGTCAGATATTGAATAAAGGAGTAATGCCAGAGGTTGATCGAATGGCACACTTTCATGGTGATTTACTTTCTGGTGCAAGGTCATACCAAAGGCAATGGGCAACTTATAAGGGTCAGACATTCTGGGATGCGAAAAGTGGACAGCGTATCACGAAGGGTAGAGGAGATTGGGAATACAGTACGAAGGTACAGCAGGAAGTACCATATCATCCTACACGACAACAGGTTATTGATACCGCCAAAAACAAAGATGGTGACTATGTGTTTGGTGGAAAAGGAACAAAGTATGCCGACCTAAATAAGACACAACGGAATGATTTAGACGAAATTATGAGCACATGGAACGCAACAAGGAGTGACGTAGTAAGGCAGGAGATCAGTAAGGCAAAGAAGGGAAAGGCAGGACAGAATTATCGTGTGGTGGATAAGGATGGTAATACGGTATTTAATCCAGAACAGAAAGAACATTGGGATCAGGGATGGAAGGAAACATGGAATCGAAGGGACGTTAGTAAGGTAACTGGTGGTAGAGCACCAGATATTTCTCCAATGTTGCTTACACCAAATCAGATGAAGGTTTACAAGCGTTGGCTAACAAAGATGAACTTAATGGGTGGAAGAAAAGACTCAGTGAAAACAGTAAGGGAGAACCTTCTTGACTTGCAGTATGATGTTAGAAATATAAGAAAGGATGTTGATGCTGCAAGAGATAATGTTGTTACTAGGCAAATTGAAAGTGAAATGGCATCAGTAGTAGGTAGAACACAAAGAGCTTTCCTTGAGGATGCTGATAACATTGGAATTGATGGTTCATATCAGGCACTATATCATTATTGGGGTCGTTTTCAAATGAAAGCAGGAGATAAGTCCAAGTACACTCTTGCTCGTTCAAAAGTACAAAATGCGGAAAAGTCCAAGTCAGAGAATTTGCTTAGACGATCTGAAATACAGGAGGATATTAGGAAAATAGATCTTGAAGCTCGTACTCATTATGACACAGTAACATATGTGAAAAAGTATCCGAATGGCAATATTGTATTTGAAGAAGTCAAAGTTTTTGGTGAAACAGATAAAAAACTTATGCCAGCGTTAGCACATATGTCAGTAAAACCACAGAAAGTTAAAGGAGGATATGAGTTAGATCCAGACTTTATTGGCAGGGAGGGATATGATAATGTTGTCAAGTTGGACGATTTTGGTCAGCCGATATTTCTTAAGGATAAGGTAAGGACACCTACTGGAGAAGCTGAAGGATTTGGGGCTACATACAGAGCAAGTTTTGTGGAAGAGACTGTGGACAATCCTGCCTACCCAAAGTATATCGCAGTTCTTGATAGGAAAAAAGGGCTTGATCTGGAGCTGAAAGGATTTGAAGATGAGATTAGGTTAGCAGATGCAAACATTAGTCAGGGTAAGTCTGATATGCAATTTCTTAAAGATTCTAAAAAGGGAAAGTATGATCCTGAGATTATGTCAAGGGAAAAGGTGGACATTCTTTCTAATTACAAAACCTTAGATGAAATATCATTATCAATGAAGAATTTGAGAACGGCAGATGGAAGGTCAGGTGGACAGTATCACTATGTGGATTTGGATGCTGCATCTGTGAAGAAAGTTCGTGATAGGCAAACAGCACAGCACAAAAATGTTGACATGGAATACAAGAACCTGTTGACTCAGCAACAAAATACTATCTTTGGTCTGCTTAAGAGAGCAGGCGATAGGGACTTTATGAGGAGAAGTCCAACCGATCCTAATGTCATGGAAAGTTCCTCTGAAGCAATACGCCACCTGATTGGCACACCGATACTTGAGGGAATAACACCATTTGGCTATATACCAAAAGCATACCAGAAAATTACGAAGGGTAGACCAGCGTATAACCCTCAACAAGTGGATAGTATGCTTGAGAAGGCAAGTGGTAAAAGTGCAAAGGAGGGATTTTACAATGTGGTGAGCAAATTGTTTTCAACTGATGAAGATAAGAAAGCGTTTATCGGTGTTGTATTATCTGAGATGTATCATGCAAAAGGGATGTTGAAAGGAACGTCAAAGAAAATTCAGGTTGAGGAATTTACAATAAAGGACTTGAAGAAAAGGTTGAAGGAAGTTGAAGCGGCAAATTTCAAAAATGCTGATGGAATGAAGCCAGATAATATGTTTCAAACTAAAGCACGGTTGGAAGATGATATTGAGTATCATGAGCGGTTACTTAGTGGGGATGCAGAAGCGAACAAGGAAGGTCAAACAGTTGGTGGTTTGAAGAGTACAGAAATGTATTACATTAATCAGATTGATGAAGCAAGCAAACAGATAAAGGAGTTAAAGGGTTGGGTTCCAGAGGGTGGCACAACTTCTCAAATTAAGGCTACAAATATGGTTGTAGATACTGCTAAGCATCTTGATTGGGCTAAAAAAAGTTTGGTGAGTAAAGAGCAAAAACTTGTTGATGCAAATGAGAAGATGAAGTCATTAACTAATGAGATTGCGTTATGGACAGAAAAAAATCAGGTTAGAATTGATCCAAAGGGGTCTGGTTATATTGGTGTTGATTCTTCAAAGAGGGCACAACAACTGTTTAGTGGTCTTGGTGATACTACGTTTATTGGTCAATATGTTAGACAGTCCCAAAAGGCAACTATGCAAGATTGGAGTAAGACAATAGAATGGTTTGTTAGTGATACTAAGGGTAAGGGAAGACAAATGCTACCAGCAGTGAGTACTGGAAGACTATACAAGACTAATGTTTTCCAAGTTTCAACTGGTTATGTGCCAGTCTTTGGTAGTGTAAGAAAACCTATTGCAAAGGGGTTAAACGAATTTATGAGTAGAGGTGGTTTATTAAACAGACTATACGAGCACGTTTTCAAGACACCATTGCAGGAACCTATTGGTATTGGCAAGACAGTAAAAGTCGGTGGAAAGATCAAGGAGCGAGTATGGGATGAGGATAGTGGTGATTGGGTACTAAAAGATGTAGTAAAAACGCAAGGGACAGGGAAAGTTAGCAAATGGGCACTGTCAAGGGATGAAACACCATTTGTTATGACTGAAGGTCATATTGACTTTGCCGCACAGGTACTGATCAGGACGAAGGTAAAGGAAGACTTCTTGCGAAGGTTATGGCAAGATATACATCCAAAGATGACCAAAGAACAAAGAATGAAGATTATTCGTGAAAGGATAAAGGATAAGGATGATGGGTCAGAACTTGGCTGGGACTTGGTTGAAGCAGGGCAGAAAAATGTTATGTATCATCACGTTCGAGAAGCTGAACAGGTGTTGGCTCAAGCGTGGGGTGTGAAGCACGTTTCATTGAAACCATATGCAGAACGGATGGTAGAGTCGTTGAGAAGAGATAAGAACACAACTAAAGGTTGGATGGAGAGTGACTTCGCTAAATATGAAGCAACAATTGGTGGAGAGAGAGGATTTTCCATACGAGAAAAGATTGGCATGGCAATAGCGAACAGGAAGGAAGTGAAGGCTGTTATGGGTTACTCAGCAAGGGCAAGAGAGGTATTGGAGATTCAGCGACAGAAGATGTTTGATGCTGATCAGATGGTGTATGGTAGAGGTTCAGGATACGAAAGCATTAGAACTGGAAAAGAACAAGGTGCTTACGCTAACTTTGTTGATCTATGGAATAAAAATTTGAGATTGAATGAGAAGGAAATTGCGTTAGGAAAGAATCAAACTGAATTGAATAAGGCTAATGACATAATTGACAAATATAGAAGTAATCGTGTGGTGGATGTGGAAACGGAAAAACTTGATAGAATGGGAAATCCAATTCCTGATAGGACAAAACCAGTGAGAGATACTGTTGTTGCCGATAGGGAGATTACAGTGATGGATGATTGGAATAGAGGCATTGATAAATATCCAGATATCAACGATTGGGGTTCACAGAGAATGATTTTTGATATGAGTGGTCAAAAGTACAAAATAGGTGCGGTCATTCCAAAAGGTAAGACGTACCAAGTAGCTTCTTACACCAAGCCTTTCCAAGAGGGAGGAAGACCACGTTATTACAATAAGATGGAGATGCAACCAATGAATAAGAAACTGGTCGAATCTGATTTGGAGACAGGAAATGTTGTCGGTTGGGAATCTATGAGTGATGAGATGAAGGTATCGTTGAAACAAGCGTTTGACAGGAGGAGAGAATTAGAGGGGCAAGTGAAGGAAGCGAAGCCTGATATTGCCAATCTAAAACAGTTGATCAAGGCAAAGAGGAGGGAACTGGAAGATCAGAAGATGTTACATTCTAACCAGATGGATGATTTTCTGATTAAGTTTTTCGAGCAGACGGAGACCGCTAAGCATCTTAGAAAATCCTTCTTGAACAATCTTACTAAGAATGAAAAGATGAAAAAAGGATATTCTAAGTTATGGGATAAGTTGGAAGATGCTGCAGAAGGACAGCCTAGTGGTGCTAGTCGAGAACAAATGATGTTGCAACAGATGAAAGAAGCGAGAGCAAAGGAGGGACTGTTAGGCGGTGAGAAACCGTCAGCGAAGGAAAGTATTACGGCTCTGCAAAGAAAGTATATTCAAGCTGAGATGAGTCAGTATGGTTATTCTGATCCTAATCTTTATTGGTATTATACAAAGTTAAGGTATCCAGTAACTGCACCACCGTGGACACGGTCGGAGTGGGCTGATAAGGATGTTCCAGAACTTTTGCCACAAGCACATGGAGAAGAACAGAGTTCAATGTCTGCAGGTGCTTCTGCCGAACCAGAAGTAGGTGGTGATGGAAGCATGATTCCAGCAGGTGGAGACTTTCAGGAAATTAGTAATATTGAAACACCTGTGGATATTAACATAATTGCACAAAATATTTCTGATATTACAGGACAATTCCAAGCTCCAAATCTTGTTTCTGGTGTAAGAAGTGCTCTTTATACACCACAGCGAATGGGGCAGTCAGGTAAGATTGATTTAGACAGTATATTGAGAGAGGGTGTAAAGCAACAGCATAGACAGGATTCAGTACAAATTCCTTCGTTGCATCCAGTTACTCAGGAAACCTTTGAACGTTTCCCAATATTTCCAAGAAGATTCCCACCAGCAGCCTTTATGCCATTGTTCCCATTCTTCCCAGATTATAGGCGAAGACCAAAAAGGTCAAGGATGGTAAAGCGACCAAAGAGAAAGATTTGGTGGGATGTTCCTGAACAGCCATTAGGCGAGCCATGGGCTGCTACTGAGTATAGAGTATTTGGAACAGCAGGACAAGCAGGAGAGCCTGCGTATGTACAAAAGAAGGAAGATAAAAAGAAGCTTGATGGAACGCCATTTGGCATACCAATTGATCAGGATGTTAATTTCTGGACGCAACACCCACAGGATCGTGGTGGTTTCACGATGCGAAGGCAAGTGGCAAAGGACAGTCAGGGTAGAACTGTTAAAGATAAGAAGGGTAAGAAGGTTAGATACAAAGGACAAAAGGAACCATGGAAACGACAGCGTGGTTGGACAATGCCAGATTCGGAATAGGAAAAAAGTTAAAAACACCATTCAATTTCTTCTTCCAAAACGCTCTCCAAAATGTAGCAGTCATTTCCCAGCACTCCTGTTCGCTCCAGCGAACAGGCACAATTCTACATTTTGTAAAGAAGAAGAAATGAATTTAACAATAAAATCATACCTAAAATGACGAATAGAACGAAAGAAGAAGAAATCCTTTTGATTTTTTTTTCATAACGAGTGATGAAAGAAAAAATCATTAATTGCTACAGTAACAGTAGTAGTTTAATAAAAGAAGAAGAAAGAAGAAGAAACTGTACTTTTGACAGGGTTTCTTTGATTTCTTACCCAATTAGACGTATGAATACTGAAGGCTTAGAACACAAATTGTTCTACCAAAGTGCCATGCGTCCAAGTGAATTCGCACACAGTGCCGAAAAAGGTTGTGTGTTCCCTCACAGGAAAAGGAGTGTTGAGAATCTTTTTTCTTTTCTTGACCAATCTAGTGTGAAACAACAATTGGCACTACCGTATAAAGGCATTTGGCAAGATATTCCACAGCCTGAAATGACGGATACAACAATGGTTGAAATGTACTGTCCTAATCCAAAGTGTGGATTCATGCAGTACTACAATCCAAAACAGCGTAATGCACATGACTGCTCTAAATGTGGTGGCAAGGAAAGATTTGCCGACAACAACTCTGAAGGAAGTGCTCACGATGAGACTACCAACAGTGGTACAGATGGATTCACAGGTCTGTTCAATGAGAGACATTACGAGTTAGAAATGTTCCCAGAAGACGGATTTCCATTTAGACAAATGGATGAAGGTGTTGAATTGAGCCATGAAGTTCAATTCTTTGAAGAAGGCAAGTATTTG
>Ga0310345_10003034_pt1 | contig 16322 bp, 17 predicted proteins | sample HC15DNA20500_MG_FD_204667 | JGI IMG/M metagenome (GOLD analysis project Ga0310345, IMG submission 204667) | Marine microbial communities from station ALOHA, North Pacific Subtropical Gyre - HC15-DNA-20-500_MG | ecosystem: Environmental > Aquatic > Marine > Oceanic | place: Pacific Ocean: North... | reverse complement strand
TCAGTCAATCCGTTAAAGATACTGCTTGATGTTATCGTAACCACATCGCTTCCGTAAGCAAGCGACATTCCCTGTCCAGCTTCAAATTTTACATTATTTGTACTGGTTACATCTTTTACGGCTGAACCATTTACCCAAAGATTCCAATCCCCATAATTATCGTAGCTGTGGGTATGAGAAGAAATGCTCCCTGTTAGGACAGCTTCTACCTGAGATTTTGTTATCCCAGTAAGATAACTTGAAGCGTCAATAGCGTAAGTATTCGTCCCAGTTCTTTTAACTAAACCAACTGAAGAAAGATTAAATAAGTTGTCTTTGCTTACGTTAATTTCAATAGTATCGGTACTGAATACTGCATTTGTGGTTACGCCAGTTGTACCTCCACCAATAGTAAGCGTATCTTCGGCGGCATCCGCAAGAATGAAAAGTGAATCGTCTGGGTCTGAGCCTGTAGCGGTTTGGGCAATTATTTTCTTATATGCTAATGTGGTAAATCCACTTGTAGAAATTTCAAGGTATGTATCTGCTTCACCACCCCCATTATTTTTATCAAGTGTTATACCAGTGCCTGCTTTTAATGAATAAAATTGTAATGATTGCGCAGATAAGCCTTTAAAGATTCCAGCATATCCACTTGTAGTTGGCAGAGAAGAATCACTTAATGTATTTGAGGCGAATGCAGTAATAGAGGTCGCATTCCCAACCGACGTAACTGCACCAGTTAAATTAGCATTGGTTGTTACAGTAGCCGCATTACCTGTAGTACTTTGATTCCATGTAGGAACAGTTCCTGTAACGGCTAAATTGCCACCGATTGTTACTACATCATTACTATCTCCAATAGTTACGGCATTACTGCCAAATCCGCCAGCGAGTCTTGTCTTCAGATTGGCAACAGAAACATCTACATCAGTATTGGCCACATAAGCTGGAACCTGCCAAGAACTAGTTCCGTCGCCATCAACTCTGAGAAATTTAGCAGTTCCAGTCTCGCCTGTAGATACTAATTCTGTTCCTTCTAAATTGCATGTAATCGTTGAAGAATAAGCTCCGCTTGTTGTATTTGTCTCGCTGTCTATCGATATTCCTGTTCCTCCAGTTAAATCAACGCCAGTAATATCGCCACTTCCACCACCACCAGATGCAGACAATACTCCACCAGTAGTTATAGATAGATTAGTACCTACTTTAATTCCGCCTACTTTAGTAGCACTAGCAATTGGAAGAGATGCTGTTTCCGATCTTTGTAATGGAGTAAACCACCATTTGCCTAATTCTTTTCTGTATAAACGTATGCCGTCAGATACTTTAGCAAGACGCTGATCACCATCAGTTCCGTCACGTAATGCAGGCGCACCATTAGAAAGCGGAGTCTTGGTCGCTTTACTATTTACTAAATTTCTGGTTGCTCTATCCATTATGATCCAGCTACGTTCTTTTTTATTGTTCTATATACTAAAGAGATATCATTAATTGACCATGTCGCAGAGGCGAGAGGATCAAATTTCAATTTTATGGCTTGTGCTACTAAAGGAGATTTATCTGCATTAAATAAGAATTCATCAATATTTGGGTTAGAACCTGAATCAGCCATGTTTCCAACCATAGTACCTGAACTATTTACGCCAGCAGAAGTCATAAATTGATATGACCATGGAGTTGTCTGTGCTGTATCTGCGACAGAATTAACCATTACTTTATAAAGTCTTTTAATATGCAGAGGGTCGCCAAGATCATCATATTTAAAAGTAATTTCAGATTCGGTTACAGCAATCCTTGTCCCATCATAAGCATACATAGTGTCGGCATTACCACCTGCACCACTCCATCCAAAGGTTACAAGTTTTCCATTAGTATCTAATAACATGTTAGTAAAGGTGTACGCAGTTGGTAGCCATGCCTTTATATAGGTAAATGATTTAGTTGGTACATGAAATATATAAGCATTTTTATCATTAGTAGCAGTATGCTCGTTTAAGATAACAACTTCTTTAGTCTTCGGAACATAACCTATCATAATCTTTTCAGTATTGGCATATGTAAACCAATCGTTGTCATCTATCTTGTTTTGCAGATTAACAATAGATTTACCATCGTAAAAATAAAGACCATTTTCATTTGCCCATATAATACCAAAATCTGTTTTAGTAACTGCATTTACGCTTTTAACTCCTAAACTTGTATGTTCTGTTTCTAAGAACCATTGTACGTCGGAGCCACCACTAATATTAATTACATATACTTTTTTCTTTTTAAAGGCAAAAAGACGGTCTGCAAAAGCTTCAAGTTTTATAAACTCATCGCCATCATTAATGCCAATATCTATAAAGTTAGATGTAGGAAATGTATCGTATTTCGCTACCTGAGAATACATAATCCTATCTGGCATATGTACTTCTTCACCGTCGCTATTATAGGCTTTTACATTTGCAACAAAAGTTCTACTATTAGTAACAACTGATGTTTTATATCCTTGAGATGCGGCACCTATAGATATAGATTTCTCATCTGGAGAGAATCCATTTATAGTTTCATATGTATCGATATTAGGTCTTTCAATGTGGTGAGTACTGCTAAGTACAAATACCGTACTCCCAATTTGATACCATCCTTTATAATCGTTTTCAAGTTGCGTTCTATGACCATCACGCAAACTGATATCCATTAATAAAACCCATGGATCGTTTGTTGCATTTTTTCTAATATAAAGTCTCATACCAGATATTCTTGGGTCATAAGGTGCTTTTACATAAACACTTACTGCTACGCTTTTATCATCGTCAGCTGAAGTAAAATGATCCTCGCTAATTTTTAATAAAGATTCTTGATCATCGTCATATATAAAAGTTGCGCCAATATCATAATCTGCCGCTTTCCATTCGCCGTCATCAACTGACTGAGATGCTTCAACGCTAATACCTGCTCCAGCAGTACCAGTAGATATATAGGTTAGATGTGTATCTTGTATTTCTGTTGGAGGAGCTAAATCGTTATCTTTTGTAAAATAGTCATTATACTGAACAACAGGCGCACCAGACAACCCAGCGAAATGTAATCTTTTTATATGCCCATACCATCTAACTCTCGATGAACCGCCAAAAGCAGTATCACAATATCGTATTGCTCCATCAGCTAAATGGTAGATTATTTTTTGACTTGTACCGCCTAATATAGTTAATCTGTCTGCAGTCCAATCGCCGCCATCTTCTGCGTCGTACATTTGACTTTCACTGTCGTTACCATTATCGGCGGCTAAAATAGTTTTAATATTGGTTGTATTAGAATTGTCTTCTTTAAAATCCATGCTAGTTTGAAACAATCCGTATCCAGCTTGCACATGTTGCACTTCCTGAGTACCGTCATAATTCGTTGTATCGACAGCAGGTTTTGCGCAGGTTTGGAGCGTACCTACTTGATTAAGCATTACATTTTGTAAACTTGATGCTTCATGGTCGGCTATATCTTTGGCGTTACTCTTGGTATTTAGTCCGCCATCAAATCTGCTTATTATTTTTGTCTGCTTAGGCATTAATCATCTGTCCCCATACAGTTGTTTTTCCTTTATGAATTTCAACTACGTCTACTCTAAAGTTCCCATCTGCGAACCAATCCACTATTGCAAAGGCATGAACCCAATTATGTAAACGACCCTTAAGCCATTTATTCTTTTTTCTACTCATATCTTTAAGACACCCCATCCCCCAAGCGGCGATTGTACCACCAAGCTTGGTAAGTGTGTGCCTTTGCACATCGTGAGTATGTCCGTACATTACGTTTTCTCCATAAGTCTCTAAGTGTTTCTTAGCATGATATGCAGTTGTGAAAGCCCCATGTATGAAAGTAAGTTTTCCTATTTTTAGAGGTTCGTTGTATTCATAATATTTGTATCCTCGTTCATCCCACTTACAGGCTTTTCTAAAGGTGTATTCAGTCATGTAGGGATACTTCATTACAAATGCGTCAAGCCACTCATCGTGATTCCCAGCGCATATGTATCTTTTTCTGCACCCTGCTCTATCAAGAGCCATATCAAATAGATCAAGTCCTTTGTTCACTGCTTTTATTTCTTTATCAATAATAGGCAGTTGATATTCCAAAGGAGGTTGCTTGACCTTTTTATATTTCCAAGCAGAAACAGATTCCCATTCTCCAACATCCCCAAGATTGATAAAGACATCAGGCTTAACAAGCTCGATAGCTTTCAATACTACATTCACGGCTTTAGCGTCATGAATGGGGAAGTGTTGGTCGGGTATTACAACCGCACGCTTCTTCAGCTTCATGTCAAAGAGCTATGACGTATAATGCCAAATCCTATTTGGATTTCTATCAAAGTCTGAATCTACATGAATGAAATTCGATGCAATTCCAAACCGATTAAATCCTACCTCTTGTAATGCAAGAAATATTCTAGACCGACAATCGTCATTCTTTACAAAGATATCAGCGGCAACGCCCTTTTCATGTGGGCTTTGACCTGTTGCAGTATGATATCCTCTTTTTCTTAAATCTTCTTGATACTCTGGAGAACGCCAGCCAGATGTTATTCTAAAAGGAGTATTAGCAAGTCCTCTAGCTTTATCGAGTTTTTGTACGAACTCATGACTCATCTTTTCAGTCTTTGCCATAGGACAGCGAAACTCACGCATTTTAAAATATTTGTATCCAGCCATTATTCGTCAGTAAAGGTTTCGAGTAACATTTTAACTTCTTCCCAAACCTTATCGTCTTTTTTAGACTTGGTTGCGCCTACTGCATAGTCGCCAATCATCATTAGAAGTTTTACCATCCCATATTTTTTAACATATCTTCCAACATATTTTTTTACCATTACTTTTTCCCCGCTACCTTATATACTGCTTTTTTAATACTTGTCCACAAGAGATCGTCCCAAGTAGACGGCGAAAGGGCAACTGTTTTATCAATTGCGAGAATAGCGATTAGGACATATTCCCAGTTTTGTACGAGTACATCTATGACTTCTTTCATCATAACCCCATTAGTAAGTTGATTAATACGGGTATCACAACAAGTAGAACACTACCTGCACCAAATATAATACCCTGTTTTGACTCTAACGATCTGGTGCGTCCGTTAGAAATTTGTAATTGAACTTTTATCTCACGTATATCTTTAGCAATAGACTGATTCCTAGTTTCGATTTTTGCTAGGCGTTCTATAACTTCAGTTCTATGAGCGTCGCTTGGCATTACAAGTCCTGTAGTCTGACAACAGCTCGTGTAAGTCCGCCAGTATTAGCTTTACGCTTTGCTTTCTGTACTCCTCTTTCATATTGATTCTCAAAATATTGTGCAGATTGAATAGTTTCTGGTTTTAATTCATATCCTTTTTGAACGGCTTTGCTTAGAATGGCGGAATGAAATTCTTCTGGGAGAGAACATGCTTCTGTCATGCCAGTTTCATTTGATCCGCCAGTATCAGCTTCAACAAATTCATCTGCATTAAAATATCCACGTACTGTTACTGTTTTAACTACACTTGGGCTTGAATATGAATCATTGACATTGGTTGTATCTGCATACACCAGCGCAACTTTATCGTTCTCGATCCACCATGCAAACTTAAGTGCGTCACTTTTTTCGCTCATACGCTATCCCTTTTCTGCGGTCTACTTTGAAGACGTGCAATACTCCAGTCTTCAAACCATACTTCTTCTACTTCAAATAAATTACTGTCAATACTTGTAAACGAATAATATCGCTGGTCTGCTACAGTGCTAAAAGTAACAGCTCCCTCAACGACTCTTGTACGTCTACTAAATTCTTTTATGGCTTCATTTAGCCATATCCTGATTTGCGTTTCAGGTGCTTCGGGATGATGCTGTTTTACAGCTTCTATCATTTGTTCTTGTGTCATGTTATTGCAAGAAATTTTAACCCAAGTGTATTTGCACCAGTATCAACACCGTTTGCAACGGATGATCTATGAAACAAGACAGCAGTTGAGGTTGCCCCTCTAAATGGAAATAACATACCATCACCTGCTTTTAGTATTCCTAGGATGATGCCACCAGTGGCAAGTGTAGCTATAGTTAAATAGTCAGTTGTATTTGGCGTAGTGGTCTGTAATGCACCTGCTGAAGACTGCTCGTAGCCAGTATTTTGGACATATAGAAAATCGCAAGCGGCTAAAGTCGGAAAGACTACAGCAGTCGCACTTGCGGCGGAACTTAAAATATGTGCTGTCCCATTTATGAATCCACCAGTTGCGGCGGCTATACCACCTAAAGCAGAAAGATCAATATCCTTGCTATTACAACCTAAAGTTTCTTGAATTTCGGTGGCAACAACCTCAGAGGTCTTTGATGCCTGAGCCGTTACTACGCCTGATTGATCTACATTTGTATATCCATAGTGTTCTGTCACTTCTTCAATAGGTGAAACACTAATTGAATATCTAATTTTGTCTGCCATCTCTAGTTCCTCCGAGTCTGCTTAATTCTTGTTGATATTTTCCTTCGCACATTTGATATTGAGTATTCAATGTTTGAATAAGGGCTTGATGCCTTTGAAGATTGGTAGCTTGTTTTTGTACGTTTGCTTGATGCTCTTGTACTTCTTTTCCAACATTGTTTTGATAGGCGTTCAATTCTCCATTGTATTTTTGAATACTGGAATCGTATTCTTTAACTTCTTCCTGAAAGTTATTTATTGCGTTTTGCAATTCGATTTGTACGTTTTTATCTAAATTCGTTTTATTAACAGCCATATCGTTCTGTGCGTTATCAACTGCTATCTTAACATCTTTCTGTAAATTTTGGACTTTCCTGCCAATGTCCTGCTGATATTCTACATTTTCTTTATTGAATTCATTTAACTCATTTTGAATATCGCTGGAATATTTTTGTATATCAGTTGTACGCTCCGCCTGCCAGACTCTTAAGTCTCCTTCAAGATTTTGCGTATACTCCTGAACTTCTTTATTTATATTTGTTGAATATACCTGAATCTCATTAGAATATTTTTGGAGAGCCTGTGCATCATCTTGAGATGCGAGTTGTGCGTTTTGAATAGATTTCTGTAGTTGAGCCTGATATTCAGTATTCAATTTATTAAAAGCATTTAACTCGTTTTGTATATTGGCTTGATATTCGGAAAGTTCTTGTGCCAATCTATTCATTTGGACTTGCGCTAATTCTGAATCTTCATTCGTTTCTAAAAATGTTTCAAACTGAACTATATCATAGGTTTGTGCAGGTTTAGTATAAATTGGTGCCGTAGTACTAAAGCTTACTGAATTACTTGAAAGCGCAGGTGTCGTTGGCGGTGTTGAGCCTATGGTTAGATTCCCTATTGTAGGCGTAGTGCCTAATGCCAATACAGGCTTAGAATAACTCGGAGCAGAAACTGTCATAGATGCCATATCTGATACGGAGACAAATGGTTTGATTATATCAGAAACGCTTACATCTGAGTAAGTAAAATTTGGAGCAGTGGGAGCAGTAGGCGCATTAGAAGTTATCGTAAGCGCACCTAAAGTACTGGGTATCGCTACTCGCTCTGCGGATATTAAACTCATTATAAAATTGCAGGTAGCCCCAAGGGTAACTGCATATTCTGCATTATCTGGAAAACTAGGTATTCCAGTACCATCATAGGCTACAGTCGGATAAGCAAAAGCAATTATCTGCCCTTTGTGATTGCTAGTAGGGTCAGGTTTAATAACAATAGTTTTCCCTTTATAATAATGAAAGGGGCTACGTTCTGTAGCTTTAAAAAGACTTCCATTCGAGGCAATTTGCACAGCCAGACCAAATGGCACTTCATTAGAAACTCTTCCGTTTCTTGCTACATATATAACACGTTTATTTTCAGCGTCATAGCCTTCACCATCAGCTGTCGTTTCGTCAATAGTAGCATTATGAATAAACGCTTCCTTTGGAAGTATATCTGTTACTGCCCTCGCAGAGGCAGTTAAAAAGTCAGACAAGGCGGCGGTATCTGAAACAGTTACCCCCGCCAAGTCTTCAACTTTGTCCTGAAAAGAACTCAATTAGGCAGTGACTTTCATCAGCTTATGAGATTCGATCAGGGTCATTCCAATACCTTCATCAGACATGTATTGATCTTTAACACCATCGTAGGCATTATCGGTCTTAACAGAGGTTTGATATAAAGGCGCACGATATTGTGCGTGGAAAAGGTTCTCGTCAGAGACAATAACCATGTACCCATTTTGGGGGCCTCGTAACGCTGGAGTTGGAATCAGTTTAATGATACCATGAGGCGTTTCGAGAACACGATAATTGAAACCAAGAGAATCCCGCTTTGAGGAGTCGATATTGATATTCCAAGCGGATTTTCCGCCTAAATGCGTCGTACCGTCCATCTTTGACCAATAGGACATAGCACCAGCACCACAGAAAGCTAGTTTAACACCAGCTTCTGGAATGTACTGGAATACTTTTTCCATGTCGTCTACGAAATCCGCAAATTTATACGAAGCCGCAGAAACAGTGAATATGTTTTGATCGTCGCCAGAGGACTTACCGTATTTTTCAATAGCGGTTACAAGTCCCATGGTTGTACGTACTTTTTTACCGCCAGCATCAGTACGATGCGAATCGGTAAAAGTATCAGCATTATCAACATCAAGGTTAGTGCCAACAGCGGAAGAGCCAAATAGAAAGGCTTTTTCCTTCTGCATTTTGTGTTCCTGTGATTTTTGCAAGCGTAAGCGTGCAAGTTCGGAACTTTCTCCACGTAAAGCGGCGGCGTGTAAAGTACCAGTGATCTCAAGAGGAGTCTTGAAAATCTGAGAAGAATTGTAAACAACTCTTAGCTCGTCAGACCAAGCTTCTGGAGATACGGTGCCTTCACCATGGGCATTACCAACAACGATAAAAACATCATTATCTGCTACATCAATTGCGGCAGTTCCGATATTTTTAAATTTAATAGTTTTTACACCATCAACTGTGGTAATTAAAACGTGACCTTTTTTTGTAGCCTCTGTAGTATCCCAGACTTCACATTCGAGTCCAAGATAACTATCATCAGTTACAGAATTAAGTCCCACTATGCCATCGACATCTGTATCATCTGATTCAGTATCGCCTGCGGCTAGTGATGCGGGGTTTGAAGCCACAACCATTCTTTGTTTTACCCAAGGATTCCTATGTTCAAACATTTTGTACATAGGGTCGTCGATAGCTCTGGTTTCTCTATTTGAAATAACAGTCGTGAAAGGAGCTACATCAGTCCAAAGTTCTTTAACGACCTGAGGATCAATGTAGAAATTTCGGCGATCTGTATATAGGACACCAGATGCGGTTAGATTTTTAGCAGCCATCTTTTATTTCCTTGTTCTACTGTGAGATAGCAATCCTGCATTAAATAAGTCCTGATCGGACAATTGAGGCTCTGCCTGACCTGCCGTTACTGTAGTAGTACGAGGCACTTGCAAGCGTTCCCCCGCTTGTCTCATGTCAGTAGCCTTATTATTTGCTTGTTGCTGTCCCACGTTGGGAGCGTTTTGCATTTCATATATCTTCGCAAGAACATCAACGGTTACGTTGGCTGGGTCTTGCGCCCACTTAACAAAGTTAGACGCTTTACCTTCGTCCCACCCATAACCATTTTTTACATGGGTATAGGCTTGATTGACAATCATCTGTTCCTGCTGTTGAGCAACTTGAGCTTGTCTTTGCTCTTCTTGCTGTGCTTGCATGTTCATAAGAGTGTCAAAACGATTATCGTTGTATTCTTCCTTGGCGACACGATATTTAAATGAATCGCTCTCTGGATCGTTATATGCATCGACCTCATTAAAACTCGTTGGCTTTTGGGGCTGACTTAACGGAGCCGTCGGCTGAGGAGCTTCGGGGGTTCCGCCTTGCTTTTGATCGTTCACCATCCGTTGCACCAAATTCTGGTACATGACCAGTTCTTGGGAAACTTTTGACGCTTCGTTCTTTGCTAAGTCTGCCTGACTTTGCCAATAAGATAATCTATTGGGGTCTTCTTTGGCTAATTGAGAATCAGCAACCACTTCCTCTGTGGTTTGATCCTGTTCTTGGGTGATTGATATGGGGGTATCGGCAGGCGTTTCTGCTTGTGCATCTGCCTGTCCATCAGCCGTAATAGCTTCTACCATTACGTTTTCTGGGGTAAGAGGAACCTCGTTACCTTCGATTACGTTCATAGTCTCTGAACTATCATAATTGATACCTACATCAGCATCACTTGCTTCTTTTATGTATTGATCTGCCATTATTCCTCTAAGGGTATGATTTTACGGTTCGTAGCTTCTTGCTCGGCAACCGTTTCTCGGAGTTTCTTTACTTCATCACCAGCACGAGCTTTGAACACAGTTTCGGTAGCTTCTGCTTTTGATGAAGTCTTATCAAGATCGCTTTTAAATTTTTCTAATTCAACACGCTGTCGTGCGTGCGATAATTCTCTTTGCGAGGTTTGTAAGTCCCCGTCCAATTCTTTGACTTTTTCATTTAAGCCTTCGATTTGCTGTTGCATCTTTGACATCTGAGAGGCACGCTCAAGTACGCCTTCTATATCAGCAACATCAGTTTGCTTTAATACTTCTATTTGGTCGATAAGACCTTTTTCGTATAAAGACAGATAATATTCAAATCTTGCCCATCTATTTGATGGTAATGTGGAACCAGATACAACGATAACATCGTATCTGCCTACTGTAACGTCATTTAACTTGCCTAAGAAATCTCCACTAACTTCATTATATATAGGAACATTTATTGAAAGGTTCTTTTCTTTAGTGTTAGGCTGAAGGAGTCTAAGTACTTTCTGAGAGGTATATGTAGCCTGAATAAGTTCGACTACTACTTTTGCGACCATATTAAGACCGCCTTCAATATCATCTCTCTTAGACTTAATACGACGCTGGCCATACTCGTCTATGGCAATTGTTCCTTTATAAGTTTGCGGGACTGCGGTAGGGTCGCCTTGCATCATCGCATATAACCCTAAGATGCGCTCTATATCAGCACGTGCATCTGATTCGTTCTTGTACAGCTCATTTGGCAAAGGGACAGGAGATGCTATGATCGGCTGTCCCAACTCTGGATCGAATTCAATAACCGCAGTTCCCGCACGAGACCATTCTTCTTCCAAGATTGCTTTATTAACTGCGCCTCTTGGTACTAAAAGCTTTTGATTTGTAGATGATGAGGCATGCGCTACAATTAATGATCGAATCTTATTGATATACTCTTGCAACCCTTTTACAAGGCGTACATCAGAAAGAGGATATGGATTGCGGTTATGTCTATTCATAAATGTAATAATCGGGAAGTATGAAATCGGGATCATAGCTTCAAATAGCATCTTTCCGCCGACTGTAACAATTTGGTAGATACGGTTTATTGAGATAGCATTGGCTACAATTGCTCCTTCTTCAATTAAATCGCCAATAGTGATAGGACGCAATCGTACTTCAGAATCTGGGATAGACCCTTCGTGCGCTTCTCCACTCATTAGATATGGTTCTCCTGTCATTGGAGACATCATTTGATGAAAGACTTCTCCGTATTCTTCATATAGAGCCATTTGCTGACCAACGTCCTCTGGACTGGTTACAACTTGCTCCTTACCTTGAATGGTTACTATAAATGCGGGTTGTGATTTATATTTCTCTAAATCATCATCGTCTAAAATTTTCTCTGTATTAGAATTAGGATCGTAAGTGCGAGTATAAGGAACCTTTATCTTAGTATATCTTTCGATTACTTCGAGATAGCGTTCATCTTTACTTGAGGTTCTGAATCCCGCAAGATCAGTTTGAGTGATAACTTGGTCTTCCAGTCCGTGTCTGGATGCTGTATCACTAGGTGCAATAGTAGTTTCTACTGCTTGACTTATAATTTCTTCATATTGGGGATACTGAGACTTGAGTTGTGTCTCTGCATGTATTTTACTGACAAGGATATGAGATGAGTCGTCAACATATGGACTCTGAGAGTTAGGATCGATGTATACATTAATGGGGTCAACGGCTTGTAGCCTTATTTCCCCCTTGCCGAAATCGTCGTTTGGGTCATAGTAAACCATCATACATCCCATACCCTTGACATAATAATCATCAATCACACGTTTCAGTTCGAGATTGCCGTCAGAATAATCCCAAATCCACGCCATGATATCAGAAAAGATACGCCCCGTCTTCACATCTGAGTCTTCACGACCCGTAGACTGAAACCGAGGCGCATTCGCAGTAAGCATCGCTTTAGCTTGCTCAACTGCTGGATGGATAACATTAACCACCAAGGGTTCTTGCGCACGAGAACGGAGCGTGTCAACTTGTTCTTTTTTCCACTGAATTCCATTACGGAACTCGTTATCTTCTATGGCTTGCCTTGCCCACTTGCTTCGTGCAGAAGAATATTCACGTAGTAAATCTTCGCTTTTTTGTACTTCAGAGTTTTTTGCCATTAAGCCTTGCTTTAAGTAATTTACCTAATTGACTGTATAGACGCAATTTACAGGCATAAGTTTCATGCTAACAACCAATCTCTTTGTTCTTCAAAGTAAAATTCCTCTGTGTGCTGAGGTTTTAGGTCTGCGGCGGTGTGAAATGGAATGTAATTTCCTTTCATCGCATAGAATAAGCCGTCTAAAAGGTCATCGTGCTTTCCACGGGGATATAATAATAATTCATTTTTTAGTTCTTCCATGTCTTTACGAATATAGACTTTACCCTGTGCAAAGTGCGGTTCTAATGTTTCCAATCTGGACGATTTGGAGTTCCTTGGGTTCTCTCTTATTTCCAGCCCCGCAATAAACAATCCTTCAATCTCTGCTTGTTCCTTCAAATACTCTCGTAACATCTCCTGATACCCTACTGTTTCTATCCTAGTCTTAGCTGGTTTATACTTTTTGAACTGTGCTAAGATAGAATCAGCAAGTCGCATGGGCGTAGATCGCTTTCGGTAGTAGGGTAATACGTACTTGTTGTTCTTCGAGTCAACCGCAACGGAAACGACTGTAGAGTAGTCGGCGGTTTGTTTTGTAGAGGATGCAGGGTCTACGCCCATGAAAATATTTACGGGAACTAATTCGTTATCGTGCTTACCATCACGCTCCTTAAATCTAATATATGCATCCCCGTCATCATTAAATTCTAAACCACCATCATAATATCTAAAATATTCTTCCTTAAACAATTGATCTTCATCTCCAACTATCTCACATAGGTATTCCCGATAAAAAACAGAGATTCTATTGATAGACTCTAGTTCTTCCTTCTTCTGCTGGAGTTTCTTGATCGGTTGCCATGCTTCCCACAATGCAACTTGCTTACCCATATCTGGAGCAAAGTGCATATTCTCCCATCCCTTCATCTCTTTTAGAGTTTCCACCAAGCATCTTTGGTGCTGTGGTGTTCCTATTACAGCAATCTTACCCTTATTAGGGTCAAGGGACGGAACTGCCGATTGCAGTAACCACCTAAGATTCTGCTCCATAGCCTCGGATGTTTTGGTATTATTCTCATCTTCAGGGTCATCGACGACTATCAGGGTAGGACGTTGGTTCCCAACCTTGATTCCACGTAATTGCTGACCAGTCCCCTTACATACTATCATACTCCCATCTTTTAATTCCACTTCTGTCTTAGCCCAACTACGTGCTGAATTCATACCCCAATATCCAAAGATAGACCTGAATTGTGTAGAATAGTCCAGTACGTCCTTTAAAGTACCTAATAGTTTAATTGCATGATCCTGAGTCCTAGATACCAGTACTATTAGTTTCTTGCCCTTATCAAACACTAAATGGTATAAAGGGTATATTCCACCTACAATTGATGACTTGGCATGTCCCCTAGGTGCAATAATGTTCACTTGCTTAATATCATCATCCATCAAGGCATCTGCAATTGTATAGTGAAACTGTGGAGATTCAGAGGAAAACATGTTTGGTACGGTAACTTTACCAAATAAAATCATATTCTTTCTTAATCTGTTCTTTATATTTAATTCTGACACTATTTCCCCTATATCCCTATATTTGAACTTTTGAACTTTCAGCACGATCCTTGGAGGTTGGCAGTGCATTCAAATTCAGATACCATTGTTTTTCCTTTATGGCCTTCATAATCCTATTAGCCAACACATTTCTAAAATGAACAGAGCGTAAACCAATATTAGGCGGCGCATCGCTCATATCCTCCAGAACATCCAAGATTAACTTCTTCATAGTTTCATAATACTGATTGTTTATATTTCTTAATTTCGTACTTAGTCATATCTTTAGGGCATTTAGGCATCCGTTCAATCTTACTGCACTCTATGCTACCACCGATTAAGCCACAATGTTTAACATAGCCTAATTTCCCGCAAAATGGGCATTCCCTGTCAATCTTAGGGCAATAGTCGAACATAGTGTCCAATCAGTAACAAGCTGACGGTATTTCATCGTTTTCAAGCCGTTTAATAAGGTCATCGAGATACCATCGTGCTTTTTTAAGGTCTTTCACTGTATTTCCTTTGTGTGGACAGCGTACGACGTACTTAATAATGTTCCCTCTAAACCAGTCCATTTGCCAAGAGGCGATGAAATCGGTGACTTCAATTCCTTTAGTGTAATGATCTGGATGATTGACATCATCTTTATCTACTGACTGACTGTTTCCCATTGGCTGACTCCTTACTTTCTGTTTTTCTAGACATAAGCAGTTTCTTTTCCTCTGTCTCAATCTGATCCATGATTTGATTGGACACATCTATCTGCATTGTGTCTGTAATAACCTTCTTGGACGGTTTCATCTCTAATAAATCCATAAATGAATCCGCCGCTTTAAGAATTCCGCCTACGTCCCCTTTGTTTTCTGCTATTTCTATAGCATTGAGCATCTTATCAAGCACAAATGACTTAGTAATGCCCTTTTCTGAGAGAACTGCTTTTAATTTATCTTCTATCATATCTTTTACTACCTCTTGTTTGAATAGGCGTTTCACCGTTTGTCTAGGGTTCTTCTGATCTGGACGGTAAATATTGCCTAAAATGTCCCAATCCACCTGAAATGGTGACAATAATTGGGATACGTATGCATCTACTGTGTTTTTAACTCGAACTGTATTGGCTTCCCTATCATACCAAAACCTTGGTTTAATTAAAGAATAGACCCCCATCTTATGATTCGGCATAAATAACAGCTGATTGTCTTCCCTTGCAAATTGAACACCATAGATTGTTTTGATATAAACTAAATTTTTCTGATATATCTTACGGGATATACACTCTCCGACGTAATTATCATCGGATAATGCCATGTCCCCTGCCTCGGCATCCTTCCAATAAACGTATGTACGACCCTTTTTGTCGCATTCGTCCTTGGTATATATCTTATGAAACGAACTTTGATTGTTGAAACGGCGATGAATCTGAATCATGTGTACGGATTATAATGTATTACATATATGTATATACATTAATATATACAACTAATGTTAATATATACATAACATTATGTAATACGTTAGTCCAACTCCTCTTCTAGTGGTTTTTTGGATATATGCTGCCGTATTATCTTCTCCGTGATCTTCCGTTCTGCCTCGTACGTCGCAAAATCATCTGCAAAGATTTTCATTACTTCTTCTACTTCCTCCTCGTTTACTTCTCCACCTTCAAACTTTCCAGTTATCGGGTTAAACTGTTCGTATTTTACTTTACCCATGTATAAACCTAAACTTTAACCAATACTCGTATCAAGTTAATAAACCGTAACTTAGACGATTCTATATGTTAGACTCTTATAAAGTGTGCTGGTTCCTAAAAATTGCTTTAGACTGGGTGTGAGAGAAAGTAAGTAAGAGTACCCCTTGCGTTTTAGGGTATGGTGTCCTTTGTTTCGTTGAAAGTTGACGTTGAGGTTGAGGATTGAAAGGTGTGCCTCGTACCTCGGCACGTCTATACTTCTAATGCCCACCCATTCTCCCGCACTCGCTACCCCCATGGCTACCCTATCGCTACGCTACGGTACGCCATGCCCGTAGCAGGAGGGGGAGAGGCTACGCCTCCCTGTACGCACAGGTGTACGCTTATGAACTACTAATCCTAACACTAGGGGTATGTGTACCCACTAATCAAGACCCTATTTATGCCTTGTAGCCACCCAGAGTGGTATCAGACTTTGCTACGAGGACTAACGTAAGAGGATGTGGTGTTGCAACACTGCATCTTCTTTTCTTATGGGTATTAAAAGAATACCCTCTTTATGGTATACCACAAGGCATACTATAACTATCAACATAAGGGTTTACATAATGTATTATGCTGATAACCATTGTACTTACGTAGAGCAGTACTCTCCTGAGCATACCTATT
>Ga0310345_10003033_pt1 | contig 16323 bp, 13 predicted proteins | sample HC15DNA20500_MG_FD_204667 | JGI IMG/M metagenome (GOLD analysis project Ga0310345, IMG submission 204667) | Marine microbial communities from station ALOHA, North Pacific Subtropical Gyre - HC15-DNA-20-500_MG | ecosystem: Environmental > Aquatic > Marine > Oceanic | place: Pacific Ocean: North... | reverse complement strand
CCGAAGGGCCGAAGAGTGTGAGACATCTGTTCTGTTCCAACTGCTCGAACAGCTCCCTCACCTCGGCTTCTCGACCGAAGAAGAACTCCCGATCTTCGATAGAGAAAGAATCGAGAAATTTGAAAGCTCTTTTTCGCTCCTGAATGATGGGAGTGAGGGTGAGGGCTTCCGACGGTCCGAGATTCTTGAGAACTACTGTTCGGGGCTCGGAAACGGCGACGAAGAAGAGAGGCTCCTTCACCTCCCCCAAGACCTCGGGCAAGAGATGAACGGCTCCCGGCTCCACCGTACTCTCCAACCGTTTGGCCACCGAGAGGGTGTTTCCCAGAAGGTCGCCGTCTTCGGTGAGGGTGATCTCTCCCCGGTGCAAACCTGCCTTCAACGAGTTGTGAAGATGAAGAATCTGAGCGGTAGAGCACAACGCTCCGAAAGTGTCGGGGAAGCTCACCCACACTCCCTCGATCTCGGTACGGAAAAGCCAGCCACCCTGACTTTCCACCAGCCGCATGACTTCGATCTGCTGCTCTCTACTCAGACCGCCCTTCTTCCCCAGAGAAAGGATGGTTCGCGACTCCACATTCACGCTGACCAATTCCGGACTTTCCCGGGTCACCCCTTTACCTTTCGCGGAGGGTCCCCGGTGTGGACGACGTAGCTTTATAGCAGTTCTCGAAAGTTTTGTCCCGGTTCTTCCAGCTCAGAGACTCTCCGACTGCGTCACTCATCGCTCGTGTGGGCCCGCCACACCACGCGATTCGCTCCTTGTCGGAAAGCCTCTGAGCAAGGAATTCAACAAGACAAAACTTTCGAGAGCTGCTGTAGAGGTGGACACAAACGGTCATATTGTGGTGCTGGACGGGCCTTCCGCTTCCGGGAAGAGTCGCTTGAAGCGAGAGATTTTGGAGGCCTGTCCGGAACTCTCATTTTGCCCTCGGGTCACCACTCGTCCGCCCAGGGGAGATGAATCGGACGGAGATTATCGGTTCGTGTCGGCGGAGGAGTTTCAGGAGCTGGAGAAGGGGAGAAAGCTTGCCGCCTGGCGTCATTTTGAATTCGGAATGAGCTACGGGCTCCCGGTAGAGCCGGTGGAGGCGGCTTTGGCCGCGGGCAAGACAGCCTTTTGCCTGATCGATTTAGGTACTGTGGACCAGATCAGAAGGCACTGGCCTCACTGCACCTCGATTCTTCTCTACGCCCCCGTGGAGCAACTTCGGGGAAGGCTTCTGGCCCGGGGCGGCCACACCACAGAGCAGGTGGAGGAGCGGTTGGGCAACGCCTCCTTGGTCTGGGCGAAACGCACCTTGTACGATCAGGTGCTGATGAATGAGGATGGTCGCTGGGATAACACCCTGGAACAAGCTTTGGCTATATGCCGTCGTTCCACGAAGTGAGGGCGTGCTGATAAAACTCCTGGCGGCGCTGGGGATCGGTTTTCAATTCTCCCCAAAAGGCGTTGAGCATGGGAAAGTCTGTTTCCGTACCACCTCGAGAGATCACGCAGAAGTGTTTGCCCCGGAGAATGATCCCCGCCCCCCGCGGTTTCACTTTATCCACCAACTCCTGCAGAAAGTCGTTGCAGATCCGCTCGTCCATCGTGTACTTGCAGGCGAAATACTTAAACATCTTCACCAGTTTGCTGTAACCGATGTAGTGCTTGTCGGGTAGATAACCGACGGTGGCTTTCAGCCAGGCCGGGGCGTAGTGGTGTTCGCAAGCCGAGAAAGCGGTGGCCTTGATGGTGACAAGCTCCACACAGCCGTTGTCCGGCACCGGATAGAGTTTCACATTGTCCGGGTCGTAGAGAGTGCGAGGGTCTACCAACGCGGCTTTCTGCCAGCGGGCAAAACGGTCGGCCGAGTGGGAGAGGGCTTCCTCGCAATCCTCCCCCATGGCTTCGGCGATCATGCGCTGGGCCTTTTCCAACTTTTTTAGATCGATCTCGGTGTTGTGACCTTGCAAGACGAACGTTCTCCTTGAACGAATCTATGCGCCCCTCGGACTGAACAACCTTCATTCGTTTACAGAAGGTGTGAGGGGTGACTTGACAAACATGCTCATTCACCATGCTCCTACCGGAATCTTCAGAAGAGACGTTCGAAGTCTACGACCTCCCCAGAGGAGGGCAGGTGGTGGTGTGGGGCAACTTTATTGCCCAGATCGCATCCTACCCTGAGACTATCAAAGATACCATGGGCCAGTCTCACGGTGTTCCGCAGATCTATCTCCTGCCCGAACGCCTGTTTGATATTACCCTTGGAGTCAGTCGGTGCGAGATTGAGTTCCCCATCTACTTCAATTTCTATCTCAATCAGAGAAAGACCATCCTGGTCTGCCGGCGCCACCAGTTAAGGCCGGTGATGCGGGTGTTGCAAGAAGCCATATTCGGGCCCCGCTCCTTCGATGCGACGGACGATTACGCCCCAGGTGTAGAGCCTGCGGACCTGGCCGAAGAGATGGCTTTCTTCAAAAAAGACCCGAAGAAGCCGGGAGGAAAGCTTCGCATCAGAGACCTGGTGGATTTCAAGGTGTTCAATGAAGACCACGAGGTTCAGGTAGACAATGTGAAGGTAAGCCTGGTAGGGCTGGATCGTTACCGCTTCACCTCCGAAGGCAAAGTGAGAGAGCTCAGCTTTCGAGCCCCTCCGAAAATGCCTCCGGTGGCCACCTCCACCCGCCGCTACCGCCCTCCCTTTTTCGGCGTGACGGTGATCGGAAGCGGTCACGGCTTCGATCCCTCGGCCGATACCTCCGGGTTCATTATTTGGGTTAACGGTAGGGGAATTTTGGTGGACCCACCGGTGGACACCACCCAGTGGCTCCGCTCTCACGGGGTGGACTCTCGCTTGATCTCGGATCTGGTCCTCACTCACTGTCACGCCGACCACGACGCCGGGACTCTGCAGAAGCTGCTGGAGGAAGGGCGGGTTAGGCTGCATACCACCCCCACCATCATCGACAGTTTTGTGCGCAAGTATAGGGGGCTGCTGGGTCTCACGGGGGATCAGTTAAGAGCCCTCTTCGATTTCGTCCCGGTGACCGTGAACGAGCCGGTGAATATCGCCGGGGCCAAGTTCTTTTTTCGTTATAATTTTCACCCCGTACCTACCCTCGGATTCAGCACCAGTTTTCAAGGCAAGAGCTTCGCTTACTCCGGCGACCACCTGAACGACGCCGAGTATCTGACCAACCTCCATAACGAGGGCCTGCTGAGCGAGGCGCGTCTCAAGGACCTGCTGGAATTTGAGTGGGACGCCGACCTTATCTTGCACGAGGCGGGCATCCCCCCGATTCACACCCCGGTGGAAGTTCTGGTGAATCTCCCCGACGAGACCAAAGACCGCCTCTACGTGAATCACATCAGCGCCGACAAAATCCCTCGCGACTCCGGGCTGAAGTTGGCTCAACCCGGTATCCGGGACACCTTGAAGCTGGAAGTGACTCCGCCCGAGTTGTGGCTGGCCCAGAGGATGCTCGATCTCTTCAGCGGAGTGGACCTGTTCTGGAATCTGCCGGTGATGAAGGTGGCCGAATTCTTGCGTATTGCGCGCTACCGCAAGTATCACGGGGGCGAGGCCCTGGTGAGAACAGGAGAGCCGGGGAACGAATTTTTCCTCATTCTTTCCGGTGAGGCGGAAGTGGTTCAGAAAGGAGAGTTTCTGACCCGACTCGGTCGATACGACTATTTTGGTGAGATCGCCGTACTTTTGGGCTCGGAGAGAACCGCCGATATTCTGGCTTACACGGAAATGGAGTGTCTCACTGTCTCGGCCCGCGATTTTCTTCGCTTCGTAGAGGGCACGGAGATCGCCCGCACCCTGCGCCTGGTGGCCGAAAGCCGGTTGCACGAGGGTTGGCCCCTCATGAACGAAAATGACCTCCTGGCCAAACTGACCGTGAAGCAGAAAACTCAGCTGATCCCCTACATGCGCCAGCGAACCATCCCCGCCGAGCGTCTCCTCTTCCGGAACGGAGACAGGGTTCGATGCCTCTACCTCATCAAGGAAGGTCAGGTTCGCCTCACCCGAGATGAGGGACATGAGACGAGAGGTTATCGCGGCTCGCTCGTGGGTCGGGTACGGAGTGACGGGGAGCGGCACACGGTGAACGCCACCACCGAATCCACCACCGTGGTGTACGTGATCTCCATGTCCGACCTCTCCATATTCTTTCGTGAAAATCCCGGCACCTACGTTCGATTTCTCGCCGCCGAACGTGGGCAGATTACGGAGACCCTATAAACCTTGGACGCGAATTTTCGACACAGGCTCCAGCAAGCCATCACGCGCACCCGCCGCCATCAGGGGGTGCAAAGCGGGTTGATCTTATTGGCCTTCAAAGAGGCCGACCCGGCTCAGATTCTGGATGACATTGTTCCCGTGATCCGCTTCGAGGATAACGCGTTCGCCCTGGAGGACGGTCGGGTCGCCGTGATCCTGGAAGACCTACACCACATCGCAGACCCCCTTCGGGTAGCCCATCGTCTGAAGAAGCAGTTTGCCCAACTGGAGCCGAAAATTGCGGTGGTCAATCCTCTGGACCGCTTCGAGACGGCGGAGGTTGTTTTAAAAGAGGCTTTGGACGCCCTCAAGCGGTTCAAGGGCAAGCCGGTGTGCAGCGATAAAGCGGTGGGTGCCGAGGCTGAAGAACGCCTGAAACTGGAGCAAGACCTGGCCAAGGCCGTGGAGGCCGGTAAGTTGGTGACTTATTATCAACCTATCTTCAATCTCCGCCAGGGCACACTGACCGGCTTTGAGGCTCTGGTGCGCTGGGAACATCCCAAGAAGGGGCTGCTTCTGCCCGGGGCCTTTCTGGAGATTGCGGACTTACGAGGTCATCTCCTGAAGATCGACGAGATCGTGCTGAGACAAGCCCTCACCCAGATCAACGTGTGGAACAAAGACTCCGATCGCCCCATATACGTGAGCGCCAATCTGTCGTCCGACCATTTCCTGAAGAATGAAAATCTCAATTCACTCATGGAAACCTTGAACACTAAGCCTCGGGCCCTCAATCTCCTCAGGATCGATGTGAGTGAGCAGGTTCTGTTCGACCAGAACGGGATCGACTCACTCAACACTCTGGATATGCTGAGGATCGGTTTCAACCTGGACGATTTCGGAGTGGACCCCGAGTCGTTTCACTGCCTGGGGAGCTTTCCGTTCAACTCCCTCAAGATCGATCGCACTCTCATCGAGCAGATGGAGGATGAGGTGAACGCGGAGTTGATCGTGGCTGTGTTGAGGATCGCCAAGCGGATGGGCATGAAGACCATCGCTGAAGGGGTGGTCACTCACGCCCAGTTGGAAGAGTTACGGAACCTCGGCTGCACGGAGGCTCAAGGCTTTCTCTTTTCAGAAGCCGTTCCCGTGGACGAGGCCACTGAGATGATCACCGCCGAGTACCGCTGGTAGACCTACAGTCCGTGAAAGCCGTATTTCTCAATCAGTTGGGGTAGAGGCCCGTTCGGTGCGCTCGGAGTTGTGGGGAGGTTTAGGGCTCCGGCTCCAATAGCAACCATCGTTCCTCCTCCCACCATGGAGACCCAGGCGGCGGTGTCCATCTGTCCCTCGGTCATCACTCGATAGCTTGTCATACCTGTACCGACTGCGGTCATAAGGGCACCTCCGGCCACCACCAAAGGTTCACCGGCGATTCCCCCCACCAGCGCGGTGGCCCCTCCGGCCAGGGAGATTCCGGCATCCAACCAGGAAGGTTCCTGGTCGTTCGAGCTTACAAACGATTCGCTTGGCTCACTATTGGTAGCCGTTTTCTTTGTCTCGGCACCGGATTGTGCTCGGACAACTTTTTGGGCGGTGGGGCCTTGCTTGCTTGCTAAGTGAATATTCATAGATCCAAGAGTAGCCGGAGAGCGTTAAAAGAACGTTACCGACGAGTGCTTGTCCAGGTATGAAAGATTCCGGCCCGAAGGGTGTGCCCGAACCACTCTTGGGAGGAACATCATGGGTAAGAAACGCTCCACATTTGAACAGGTAAACTACTATTTTGACCACGCCGCCGACGCTCTGGACCTTTCTCCGGAAATGCGGCTCACTTTAAAGACACCGGCCAGGGAGTTGAAGGTAGAGCTTCCGATCCGTCGCGACGACGGAAAGTGGGAGTCGTTCGTGGGCTTTCGGGTGCAGCACGACAACACCAGGGGGCCGTGCAAAGGGGGGATACGATACCACCCCTCGGCCGATGAAGATCATGTGAAGGCTTTGGCCTCCCTGATGACCTGGAAGACGGCTGTGGCCAATATCCCCTACGGTGGGGGGAAGGGGGGCATTCAGTGTGATCCCACCCAGCTTTCTCCCACCGAGAAAGAGAAACTCACCAGAGAATTCGTGGACAGGATCGATCCCATCATCGGCCCCAAGGCCGACATCCCGGCCCCCGATATGAACACCGATGGACAGGTGATGGCCTGGTTTATGGACCAGTACAGTAAAAGGCACGGCTACACTCCCGCTATTGTTACCGGGAAGCCGGTGGGTCTGGGCGGAAGCAAAGGCCGTGAAGAAGCCACCGGCCGAGGCGTGATGATCACCGCTCGAGAGGCTGTATCACAGGCCGGAGAAGCTTTGAAGGACAAAACCGTGGTCGTTCAAGGGTACGGGAATGTGGGTAGCCACGCGGCCCGGTTGCTGGCCGAACAGGGTGCCAAAGTGGTGGCGGTGAGCGATGTGAAGGGCGGTATTGTGAATCCGAAGGGCCTTAACCTGGCCGCCGTTACGGAGCACGTGAAGAAGACCGGTTACCTGGAAGGGGCGCCCGACTCGGAGCATCTAGAGGGAAGCGAAATTTTAAGTCATCAGTGCGATATTCTGGTTCCGGCCGCTATCGGCGGTGTGCTCAACGAGACTTCAGCTAAGGATGTGAAAGCGCGCTTTATCGTGGAAGGTGCGAACGCACCCACGACTCCCGAGGGTGACCAGGTGCTCGACGAAATGGGAGTCACCGTGGTACCGGATATCTTGGCCAACGCCGGTGGCGTTACCGTGAGTTATTTCGAGTGGGTCCAGAATCTTCAGAACTTCTACTGGAGCCACGAGAGGGTTAATCGGGAGCTTGAGGCTATCTTGGTGGCAGCTTTCGCCGATGTGTCCGCATCCGCCCAGAAGCACGGTACCAATATGCGTCGGGGAGCTTTCGCCCTGGCTGTGCAACGGGTGGCCGAAGCATCGAAGCTTCGGTGGATGAGTTAATCCTTCAGAACGTAGCCTTCCACAACCTGGTCTTTAGCAACGGAGAAGTCGATGTGGCCTTTTTCCACGTCCACCTTATTTAGTTTAACGCGCATTTCGTCGCCCACCTCGCCCTCGATTTTGCGCAGAATGAGACCTGTCACGTAGGGCTCTTGGAGACGAACCAGGGTGCCGTTGGGTAGGCTCTTATGGAAACGACCGTCGAAGGTTTGGCCGATCTTGCTCTTCATCAGCTTGGCGGAGGCGGAACGGTGCACCCGTCGCTCCACCTGTTTGATGGCCTCTTCCTGTCGATTGAAATGGAGGGCTAACTCTTCCAATTCCTCAGCGCTGTAGGGGCAGTCATCGCCCTGGGCCATCGCCTTTTCGATGCGCTGATTCACCAGGTCGGGCCCGCGCCGGTTCGGTGCGGTGGTGTGCCCGTAATCGTGCACGGCCAGACAGAAGTGACCTTCCATGGGCTCGCCCGGTTTGGAAACCACGTACTCGCCGCGCCCCACCAGTCGCACAACGTTGGCGCAAAGCTCCTCGTGGGCTCCGGGATTTTGCTTCTTGTGGAATTCTAAGAATTTGTTGAGGGCCTCGGAGTTGGGATCAGAGGGCAGTTTGAAGTTGAACTTTTTGGCCAGATCCACGATTTTGTCCCACTTCTCAGGGGTTTTCACGACTCGGCGGAGGGTGGGGTAACCCCCCTCTTCCAAAGCACGCATGGTGGTCATATTGGCGGCCATCATGTTGAACTTGACCTTGTCTTTGGCTTGAGTCTGAATCTCTTTGTTGATCCCTTTCACTTTGCCGTTTTCGATCTTGGCACGGCCCTCGCTGCTTTCAATATCGAGGGAGCCTTTGCCGTAGAAGAACTGCTTTAATCTTTGAGCCGCTTCATTCTGAAGAGTGATCTGTTCGGCCAACTCCGGGTCTTTGAGCTGGGGCGGCTTAGGACCGGAGCCGTCGGTGAGAAACTCGTTTGTTGAATCGTAGGCCAGTTGAGCCCGGTTTCTCACGAAAGCACGGAAGATCTTGCCTTCGGTGATCTCGCCTTCGGGAGTCACCTGGAACTCTTTCATAGTAACCAGGCGGTTTTCACCCTCGTTCAGAGAGGTGTGATTCTCACTGAGATTGGGGTGAAGCATGGGATAGATCTTGTCGTCGGTGTAGACGGTTGCCCCTTGGCGCATAGCCTGCTTGTCCAGAATGTCGCCCTTCTTCACCAGTGAGTCCACGTCGGCGATCCCCACCAGCACCCGAATATTGTCGTTGGGCAAGCGATCGGCATACTCCACCTGGTCGATGTCCTGGGAGGCGTTCTCCAGCTCACCGGTCGCCGGGTTCAGGTCCCCGTTGTCGGTGGAGATGAAAGGAAGGTGGAGTAGATCCACGACACAGTCGTGGTCGGGGGTTTGAGCTTGTGTGATGGCGGTGGCTGCCTTGTTGACAGTTTCGCTGAAACCGGGCGCCATACCGTTCTTGGCCATCACCCGGTCGGCGATCTTGGCCAGGTCTTCGGTGGGCGAGGTGTCCTGAAGCGCCGCTTCGATAATCTCCCCCGCTTCTTTGCTGTTCACCGTATCGGCGATACCCAATTCCTCTCGAGCCACTACCACCGGTCTGAACGCGGCCAGTTGGTCTTTCCAGAAATCGGACTTCGGAGCTTCCGACTCTTGAAAGCGCTTGGGCGCCTTAGGTTTCGCCGTCTGGGGAAGGCGCGCCGGGGGGCGGTTGCTGATGTTGGGGGAGGTCATTTGTGGGTATCCTTACTGTTTTGCTCTGAGGGAAAATGCTTGGCTAGTTCTTCGAATGAGGAGAGAGAGGTCCATTTTTTCTTAACCTCCTGCACCTTCACGCGGGGGAGAGGTTCGTAGTCGTCCATAAGTTTCTTGGCCACCGGGTCGCTGGGAGATGAGAGGTCTACCTTGTGCTGTTTGCCCTCTACTTTCACCAGACCCTCATCATCGAAGAGGAGGTCCACTTGACCGATGGATTGCCCGTAGGCCTCTGCTTCGGCTACCCATCCGGTGGTTCCGTCGCTCTGAGTGACCGGCTCCGGGCTGTCCGTGGAAACGTGGTCGTGGGCGGCCAGGGTAAGGTCGATGTCCGGGATGTTGCGGGTGAGTTCCCGAGAGTTGCCCAGGTTATCGTGGTTGAGGACCACAATGGCGTCGGCCTGAGGTTTGAGCTTCGGCACCAACTCTCGCAGGACGTCCTCGATAGGTAGGGTCTTCAGGCCTGCGCCGGCCGCTGGGAAGACGGCCGAGGTTAGCTCTCTTGTTACCGTACCGATGAAGGCGATATTGTGCTCTTGAATCTTGCGAATAACGTACGGCTTGGTGCCCTCGATGGGACTTCCGTCCGCGTGGCTCACGTTGGCCACCAGGACATCTCCCTGGAACGGTTTCACAAAGCCGCTCACCAAGCTTTGGTAGCGATGTTCCGGGTCTTCGAACTCGTGATTGCCGAGACCCACGATGTCCACCCCGGCTCTGTTGAAAAGGTCGGGAATGGGGGAGAAGTGGTCGGGGCCCTGGGCGCGATTGTCTCCGGCCAGGTCGCCTACGTTAAGAGTGATTGAATCAGGGTTCTCCGCTTCCAGCTCCCTGATCTTGCCCACCAAACGGTCCGCTCCGCCGTCTCCGTCCTCAAAAGGTTTGAGACGACGGTGAAAGTCGTTGAAGTGAAAGAGTCGAACTCTGCTTTTTTGCGGGCCTGCACCATCCATCTTCTTCGATGGTACTCCTTGTGGCTTAAAAAGCCCTCAATTAGATTTACTCTTCGATGAGGCGGTGAATCCAGATCTCTTCAGTAAGGGAGTTCTTCTGACTTTGGGATTCCCAAAAGACAGACACTTGCAATATTTTTAGGTTGTCGGGGTCGCCCTCGGGAGGAGCGAGAATTTTCAGCACCGGTTGATAAGTTTGCCCTCCCACGGATCGTTCCGGAAGCTGTTCGGCCGAACCGGTTTCCAGCTCTTCAAAGGTGCGAGTTCGTTGCTCCGCCAGGATCGATTGAGCTACGTTGAGAGCGCGCAGTCGCTCACTCCCCTGCCTGTTCGCCAGCACGGTGGTGGGAAAGAGATTGACCACGGTGGTGATGAGCAAGGCCAGGAGAAAGATACCCATAAGGGTCTCGGCGATGGCAATACCTCTCTCGCGCCTCATACTGCTGATCTTAGGGGTCATTTGGGCCCGGTCCGAGATGCTGAAGGATAGATATCTCAATTTCTCAAGGCCACTTCTTTTTCCAGGGTAAACTCTCGGAGCTTTGTCTCACCGATATTTCGCTCCAAAGTGATGGAGATATTGAAGAGTCGCTCGCTCTCCGTCGGCGGGCTCTTGGTCACCTGAAATCCGGTCACCCCCTCGGTGACGGTCACCGCCTGGTTATCGGATGCAGAGATGACTTCCATCAATTCCGATGAGGTCAATCTGTTGGGTGCAGCTCTTACCGGTTGTGAATCGTCGGGGCCGGGAGGGAACTTTGTCTTATATAGGGTGTGTTCTTCTGCGTTCCAGTAGTAAATAGTATTCGAGCCTTTCCAGGCCAACTCGCCCTCCGCCGTAATGCCCTCGATGGGATTCACGGAGAAGGCGTGAAGACCGCCGGCCGGGTCGTTGAGCACAGATATGGAAGCCAGGGCGCCTTTCTGCAGGGCGGCTTCCACCTTATCGACTGTGAAGTGACACGTCTGTTCTAGCTCCAACAAGGCCGACTCTCGGGCGGTGATCTGCACTGAGCGCCCCAAAATCGTGGCCACCAGGTAGGAGATGACTCCGAAGATCGTCAAGGCGACCAGAATTTCGATAATGGTCATTCCGGAACGGCCAGTTCTTCGGTGCAGCAAGAGAGAGCCGATCAGATGTCCCTCATGAGAACCAGCCGGATCTTATCGGCCAGTCCCACCAGCTGAGAGGGGTCGATTGTCACAAGGTCCACCTCGGGCTCTTCCAAGGGAATGGTCTTATCGTTCAACCCTTCCAGCAAGGTGTTTAAGCGGGGATTTGAGCTCGCCTCGAACGCTTGAAGCTGTTTTTCATCATCTCCAACGGCTACCAAGCTCCTTACCGCCTCGATCGCTTCTTCCACGGTTGCCGCTACCTGAGCCTCGCTTTCGTCGGCTCCACTGGGATAGATGAGAAACTCTCCGTTCTCGTTGAGAGAAACATAGATCCGTTTTTTGTTTTTATGACTTTTATCGTTGGAGCGCGTTCCCAGGTAGGCTCCCGGATTGGCACCGCTGGGGGCCACAAAGTGCAGGGCGGTGCGGGCGCTGTGCTGCAGGTCGATGCGGATGGAGTCCGGACTGTAAACCACATTTGAGTCTTTCAAAGTGAGTTCGCCCTCTTTACCGGCCACGATCAAAGTGCCCACCACCGTCACATTTTCCGCTCTTAAGCCCTTATTGGTGTAGATCAAGCCCCGAAAGAGGGAAGAGCCTTTGCCGGAGCCCTGAATCTCCACATCTCCTTCCGAGACCAGGGCGGCCACGTTGTCGGTGGAGAGGGAAGAGCGACCCGAAATGTAGGTGTCGCCGGTGACCAGGATGGCCCCCGTGCCCTGAACCCCTCCGGTGACCACCAGGTCGCCGTCCACAAAAAGGACACCGCTATCCAGGTTCAGCCCGTTGTTCACCAACAGGTCGCCCTGCCTTCGGACCCAACCCTCGTAGGTAGGTTTGTTCACCACGCTGCTGTTGAGATATTGGATGCCCAACTTCCCGGTTGCTTGGGGATCGAAATCGTTCACCGAGTAGTGGGGTATTTTGGAGAGTCCGGCGTTAGGCTTAACCTCTCCCAGCACCTCAGCTCCGGTCATTAAGGAGACCCCTCCGGCCGACTTTGCGTCGCCGGTCACCTTGGTCTGTGAGCCTAATTGAAGGGCGTCGCTCTCGGTGGAGTTGGCCACGATATGACCAGGGCGGAGATCGTCGTCGTCAGGTCCGTTCTTCAAGAGTTCGTCCACCTGCTCAACGCTCGCTATGAGCATCTCGCCTTCCGTTTGAAACTTTCCGTCGGTAGCAACCACGAACGGGAATTTCGGCACGTGGAAGAACGCTTCTACAGTGCGCTGGGTGTCGTTGCTAAAGCCGCTACCCACCAGGTGGAGGGAGTTTTTCGGGACCAACCGCCCACCCGACCCGGAAACCGCTCCGTCACCATCGATGTTGTTGGTGGAATAGTGCGCCTCCCAAGCGGTGGCAGTCTCGGGGCTGAAGGTGAGCTTACCTCCGGAACTCTTTTCGAAGCCTTGGATGGTTACAGTTTCGGCTTGCGATTTCACGGTGCCGAAATCGTCGCTCTCCAGCACCTTCTCCAGGCCCAAAGAGATCACCGACTCGGCCAGATTTCTCGCCACCTCCGAGTTCGCGGAGCGCTGAGAAAGGTGGAGGTGGGTGAGGCTGGAGGAGGTGACGGCAAAGGCTAACGTGGCCACCACGGCGGTCAGCAGAATAATTGTTCCGAGGGTGGCACCTCGCCGGCTCGACTTTTTGGATACATCGCCCACCACTCCATTATAACTCAAATTCCCATTTTGCTCATGTCCCCTGTTTCCAAGGGTAGTAGGGAGGTGATCTTGGTGCCTCCGTCGGGCGCCGATTCCACTTCAAAACGGCCTCTCTGTAGCTCGGTTCGCTCTCTCATGCTCTCCAGACCCACACCTTTTTCCACCTCCTCGGGGTCGAAACCCACTCCGTCGTCTTCCACGGTGATCATCATCTGGGCGTGAGTCACATTCACGAAAACAGAGACATGCTTGGGGTGAGCGTACTTTCTGATGTTGCTCAAGGCTTCCTGACAGACGCGAAAAGCGGTGGTCTCGATAGCTCGCGGCACCTCGATATCCTCCACCGTCGATTGGAACTCGAACTGACAATCGAGCTCTCTGGCCAGCTTGGTGACCTCTTGCTTCAAGCTTTGAATGAGCCCGAACTTATCCAAGGTGGGAGGCCGAAGATTATTGATCAGACGGCGACCCTCTTTGACCGCTTCTCCCAATCGATCGATGCCGTCGACCAATTTCTCCAGCTCTTTTGCTTCCGTCTTTTTCTTCATCTTGCGGCGAAAGGCGGAGAGCTGAAGTTCGGCGGCGATCACCAGTTGGAGCATACCGTCGTGCAGGTCTCGGGCTACTTTCTGGCGTTCATCTTCCTGGGCGGAGACCAATCGCTCCATCAGGGACCTCAGGCGCTCACGACTGCGCAGTACGGATCGCTCGGCTTTCTTGAGGTCGGTAATATCCTGGCCCACGATCACCAGGCCGTCCACCTCTCCGGAGGGAGCTTGCACGGCCGAGCAGGACACCAGCACGGGAATGGAGCGCCCTTGCTTTGACTGAAAGAGGGCCTCAACATTGTGGGTTCCCGGTTGTGTGGGCTCCGAGTCAGGTGCCATGATGATAGAGAACGGTTGCCCCAGCAGTTCTTCTCTCTGGTAGCCCAGGGTGGTGCACACCGCCTCGTTGACCATCTGTATGCTACTGTCGGGGGCGGCCAGCACAAGCAGATTGCTGAGAGATTGAAGAACACGTTCGGTGTAACCACGGGCTGAAGTCTTGGCCCTTCCTCCGGTCTTAAGTGTGTCCATGGCCATCTGAGTGAAGGAGAGAGGGACGGCCGAAAAGAGCTGTTCACGCTCCGGCACTCGGGTCAGACTTGAGACGGTTTTTGGGTCCACCTTAAAGAGACGGAGCAGAAAGACCGCCAAGTAGACAAGAAATGGAACGAGACAGACGAATCCGAGGGCCAGGATTCGTCCTTCTAGGCTACCGGAGATCTTGGGCAATTCTTCGCGCTCGATCTCTCTGTTAGTCTCCGCCAGGAGGTCGGCCACCGCCTGCAGAGTTCTTTTTTGACTCTCTCCCTTGAGAAGCTGTTGCCGGTCGGCGACCTGTTCAAGTTGTACCGACGTGCCCTTCTTCCCCTCGGTTCGTCGGAGATTAGCTAACACGGCGTTGTATTCTTGTTGCAATTCCGCGGCCGATGGGAGCTGTAATTCGGGATTGGAGAGCTGGAGGAGTCGATTGTTCAGAACCTGATGTAGCTGCTTCTGGAGGGAGAGAGCCTTCGTTTGCTCTCGCAGTTGACGGAGGTCGCCTAAAATGAAGTGAAGCTGGAGAAGTACGAGGGCTAGGAGCAGGCCCCCCAGTAGGGTCCAACGGTACTGAGGGCCTGTGGACTCGGACACGGCAAACTAAAGACTAACGATATTGAGCTTTACCGCTTTTAGGGCGGCTTGCGTGCGGTCGGAGACAAACATCTTGGCTAGAATACTCTGCACCCGTTTTTTGACCGTGACTTTGGCCAGATTTAGTTCGTCGGCGATCTCCTGATTTCGGAGACCTCTGACAATGCGAACCAGCACTTCCATCTCTTTCTCCGTGAGCGGCTCTACCATCTCACTGTCCAGACGAGGAGTGTCTACCTGGACGGGAACATCGGAAACGGCTCCTTGCAAGAGGTGGAGCGGAATGAGGGAGCCACCATCCATGATGATACGGATGGAGTGAACAAGCTGTTCAGAGGAGCTATCCTTCAGCACGTAACCGGCCGCCCCGGCTCGGATCGCTTCGATCAAAAAAAGCTCTTCGTCGTTCACAGTTAGCACGATGACAGAGATCTCGGGATGGCTCGATTTGATGCGCCGGGTCGCTTCGATGCCGTCGATTCCCGGCATATTGACATCCATGACCACGAGGTTTGGGTGACACTCGTGGACCTTGCTGATGGCGTCCTCTCCCGAGTTCGCTTCTCCTACTACCATGATGTCCGGTTCTTCGTCTAAGAGCGATTTTACACCGCTTCTAACGAAGGCGTGGTCGTCGACAAGGAGAACTTTTGTGGGGTTCTGAACTTTATCCGTCACCTCTCCCGCATTCGTCTTCCGGGCTTAGGGGCCTCCAGGGGGAGACACTTTGAGAAGAAAAGACCACTGATGCGAGTATTTCTCATAGTCCTCTTGTCGCTGGGGCTTTGCCTGCCACTTCAAGCGCAAGAAGACCCAGAGGAGAGGGTTTATAAGGTGAGGATCCTCACCTCACCGGAACCCGCGGAGGTGTTCTTGGATGTGTCCGGCCGGCGCCGTTATGAGAAGTATCTTGGTTTGTCCACCGAGCCGATCCTCATCGACCTGGGGACCCTGGAAGGGGCTTCCGGGTTCCACCTTATTGTTCGTAGGGACGGCTACTTTGATAAGAGGGAGAGGATCGGTGCGGGTTACTTTCTCTCCCGTGATACCTTCCCCGAGCAGGGTAGGATACGTCTAGAACCGCTGAACTGGTGGATTCCCGTTCGAGAGTTCGCCCTTCGCTACAAATGGCTTTTGGCTCTCACACTCCTTTTGGGAAGCTTTGGGCTCGGGCTCTTTTTGAAACGCCGCCGCCTGCTGGTGACTCGGGTGAATAAGCTGGAAGCTTACGCCGGTACTGAGGCCAAGAAGGATGCTCTCCTCGGGTCCATACTGGAGCGATGGCGACTGGTGGAGTTGCTTGGTCAGGGAGGCAGCGCTCGTGTTTACCGAGCGATTCCGGACGACACCTTAAAAGAATCGGACTCGGTAGCGATCAAAATCTTCACCCGGGAAACCTCCGCTACGTTCGATTTTCAGGAACGTTTTCAACGGGAGGCGGAGATTTATAGAAAACTTCAGCATCCCGGAATTGTGGCTCTGATCGACTGGGGCCAATGGGACGATCTGTTCTTTCTGGTGATGGAGTATGTGGAGGGTACACCGTTCTCCGAAATTCGGAGAGCCGAGGATTCCGACCTGGAGACTCGGGTCTCCTACCTGGTGCAACTAGCGGAAGCGCTGGCCCACGCTCACAACGTGGGAGTCATTCATCGAGACGTGAAACCGGAGAACCTCATGCTTACCCAAGGGGGGCGGGTCAAGTTAATGGATTTTGGCCTGGCCCGCGATATTCTTTCCTCCTTTACCAAAACCGGAAGGGCCATGGGCACACCGGCTTATATGGCGCCGGAGCAGATCGAAGGAAAGTTTCTGGATCATCGATGCGACCAGTACTCCCTGGGAGCGGTGGCTTACGAACTCTTGTGCGGCGAGAAACCGTTCACAACCGACGAATCCGATGCCGCTCCTATTCTCTTTCAACAAGTTCATAACGACCC
>Ga0310345_10003032_pt1 | contig 16326 bp, 17 predicted proteins | sample HC15DNA20500_MG_FD_204667 | JGI IMG/M metagenome (GOLD analysis project Ga0310345, IMG submission 204667) | Marine microbial communities from station ALOHA, North Pacific Subtropical Gyre - HC15-DNA-20-500_MG | ecosystem: Environmental > Aquatic > Marine > Oceanic | place: Pacific Ocean: North... | reverse complement strand
TCCCCCTCTCCCCCATTCTTCCCGTCCTCTCCTTCCTCGTTTCCGACCTTCCTCCCTTCCCCGGAGTAGGAGCCCGACGCCTCTCCCCCATTCTTCCCGTCCTCTCCTTCCTCGTTTCCGACCTTCCCCGGAGTAGGAGCGCGACCGGCGCCGGGTGAGGCGGCGCTGCCAGTGGAGTTGGCGCCTGGCTCTCGGACGGCCCCTGCAGCGGCTCCGGCACGTGGATTGCCGTGTCCCTCGGGATGCGCGCGTTGATCTTGGCCACGCTCCTGCTCGGCTGCGCCTCGGAGTCCGCGGCTGAAGACGCCGCGGTCGAGGACGGGGGCTGCACGCGGCCGGGGGCCGATCTCTCGCTCGGGCCTCATCCGGATCGGATCCGATGCCCTCCTCCTCCGCGGGATCGCTCCGGGGTGGTCCGGCCGTCGACGCACGCGGTGATCGACGCGCTCGAGCAGCTCGACGCGGCGTACTGCGAGGAGCGGCGCGCGCGAGCCTCGCGCCTCGACGAGGACCGCTGGCGTGGTCAGCGGGAATCGCTCGAGCGGGGGATCGAGCCGAGCTTCGACGAGCTGGGCATCACGCAGCTCCGGCCGCTCCCGATGGAGCCGCTCGAGGGCTGCGGCGAGGCGGCTCGGCTCGCGTCGTGGGTGGAGGGGCACCTCGATCTCTTCGCGGTCGACGCGGACGCGATCGCGCCGCACTCGCTCGGGACCGGCGAGATCCGGGGGACGTTTCGCCAGCGATGGCGAGGCTTGCCGGTGCTCCGGAGGGGGCTGCCGGCCGAGCTCGTCGTCGGTCTCCCGGCGTGGGGCGTGCGGTCCAGCCTGATCTCCTCCTGGGCGATGCCCGCCTCGCCGGAGCCGCGGGTGACGCCGGAGGAGGCACACGCGCGGCTCGACGAGGCGCGGCGGCCCGCGGGGAGGCTCGGGCTGTTCGTGGACTGGCGAGACGGCTGGGGGCCGCGCGCCCGCCTCGTCTGGCTCGGGCGCGGTTGCCTGGTCGACGCGACCGACGGGAGCCTGAGCAGCTGCGCGCCTTGACCGAGGGGGCGGCGAGCAGTAGCGCTAGCGCCACTCCCCCATGCACGTACGCCGTCACGCCGTCACGCTCGCCGTCGCCCTCCTCCTCGCCGCGGTCGCGCCGCGCCTCTACGCGCAGGCCACGCGGGTGGCGGTGGTCGATCTCCAGCGCGCGCTCACCGAGACCGAGGACGGCCGGCGCGCCAAGGCGCGGCTGAAGCGCACCTTCGAGGCCCGGCAGCGCACGCTCGACGCGAAGCAGCGCGAGCTGAAGGCGCTCCAGGAGGAGATCGAGGCGCAGCAGAAGGTGCTCTCGCCCGAGGCGCTCCAGAAGCGGGTCGAGGCGTTCCAGAAGGCCTACATGGAGCTTCAGTCGACGTACATGGAGTACCAGCGCGAGCTGGCGTCGAAGGAGGCGGAGCTGACCCAGCCGATCCTCAGCCGCATGCAGGAGATCGTGCAGCGCATCGGGCAGTCCGAGGGCTACACCCTGATCCTGGAGCGGAACGAGTCCGGGGTGATCTGGGTGCCGGCCAACCTGGACCTCACCGACATGGTGATCCAGCAGTACAACGCGTCCAGCAGCGAAGGCTCCAGCCGGCGCGGTCGGCGCAGCTCCAAGCGGCGCTGACGGTGCGGACCCGCCGCTGGGGGCGCGCCGCCCTGGCCATCCTGGCGGGCTACCTCTTCGTCGAGGCGGCGAGCTGCGGCATCCACGGCGCGACCCGCGGCGCGTTCCCCTCGCCCGGCGCGCTGCACGAAGAGCGGGCCGCGATCGCGAGCCGTGAGCGCGGCGAGGTCACCCTCCCCCGCGCCGATCCCGAGGACACCCACGCGAAGTGGGCCACGCACCCCTACGTCGGCTACGTGCTCGACCCGACGGTCGAGACCTGGCTCACCGAGGACGGCACGAGCGTCTGGGGCGCCGACGACGTGCCCCCGGCCCGCTCGGACGATCGCTACGTCGTCGGTCTCTTCGGCGGGTCGGTCGCCTTCCTCCTCGGCAGCGATCACCACGAGGCGCTGCGCGAGGCGCTCCAGCCGCTCGCGCCGGGGCGCGACGTGGTGCTGGTGGTCGCGGCGACGCCGTCGTGGAAGCAGCCGCAGTCGCTCTTCGCGCTCGAGTGGCTGGCGCTCCGCGGCTACGCGTTCGACCTGGTGATCGAGCTCGACGGGTTCAACGAGATCGCGGGGGCCGGCGCCAACCACCAGTACCACGGCGTGCACACCGCCTACCCCTACAACTGGCGGGCCTTCATGGCGTCGAGCGCCGAGGGCCCCGAGTACCTCGCGGCGGCCGGCGAGGCGGCGATCCTCGGCGACGCCCGGCGAGCGCGGGCCCGCTGGCTCGACGGGAGCGTGCTGTCCTGGTCCCCGACCGCGAACCTGCTCTGGGCCACGTGGGATCGCGGCGCGGAGGCGCGGCTGAGCGAGCTCGTCGGGCAGCTCTCGTCGATGACGTCCCGCGACCACCGGCGCTACGGGCAGCGCGGGCCCCGCGAGGACTACGGCGACCCCGCCGGAGATCTCGACCCGCTGGTGGCCGCGGTCGCGGCGACCTGGGCGCGCGCGAACCAGCGAATGGCCGAGCAGGCGGTGCGCGACGGCGCCGCCTTCGCCCTCTTCCTCCAGCCCAACCAGTACCTGCCCGGGTCCAAGCCCTTCACCGCCGACGAGGAGGCCGAGGCGCGGGTGAGCGAGAGCCTCGCCCGCATCGTGCCTCCAGGCTACGCGGCCCTGCGCGCCGCCGGCGATCGGCTGGCGCGGGAGGACGCGGTGCCCTTCGAGGACCTGACCGACATCTACGCGGAGACGTCGGAGCGGGTCTACGAGGACTGGTGCTGCCACGTGAACGCGCGCGGCAACGCGATCCTCATCGACGCGATCGCGGCCCGGCTGCGGGCGCGAGACAGCGGCCCTTCCCCGGACCCGTGAGGCCGTGTGAAGATGCAGGCGCGATGGACTTCGACATCAACCGCATCCTCCGCATCCTCCCGCACCGCGCCCCGTTCGTGCTCATCGACCGGGTGACCGAGCTCGCGCCGCGGCAGAGCGCGAAGGCGGTGAAGTGCGTCACCTACAACGAGCCCTTCTTCCCCGGGCACTTCCCCGGGGCGCCGATCTTCCCCGGCGGCCTGATCCTCGAGGCGATGGCGCAGCTCACCGGCGTGCTCGCCTACGCGTCGGACCCCTACGACAACGCCCAGAAGGTCATGTACTTCCTCGGCGTGGAGGAAGCGAAGTTCCGTCGGCCGGTCATCCCCGGCGACCGGATGGACGTGGCGGTCGAGGTCGTGCAGCGCCGCTCCAACATCTGGAAGGTCGCCGGCGAGGTCTCGGTCGACGGCAACCTCTGCGCGAGCGCCAAGCTCCTCACCGCGCTGACCGACAAGGGCGACATCCCCCAGGGCTCGGGCTTCCACCAGGGCTAGTCCACGAGCAGCAGGCGACGCAGGGCGCGGAAGCGGCGGCGCTCGTCGTCGTCGAGCGAGTCGGGGTCGCGAGCTTCGAAGGCGGCGCGCTCCGCGTCGAGCTCCAGCCACTGTTCGCGGCCGAGCTTGGGCAGGTCGGGCCCGCCGAAGTAGACGTGCTTGTCGACGTAGTCGAGGAAGCGCCGGTGGGCTCTCGGGTCCATGACGGGTCGTAGCGCGCTGCCGCGGTGCCCACCATGTGCTACCACCGGCCCCGTGCGGCGGCCGGTCCTCGCGTCCCTGTTCTGCGTGATCTCGGCGCTGCTGTGCGCCCCGCTCGCGGCGCAGCAGGTGGAGGACGAGGCGCCCGCCGAGACCGACGGCGCGCCCCCGGTGATGGACGTGGCCCAGCTCGTCCGGCACGCCGAGCGCAGCTACCCGGGGGTCCGCGCCGCCCACGCCCGGATCCGGGCGGCCCGGGCGCAGCTCGACGAGGCGTGGGTCTCGCCCTTCTTCCAGTCCTGGATCACCGCGGGCGTCTCGCTCGCGCCCGAGGTCCGGGGCAGCCCCATCTTCAGCCCCGACCCGCAGCTCCCGATCGACAACCCGTGGCAGCCGGTGCTCGGCTTCTCGATCGAGGGCGTGGTGCCGCTCTGGACCTTCGGGAAGCTCCCGGCGGCGCGCGACGCGGCCCGGGCCGGCATCCGGGCGGCCGAGGCGGACCGGACCCGGGTGCGGCAGCAGCTCCGCTACGACGTGCGCCGCGCCTACTTCGCGCTGCAGCTCGCGCTCGATCTGCGCCAGATGTTCGACGAGGGCCTCCCGGCCATCCGGGACGCGGCCACCCGGCTCGAGGAGCAGCTGGCCGAGGGCGACACGGACGTCAGCGAGCTCGATCAGTACCGGCTGGAGACCGCGCTGGCCGAGATCGAGGCGCGCGAGGCCGACGCCATCCGGCTCGAGGAGACGGCGCGGCAGGCGCTGCGCATCCTGACCGGGGTCCGTCACTTCCAGATCCCGGCCTGCCCGATCGAGCCGGTCGAAGTCGTGCTCGAGCCGCGCGCGCACTACGTCCGCCAGGCCACCGGCCGCCGCCCCGAGGTCCGCATGCTCGAGGCCGCGGTGCGCGCCCGCCAGGCCGGGCTCGACGTGGCCCAGGCGAGCTACTTCCCGGACCTCGCCCTCGCCTACCGCTTCGGCACCACCTACGCGCCGGGCATCACCGATCAGGGCAACCCGTTCGTCATCGATCAGGCGAACTACACCTCGATCCAGGCGGGCCTCGTGCTGCGCTGGTCGCTCGATCTCTGGGGCAACGCCTACCGGGTCGACCGGGCGTCGGCCCTCCTCGACGACACCCGGGAGCGCTCCCGCGAGGCCGCCCGGGGCCTCGAGCTGGAGGTGTCCGAGGCGTACGAGGCGGCCCGGGCCGCCCAGCAGCAGGTGGAGGCCTGGGCGCGAGGGCGTCGCTCGGCCCGCCGCTGGTTCATCGCCGCCGCCCAGGGCCGCGACGTGGGCACCACCGAGCCGCGCGATCTGGTCGACGCCGCCCGCGCCTACTTCGGCGCCCGCTACGGCCACCTCAAGGCGATCCACGACTACAACGCGGCCCTCGCGAACCTCGAGCGGACCTCCGCGGACCGCCTCGCGGACGCGTGGCAACCGCCTTGCGAATGAGCCGTTCGGGTCCCACGGTCCGTCTCTCCCGCGGAGGCGCGAATACCGCCGGCCCCCGCGCGTCGAAGGCCAGACGTTGGACATCATGCACACGCTGAGACTCGCCCTCGCCCCCCTCCTCGCCGCCCTGATCCTGGCCCCCGCGCTCGACGCCTCGGCCCAGACCGGCGCCCGCGCCTACCTCGAGCGGCGCCACGAGGAGGTGAACCGCATCCTCCGCACCCCCGCCGGCGAGCGCCGCTCGCAGCGCCTCACCCGGCTGCTCAACGAGCTGATCGACTACGAGGCCCTCTCGCGCGAGGCCCTCGGTGAGCACTGGGAGGCCCAGTCGGCCGAGGAGCGCCAGCGCTTCGTCTCGCTCCTCCGGCAGCTGGTCGAGCGCAACTACGAGACGAACCTGGAGCGGATCCTCGACTACGAGGTCAGCTACGAGGGCGAGCGCCGTCGGGGCGACCGCACGGTGGTGACCACGAGCGCCCGCTCCCGCGCCCAGCGACGCCAGCCCCCGGTGGAGATCGCCTACGCGATGGTCCAGTCCGGCAGCGACTGGCGCGTGGTCGACGTGACGACCGACGGCGTCAGCATGGTCCAGAACTATCGGAACCAGTTCAGCCGGATCATCGACCGCGAGGGCTGGGCGGAGCTGATCAGCCGCATGGAGAGTCGCCTGGAGCAGGGCGCAGACGGCTGAAATCCCGTGGATCGGCGCGGCTTTCCGAGCTAGGTTTCGCTCGCCTCGCCGGCCCTCGTCCCCCGCCGGCGGGACCGAAGGGCCAGATGCGACTCTACAGCGGAAAAGTACCCGTCATCGCCGACGAGATCGTCGGCACCCTGGTCAAGGATCAGGACATCGAGGTCGCCGACCACGCCGAGGTCAAGCTCGACATCGAGGCGGTGATGAAGGAGTACCTCCGGCAGGATCGCGAGATCCTCGAGGAGGCGAAGAACCGCATGGAGATCCGCGGCCTCCCCTACAGCCAGCTCGGCAAGATGAAGTCGATGGTGGCCCGGGAGCGCCAGGTGCCCATCGGCGACGAGATGCTGCCGTACATCCTCGAGCAGCTCCTCACCATGCTCTTCCACAGCCAGAACGTGGAGGAGGTCTTCTCCGACGACATCGTCCTGCGGAAGAAGATGACGAAGATCATGCGGCGCCACCTCGATCTGGAGGGCGAGCTGGACCAGGAGGTCCGCTCGAAGATCAAGAACCTCCAGGAGGGCACCGCGAGCTTCGAGATCGAGTACCAGCGCGTGATGGACGAGATCAAGCGCAAGAAGCGGCTGACCTGAGGGCGGGCGCGTGAGCGACGCCACCGGCATCCGGAGCATGACCGGCCACGGCGTCGGCGAGGCGCCCCTCGGTCAGGGGCGCGTGCTCGTCGAGATCCGCGCCGTCAATCACCGCTACCTCGACGTGCGCGTCAAGCTCCCGACCGACGTCGCCGAGCACGGCGGCGCGGTCGAGGAGCGCGTGCGCAAGTCGCTCCGCCGCGGCCGTGTGGAAGTGCAAGCGAGACTGCAGGGCGACGTCTGCGGCCCCCCGGCGCTCGACGTCGACCGCGCCCGGGCGGCCTTCGGGCAGCTGAGCGCCCTGCGCGACGAGCTCCGCCCGGGCGAGCCGGTGCCGCTCTCGCTGCTGAGCTGCGTGCCCGAGCTGTTCAGCGCCTCGAAGGAGAAGGACCACGAGGCCTCACGCGACGCGATCGTGGCGGCGACCGACGCCGCCTGCGCCGAGGTCTGGACGATGCGCGCCCGCGAAGGCGAGGCCCTCGCCGCCGACCTCGCCGGCCACCTCGACGCCCTCCTGGCGCAGCTGGCCTCCGTCGAGGCGCGGGTGCCCGAGATGGTCGACGGCTACCGGCACAAGCTCCGCGCCCGCATCGAGCGGCTGCTCGAGGACGGCGACACGAGCCTCGACGCCGGGCGGCTCGAGCACGAGGTCGCCCTCTTCGCCGACCGCGCGGACATCGCCGAGGAGATCACGCGGCTGCAGAGTCACGCCGCGCAGATGCGCGCGCTCCTGCGCGGCGAGGGGGAGACCGCGGGCAAGCGCCTCGACTTCCTCCTGCAGGAGATGACGCGCGAGACCAACACGATCGGCAGCAAGAGCGCCGACGCGTCGCTGGCGCAGGCGGTGGTCGAGATGAAGGCCGCCGTGAGCCGCATGCGCGAGCAGGCGCAGAACATTCTGTAGTAGGTTCTCCGCGATGGAAGAGCCGCTGCTGCTGATGCTGTGCTCGCCGTCCGGAGCGGGCAAGAGCACGCTGACGCGTCACCTGCTGGGCGCGTTCGCCGACCTCATGTTCTCGGTGTCGCACACCACGCGCTCGCCGCGCGAGGGCGAGCGAGACGGGGTCCACTATCACTTCGTCGAGCGCGCGCGCTTCGAGGCGATGCGGGACGAGGGGCGCTTCGCCGAGCACGCCGTCGTGCACCAGAACCTCTACGGCACCAGCACCGACGAGATCGAGCGGGCGAAGCGCGACGGCAAGACCGGGATCATCTTCGACATCGACGTGCAGGGCGCGCGACAGATCAAGGCGCGGCTCCCCCAGGCGGTGGGCATCTTCATCCTGCCCCCCTCGATGGAGGAGCTCGAGCGTCGCCTACGAGGCCGCGGCACCGACGCGGACGCGGTCATCGCGCGCCGCCTCGCCAAGGCCCGCGACGAGATCGCCTGCTACCCGTCCTTCGACTACCTCGTGGTCAACGACGACCTCGACCGGGCGAAGGCCACCGTGAGCGCGATCGTCATGGCCGAGCGCGCCCGCCGACGACGCGTGGCCGAGGCCGCGGAGGCGCTCCTGCGCTGAGGAGCGATGGCGGCCCTCGCGACCGCGGCGGTGCTGATCTGCTTCGCCCTCGGCTACCGGTTCTACGCGCGCTGGATCGGGCGGCGCATCTTCCAGATCGACGACGACGTCGAGACCCCCGCCCACGCGCTCGAGGACGGGCGCGACTACGTCCCGACCGACAAGCACATCCTCTTCGGGCACCACTTCACCTCGATCGCCGGCGCGGCGCCGATCATCGGGCCGTGCGTCGCCGCCTACTGGGGCTGGCTCCCCGCGCTGCTCTGGGTGGTGCTCGGCACGCTCTTCATGGGCGCGGTGCACGACTTCGGCGCCCTGGTCGCCAGCGTGCGCGAGCAGGGGCGCTCCATCGGCGATCTCGCCGGCCGGGTGATCAGCGGCCGCGCCCGGGTGATGTTCCTCTGCTTCGTGCTGGTCCTGGTCTGGCTGGTGCTCGCGGTGTTCGCGATGGCCATCGCGGGGCTCTTCGTGTCGCAGCCCAGCGCGGTGCTCCCGATCAACATCGAGATCGTGATCGCGGTCGGCATCGGCTGGCTGCTCTATCGCAAGAAGATGAAGGCCCTGGTCCCGTCGCTGATCGCGCTCGGGCTGCTCTACGTCTTCGTCTGGCTCGGCACGATCTACCCGCTCGACCTGCAGGACCTCGGCCTCTCCCGCGCCGGGGCCGAGCGCACCTGGATCGTGCTCCTCTTCGCCTACTCGGCGGTGGCGAGCCTGCTCCCGGTCTGGCTGCTGCTCCAGCCCCGCGACTACATCAACAGCCACCAGCTCTTCGTCGGCCTCGCGCTGCTCTTCGGTGGGCTCTTCGTGGCCCACCCGCAGTTCGACGCGCCCGCCGTCCGCACGCTCGAGGAGGGCGCGCCGTCGGTCTTCCCGCTCCTCTTCGTCACCATCGCCTGCGGCGCGATCAGCGGCTTCCACGGCCTGGTCTCGAGCGGCACCACGAGCAAGCAGCTCTCGAAGCTCCGCGACGCCCGCTACGTCGGCTACGGCGCGATGCTCGGCGAGGGGAGCCTCGCCCTCGCCTCGACCATGGCCGCGGTCGCCGGGGTGGGCATGGTCGCGGCCTGCGCCCTCCCCGGTCAGGGCGAGGTCGCGGACCTGAGCTGGGCCGTCTACTACGACAGCTGGGCGCACGCGGGGGCGAACAAGGCGGCCGCCTTCGTGCTCGGCGGCGGCGCCTTCCTGGAGGCGCTCGGCCTCCCCACCGGGCTCGCGCGCACGCTCATGGCGGTGCTCGTGATCTCGTTCGCGGCCACGACCCTCGACACGGCGACCCGCATCCAGCGCTTCATCCTCGCCGAGCTCGGCGGGGCCCTGAAGCTGAAGCCCCTCGAGAACCCCTACGTCGCCACCGCCCTCGCCGTGCTCCCGGCCGCCGCCCTCGCCTTCGTCGACGTCACCGACCCGGCGTCGGGCGAGGTCCGTCAGGCCGGCTGGGTGCTCTGGCCCATCTTCGGGGCGAGCAACCAGCTCCTCGCCGCCCTCACCCTGATGGTGCTCGCCCTCTACTTCGCCGCCCGCCAGCGCCCGGTGCTCCCCCTCGTGATCCCGATGATCTTCGTCACCGTGGTCGCCCTCCTCGCGCTCGTCGGCAAGCTCCAGGACTTCGTCGCCCACGGCAACTGGCCCCTCGCCGCCCTGGCCGCCGCCATGCTCGGGCTCACCGTGTGGATGCTGCTCGAAGCCTTCGCCGCCCTGAAACGGAAACGAGGAGGGCTTCTTTCCTCCGACTCGCAGGAAGGTCGGAAGGTAGGAAGCGAGGAAGAGAGATGAAGGAGGGGGCAGGCGAAGGACCAGGGAGTTGGGAGGCGGGAGGCGAGGAGAGTGTGTCGCTCCGCGACACGGCTGGGGTCGGCGGCGGGATGGAGGCTCGCCGCGGCTCGGCCACCGGCGGCGGAGCTTCCCGAGAGTCGGAGCGACCGAAGCGGGGACGGCTGAGATCAGAAGGCGGCGATCAGGGCCTCTTCCAGGGAGCGGACGCCGACGAGCTTCATGCCCTTCGGGGCGTCGCCGTTGAGGCGATCGAGGTTGCCGGCGGGGAGGATGGCGCGGGTGAAGCCGAGCTTCTGGGCCTCCTGGAGGCGCTGGCCGGCGCGGGGCACGGCGCGGATCTCGCCCGCGAGGCCGACCTCGCCGAAGGCCACCAGGTCGGGCGGGAGCGGGCGCTCGCGCAGGCTGGAGACCATCGCCAGGGCGAGGGGGAGCTCGGCCGCGCGCTCGTCGATGCGGGCGCCGCCGGTGACGCTGATGAACACGTCCTGGTCGAGCGCGTGGATGCCCGCCTTCTTGTCGAGCACCGCGAGCAGGATGGCCACCCGGCTCGAGTCGACGCCGCTGACCACCCGCCGGGCGTTGCCGTAGACGGCGCTCGCGAGGAGCGCCTGGATCTCCACCAAGAGCGGCCGCGAGCCCTCGGCGGTGGGCACGACCACCGAGCCGGCCGCGCGCTCGGGGCGCTCGGCGAGGAAGAGCGCGCTCGGGTCGGGCACCTCGCGGAGGCCGTCCTGCACCATCTCGAAGACCCCCACCTCGTGCGCCGCGCCGAAGCGGTTCTTGTTGGCGCGCACCAGGCGGAAGGCGCCGCTCGCGTCCCCCTCGAAGGCGAGCACGGTGTCGACCAGGTGCTCGAGCACCTTGGGGCCGGCGAGCATGCCCTCCTTGGTCACGTGGCCGATGAGGAAGAGGGTGACCCCCTCGCGCTTGGCGATCTCGATGAGCCGGCTCGCCACCTCGCGGATCTGCGAGACGCTGCCGGCGACCGACTCGAGCGAGCCGCTGCGGAGCGTCTGCACCGAGTCGATGACGACCACGCCCGGCTTCTCCTTGGCGAGCGTGTCCTCGACCTCCTCGAGATCGGTGGTCGCCTGCACCAGCACGTCGCGCGTGTCGACCGCGAGCCGCCGCGCCCGGAGCGCGATCTGCGCGGCCGACTCCTCGCCGCTGACGTAGAGCGCGCGCGCCTCGGCGGTGGCGAGCCCGGCGAGCGCCTGCATCAGCAGCGTGGACTTGCCGATGCCCGGGTCGCCGCCGAGCAGGATGGCGCTGCCCGCGACCACGCCCCCGCCGAGCACCCGGTCGAGCTCGCCGATGCCGCACGAGGTGCGCGCCGCGTCCTCCGGCCGCACCTCGGAGAGCGGGGTGACCGGGCTGCGCGGCGCGATGCCGCCCCCGCCGGCGCCCCCGAAGCCGCCCCTGGCGCGCCCGCCCTTGGCCGCCGGCCGCACCTTCTCCTCGGTCAGCGTGTTCCAGGCGCCGCAGCTCGGGCACTTGCCCATCCACCGCGGCGTGTCCGCCCCGCAGTCGGTGCAGAAGAACACGGTCTTCGTCTTCTTGGCCTTCGCCATCTTCGCCGTCGCCATGCCGCCCAGGACGCACCCCGGGCCGGGCGACTGACGGTAGCAGCATCCCTCGTCGTTTTTTTGCGTTCTTCGCCCGCCATCGGGCAGCACGGAGACATGGACCTGACCCAGCCCTCCGGCCCGGCCCCCTTTCACCTCGATCTCCGCGTGCTGCGGTTCCGGACCGATCCCAGGCGCGACGAGCCGGCGATGCTCGCCCAGGAGCTGCTCACGCAGGGGCGGCTGGAGGAGGCGGTGGAGCTGACCGAGCGCACCCTCGAGGTGGATCCGACCGACGCGGATCTCCTGCTCACGCATGGCTGCGCGCTCGCGCGGCTCGGGCACCTCGAGACGGCGCAGCTCGCCTTCACCCGCGCGGCCAAGCGGGACCCCGAGTGGGTCGAGCCCTGGGTGCAGCTCGCCGAGGTGCTGCTCACCCGCGGCAAGCCGACGCGCGCCGTTCAGGTCATCGAGCGAGGTCTCGCCCTCGATCCCTCGGAGCCGCGCCTGGTCCGCAGCCAGTCGCGCGCGACCCTCGAGCTCCGGGCCCGCGCCTACTGCGAGGCCCCCGACGAGGGCGAGGAGCCGGCCATGCTCGCGACGCAGCTGCTGTCGGCCGAGCGCGCCGACCTGGCCTTCGAGGTGACCCGGACCGCGCTGCTCGCCGAGCTCGACGACGTGGATCTCCTGGTGGCCCACGCGAAGGCGGCGCGGGCGATGGGCGACCTCGACGAGGCGATCAGCGCGCTGCGGACCGCGACCTACGAGGCGCAGGACTGGGCCGAGATCTGGCGGCTGCTCGCGGAGGCGCACGAGGCGGCGGGCGAGAGCGAGGAGGCGCGGCAGGCGGCGGCCAAGGGCCTGCTCGTCGATCCGTCCGACGCCGCGCTGATCGCACTGCACGAGCGGGCCGAGACGCTGGTCACTCTGTAGGCCTCACGATATCCTGCGCGGCGTGCGCGTCCTCTCGATCGACCCCGAGCCCTCGCTGCGCGTCCGGTACCTGAACGCCGCGCGGCGTCGCGGCGTCGTGTCGTCGCTCCTGCCCGTGCACCTCGCGCAGGTCGACGCGCTGCCCGAGGGTCTCGACGCGATCGTCGTCACCAGCGATCTCCAGGGCGTGATCCCCTCGCACGCCGGCGGCGAGAGCCTCCTCCTCGGCGAAGGCCTGGCCATCGAGCTGCTCGCGCTGCCCGCCCTCGCCCAGCCGCGGCGGGTCGGGGTGATCCTGGCGGGCGACCTCTACAGCGCGCCGGGCGGCGACGTGCGCGGCGCCTCGGGCGACGTGACCGGGGTCTGGGAGGCGTTCGCCGAGCTCTACGCGTGGGTCGCCGGCGTCGCCGGCAATCACGACCGCTTCGGCTCCGAGAAGGACGAGCGACGGCTCCGAGCCGTGGCGGGGGTGCACCGCCTCGACGACCGGGTGGACGTGCTCGACGGGCTGCGCCTCGGTGGCGTCGACCTCATCATCGGCGATCCCGCGAAGCCCGGCCGACGCGAGGCGTGCGAGTTCCTCGAGTCGGTGCAGCTGCTCCTCGCCGAGGACCTCGACGTGCTGGTCCTGCACGAGGGTCCCGAGGGCGGAGCCGGCGAGCGTCAGCGCGGCAACCCCGAGATCCGCGCCCTCCTCGAGCGCGCCCCGCGCCCCCCGCTGACGATCTGCGGCCACGCGCACTGGGACGCTCCCCTCGCCACCCTGAGCAACGGGGCGCAGGTGCTGAACGTGGACGCCCGGGCGGTCGTGCTCACCGTCTGAGCCGCGCGTAGGCGGCGAGGAGCAGCGCGACGGCGTCGGCGACGTCCCGGTCCGAGGTGCCGCGGCCGAGCGAGAGCCGGACGGTGCCCAGCGCCTGGTCCTCCGGCACGCCCATCGCGCGGATCACCCGCGACGCCGTCTCCGCGCCTTCGTGGCAGGCCGAGCCCGCCGACGCCGCCAGCCCCGGCGTCGCCTCCAGCAGCGCGCGGCCGAGCCCCCCCGGGAACCGCACGCTCGAGGTGTTCGGCAGCCGAGGGGCGCCCTCCCCGTTCACCGCCAGCCCGGGCACGTGCGCTCGGAGGCTCCGCTCGAGCGTGTCCCGGAGCGCCGCGAGCCGCGCGCCTTCGGCCTCGAGGTCCCGCGCCGCGACCCGGCAGGCCGCGCCGAGCCCCGCGATCCCGATCACGTTCTCGGTGCCCGGCCGCAGCCCCCGCTCGTGCCCCGCGCCCCGGACCAGCGGCTCGAGCGGCACCCCGCGCCGGACGTAGAGCGCGCCCACGCCCTTGGGCCCGTAGAGCTTGTGCCCCGCGATCGAGAGCAGATCCACGCCCAGCGAGTCGACGTCGACCGGCACCTTGCCCGCCGTCTGCGCCGCGTCGGTGTGCAGCCGCGCCCCGGCCCGCTCCGCCGCCTCGGCGAGCGCAGCGATCGGTTGGATCACGCCGGTCTCGTTGTTCGCGTGCATCACGCTCACCAGGCTCGCGCCGGCGAGCGCCGCCTCATCGAAGATCACCTGGCCGCGTCCGTCGCCCCCGAGCGTGCGCACCTCGCGCCCGCGTCGGCCCAGCGCCTCCCCCGGGGCCGACGTCGCCGGATGCTCCAGCGCCGAGATCACGATCGCTCCGTCGCCCGGCGTCCCGTGCAGCGCGAGGTTGTTGGCCTCGGTGCCGCCGGAGGTGAAGACGATCTCGTCGGGCGAGGCCCCGATCAGCGCCGCCACCTCCGCCCGGGCGCCGTCGATCAGGGCGCGGGCGCGCCTCCCGAACGCGTGCCCGCTCGACGGGTTGCCCCACCCCTCGTCCATCGCCGCGACCATCGCCGCCCGCACCTCCGCGTGGAGCGGCGTGGTCGCGTTGTGATCGAAGTAGAGCGGCGCGTCCGAGGGGCTCACGCCCCCTTCTTAGCGCACCGAGAACGGGCCGTTCGCCGCCGCGCTCTCCCGGATCGCCTCCAGGGCCCGGGCCGCCGTGTCCAGGATCGCCACGTCGGCCACGGTGCCGGCGAGGACGACCCCGGCCTCGCGCTCGCCGAGGACGAGGCGCGCGCCTTCGGGGAGCGCTCCGACCGCCGCGACCCGAGCGGCGACCTCGGTCGGGTCCACGCGCGCCGGCGGGCCGTCGGAGATCCGCGAGGGGCCACGCGGATCGAGCGCCAGGCGCATCTTCGTGAAGGTGCCGCCGTCCGGGTACCAGGGGTTCCCCACCGCCTGCATGACCGACACGAGCACCATCTCCAGAGTCAGCTGATGGTCTCCGCGGTCGCAGAAGACGCGCCTCGACGCGTAGCTCCCGCCCCAGCGGCTGGCGATCTCGCTCCACGGCCCCGCCAGCCTGGCCTCCCGCGCTCTGGCGCGCGCCCGCACGAACGCCACCACCGCGATCACCGGCGCTCCGACGATGGCGCCCGCGACTCCCAACAGGATCAACTCCGACATCTCTCTCACCTCCGCTCTGGCCACCCACATCGGGCGGCGCCGGAGCATGCGGCGGCGGGGGGGCGGCTCTCCCTCGGTGGCGTGGGTCGTCGAAACGTCGTCGCGAATCGTCGAGTCGCGCGCTCGACGACCGAGCGAACCGGGCGCCGACGGCGTAGGATCGGCGGCGCATGGGCGAGCTCGTCCCCATCCAGGTCCTCCGCTCCTACCTGCAGGCGCTGGGGCTCACGCTCGACGAGGTGCAGGCGGCGGTGGGGCTCCCGCTCGAGGGCATGGCGGCCTTCCGCTACGAAGACAGCTTGCGCCTCTGGCAGGCCGTCGAGGCGCTCACCGGGGACCCGAGCGCCGGCCACCACGCCGGGGCCCAGGTGCGCGTCACCGAGCTCGGCGCGCTCGGCGGCGTGCTCGCCCACGCGAGAGACGTGCGCGAGGCGCTCGAGAACCTCGGCCACGTCGTGCCGCTGGTGCTCCCCGGCCGCTTCGAGATCGACCTGGGCGGCGGCGGCGCGACGATCACCTACGAGCGCCCGGCGTGGGCGCGCCAGTCGCGGCACGGCATCGAGTCCCTGTTCGCGGCGCTGCTCTCGACGCTTCGCCACAGCTCGCGGCGACCGTTCGCGGCCCGGGCGGTGGCCCTGGCGTGCCCCGTCCCCGCGGAGCCCGGCGGCTACGATCACTTCTACGGGGTGCCGGTCGGCTGGTCGGCGCCGCGCTCGCATCTGGAGCTCGACCGGGAGGCGCTCGACCTCCCGATGGCGGCCGCCGATCCCCAGCTCAGCGGCCTCCTCATGACCCACGCCGAGCAGCTGCTCTCGGCCACGCGAGCGGCCTCGGCGGCCGAGCAGCGGATCACCCGCGCCTTCCTCGCCGCCCTGCACCTCCGCGACCCCACGCTCGAAGGCACCGCCCGCCAGCTCGGCGTCGGCGCCCGCACCCTCCAGCGCCAGCTCGACGAGCTGGGCGTCTCCTTCCGCGACCTGCGCGCGCGCCAGCTCCGCGAGCGCGCCGAGCTGCTCCTGTCCGACCCCTCCTCGAGCGTCGAAGAGATCGCCGAGCTCCTGGGCTACGACTCCCGAGGCGGCTTCGACCGCGCCTTCCGCGCCTGGACCGGGACCACCCCCGCCGCCTACCGCCGCGCCCTACGCCGCTGACCCGCGAGCCGACGAGAGCCGCAGAAGGGGCCGAGCCCATGCGGGATGTAGTCTGGTCTTTTTGCTCTCGCAAAGGCGCGAAGACGCCAAGGAGCGGGCTGGCGACGGGATGGAGGCTAGCCGCCTTGCGGTTGGCGGTTGGCGTCTCGACGGTAGTCTTTTTTGCTCTCGCCAAGACGCCAAGACGCAAAGGAGCGGGCTGGCGACGGGATGGAGGCTCGCCGCCTTGCGGTTGGCGGTTGGCGTCTCGACGGTAGTCTTTTTGCTCTCGCCAAGACGCGAAGACGCAAAGGAGCGGGCTGGCGTCGGGATGGAGGCTCGCCGCGTCGCGGCGGGTCGTTGCGCGGGGACGGGCGAGGCCCCCGCGGGACCGGTCTGACGTAACCGTTCAGGCCGGTACTTTGAGAGGTGGTCTGGCCGTGAGATTCGGCGTCCATGGCGACGACGACAGACTCCCTGGAGCAGAAACTCGCGAGGGTGGTGGAGGACGTGTTGCGGGAGCAC
>Ga0310345_10003030_pt1 | contig 16334 bp, 8 predicted proteins | sample HC15DNA20500_MG_FD_204667 | JGI IMG/M metagenome (GOLD analysis project Ga0310345, IMG submission 204667) | Marine microbial communities from station ALOHA, North Pacific Subtropical Gyre - HC15-DNA-20-500_MG | ecosystem: Environmental > Aquatic > Marine > Oceanic | place: Pacific Ocean: North... | reverse complement strand
CGAAAAGTCGACATTCCCGGTTGGTAAGTCGGTAGTGATTCCTGACTTGAGCAATGGCCCCGCTGCTATAAGGGTGTTGTGGATGTCGAAAGGACTTGAACTGCCATGCCCCGCCACACCGTTCTGGGCGGATGTGCCAGGATAATTAAATTCGTTCTCGCTGTCAGTCCAATTTCCGGAAAATAGAATGTCGCTCCCTCGTATGTGTTGCCAGCGTGCCAGGTCGAAGGAAAGGGTCCCAGCAACCGAACCCTGGTAAGGGTTAGACGGATCTAGGCCTTTTGTGAAGATAGCTCCAACTTCCGGTGATGACTGTAACAAGGAAACGATCTGAGTAATTGCTTCAGGGTCTCCATCTCGAACATAGACTGCGCCGCTACGCGCAACAATTCGCGGTGTGCCATCCTCGAATGTCCCGTTGAACGGCGCAAGTAACTGGTCCAGTTGAACGCCGCCCGTATGGGTAGAAAATCCATGATCAGAGGTGACCCAGATATTGAGGTGTTCTAACCACCCCATCGAGTCCAAACGGTCCTGAATTTCCCTGAGTTGGTCGTCCAGTTTGGCCAAACTGTCGTGAGTGATCGGATGACCAATACCGTGTGCGTGGGCGCTTGCATCGGGTTCACTCAACCACATGATCGTGACATCCGGGTCAATTCGTGGAAGACCGACCTGAAAAAAAGAATCGACGACGTAACGATTACGAGCGTCATTGGGAGTATCTGCTGCGGGAACGGTTCCATTACGCGTGATTATCTCTTCCATCAGATCGTTCGGGAGAGTGTATTCATAGTGGATGATTCCGCCGCCGGCCACCGTGTGATTCAGAAGATACGACGACCCGGTTGAACCAGCACTGACAACGAGGAGCGAAAGGCCAGCGTTTTGCAGCTGCTCTCCTAGAGTTGGTGCGGTTAGTAGCCCATGTTGTTCTGTTCGTTCGACTGAAAGAAGGTTTTCGCGGTCGCCGCTGTTAAGAAACTGACTCTCATTGACTGCAGGGAAATAGACTGAGTTGCCCAACAAACCGTGGGTCTCTGGATAAGCACCGGTCGAAATTGAGGCCGCGTTGACCCGAGTTACAGTTGGATAGACTGCATGATGGTCTGTGAAAACCACCCCGCGCTCACCAAGTGCGTGCAGATTAGGCATTAGTTCAGGAGTCACATAATCCGGCCGGAGGCCGTCCATTACGATCAAGAGGTGTCGCTGACGCTCGGTTGTTTGGTGAGGGTCAGCGATTGGTCCTGCGGGCTCTGAAACGCATGCGGTTAGCGAGAGGACGCATAGCAATGACAGTCCAGTAAGTTGCTGATTTCGACGGAAATTTGCGACGTTAAGTAAGGGTGAGAAGGTCATAGTGTTATCCAGGCGATTTATAGTGCACGACGATTAGTTGAAATCACTATACTTTGCAGCTTCTGAGTGACCAAGCCGTCGATTCATGAAGCGAAACGTTGAGCCTGTCACTTTCTGTAAGGCCGTGTGCACAGGTGTGAAGCCTGCCGCTGGGTGCCTGCTATCATGAAAGCATTGGATGAATTCATCATTGCCGCAAGTCCATGACTACGGTCGAGTCGGAGCCGGGCAGTCCGGCGAGACGACCAGTCTTTCTGAGGAGCTAGTAAGTGTCGATCTGACAGATCATCGTTTTTATATTAACCGAGAACTAAGTTGGTTGGAGTTTAATCAACGCGTTCTCCTTCAAGCCTTAGATCAGAAACATCCTCTACTCGAGCGGGTCAAATTTCTCTCCATTGTTTCAACAAATCTTGACGAGTTTTTCATGGTTCGTGTAGCCACGCTACTACGGAAGTTTCGTAACGGTAACGAAGATGTCTCTCCCGATGGGATGAACACAGCCGAGCAGCTAGCGGCGATTAGGAAAAGATCGGGACAGATGATGGTAGACATGGGGGCCTGCTGGTCAGAGTCACTGCGGCCACTTTTGGAGGACGAAGGCATTCGATTTTTAGAACCTCGCGATTACACTGTGGGTATACAGGAATATCTCAGAGGTTATTTCCGCAACAACATCCATCCGGTCTTGACGCCGTTGGCATTTGATCCCGGACACCCATTTCCATTCATTTCTAACTTGAGTATCAATCTTGCGGTAGTAGTTCGGCATCGCGCTCGCAATCGTTTTGCCCGCGTCAAGATTCCTGATGTGTTGCCTCGCTTTGTTAGATTGCCAGAGCATGTTGCGGCAGCACTGGGGGACACGTTTGTTTTTCTTGAAGATGTCGTCAAAGAGAACATTGAGGTTCTCTTTCCCGGCGCGGAAGTTGTGAGTGCTCATTTGTTCCGGATCATTCGTGATACAGATATGGTCATTCAAGAAGATGAAGCGGACGACTTATTAGAATCTGTAGATCGAACGTTGAAACAACTTCGGTACGGTGATCTTTCGCAGTTGCTGGTTGAGTCGACAATGCCGGAACGATTCCTCAATATCTTGGTCGAGAATTTTGAAATTGAAGACGATGTTGTCGTTAGAACACCTGAACGCATGGGATTTGGAGATTTTTCCGAACTGATGCGACTCCATTACCCTCGGCTCAAGGATCCTCTATTTCTGGCCCAGTCACTATGGTCAGATGATGAGCCTACCGCAATCTTTCAGCAGATTCGTGAGCGTGACCATCTTGTCCATCATCCTTTCGACTCGTTTGGGTCAGTTGAAGCATTTCTGCGCGCGGCTGTTGAAGATTCTGGCGTGATCGCCATTAAGTTGACTTTGTATCGAATTGGATCAAATTCTCCGTTGGTGGACCTCTTAATCAAGGCAGCCGAAGCAGGGAAGCAGATCGCGGTGCTGGTTGAGCTAAAAGCAAGATTTGATGAAAGGAACAATATAGCTTGGGCTCACCGTTTGGAATCAGCGGGAATTCACGTAGTCTTCGGGTTGCTTCACCTTAAGACGCACTGCAAATTGTGTTTGATCGTGCGGAAGGAGCTTTCCGGAATCGTTAGGTATGCTCACATAGGCACTGGAAATTACAATCGGATCACGGCTCAGGTCTACACTGATTTAGGTTTGTTCACTGCAAAGACCGAAGTTGTTGATGAAGTTACCGAAGTGTTTAATTACCTGACTGGTTATTCGAACAAGAAGAATTATAAACACCTGCTCGTGGCTCCTCTCAATTTCCGAGCGGCATTTACTGGACTTGTGGAGCGTGAAGCTGAACATGCTAGGTCCGGCCGACCCGCTCGAGTGATCATTAAGAGTAATTCGGTTGCGGACCCCGAGATGATTCGTGTGTTATATCGAGCATCTCAAGCAGGTGTGAAAATTGACATGATCGTAAGAGGCGTCTGTTGTTTGCGCCCAGGCATTCCTGGTGTCAGCGAGAACATCCATGTTCGGTCTATCGTGGGGCGCTTTCTTGAGCATTCGCGTTTGTATTCATTTGAGAACGATGGTCACCCCGAAGTCTTAATTGGCAGTGCGGACCTGATGGAACGAAATTTGAGCCGCCGAGTGGAAACACTTTGTTTCGTTCGCGACGCGACCATTCGGACTCAGCTGCGGGAGGAAGTTCTCGATTTGCTGATGGCTGACAACGATAGGGCCATGGAGTTGGAAAGTGACGGCAATTACTCTCCGGTCCAAGCACGCTGTGGAGAACCGGTGACCAGTGCCCACGAGAAACTTCTTGGCTTATCGAGCCCGATTGATTCGTAATTTCTAGGAAACCCCAATACTGTGATTTCGGTTTTGGCGGACAATCAAGTTAATTACCGCTTGGAGACTTAGTATCGATAATGGTCTGGTTTATAGGGCCCGTTCGTAGGAATGCCGATATAACTGGCTTGTTCGTCCGTTAGCTGCGTCAAGGTCACACCTAAGTGATCCAAGTGAAGTCTTGCTACTTCTTCATCAAGATTCTTGGGCAGCATATAGACCTTTTTTTCATACTCGCCTTGGTTGGCATTTAACGCTAGTTGGGCGAGTACTTGGTTAGTGAACGAAGCCGACATCACGAAACTGGGATGCCCGGTGGCGCAGCCTAGGTTGAGAAGTCTTCCCTCCGCCAGGACTAGGACGCTGTGACCATCTGGAAACCGCCATTCGTCGTACTGGGGTTTAATGTTGATGGTTTGGATTCCAGGTATTTTCCGCAGTCCGGCCATGTCAATTTCGTTGTCAAAATGGCCTATGTTGCCAACGATCGCCTTGTCTTTCATTTGGCCCATCTGCGCGGCTGTAATGATGTCTTTGTTTCCGGTAGCCGTAACAAAGATGTCTGCCCGCTCGAGCATATTCTCGAGCGTGTTAACTTCATAGCCTTCCATTGCAGCTTGCAGGGCACAAATTGGGTCGATCTCCGTTACAACGACACGGCATCCTTGGCCACGCAGTGCTTGGGCACAACCTTTCCCAACTTCGCCAAAGCCACAGACGACGGCCACCTTTCCTCCGAGCATCACGTCAGTGGCACGTGCTAGTCCGTCAGGTAGTGAATGCCGACACCCGTACACGTTGTCAAACTTACTTTTGGTTACTGAGTCGTTGACATTAATTGCGGGGAACAACAGGGACCCATCATGCATCATCTCATAGAGACGGTGAACCCCGGTGGTCGTTTCTTCGCTGACGCCGCGAATCGCCGGGCTAATCCGTCGCCATTGATTGTCATCTTGTGTCCTGATCTCGCGTAACAATCCAAGGATAACACCCCATTCCTCGGGTTCGGTCTCAGAGTCGAACTCTGGTACCAAACCGGCTATCTCAAACTCATATCCCTTGTGGATTAACAGTGTTGCATCGCCACCGTCGTCGACTACTAAGTCTGGTCCAGATCCATCGAGCCACAAAAGCGCTTGGTTGGTGCACCACCAGTACTCGCTCAGAGTTTCACCCTTCCAGGCAAAAACAGGCGTGCCTCTGGGGTTGTCCGAGGTTCCGCCTGTTTCCGGACGTCCGACTACGACCGCACTAGCTGCATGGTCTTGGGTTGAAAAAATGTTGCACGACACCCACCGCACATCAGCTCCTAGCGCGGCGAGGGTCTCGATTAGGACGGCTGTCTGAACCGTCATATGCAGGCTGCCCATGATTTTTGTTCCAGCCAGCGGTTGTTTAGGAGCCTCTGTCTTTCGGATTGCCATAAGTCCTGGCATTTCTTGTTCGGCGAGCCGTATTTCATCCCTCCCACGCTCAGCGAGTGAGAGGTCAGAAACTTTGTAGGGTAGACGGCCGTTGGCGACAGCCTCGTCAAATGGATGGGTTTTCTCAATCGCCGGTGCGCTCATTTCGGTCTCCTTTTATACATTGTACGCTGATGACTAGATCGAGGCACACTGCAACGTTCTTCATTTACGTTCAGGAAAGATCTTGGCTTGAATTTTCCGGGGTCTACACCTAATTTACCCGAGGTCTTACTTCTGGCGTCTTGTTGTCCCGCTGTGAGCAGACCGGGTCTGGTTGCGTTTTGATGGGCGCGTGACTTTTGAGCCGGTGGGTTTGGGGGGCTGAGCTATCGGTACCGCTGGTCCATGAAGGGTTTGTTGGTAGTAGTCATCAAGTAACATCGCGATTAAGGCTGACTCGTCCTCGTTGTCGGCCAAACTTCTTCCCAAGGGAACAAACCTTTGGCTCCGCTCGGCTCTCAGTTTGTCCCTCTCACGGAGTTTAGCTTCAAGTAAAGCTGTTACTCGCTCGGTGACCACCGCTTGGACATCCGAATCAGTCGGTGCGCTCACTTGGCGAAATCCGATCGAATAGCGTTTGGCGATGCTGTCGAGGTTCAACGTTTCCGCCTCGGTCACTAATGAGATCGCAACTCCGGTGGCACCGGCTCTGCCGGTTCGACCAGCCCGGTGGATATAACCTTCTGGGTCTTCTGGGAGCTCATATTGAATGACATGGGATAGTTCTGGTATGTCGATGCCTCTGGCTGCAACATCAGTCGCAACAAGAAAACGCAATGCGTTTTGCTTGAGACGTTGCAAAATACTTTCCCGATCTGACTGTGAGCGGTCGGCACTCAATTCGTCGGCATCATATCCAAATCTTTGCAGTACGACAGTCACGTAGTGAACAGCCGACTTCGTATTACAGAAAATGATGGCTGATGCAGGATTCTCGACTTCGATGATTCGAATGAGGCACCGGTCCTTGTCCATTGCGGGCACTACGGAAAACAGGTGCTCGGTATCGGTCACATGAACTTGATCCCCACTCAGCGAGATGAACTCGGGATCGCGTAAGAATTCATTTGACGTTCTCATTACGAACGGTGGAAACGTTGCGGAAAACATGCTGTTGTGTAAAGTGCCAATAACTCCTCGGCGCAGATGACCCTGAACTGCTTGCATGTCCGGGTAAAATCCCATCGAGAGCATGCGGTCAGCTTCGTCGAACACGCGCATCCTGAGCGCATCAAGCGTAAATGTTCCTCGCAAGAGATGGTCCAAAACCCGTCCGGGTGTGCCAACTACAATTTGCGCCCCGGCTGTCAGAGCCTCAACCTGAGGGCCGTATCCTACGCCCCCGTAAACTGCGACCGTTCGTAAACCAGCATCGTTGCAAATTATTTCCGCCTGTTGTGACACTTGTTTGGCAAGCTCTCGTGTAGGCACAAGAATGAGGGCCTGGCAGACCTTGGCGCTTCGGTCCAAGCGTTCAAGCATCGGTAGCAAGAAAGCTGCCGTCTTTCCACTGCCGGTTCGAGCTTGAACCATGACGTCTTGGCCTTCCAATAGACGCGGGATCGCACGGGCCTGCACTGGCATCAGGTCCGTCCAACCGGCGCGCTTGACGGCATTGCGTAAAGCAGCTGGTAGCGTCTCGGTAGTCACCTCTTTCGAAGTTGGCGGCGTAGAGACCGATGGGGGATCAGAGTGGTCGACCAAGGTGTTCGTGGCTAAGAAAGTGAGCGTCGAGTTGGTAATGGATAATGGTCCAAATGCGGTTCATTCTACACGCTAGCCCGAGTCTTTACTTCGGAGAAAGCGATTTGGAGTCAATGGATTCAGTATATAGCTACTAGCTTAGTACCGAAACAGGTATTGAAGTTTGGTAAAAATTGCTCGATTAGTTCTTCGAAAATTATTCGGCATGAAGAATTTTTCGTCGAGATCGTCTATCTGGTCCTCCTGCCGATAGTGGTCATCGTACCCCACGTAAAACACGGTGCCACCGTTTACGCGGTAAGTAACTAAGAGGTTGAAATCAAACTGCCTGTCGAATGTGTCGTACTCAGTGATATTGCGAATGAGCAATGGATTGCTAATCTGATACGTTGTCTGAGCCCGAATAATCTGGACATCAAAAATCTCGGCGTTGCCGTTGGTCGGATCTGTAAAGCGACTGGTGCGCAAGCTAATCTGCGATTGTAGACTCGATACCGGCCTTACCGAGACGCTCACATTTGAGCCCGTTTCTCGCCCAAGGTAAGGATTGTCCCAATCAAAAAAAATCTGGTCGCCTGTATCGAAACTCGCGTTGGCCGAAAAGGACCGGTTGTTCATGCCGCCACCAACGCGGTATCGATTTTGCAGGAAATTGATGCCGCCAAAACGTTCCATGTCTCGATCGAAACTTGTATTGGCTCGGAGGTTTTTGGCCAGTGAGAAGCTCATGCTCATGCTAGCGTTTTCATCTTCTAGGATGCCGTCGAAGTTCCAATTTCGGCCATAGCTAAAACGTGGACCCCAATCGATAATCCAATTCTGGGGAAACCACCGGTACGAGATATTGCCTCTTGTGCGTCGTTGGTCGGTCCGGCGCACGAAACCTACCTCGGTGTCAAAGTCGCGTGAGATTTCGTATGCGCCCAAAGACCAATCAAGGTGGCGTCCGTTCTGACGAAGGTTAAGGTCGAACACGTGCCCCTCCCGTTCGACGCCTTCGAGATCTTTATGTCGAGTGCCGACGCCAACGATACCGACTGTGTGATTCGGTGATAGTCGAAGCGAAGCATCGACCCCGCCGAGCGTGCTATGGCTATCTTCGAACTCTCGCGAAGTTACGATCGCACCGATGTGTGATTCGGTGTAGAGGTCGTACTTTACGCGACCGATGAATGTTTGAGCACTCTTCTCGTACAACGGATTATTTCGGTCTTCGAGGTTTCCTGGCCCCTCGTCGTTTGCTGCCAAGATTCCAATCGCAACTTTGCCGGTCTTACCCGTAAGTTTTGCTCCAAACAGTGGATCAACGATCGTTCGTGTATGAACGAACGTGACCGGTCCTTGGATATCAAAAATCTCGTTGCCTTCTACAAAAAACGGTCGAAGTTCAGAAAAAAACAGAGGAAACCTACGGTTAACCTCGATTTGCGGTCTATCAGATTCAATTTGTGAAAAATCCGGGTTGAATGTTGCGTCGGCCACAAGGTTTGATGTGACTCCGTATTTGAAGTTCACCCCGCCTTCAGGCGCTGTCTCCACAGGAAATTGCCCGGTCGTTTGGAGTGATCCGAACTGGATTGCTGTGAAGGTCGGCATGATCTCCAAGTTGCGACTGGTGGAGAGATCTGTCATGCCTTCGATTACACCCATTTGTGCCATGAAACTCGACACATCTCGAGACATTGGTGCCCAAACGATATCTTCGCGATTTAATTCCTTGATCTCCCGAACAAACTGAAAGCCCCATCGGTGAGGAACTCCCTCGGGCTGTTGCGGATAACGCAGACTCTTGAATGGGATTGCCATCTCGGCCGTGAAACCATCTTCAACAATTTGAGCACCTGAATCGAATAACGTATTCCAGGAGCGATCGGCAAAGGGAATGCCGCCGCCTCGTCCCCCCCGACCAGAAATATTGATGATGCCATCGCCTTGTACGTTGTAAGCATTGACATCAAAGTCGTAACTACGTTGCTGGTCCATAAATGTATCGAAGTAAATGGTCAGCAGGTCATCTTGCGAGGCACGGTCTCGGTCGACACGGTTAGCCCGCATGATGCTTGGATCGGAGTAGTGGGCGTAAAAACCAAAATAGAGGTGATCAGAGTCATAAGCGATGTAGATTTCGGTCGGTTCCGATGCCGGCGCCCCGTCAATCGGTTGGTATTGGACAAAGTCTGTGAGTTTTGCCGCGGTTTCCCACACCTCGTCATCCAGTTGACCGTCGATTCGGGGTGGTGTGCTGGTGCGAGTAGGTCGCACGGTTGGGCGACCAGCCAGTACGCCAAGGTCAGGCCCGGTTGAAGGCGGTTCTATGTCCACAGCGTTCGCGGCAGCTTCTTCATGAGTAAGCAGAGACGACGCTGATTGAGCTTCAAGTTGATTGGTTAAAACCAACGACCAACTGGTGAGGAAGAGGAACCAACAAACTGCTCTACTCATTTGCAACATAAATCCCATTCGTATCAATGATACACAGGCGGTGTTGTTCTGAGGATCAGAAGCCACAGTACTCACGCTAAGTGGAGTCAGGACGAGTACAGGAACACAGTTCCAGGGGATTAGTAGTCGGCGGCATCGAGCGACGCGCGAACGATCTCGTTGTCATTACGATGGATGACATGACGGTTGGCATAGGCGGGATGTGACCAGTTGACCACTCGATCAAACAGTCGCCGGGCTCCGTATCCCGCACTGGAAGTGGGTTCGATTAAGCTCACGCGGCCTCGTTCGACGTAGCCGGACGGCGTGAATTCAGCAATCATCAGAAAGCCGTCGTCGTTGTTGACGAAATAGCGGTCGCCGTTTTTTACCATAAACGCGGTGCCCCACCGTGCCTGCGCCGTCATTTCGTCACTCATCCAGAGGCGTTCTCCGGTCCGGGCGTCAAGACCGCGAAGCTCACCGTAACTTCCAACGCCATAAATGTAATTGCCGGTCATGACTGGTGTCGTTATCAGAGAGTGCAATCCTTCAGTGTCGCTAGGCATTTCGCTTCGGCTTGAACCCTTCCACAGCATCGTTGCCGTTGGCCTATCTTGGTTCAAGCTCATCATCATTGGCCCGTTGTAGAACTGTGTCACAAAGAGGTAGTTGCCGCTCTTAACAGGTGTAGCAACAGACATTCCTGCGCCTGCTTCCCATGGTTCTTCCCAGTAAACCTCACCGCTTTGAGGGTTAAGCGACACTAACGCGCCAGGGTGCCATACGATAAGCTGTCTTACACCACCGGCTTCATAGACTACGGGCTGTCCGTAACCCATCTCTCCGACAACATCGAGCGCACGCCAGATTTCTTCACCGGTTCGCTTGTCAAAAGCCACCACGAGGGCTCCGGGTTCACCGCCGACAATAGCGATTAGCAGGTCTCCTTCAACCAACGGCGAACTGGAGATACCCCACGTCGGCACATAGGAATCGTAGTCAGACCGATAGTCCTTTTGCCAAAGCACCTCACCAGTTTGCACGTCAAGACACAAGAGGGAACCGGACGCTCCCACAACGTAGACACGGTCGTTGTCAACCGTCGGCGTGGCTCGTGGACCGATTGCATAGGAGCCCATCAACATTCGATAGGTAGTGGGCCACTCGCGAGTCCACAAAATCTCGCCGGTTTGTTCATCAAGGGCGACGGCCCGTTCTGTGCCGTCCATTGTTCGCGACTCCGGATCTTCTTCCCAGTCAGTCACAAAAACGCGTCCATCGGCTACAGCTGGACCGGCGTAACCTGTCTTAATGGGTACTTGCCAGGAGAACTTGAGCTCCGATGGTAATTCGGTGACTACGCCAACTGTTTCATGCCAAATGCCAAGTCGATCTGCGCCGCGCCATTGCGTCCAGTCGTCCGCAAAAATTGGCGAACTCGCAATCATCAACCCGACGACGGCAATGGCCATCCGCGACCTTGTCATTAAGCCTCCAGTTGGAAAAATGCTGACCCTACTTTGGGAATTGTAGTTGAGTTCTGTTTATCTCGTACTTCCGCCAAGTCAAAATTGGAGCAGACGATTAATCTTCACGACAAATCCTCTATTGCGAAGCTCTGTGTTCCTGTCTGGCATCAGCGGGTTTGAATCACGGTCTTCCGTGTAGACAACGAAGAGTTCGCTTCCGGGGCTGTACTCCCAACGGAGCCGAAAGTTGGTACTCAACGTGTTACTACTGGAGTTGTATTGGAGGAGACCGCTCAAGAACATTCGCGGGTTGAATGAGTAACTGAAACGCGACCGGCTGAGCACCGCCACGAATTCCCCTTCCGGCAGGTTGATCCAATTGATTTCGGTGCTCGGTTCGACTGAGAACTGGGGCGTGACCTCAAAACGACCTCGTGTGACGCTCAATGAAGTGCCATCACCGCCCCAGTATGTTCCCGTTGCAAAGGTGACCGAACCGCTGAGCGGTCGCTGTTGTCCGAACGAGTACGACGTGGCCAGCCGGGAAAAATTGTACCCGCCGACTGGAATAGTCACAGCTGGCGCAATCGAAAACGGACTGGCCAAATATTCATAGTTTTGTTCCAGTGCTATGGAGAGGCGGTCGCTATTCTCAAATTGGGTTTGAAAGTCTAATGTTGTCTGCTTGGTTTCGAGAATTCCCGTTTCCGCATTTTGGATGTAATCGAACTGGCCTTGAACAATGATTCGCCGAATCAACTCGATTGATCTTGTTCTTGGACTAAATCGTGCAGCCGCGGAGTTATGCCGAATATTGCCACGGCGAACGAACCCGACTTCAGGAATAAAGTTGTCTTCAACAACGAGATGGCTAAGGTCAAGTCCATAGCGGTCGCCTGTATAAGCAAAGTTCGTCAGATGACTCATGTCTCGGCCATTGCGGCCCGGTGTTTGGGTCTTGGCGAGGTACCCAAGAACGTTGACATTGTCATAAAACGCAAATCGGCCGTCGACGCCATAGACTTGATTGGAACCGTTGCCGTGGAGCGATACAGAGCGGTTCGTAAATAATCCTCCGATCGAGCTACGACGCAAGATGTCGCGTTTGATCCGAAAGACCGTGAAGTTTGTTGATGCGGCCCCTGAAACGATTTCCTCGTTGGTCTGTATGTTCAGCGCCCCGATATCGAAGGAGCCTATTTTTCCCGTAAGCCGCCCACCCGCCAGAATGGGTATCACTTGTCCTGCTTGCAGCCCTATCCGCCGGCTGAAGAACAGGCGGGGCGCATTGGTTCGTCCGCCAGCGCCGCCCTGCGCAAACTCGAAGTTATCTCGTCCCTCAAGGAAGAACTCGCGTTTTTCAGGAAAAAAGAGGTTAAACCGTGTCAGGTTGATCTGTTGTTCGTCGACTTCAACTTGGGCAAAATCGGTGTTGTAGGTGAAGTCGGCCGTGAGATTTTGCGTAATGCCATATTTGGCGTCGATACCAAGCTGGATGTCACCAACATTTCGTTGGGGAGGGACTTTGTTGAGGGCGCTGGTTACGCCGCCGATGCCGTACGGCTTGATCTCGAGATTGAGACTATTTTCCGGCAATTTGAGACCCACCAGCGTGGCGCCCTGAGACACGCGCCAGAGACCTGCAATTACACTGTTTCCGCGCGCCGCTGAGATCGGTAGAGCCGTCAGATACGAAGCTTCAGTTCTTCGACGAATGATTCGACGCAGTTGAACACCCCAAACTGGGTTTGTCCCGGCTCGATACCTGAGTGATTTAAAAGGAATCTCCATTTCGACGGTCCAACCGCCGTCGAATCGACTCGTCCGAACATCCCAAACTGGATTCCAGTCACTGTTGACTATGCCTTCGTTTGTGACGGCGAAGTCCGCAAATCCACCGATTGGGTTCACCAAGAAGGCTACGCCATTCCGGCGGTCGTAGAATGTGTCGAAAAGGACTGAGAAAGAGTCGTTTTGGCGGAGTTGCATGGCGTCTCGTCTCATCTCGTTGGCAACCCACTGGTCTGGGGGGCTTGCATCGAAGCACCGCGCCGCGACATAGATAGCCGTGTCGTCGAACATGATCCAGGTCTCGGTCTTTTCGGTTGCCAGCGTGCCTTCATCAGGCAGTTGTTGGATGAAGGCGCTGATTGAAGGCACATTCCGGTAGACGCCTTCGTCTAACTGACCATCCATGTCCAAGGTTTCGGTTAGTTCGATCGCCCGAACGGTCACCATGCCGTCGGCATCCCGTGTGACTACATCGGTGGCGGACGGCTGCGCTGGCTTGATAGGTAATGAGACTTGTTGAGCAAGCACGACCATCGGCCAAGCGAAAAGAAAATAAATTGCGAAATGAAGAATCCGCGGGCTCATGAGATCTAGGAGATTAGGCTAAATAACAATGTGAATGACTTTTTAAGAGCGATGATAGAGAGCAGATTTAGATTGCGAGGCGATCATCTTTCCAAAATGATGCCATGATAACGACGTGCGTAGTGTCTCATCTAGAAACAGAATGCAACCGAGCCTAACGAATTCCACATTAATTCTTCTAGTCAGCGTGTTTTGCCTGCTGCCAGGTACGACTGGGGCGCAACAGCTCGATCTGCAGCCGGGCAGTTACTTCAGAGCGATTGGGGTAATCCAGTTGGGGCCGCGACAGTCCGCGGATGGTTCTGCCGCAGAGGGTGTTTTACTTCCGCCGGCAGAGCGATATCGCATCCAGCCAACCCGTGTGCAAAATCAACCACAACTCGACGGCGTACTTGACGAAGATGTGTGGCTTGAAGCTGCAGTTATCGACAGTTTTGTACAGCAGGAACCGGCCGAAGGTGACCCGGCGACAGAACGCACCGTCGTGCGGCTGATGTACGACGACCAAGCGATTTACATTGGCGTTGAGGCGTACGACTCTCAGGGTGGAAGTGTCATCGCGACCGAGATGCGACGTGATTCACCGCGCTTGATGGACGAGGATCACTTTTCGGTCATTTTTGATACGTTTCGAGATTCGAGATCAGGCTATATGTTTGTGACGAATCCACTGGGTGCGAAACTGGAACAGCAGATTTCAGAGGAAGGTGAGGGAGGGCGCCGAGGCATTAGTTCGAACATCAACCGCGACTGGGACGGTGTGTGGGATGTGGCCTCACGACTTACTTCCGACGGGTGGGTTGCGGAGATCGCGATTCCGATGGTGACTCTCCGTTTTCCTGAAGCGGAAAGTCAGACGTGGGGTTTCAACCTCATGCGAAACATTCGCCGCAAGAACGAACAAGTGTTTTGGGCGCCGATTCCGAAAGCCTACGCACTGACGCGAGTGAGTTTGGCGGGCACGATGTCTGGTTTGGGCCAGGTGAGTCGTGGAATAGATCTTCGCGTGACACCCTACGCACTCGCAGGCGGTCGCCAGGATCGCCTGAGTACTGATCTGGACGGCACTGGTTTTAATGATGTCGGTGTCGACGTGAAATATGGTGTCACTTCAGGACTCAATCTAGATTTGACCTTGAACACTGACTTTGCTCAGGTAGAGGTTGATGAACAACAGGTGAATCTGACGCGATTCCCTCTGTTTTTTCCAGAAAAACGTGACTTCTTCCTCGAAAATGCTGGAATGTTTAGTGTTAAGAATGAAGGCGGGATCGGGCGTCTGGCCGACCTCTTTTTCACACGTCGAATTGGCTTGTCCAGAGGACAACCGGTTCCGATCATAGGCGGCGCCAGGCTCACCGGGAAAGTCGACCGACACAATGTTGCCGTGATGAACATCCAGACCCGAGAGGCCAGCGGTCATCCTGGCGAAAATTTTTTTGTGGGCCGTTATAGTCGAGACATCCTCTCGCGCTCAAGAGTGGGCGCAATGTTAGTTAATAAAGAATCGGTCGGCGATACTGGATTCAATCGAACGTTCGCTGCTGATACGTCACTTGCTTTACACCAGTTCTTGACGGTTACAGGGTTTCTTGCAAAAACGGAAACCCCCGGGCTTTCTGGCAATGATTTAGCCGGGCATGTGAATGCACTGTGGCGAAGCCCTTCCTATCGGATTTACGCGGAGTACACCGACATTCAGGACAATTTCAACGCTGAGGTTGGTTTTGTCCCGAGGGTCGGCATCCGTCGGTCAAAAATGCATCTTGAGTGGGATCCAAGACCGGGGCAATGGAATATTCGCCAGATGGATCCAATGTGGAACATTGAGTACACGACGGACCAGCATAACCGACTAGTCTCGCGGCGACTGCACCACATGATCGGATTCTATTTTGAGGACGGATCAAGTTTCGTCGTCATGTACAACGACATATTTGAACAGCTCGACGTGCCGTTTGAAATTACCAGCGACGTGATCATCCCTGCTGGAGCATATCGGTTTGGCCAGCCGCGACTCAGCTACTCAACAGACCCCTCCCGCCGTTTGTACGGAAGCTTGCGGTATTCTCCCCAGACATTTTTTGACGGAACCCGTAATGACTATTCGACCACTGTCGGGTTTCGAGCGAGTAGCCGAGTAGCCGCGGAGGCCGCTTTTAGTCGGAGTGATGTTGAACTTCCCGGCGGAGCTTTCACGGCCGACCTGGCGTCGTTAAGGGTTGACTATGCGTTGTCACCTGATATGACATTGCGTAGTTTGACCCAGTACAATTCGACAACGGATTCTGTGAGTACCAGCGTACGGTTTAATTGGATTTACTTTCCCGGGAGCGATCTTTACATAGCCTATGATGAGCTTCGTTCTGACCGACCCGAGGTGCCGTGGCTGCAGAATCGGCAACTCGCCGTCAAGATGACCTATCTCTTTTCCCGATAAATGATTGGTATCAAGTCGCCGATTTTGTTCCAAGCGCCCCACTCAATCCAGAGGTGTCAGCGATTCCACTCAAGGCGGTCATGATTGGTTGAGAGACTGGTCGGTCGGAGTCTGTTTTTCTGAGCGGATGACCACGACGGCGGCCTCTGGGTGGCGAGCCTCTGATTGGTCAGTCTCGAGTCTTCGATACTCTTCATAGGCGCCCCATTGTTCATCTGTCCAGTTCTGGCGCTGACTGCGCGGTGATTGGGCTAATTGCGCGCCATCGGTTCCTTCATAGAGCGGCACTGTCTTCCTGGCGACTCGTTTGCTAACGATGTGAGCGGTAAGTGGTACCGCATCAGTCACTTCGTTGGTCGGAAGGGGAACCGACTCGTACTCTACCCCTCGCTTGTCTCGATACACTACCGGCATTTCGTCGACTGTATAGGTTGAGTTTCCTATTAGATACTACAACGGACGTGTCGATGTTGAAGGAACGTCGCCTATTTTCCTGCCGATCTTCGCTTTGTCGACAAGCTTCAAAGCGATGGAGCGAGGCCCAGCATTAAAAGCTAGCGGGTGTTGCATTACGTTGTGGAAACAAGAGCTATAATGCGCCCCAAGCCGTCCAAACAAAACTGGCAAACAACTGCCCCGGGGAACGGGAGGTTCTCATAATGGATTGTCTGTCCAATCGCTTGCTTGCTTATGTCGTTGTGTTGTTCGTTGCCGGGATGGGTGCACCTAGTGTCGGTGTTGCGCAGGAACTCGGCCAG
>Ga0310345_10003029_pt1 | contig 16334 bp, 11 predicted proteins | sample HC15DNA20500_MG_FD_204667 | JGI IMG/M metagenome (GOLD analysis project Ga0310345, IMG submission 204667) | Marine microbial communities from station ALOHA, North Pacific Subtropical Gyre - HC15-DNA-20-500_MG | ecosystem: Environmental > Aquatic > Marine > Oceanic | place: Pacific Ocean: North... | reverse complement strand
CGCGACGTGGCGGCGTACCTCTATGGTCTCGACGATGAGTGAAGGAAGTGATGTCTTCGATGCCTGGTGGGGCTGGCCGCCGCCGGTCCTCGACCCTGCCGGTCCCTATGGCGACAGCGTGGTGATTCTTGCCTGGGTGCTGATTGGCATGGGGGTGCTCGTCACCGCCATAGTCGTTGCGGCACTCTATATCGCGATCAAGGGGCCAGAGACGCTCAAAGCGGCGCTTGGCGGCGAGCGCGCGGTTTGGATAGGCGGTATTGCTTTCCCGGGCGTCGTGCTGACCGCGCTACTCATCTGGGGTTTGACTTTGACCGCCTCGCTGACCGACGACGTCACCGGCGATGAAATGCGCGTCCGCGTAACCGGCTACATGTGGTGGTTCGACGTCGAATATCTCGATCGCGCCGGGAACGTGACCATGCGCGATGCGAACGAATTGCACCTGCCCGTCGGCGAACCAGTTGTCCTAGAACTGACCAGCGGAGACGTGATCCACAGTTTCTGGGTGCCCAACCTGTCGGGCAAACGGGACATGATCCCCGGACGCACCAACCTGCTGCGCATCCAGGCGGACCAGGCAGGCCGCTACGGCGGGGTGTGCGCCGAGTACTGCGGCGGCCAGCATGCGCTGATGGGTTTCGTTACCGTAGCCCACGAACGAGCCGAATGGGACCGCTGGCGGCGACTACGCGCGGCGCCCACGCCGCGCGCCATCGACCAAGACGTGCCGGGTGAGATGCCGGCCTTGGCGCGCGATGAGCGCACGGACCCGAGCGGGCCGGTGTCGGGGAGACAAGTGTTCATGCAAAGCGGGTGCGCCGCTTGCCACCGCGTGGCCGGCACCGAGGCCAACGGCCTTGCCGGTCCCGACCTCACGCATGTGGGAAGCCGCCTATCGCTGGGCGCGGGCATCCTGCCCAACAATCGCGGGACGATGATGGGGTGGATCGGCGACAGCCAGGCGATCAAGCCGGGTAACCGCATGCCCAGCTACGACATGCTGTCGGCCCAGGAGCTCGAAGCGGTGGCGATCTGGCTTGAGCAGCAGAAATGAGCGGCAAGCCGCTGCAGGAGACACGCAGCGCCATGGAAGGGCGCAGGTCCGAGACCGGTTTCGACCACGATCTCTACCGGCGTTTCCCTACCCATCGCCCTCGTCCCGACGGCGAGGTCGAGGAACTCGAGCGCATCTGGGCCAATCCGAAGGGTTGGGGCCTGCTGACGGTCGTCAACAACAACTACATCGGCTTTTTCTACGTCGCCACCGCATTCCTCTTTTTCCTGCTCGCCGGCGTGCTGGCGCTTGGTATGCGCGTGCAACTGGCCGCGCCGATGCAGGATTTCCTGCCGCCGGAAACGTACAACCAGTTCTTCACCATGCACGGCACGGTGATGATGTTCCTGTTCGCGGTGCCCATGGTGGAGGCGATCGGGATCATGCTGCTGCCGCAGATGCTGGCCGCGCGCGACCTGCCATTCCCCCGCCTGTCGGCTTATGCTTTCTGGGCTTATTTCGTGGGCGGCCTGTGCTTCTTCGCCAGCCTGTTCGTGGGCTTGGCGCCCGACGGCGGTTGGTTCATGTATCCGCCGTTGACCAGTATCGCCTATTCGCCGGGGATCAACACCGATTTCTGGCTGCTCGGGATTGGCTTCATCGAGATTAGCGCGATTGCGGGAGCGATCGAGATCATAGTCGGCGTCCTGCGTACCCGCGCCCCGGGCATGACGCTCGACCGCATGCCAATGTTCGCCTGGGCCATGCTGGTGTTCGCGGTGATGATCGTCATCGCCTTCCCCAGCGTCATCCTCGGCACGCTGTTGCTCGAGCTGGAGCGCGCATTCAATTGGCCGTTCTTCGATCCGACGCGCGGTGGCGATCCGCTACTGTGGCAACACCTGTTCTGGTTCTTCGGCCATCCGGAGGTGTATATCATCTTCCTGCCCGCCGCGGGGCTGATGAGCATGATGGTCGCGACCGTGGCGCGGACAGAGCTGGTCGGCTACCGGCTCAATGTGCTCGCCCTGGTGGCGACCGGTTTCATCAGTTTTGGTGTTTGGGCCCACCACATGTTCGCCACCGGCATGCCGCGTGTCTCCACCGGCTATTTCAGCGCGGCGAGCATGGCGGTCAGTCTGCCGGCCGGCATCCAGGTGTTCTGCTGGATCGCGACTCTGGCTTCGGGAAAAATTCGCTGGACGACCCCGGCGCTGTTCGTCGTCGGCAGCATCGTCGTCTTTGTCATGGGCGGGCTCACCGGAGTGATGGTGGGCATGGTCCCGTTCGACTGGCAGGCGCACGACACCTATTTCATCGTCGCGCATCTGCATTACGTACTGCTGGGCGGGATGGTTTTTCCCATGTTCGCGGCGTTCTATTACTGGAACGGGATGACTTCGAAGAACCCACTGTCCGAGCGGCTCGGCAGATGGGTGTTCTGGCTGATGTTCACAGGTCTCCACATCACCTTCCTGCCGATGCATCTGACGGGCTTCATGGGCATGCCGCGCCGGGTCTATACCTACCTGCCCGATCGCGGACTCGACCTCCTCAACCTGGTGTCGACCATGGGAGCATTTACCATCGCCGCGGGTGTGGGTCTTTTTCTGATCGATCTGGCACGCAATTTCCGTTTCACCACCGATGCCGACGCGGGCAATGTCTATGGCGGCGGCACGCTCGAATGGCTGCCCACCGGCATGTATTCGACGCGCTCCATCCCGCTGGTGCGCAGCCGCGAGCCGCTGTGGGACGATCCCGCCATCTGCGCGGACGTTGAGGAAGGCCGCTATTTCCTCCCCAACAGCGTCACGGGCTTGCGCGAGACGATCATCACCTCGCCGATCAACGCCGAGCCGCAATATCTCCAGCTTATGCCCGGGCCGTCGCCTTATCCGGTGGGAGCAGCGGTGTTCACCGCTTCCTTTTTCCTGTCGTTGACCATCCAGGCCTATGCATTCGCAGCCTTCAGCGGCATCGTCGCGGTCGCTTGCGTTCTGCGCTGGCTCTGGGAGACTGATCGTCCGATTCAACAGGACACCGCCGATATCGGCGCGGGCATTGCCGTTCCGATTGCCATTACCGGGCCTTCGAGCCATGGCTGGTGGGCGCTGAACACGCTGATGGTGGTGATGGGCATGATCGCGTTCATGGGCCTGTTCAGCTATCTTTATCTTTTCGGCATTCATCCGGAAGTCTGGAGAGCCGCGCCCGCGGGGGCGGAGACGGGCGGAATAGCCGCGCTGCTGGCCGCGGGTTTGGGCTTGGCGCGGCTGTCTCGCCGCACTCTCGCGTCAAAGCCGGCGGGACAGTTTCCGGGCCAAGGGCCCTGGCTCCTGGCGGCCGCGAGCGCCTTGCTTCTTGCCGGCGCGATTTGGTGGGATTGGATGGGATGGACGGCCAGTGGGCTTGGTCCCACGGTCAGCGGCCAAGGCGCGACGATTTTCGCGTTACTCGCGTATCAGGGCTGTACCGCCGCGATCGGCATGCTCATGGCGCTCTACCTCGGCTATCGGAGCGGGAAAGGTCTTCTCGTCGCACCCGACAGCGTCACTCTCGATGTGGTCGTGCGTTTTCTCCAATATGCCGCGCTTCAGGGTCTCGTCCTCGCGCTCCCGGTTCGCCTTTTCCCCGGAGCCTGATGCCATGTCGACCGACTATCGCAACCGCACCGACTGGCTCACGCCGCTGCTCGCGCTTTCGGTTTGGGCCGCGCATTTTTCGCTCCTCTGGGCGGCGAGCAGCATCTTTCCCGGGCAACTCACGGCGCGCTGGATCGCCGCCGCGCTCACGGCGATTGCCGGAGGTATTATCTATCTACTTTGGAGACAGGCCCAAAGTCGCGCGTTGACCTCGGCGCCGGGATTGGGACTGGCGATCGCGACGCTGGGCATTGCCTTCGATTTCGCACCAGCGCTTCTCGCGTGACGTGGCAAAGCGAGGATCGAGTTGCCACGCGCCGGCAATTGCGTTCGGTTTGCCCGTCAGGTGGGCATCGCCTCTTCCAGCATCAGCAACAAGAGAAAGCCGACGAAGAACATCGATGTGACCAAGGGGCCTTCGGGTCCCTCGTGCGCTTCCACCAGCAGTTCCTCGGTAACCAGATAGAGCAGCGCAATGAGTCCGAAGGCGAACAGGCCCGTCAGAACGGATGTGGGCAGGCCAGCGGCGGCGATCCCGGCGAGGGTCCCCAGCGGCAGAAGCAGTCCGACGGCGGCCACTGTCAGCAGCAGTTTGCCGGTGCGCCAGCCCCGCGCGGCAAGGCCGAGAGCAAGCGCGACACCGATGAACAGGACCTCGAGGGATAACGCAATTGTGAGCAGCAGACCAGTTTGCAGCGCGGCAGTAAAGCCGATTCCCAGCACCAGTCCGTCAATGAAGAGATCGACCCCGATGAGCGTCGTCAGCGCCAGCGGCCCCTCGAACTTTTCGCCGATGCGCTTGATCGCCAGCATGAGCACGACGCCGAGCGCTCCGCCGACCAGAACTGCGACGGGCGAGCCGGTATGCTTGAGGTCCGGGAGAATTTCGCCCGCCGCCGCCGCAAAGACGACCCCCGCCGCCAGGTGTTGAACGCCTGCGGTAAAGGCAGGACCGGGCCGGCGCCAACTCGCGTAGGCGGCCCCCGCAATCACGGCGACGAGCGGCATAAGGGTGTAGAGGAGCGCCTGCATTCGCTAAGACCCGTTTTTCCAGGCTGTGCCGCCTGACAAGCCACCGCCGCGCTTGCCCTCGCACGAAATCTTCAGGCGCGGACCGCCCGTCTGTTCGTTTCGCTTGTGCGACGATTGCACAGCCATGGGAAGAGCGCGCCTCCGCCGTCCGCCTCCACTTCGCCCCATTCCCCGGCTAAAGCAAATCATGCCTGGTGGGACCAATTCAGAACGGCCATCTTGCGGACCGTCATATCCGCCATCGTATAGCCTATCCCGCCGGTCCCCAGCCCCGATTGCTTCAGCCCCGCAAATGGCATCCAGTCCACCCGGAAAGCCGTGTGATCGTTCACCAAGACCGTCGATCCTGCCAACATCTCGATACAGCGCTTTGCCACCGACATCCGATTGGTGAAAACGGCGGCCTGAAACGCGTATGGGATACCATTCGCCTGCGCGATCGCGTCATCCAGGTCGTTGTAACCGTACAGACAGATCACGGGACCGAATATCTCCTGACGTGATACCTTGGCTTCCGAAGGAGGATTTACGATCACGGTCGGTTCAAACATCGTGTCGCCGAGGCGGCGGCCACCCGCCGAAAGCGTCCCACCACCTTTTACCGCTTCCGCGACCCAGCTTTCGACACGGTCAACTTCGGCCGGCCGGATGAGCGGGCCGCATTCAGTGCGAAGGTCCGCGGGATCGCTCCCGATCAAGCTGGCAACGCGCCGTCCAAGCTGGTCCTCGAAGTCCGCGAGTTCGTCGGTGGGCACGAACACGCGCTGAACCGATACGCAGACTTGTCCCGAATGGTAGAATCCGCCTTTGAGCAACGAAGCGATCACGGATTTGCATTCGACGTCACGGTCCACGATGACGGGTGCCGCTCCGCCATGTTCCAGGGCTACACGCGTTCCGGGGGCAAGTTTCGAGCGAAGCGTCCAGCCGACGTTCGCTGACCCGATAAAGGAAACGAATGCCATCCGTCGATCGGTCACCATCTTCTCGGCAGTCTGGTTCGCACAGGGAGCAAACCGGCACCAGGCCTCGGGCAAACCCGCTTCATGAAGAATGTTCACGAAGCTTCGGCATGACAAGGGCGTTTCCAACGCGGGCTTGATGAGGACAGGACAGCCTGCCGCGACCGCGGGTCCCACCTGATGGACGATCAGGTTGAGAGGGTGATTGAAAGCGGAGATTGCAACGACAGGAGCGATCGGCTCGCAGAACGTGTACGCCGTCCTTCCCGCACCGGCCTGAGTAAGATCCATGGGGATCTCGCGGCCACCATTATCGAACAGCGCCTGAACGCACAGTTCGAGGCTGTTGATCGCGCGCTCGGTTTCCACACGGGCATCGACCAGGGGCTTGCCGCCCTCCCTGACGATTTGGAGAGCCAGTTCTTCGGCTCGTTCGCGCATAATATCCGCCGCCCGCCGAAGAATGGCGATCCGCTCATGCACGGCAATCCAGCCATGACGGTTGCGGTGGAGCAACTGCGCTTTATTCAGCCATTCATCGATTTGAGGCCAGTCGACAAGCGCTACTTCTGCAATCGGCGAGCGGTCGAACGGATTGTGAACGATTGTCTTCATAGCTCGCACACCTTCGCGCCAAGTTCGTCGATCAGCACCTTCTTGTTTTCGGAATAGTCGATTGGCAAGTCGACAAGGTGCACGCCGCCAGCCTCGAATGCGGCGTTCAGGACCGAAACCAGATCCGCGCTTCGCTCGACATGGTGGCCGGTCGCTCCATAGCTTTGTGCGTAGGTGACAAAGTCAGGATTGGAAAAGGTCAGGCCATAGTCGGGAAAGCCGAGTTGGTCCTGCTTCCACCGGATCATGCCGTATGCCGCATCGTTCAGGACGAGCACGACGAGGTTCAGGCCCAGCCTGACGGCCGTTTCCAGCTCCTGCGAGTTCATCATGAACCCGCCATCCCCGCACACCGCGAGAACTCTTCGCCCGGGCGACAGCATCGCCGCCATCATGGCGGATGGAAGGCCTGCGCCCATCGTCGCCAATGCATTGTCGAGAAGGATGGTGCCCGGTTCATTCGCGATGTAGTTTCGAGCAAACCAGATCTTGTAGATGCCGTTGTCGAGCGCAACGATATCATCGCGCGCCATCACGCTGCGTACGTCGGCAACCACGCGTTGGGGGACCATCGGAAAACGTTCGTCGTCGCTGGTCTCGGAGATGTGCGAAGCAATTTCGTGATGCAGGGCAGTGTAATAGCTGCGATCACACAGCAGCTTGCCATCTAGGCGATTTCCTAATCGCTCGATCGATCCGGCGATGTCGCCGATGACCTCCAACTGCGGGAAGTAGACCTGATCGACTTCCGCCGCCTTGTAATTGATATGAATGACGGTGTGACCGTCCGGCTCCATGAAGAAGGGCGGCTTTTCGACCACGTCGTGACCGACATTGACGATGAGATCGGCCTTTTCGATCGCGCAGTGGACGTAATCGCCCGACGATAGAGCCGCGGTGCCTAGATAGAGGTCGCTATCTTCATCGACGACGCCTTTACCCATCTGAGTGTCGAAGAAGGGAAAGCCGGTTTCTGCCACAAATCGCCGCAGCGCCTTCGAAGCGCATCGGCGGTTAGCGCCCGCGCCTATCAATAGCAGAGGCCGTTCGGCGGCTAGGATGCGCTTTGCCGCTTCATCAAGCACTTCGTCTCCGGCGACAGCATAACGCCGATCGTGGGGTGGTATAATCGGTTCGATCGTATCTTCCTCAGCAATGTCCTCGGGCAACTCCAGCAGAACGGCGCCAGGTCGCTCCTCTTGGGCCAGGCGAAACCCCTCGCGGACCAGCGAAGGAATACGGTTCCCGTTCACGATCTTCGTCGATGCCTTGCACAGAGGGCTGAACAGCGAAACCACATCCACGATCTGGAATTGTGCCTGCTTCGACGTCTTGATTGGTTTCTGCCCGGTGATGATGATGAGGGGGAAAGCCCCGAGCGCCGCATAAGCGGCAGGTGTGGTAAGGTTTGTCGCACCAGGCCCGAGGGTCGCGAGGCAAACGCCCGCCTTGCCGGTTAGCCGCCCATATGTCGCAGCCATGAAGCCCGCACCTTGTTCGTGGCGGGTGACCACCAGTTGAATCGAGGATGTACGGAGGGATTCCAGCAAATCGAGATTCTCCTCGCCCGGAACGGCGAAAATGTACTCGACCCCCTCGGCCTCGAGCGCAGCGACGAAGAGGTCAGAGGCTTTCATGGGTTATCTTCCTCGCTGAATAGGCGATCTGGCGGGACGCCACGCCCGAAAGACCGCGGACGAACGGTCGAAAGGACGCTGATCCCGACCGCGGGACGAGGGTGACTATTGCTCCGACCTTGCCCGTCAGGGGAATGACCCTGACGGCCATGAACGAACGACGATGGAGTTTGGCCATCAGATGGTTTTCATACGAAAAAAGGTGACAACTTCGGCGGTCACCGATGGAGACGGATGACCCAAAGAGTTGGAGGCTTCAGGCGACAAAACAGCCTCCAGTCCCTCGGCGAGCAGGATCAAGCCAGCAAGGCTGGCGATCAGGACTGCAAGACCACGCCCAACCCTGGGGGCGGCGGCGGATTTCGTTGGGACTACAAGACCGAAAGCACCGACCAGGAGAAACCCCGCCTCGAAGGCGAACAACGCCGGCACCACCTCGGTGGGGAGCAATTCGAGCAAGGAATATGTTCCGAGCGCGCCGCCTAGAAACAGAATTGAAGCAACCGCGAAGTTGAGATCAAGCTTCCCCCTGGCGCCGATTCGGGTTGCGGAAGTGTCTGGAAGCCCTAGCCATAAAACTGCCCACGCCATGGCAAGGCCGATTGCAATTTTTAGTTCGACGTCGCGCGACGCGAGGGCGGCGGTTCCAAAAATGATACCACCGGCGAGTGCCAGCGCTGCGGTTCGAAAGTTCTTGCGCCAGCCATATTGCCGATCCGTAGGCCCCTCGTTCGGCATACGGTTCCGAGTGAGCCATTTTGATGGATCCAAACCAAGACACGCGGCGAAGCTCAGTCCTCCCGCCACCATGGCCAGAGTTTCCGGCGGTCCGAGGGCCTTCTCGCTGGCGAGTTCGAAAAGAAGAATAAGAGCGAGACCCAGGGCAAACCCTGCCGACAGAAAGGCGGCCAGATCCCCGGCAGGCTGCGACAACCGAAGGCCGCGGACGCACAGAACGGTCGCCCCTGCAATCACTGCCATGAGGATGGCTACGGTCAGGACGTGCGAAAGTCCTTCGGAAGCGATAATCAGATCGACCAAGGTCATGCAAGGAGCGCCGTTTCGCAGCGACGCCGCGCCGTAGCTTCATGTCGGCAAGTCGCAACGGCCCGGATACACTTGGGATGGCTTAACGTCGCGACGGGCCTGGGTGAAAACCTCCCAATCACCGCCCATCGCTCTGGTGGGTCGTTCCTTTCTCGTCATGCTTGTCGGAATGCGCATCCCGGAGGATATCGATCCCACCGTATAACGCGATGCCGGCGACCGCGACGCCCACCAAGAGATCGGGCCAGTTCGCGCCCGTGATCATCACAATGATACCGGCAATGATAATGCCGCCGTTGGAGATGAAATCGTTGAAGCTGAATGTGGTCGCGGCGCGCAGGTTGACATCCTTGTCCTGCATTTTCTGCAGCAGGCGGAGGCAATAGAGGTTCACGATCCCTGCTATAGCCGCCATCGCGATCATCAGGATGCCGCCGGGATCGGATCCCTCCAGGTAACGCCGGACAGCGTCGGCAACGACGCCGCCGGCGAATATCAGGAGCATGATACCCGAAAAACGCGCGGCGCCGCGCTTCCAGCTTCCCGACCGCGACAACGCAAGGAGGCTGAGGCCGTAGACGATGGCATCCGAAGAATTATCGAGACCATTGGCGAGTAGTGCGTTCGAGTCCGCAAAATAGCCGCCAACGAAGAATCCAACCGCGATCGCGACGTTGAGCCACAGCACGATCCACAATGTCCGGCGCTTATCCGCCGAAGCCAGGTCGAATTCTGATTTACCGGTCATCGTGCTGCCCCTGTTAGCTCCGTAGCCAAACCTTGGCGCTTGTTCGCTCCTCGCGTTCGAAAAAGCGCATCTCTGCAGAAGGGAATAGGGGATTCGACAGCTTGGTTCCCCACTCCTCCCATCTCTTGTCGCCGACGACCGCGATCCGCCCAAAGCTGTCCTTATGTTTCACGTCGAACTTCAGATCGCGCCACAGCCCGCCCAGATCCCAACCGGCAAAGTCGTCATCCAATTCTATCAGCATCGGAAGGCGCCCCGCCTCGCGCGCGGCTGCTTCTTCGAACGCGGGCACGAAGCGATCGTAATCCGCCAGGGTGAGTTTGCCGCCCGCTCTGATGACAAGGATGCGGTCTTCTTCGGTTAGTTCCAACATATTCAAACCTCACAGGCTGTTTGACTTTTCCTTTTCAGACACCGGATGGGCGGTGTCGCGGCCCATCACGATAGGCAAGCAGTCGGAGCGCGTTAAACACCACGACCAGGGTCGAACCTTCGTGCATCGCGACCGCGGGACCGATTCCGAGGCCGAGGATGGTCGCCGGCACCAGCACGGCGACCACGCCGAGGCTTACGTAGACGTTCTGCCGAATGATGGATTTCGTGCGCCTGCTGAGGCCTACCGCGAACGGGAGATGCGCCAGGTCGTCGGCCATCAGTGCGACATCAGCTGTTTCCAGCGCGACATCCGAACCGGCGGCGCCCATGGCGATGCCGACGGTGGCGTTCGCCATGGCCGGGGCGTCGTTCACGCCGTCGCCGACCATCGCGACCCTCGTGGTGTCGCGGATGGCCTTGATGACTTCGACCTTGTCTTCGGGGAGAAGATCGCCGCGCGCCTCATCGATGCCGACCTTGGCGGCGACCGCTTCGGCGACTCGCTGGTGGTCGCCCGAGATCATGATCATGCGCTTGATGCCGAGCGCGCGCAATCGCGCCAGAGCATCCCTGGCGGGTCTCCGCGGCGCGTCCATCAGACCGATCGCGCCGAGGTCGCGTCCGCCCATGCGCACGGCCACGCTTGTCTGACCGGCCAGGCGCAGCCGCTCGATGGCTTGCGTCATCTCCGCCGACAGGGGGGCTAGCCCGTCGACACCGAACATCTCGGCCTTACCGATGATGACATCTTCACCATCGATCTTCGCCGAAACACCCCGGCCGGTCAGGCTTTCAAGTGCCGTAGCGCGCGGGATAGGACTATCGCCCACATGCTCGCGGCCGTGCTCCGCGATCGCCCGCGCAAGCGGGTGATCGCTCAGGCTTTCGACGGCCACCGCAACCGCCATCAACGCCTCCCTGGTCACGCCCGCTGCGGGCACGATTTCCTGGATGCGCGGCTCACCCATGGTCAGCGTGCCGGTCTTGTCGAACGCGATGACGTCGAGCGATCCCAGCAGTTCGAGTGGAGCTCCGCCCTTGATCAGCACACCGCCCCGCGCGGCGCGCGCAATTCCCGAAAGGACCGCGCTGGGCGTGGCGATCGCCAGCGCGCAGGGGCTGGCGGCAACCAGCACCGCCATCGCCCGGTAAAAGCTTTCGCGAAACGGCTCGTCGACGACCACCCAGGCAAACAGGAGCAGGACCGCGAGCGCCAGCACGGCAGGCACGAAGACCCGCTCGAAACGATCGGTGAACCGCTGGGTCGGCGATTTTCGCGTATCCGCCTCGCTCACCATCTTCACCACCTTGGCGAGCGTTGTCTCGCTCGAAAGGCGGGTCACTTCGATTTCGATCAGGCCGCTGCCGTTGATGGTCCCGGCGAAGACCCGATAGGCCGCATCGAGCCCGTCCGGATCAGCACGCGCGGCCTCGTCGTTCATCACGAAGCGCTTGTCGACCGGCATGCTTTCCCCGGTCACCGGGGCCTGGTTGATCGCGGTGACGCCCTTCACGATGAACCCGTCCGAGGGAACCCGCTCGTCAGGCCTGACCACGACGATCGCGCCGACCGCCAACTCCTCAACGGGAACTTCGCGCAATTCGCCATCGTCACCGCGCACGGTGGCGGTTTTTGGAGCGAGCTCGGCAAGCGCCTCGATCGCGCGTTTCGCGCGGCCCATGGCGTAGTGCTCGAGCGCGTGGCCAAGGCTGAACAGGAACAACAGAAGGGCGCCTTCGGCAAAAGCGCCCAGCGCGGCGGCCCCCGCAGCCGCGACGAGCATGAGCGTGTCGATCTCGAACTTGCGCTGCCTCAGGTTGTCGACCGCTTCGCGCACGGTGAAGAAGCCACCGAAGAAATAGGCGGCGAGGTAAAGCGCGGTGGGCGACCATTCGGGCGCATCAGCTACGAGTTTGTCGATGGCGAAGCCGATAGCGAGCAGGCCGCCGCAGATGAGCGCAAATATCAGTTCCGAGTTCGCGCCGAGCGGGCCGCCATGTGCGTGATCGTGATCGTGCTCGTCGTGGCCCTGATCGGGCGGCGGCACGCCGGCGGCGGCGCTTTCGGGTGCGGGAGATTGATCGATGGTCTGGGGCGGTATCATGATCGAACCTTAGGAGCTTTGCGCAAGGACACTCCCGAAGGCCGCGTCTTAAGTGGAGCCGAGCACCGTTGTGTCCGGGGCGAACGCGCTGCACCCAGCTGTCCCCCGCTCCCAAGCTGGGTGGACAGGGCATCGGGGCAGAAGGCGGCCACGAGTTTGCTTGCGATCTGGCACTGGCTCATTCAGGCCTCGCGTTTCCGGCGATGGTCGGCGGCGAACAGGATTTCCACCGCCTCGAGAGTGATGAGCCCGATGCCGTGCATATCCGCGAGTTGCGGGACAAAATCGCGCAGCCGGTCTTCGCGGTCGACGAGCTCGATCACCATCGGCGGATTATCGCCGATACCCAGCGAATAGTGCCGATGCACCGCCGAACCCGAGGCGAAGCCCAGCCGACCGCGCAGAACGGTCGCCCCGGCCAGCCCCGCTTGTCGCGCCCTACCGACGACGACGTGCACGGCCTCTTCGTCGCCATGCATCGCCGCCTCGTCAGTGTAGATCCGCATCAGCATGGATTTGGTCTGCGTCATCGTGCTCTCCTTCAGTCTGCACTTCGGCGAAAGACGTTCACACCGCGCCCTGTCGCCGCCAACGCGCGAGAGGACCGAAAGTCGGTAGCGTTGGCAACCACCGGCGCAGATCCCATCGCGGCCCGCCATCCGATTGCCGGGCGAGGATCAGGCGGGTCACCGCCGGAAGCACGAACAGGGTCAGGATCGTGGCGGTGACCAGCCCGCCGATCACGACAATCGCGAGCGGCTTCTGGACTTCCGCACCTGTTCCGGTCGCGATCGCCATCGGCACGAAGCCGAGCGAAGGCACGATCGCGGTCATGAGCACTGCGCGAAAGCGCTCGACCGCTCCCCCGTAGACCGCCTCGTCGAGAGGCATGCCCTCGCGCAGTCGGCCTTGCATGCTAGTCATCATGACCAGGCCATTGAGAACGGCCACGCCCGCCAGAACGATGAATCCCACCGCCACCGAGATCGAAAACGGAAGTCCGGTCAGCGCCAGCGAGAATATCCCACCGGCAATCCCGAGCGGAACCGTAACGAAAACGGCCGTAGCCATGCGCAGATTGCCGAGCGCCATGACGAGGAGGCCAAAGATAACCAGGCCCACAATCGGAACGACCACGCCGATCCGGGCCTGCGCGGCCTGGAGATTTTCATACTGGCCACCCCACTCGAGATAGGCGCCCGAGGGCAGCTGAACCTGTTGGGCGATCTTCTGCTTCGCCTCGGCCACGACCGAGCTGACGTCGCGCCCGCGCACGTTCAACTGCACCACCACGCGCCGTTTGCCGTTCTCGCGGCTGATCTGGTTTAGCCCTTCGACCTCGCTCAGGCTGGCGAGCGATCGCAACGGTACCGAAGCGCGCTCTCCCGCTCCGTTCTCCGGCAGCATGACGGGCAGGGCTCCGATGGCATCGAGATCGTTGCGCACGTCGTCGGGCAGTCGCACAACGATATCGAACCGCCGGTCGCCCTGAAACACGAGGCCACTCTCCGCTCCGCCGAGCGCGGCCGATACCGTTGCGGCAACTTCGTCCACAGTCAGACCGTGCGCGGCAATCGCGGGACGGTCAAATTGGATATCGAGGGTTGGAAAGCCCTCGGTTTGCTCCACGGAAACTTCGGTTGCGCCCTCGATGCCCGAGAAGATCCCGGCAAGTTCGTTCGCGGTAGCGGTCAGTTGCTCCAGATCGTCGCCGAATATCTTGACCGCGATGTCACCGCGAACCCCGGCGATCAGTTCGTTGAAGCGCATCTCGATCGGCTGACTGAACTGGAAATCGCTGCCAATCCGCTTGGAAATGGCCTTCTCCATTTCCGCGATGAGCTCAGGCTTTGACAAATCAGGATCCGGCCATTCGTCGCGGGGCTTGAGGATGACGAACGCATCGGAAATGTTCGGCGGCATCGGGTCGCTCGCAACTTCGGCCGTTCCGGTCTTCGAATAGATGTAATCGACCTGAGGAAACTGGCTGACGGTCCGCTCGATGCCCTGCTGCATCTCCAGCGACTGTGCGAGCGACGTCGAGGGAATGCGGATCGACTGGATCGACAGATCCTGCTCGTCGAGCTGGGGCATGAACTCGCTGCCAATGAAGCCGAACACCACGAGCGAAAATGCGAACACGCCGAAGCCTGCCAAAGCGGTCCGCTTAGGCCAGGCCAGGGCCTTGCGCAGCGCCGGCTCGTACTTTTCCCGCAGCCAGCCAACCGCGCGCACTTCCTTTTCCGCAACCTTCCCGCGGATCAGCAGTGCCAGCAGCGCCGGGACGAGCGTCAAGGAAATGACGAACGCCGAGAGAAGCGCCAGCATCACGGTAATGGCCATGGGCGAAAACGTCTTGCCTTCGACACCTTGGAACGTGAGCAGGGGCACGAAGACCAGCAGGATGATCGCTTGTCCGAACAAAGACGGTCGGATCATCTCTCGGGTCGATGCGATGACTTCCTCGAGCCGTTCGCCGAGCGCGAGTACGCGCCCTTCCTCGTGCTGGCGTTCGCTGATGCGCCGGAGGAAATTCTCCACGATGATCACGCTGCCATCGACGATCAGGCCGAAGTCGAGTGCCCCGAGACTCATTAGATTGCCCGAGACACCGACCCGGTTCATTCCGATTGCCATCATCAGGAACGACAGGGGAATGACGAGCGCGGTGATCAGCGCCGCACGAAAGTTGCCGAGCAGCAGAAAAAGCGACGCGATAACCAGAAGCGCGCCCTCGGTCAGGTTCTTCTCGACCGTCGCGATCGTCGCATTGACAAGCTTCGACCGGTCGAGAACGACATCGAGTTCGACGTCCGGCGGCATTGTCTGAGCGAGTTCGGCGAGGCGATCGCCAGCAGCCGCAGCGACCGCACGGCTATTCTCGCCCAGCAACATCAAGGTGGTACCGACGACCGCCTCTTCCCCGTCCTTGGATGCTGCGCCCGTGCGCAAATCGCCGCCGTTCTTGACGGTGGCGACATCGCGTACGCGCACGGGGATGCCTTCGCGCCGCGCTATGATTGCGTCCTCGATTTCCTCAATCGTGCGGAAGCGGGCATCGGAGCGAACGAGGAAGGCCTCACCGCCCCGCTGGACGTAATTGGCCCCGACCGAGAGATTGATACTCTCCAGCGCGCTCGCCAACTCGTCGAAGCCAATGCCGAATGAAGCAAGCCGTGCAGACGACGGAGTTACCACAAATTGGCGGGCATAGCCCCCGATCGAATCGACGCCCGCGACACCATCGACGTTGCGCATTTGCGGCGCGATGACCCAGTCTTGCAGCGTTCGCAGGTAGGCCGAACGCGAGACTTCATCGGTCAAACGTTCGCCTTCGGGCGTAAGATACGATCCATCGGCTTGCCAACCTGGCCCGCTACGCGCCTTGCCGGGCGTTGGGTCAGCGTAGCTGACGGTCCACATCAGAACCTCGCCCAGGCCTGTCGAGACTGGCCCCATCGAAGGTTCCGCCGTGGCCGGTAGATTGTTGCGCACCGTGGTAAGGCGCTCGGCGACCTGCTGGCGCGCGAAATAGACGTCGGTGCTGTCGCTGAAGATCGCGGTGACTTGCGAGAAGCCATTGCGGGAAATCGACCTCGTCGATTCGAGGCCTGGGATACCCGCGAGCGAGACTTCCACGGGGTATGTGACCAGGCGCTCGACGTCGAGCGGAGAGAGTGTCGGATCGACCGTATTAATCTGGACCTGGTTGTTGGTGATGTCCGGAACGGCGTCGATTGGCAGATTGAGGAGATTGATCGTACCCCAGATCGCGACCGCCGCCGTTACGAACAGAACGAGGATGCGGTTGCGAACCGACATCTCGACTAGGCTGGAAATCATCTTGGCAACTCCGGCTCGATCTGAATCAATGTTCTGCTTCGCCGCGTCCGAGCTCTGCCTTGAGCAGGAACGCCTTGCGGCCCGCGATGCGCGTGCCGGCGGCAAGCCCACCAAGGATCTCCACCCTTTCCGAAGTGCGCGCCCCGACCTGCACGGGCTGGACCTTGAAGCCGTTGGCGGTCCGGACGAACACGACATCGCGGCCGTCCACCGATTGCACGGCCTCGGCCGGCACCACCAAGGCACCGCCTGTTCCTTCCGGTGTGCGACTTTCGATCCGCACTCTTACATACTCTCCTGGGAGGAGGCCTTCGCCGGAGGCGGGGGC
>Ga0310345_10003028_pt1 | contig 16341 bp, 21 predicted proteins | sample HC15DNA20500_MG_FD_204667 | JGI IMG/M metagenome (GOLD analysis project Ga0310345, IMG submission 204667) | Marine microbial communities from station ALOHA, North Pacific Subtropical Gyre - HC15-DNA-20-500_MG | ecosystem: Environmental > Aquatic > Marine > Oceanic | place: Pacific Ocean: North... | reverse complement strand
TGGTATGTTATCTGGAACCTCTCCTAGTTCATTTTCTAGTCCCTTCTTAAAATGTAAGACTGACCGTAAGTTAGTTAACACTTTTGTTATAGAAGCTAAACTACCCGCTCCTGATACTGCATCCCCATGCATTGCTAGTATATTTCTATTACACACAGAGAAGACAGTTAGAAAACTCTGAGGTATATGAAATTCAATGTTAGATTGTTTCTGACAAAGGGCTGCAATCCATTGGTACATTAAGTAATCCCAATCCATATACTTATCTTTCATGGGAGGTTTCCTGGTCATACGCCCATGATTTCCTACTACACAGGGAACCCTAATACTTTCAAAATGAGGGGCTATAAACATCAAAGCTTGAGCAATTAAATTAGCTCCCCGAATCATTTGCATCATACAATTTGTTAAATTGGACTGAGACAATTCTTCATGGATATCTCCACTAACCATGTCTCCTAACATAGGTACCACTAGCTCTGGGATAGGCACGGCATTCCGTCTAAGCTCTACCAATGTTAAAAGTTGTGTAGCCCATCCATATAATCTATTATTAAAAATATCAAAATCATACGAATTTAATCCAGCCATCTGTTTAAGATCTATAAATTCACCTATATGTGTATCTGTTAATGGAGCTACTACAGCCTGTGGTGTGTCTCCAGATACTTTAGTCTTCTTAGGATATACCTCAACCTTAGTAAAACCAGGGACAGATTCCTTAATAATATCCGCTAATAGGTCTGTTTGAGCATATCCTCGTAAACTCTTCTCATATAATTTTTTATAGAAGTTAGTCTCTGCTTTATACGTAGCTATCTTTTTATCTATCCTAATTCTATCTTCTACAGAATCTAAGACAATATCATCAGGATTGATGTTTTCTAAACACACCTCCTTGTCGTACCAACGTTGAACGGTTGTTCGATGAACCGTTTCTCCGTATTCTTGTTCCACCCACGTTGCTATTGCTGTCCATGTCTCTCCCGCTAATTTTCTTTTTATTATAGCGTCCTTTGCTGCTTCTGGTATCATCTATAGTTCTCCTCCTTAATACTAAAACTATTCCACACGCTAAACAAATTAAATCATTATCTACATCTAACGCTAAAAATCCTTTACATTTGGGACAAAAATTAGAGTTCATCTATTAAATCCTTAAATAGTTTATCCCACCCAGCCGATTTCCTCATCATCTTCCCATAAGTCAAATGACTTTTCAACTCTATTTCTTCGGGTTCTGTAGACTCTTCCTCTTCTTCTCCTTCATCATCTCTGGGATTCCTACTTAATTTATCTTTAGGATTGGCTCTATGGAGTTCATCGTCTTGTCCTCCCATAGACCCATACCCATATTGTAATCGTAGTTCCTTTTCTTTTTCATCATCTTTAACATCTTCTACAGTACGTTCTATAGAACGTTGTTTATCCTTAGCATCTTTTGCTACTGAATCTTGATTTTGTTCCCCTTCTCTAGCAACCACTTTTTGTACATCCTCCACATCTAATTTTCGTTTATCCCAATCAATTCTAACTGGCCCCATTTTACCATTTGCTACAGTCCCATGTGAATGCATCTTCTCTACATTAAGTTTAAGGGGAGAACTCTCTGTAACAAAATCATGCAATCGTTCTACTCCTGTTTTCTTCTTTTTCTTTTCTCCAAAGGTAGGATTAAAAATTCCTGCATTTGTAGATGTAAAGGCTGTTCCCCCAAAGCCTTCCCCCCCACCATCTTCTTTATGTATCTGTATTTTTCTTTCTTGTTCCCGTATTTCCGTTGCAGTTAATTGACGTTTAGTCCCATCCATTGGTGCCCCGGTTTCAAGCTTTTCTATCTTTTGTTGTACCCCATACCCAGAAGCATAGGCAGCACGTTCTACTTCCTCAGCCTGTTTACGGGAATTATACGGGCCTTTACTTCCCCAATACCACTTATCTTCTCGTTTAGTTATGGGCATTTAAGGACTCCTTAAATCATCATGGATATCACTTAAGTAATCAAGATCATCTGCTAGACTATCTAGATGCCGTGCCATCGAAGTATCATATTCAGTTTTAAATAATTTAGCATTGCCTCTTAACCAATGTGCAACTCTATACATAGTCAATAATTGTTGTTGTTCACAAAGGTGAGTCACAAAATTTCCATCTACTGCTTGTTCTAAGAATCCTTGTACATGGGGCTTGTCCTTATCGACTACACAATTTACTCGTTGTTCTATAGTAAGAATATCAAATAAAGTTTCTAGGGGGCGATCCATTTTACGTTCTGCCATATATATATACCTCCAAAATTTACTCAGTATCCGTATATTCTACTTCATACCAATCATATGCAATACGCTTTAATCTAGCTTCTCTTGCTTTAATAATAACTTCTAAAGCTTTACGATTACTATGTAAATGTTTTTTATACCAAGCCCGTTTCTTTTTTTCATCCCTACGTTCCCATCTAGTTTCCATAATTAAATCTCATTAAAATAATTAGCGCATTTACTCGCTTCTATTATATACCCTTCCAATCCTGCTTTGTCAAATTTAAGTCTTAAAATACATTTTAAACACAGTCTACCATGTTTATGCCAATCTTTTAAAAACTCTTTCCTATGTATCGGATACATCATTAGTCTATGACAATTAGCACAATCTAATACCAAACCTTGCATAGACATTTCAGCATCATCATACATGGCATTCCTGACATAATTTACACAAAAGTTAATTCTGGGAATTTACGGCCTTGAGAATTTCGCATATCTTCTAAGCCTTCCTCTGCTGTGTCAAAGGTATTGCAAAATAGTTCTATACCATTCCCATCTGGGTCTGTAAGATAGATACTACGAGTATGTCCATGATCAACCTGTCTATCTATTAATTCTAAAGGTTCCAATTTATAGTAATATTCTGTTAAAGTCTCAAAATCTTCTACTTGTAATGCCATATGATTTAATCCTAGCCCACCTTTACTAACGGGAGCAGCGTCTGGTGCTGCTTGGAATAGAGCTAAATCATGATGTATACGTCCACACGTAAGAAATGTACCCATCTCTCGTTCTAAAGCTATTTCAAAGCCAAGAACATTAGTATAGAAATCGGTGGCTTCTTGAACATCTTTAACATTTAATACCAAATGTCCTACTCGTTTTGGGTGTGTCATACTATTCCCCCTATGTAAAAATTAATATCCATACTCCAATCGCAATAACAACATCAGCCGTAGCTGCCACATACATTCCTAATAGCATTAGCCGTTCTGCCCTAGTCATTTTCTCATACCTCTCTTAATGTAATGGACACATAAATTTAATTGTAGTTGTACCCTCTTGAGTTAAGATGGGGGCTAAAATAATTAGCACGACTAGGGCAATGCCCACTATACCATATATTATAGGGAGTACGCTATAGGTCATCTAACTCATCAAAATTTATATTTTGCACATCCTTTTTGTCTTCCTTCGGTCTATTCCGACCTGAAGGATTATAAGAAATTCCTGGTTTATTAAAGGTAGGTTTGAATAAAGCCTTCTCTACAAAGACCTCTCCGTTTAATCCAAATGTACCTACATAATCTACGCCATTATTTAAGAACCACATCTGATGGGCTGTAGTCTGTTTGATTACAGGAATCATAAAGCCCTGTTCGGATAAAGATTGCATCCAAGTTTTAACTAAAGGTTTACGTTGTCCTCCAAATTCTTTAATTCCCCATTGCCGATTCTCTCCTTTCCTTCTTCTGGCTTCTGCATACTCGTCTATATCCCTTTCTTCCATCGGGGTTTTCTCATGCCAATCAGGTGTATGAGCCTTTTGAATATCTTGCTTAGGTTTAAAAGGCTCCCATATTTCTGGGTCAATATAACTAGATATAGCTTCTTTAGCATGAAAAACAAACTCTGTCTTAGGAGTTTCCCCATCTGATTCATACATAATCTTACCAGCACGAGTTTTAACTTTTACTTTTTTCTTATGCCCTAAAGCCGTTCCCACAGCTAATCCTATCTCCTCTTGAAACTGCTTAAATTCTTTCTCTGTCTCAAATGGTTTATCAAACTGCCCTTCAAAATAACTAGCTATACTTTCTTTAGCTGTGTAATTAGCATAATCCGTTCTTAAATCTTTAACCTTAACCTCATTATTTCCAGTAAGTGCTTTTAATCTACGGGCATTTTTTCTATTGTTAGTATCAAATATTTTATCTGTAGATTCTTTTCCTTCCGTAAGAGCTTGTATAGCAGTTGCCACTGCTCTATTACGTTTTACCAAACGTTGTGGTCTATCGTGTTTACCCCGAAAAGATATGACCATCGAATCTCCAGTTACTTTAATATCTCCTACTTTTAAATCCATAGCCCCAGATCCAGTAGGTTTTCCATCTGCATGAATACGCTCATCACCTCCATGCCTAATTCCTAGTAAACCCACTAGAGCTAGGCAAGCATCCGTAGGATTTTCACTAAGGTCTTCTGCATTCATTCGTCTTAATGCCCGTATCCCTTTCTGTATATCTGGTCTATTTTCTCTATACTCATTCCAATGATCGTCTTTTAATTCTTTTGCACGGACATGACTATAACTAGTGCCCAGTTCTCCAGTTTTAGGATGTCTCCACTTAGCTTGAATAGGTAAGTGACCCTTTAAAGCTACATGAACATCTACAGCCCCAGGAGGAATTCCTTTATTACCTCTATTACGAGTATGATTATGAGCTATAATCACATCATTACCACTCTTATCCTTTTTTCGTTTTAAGGGTTTTCCATCGTCTCCTTTAGGGGGGGCTAGGCGAGTAGCCTGGTCACCATTTTCATATTCATATACATTCTCCCCATGCTCAGGATGGGGTACTAGACCCACAAATGGACTCTTAGGGTCTGTAATAGGTTCGTGACCCTTTTGAGCATGGGTATTTAACCATTCAGCCGTAGCATCAATATATAAACCCTGTTTCTTTCCCGTATAGATTCTAAACCCTTTACTTCTAAGATTACCAACTTCAGTACTATCTACATACCTACGTTGATTCTCAGGTAATTGGTCTAATTCTTCGGGGTCTTTTGCTCGTACATCTTTTAGTAAAAAGTCACCAGCCATTTAAACCTCATCATATTGTTCTGAGTCGTTTAAATCTTCATCCTCATCTTCATCTGGCTCTTCTTTAGCTTGAGCTAATTGTGCTTGGGCCATTTCATCTTCATCCCCTTCGTCTTCTCCACCTTCTTCTCCACCTTCTTCTTCACCTTCAGGGGATGCCCCACCCATCATCTCCTGTTGCTGTTGTTGCAACTGTTGCTGTTGCTCCTGTTGTTCCATTTGCTGCATAGTTTGTTCAATTTGAAGGGCTTGAGACTCACCCTGGAACTGAGTCATGGGTACTGACTCACCCTCAATAACAAAAGAAATACTCTCCATATCCTCTCCTTGGTCTTTCAGTTTAACAGTAAAGCCCATTTGATTCAACTGACTAGCTACAGCAACTCTCTGTTGAGCGAAGCTAATTCTAGTGGCTTCAGCCTTTTCTTCTGGTGTAGGAAGTTCTAATACCCAATCCGTAATCCCAAAAGCGTCTAATATTAAAGGAAAAACTTTGTCATGGAACATACGCTGATCACCTTCTACCACACGGCTCATAACTACAAGCTGTTGAGTTTGGGTAGACAGTCCACCAAAAGCTTCAGGTGCGCCCTGCCAAGCAGGAGTAACTCCCCACATAGCAGCAATACGTTCCCTTACCTCTTGACGGACAGGGAGGTAGTCCATTTCTTGCAACGTGTGGAATAGACGTACCATATCTACCCTACCCCTATTGTTTCTTGCTGATACCGCTACCATAGGAACAAAGTTAGGGTCTAATCGAGTTTGAGCAGCCATGTTAGACCGTTCACGCCTCAAGGATTCTGGGTCATCTGTAAAGACCATAATCATAGAAGCTGGCATCTTACGCTCAAAGAAATACCTATATAAATTTTTATCCATACCAATCAAGGTAAGAGCTTTCTCAAAGACGGTAAGGATAGGACTCCACCCATAAGTTTCACTGGGGGAGAACTTAGAAACATGAATAACTTCACTATCGAATAGATATATATGCTTATTCCTATGATAGTATTTATACATAACGGGTTGACACAACAATTTACACGTTGGATGTTCACAAGTTTGTGGAGTATCTTGGACATCATCTCTATGAATAGGACATAAGAAATGAGCATTCTTAGGTAATCCCGCAGCATCTAAATCAAATTCAACTAGGGCAGGATTTAATCTACGTATCTCTATAATTTTAGAACGAAGAGAATCATCATCCATAGTCTTATATTCTTTAGCTAAGTATAAAAATCCATCATCTACCGTATTAATATCATAATGAAATTGTTTTAAAACTTCTTCTAAGCTCTGGTCAAAGACATTACAATCATCTAAAAACTTAGTAAATCGTTCCTGTTGCTCATGGTCTGGGTCTGCTTTAGTCGCTTTCCATTGGATGCCCCGCCTAAAAACTTCTCCAGTAATATGACTAATAGGACTACGAATTTCTTCAACAGACATAGCAATGGTTTGTATATCCATAACTAACTGCTGTCGATAAGCCATCTGATGGCGTACCCATGTATTTACTACATGGTCTAATCCCATTGTAGGCGCAGTTCCTACATCTCCTGAAGCCTTCATTAACTGAAACATACCGATTTGAGCATTCAAATCTGTCATTTGTTTAGCTAAAGCAGGGGTTTCAGGAAGGTATTCTGATAATTTCATAGCTAATCCTTGCGTTTAGTTAATTTTTCTATGTCAGAAGAGAGAGTTAATTTAAGTAGGGTTTCCATTGCTAACTCTTTCAATAGAGTACCTTCTGATTTAGATGCAGATATACGGAGAGTGCTATTCTCCTCTTCATATTTTACTACTTTTTCTCGCATTTTTGCAAGTTCTTCGTCTTTTTCTTGAAGTTCTTTTCCATAATCTTCAGGTTCTCTGGTATCTGTAATACCAAAAGATGCAGTAGCATTTTGTAAAACTCCTAATCGAGAAGCTTCTTTAACTAACGCAATAAATCCCCCTTCGGTCACTACAGTTACCGCAGGACTATCGTCAGCTACATCATCTTCTGGATTCATGTCTCGTAAGATATCATGCCATGTATCTAAGATACGCCATGTTTGAGTACCTTCATCTTTAGTAGCTATATACTGAGACTCTCTATCTCGTAACATATTCCCTATCATTCTATTCCTCCTACTATGTCCTAATGATTATGCGTAGTTACTCCTACTCGTTTCAAAAACCGATTTACAATGCAACCCATTAATAGCCACGAAATTAGCAACCCTAGCGCATACATAGCTATTAATGGCACTGGTAGAAATCTCCCTATTGACATCAATAAGACATCTTCTAATGTATGAACGGAGACAAATCCAATCATTACTCCTGAAAATAAGGTTGCCTTATAAGACTGTAAATAATTTTTAAGCAATTTCACAAGCACTCCACCCACAACTTTTGCAAGAAATACAACCACTTTCTTGAACTAATATAGGGGAATCACAATTACATGTTACCACAGAAGTCTCTTCATGTCCAGCCACTAGAACCTCTTTGTTCCTACTCCCACTTCTATAAATCGTAATTCCCTTACAACCAGTTTCCCATGCACTAATATAGGCTGTATACACATCTTCCATAGTAGCTTCATGAGAAAGATTGATAGTCTTAGAAATACCTGAATCTACCCAATTTTGAAACGCTGCTTGCATTTGCACATGTTCTTCTGAGGAAATTTCAGGGGCGGTAACGAATACCTCTTTCACCCATTGTGGTACACTATTTAAATTTTTTAAAGATTCGCCATTACTTAAAGCTTCCATCAATTCTTCTGAATAAAATCCTTGTTCTTTAGCCACCTCCTCAAAATATGGATTAACGTAATATAATGTCTTCCCTTCTAAAATATTTTGCTTCTTCCAAGCAAGGGCAAAAATCGGTTCAATACCAGAAGCACATCCTGCAATCATAGAAATAGTTCCCGTAGGAGCTACCGTTACTCTGCAAGCATTTCGATAATTTTCATGAACCTTATATGAACTCTTAGACCACGCAGGAAAAGGCCCACGTTGACCTCCCAAATTTAAAGACGCTAAGTCAGCAGCAGAACGAATATACTCCATCAAAGAACCGCCAATAACTTGAGCATCTTTACTATTATAAGGTACCCTCAATTGAGTTAACAAATCAGCAAAGCCCATTATTCCCAAGCCAATTTTGCGTGTTGATTTAGTCATTTCTTCAATATCTAATACTGCATATTTATTAGCATCAATAACATTATCCAAAAAATGGGTGGCTGTATTAACCACCTGAGTAAGTCTAGTCCAATTAACTTTCTCTCGCCAATCTATAGAACTACTAGCAACATAAAACTTAGCTAAATTGATAGACCCCAAATTACAACTTTCATTGCCTAAGAGAGGCTGTTCTCCACAAGGATTAGTCGCTATCATATCCCCAAATTCTTTTGTTACTGTATTATCAGAATTAATCCTATCTAAGAAAACCATCCCAGGTTCCCCGTTGCTCCACGCATTGTGTATGATCAAAGAAAAAATATGACGGGCAGACACCCACGTAATGACTTCATTATTATGTGGGGCTACCAAAGGATATTCAGCATCAGTGTCTACTAATTTCATGAAATTAGAATCTACAGCTACCGAAATATTGAAATTATGTATATCCCCCTCCATAGCTTTACATGTAATAAATTCTATAATATCAGGATGATAGACAGACATAACAGCCATATTTGCGCCATCCCTTTTTCCACCTTGAGTAATCATACTTGATACTCTAGATAGAGTCTTTAAAACCTCAATAGGCCCACACGCTTTCCCATGAGTAGTATCAATACTAGCTCCCTTAGGTCGAATCTTAGATAAGGCAAAGCCTGTACCACCACCAAATTTCTGTACCATAGCAGAATGAGAAGCAGCCTTCATTATGTCTTCCATACTATCTTCCAATGGTAATACAAAACAAGCACTTAAAGTACCCTGCTGAGTACCAGCATTCATCAATGTAGGGGAATTCGGAAGAAATTCTAATTGGGCCATCATATCATAGAAATCATTAGCCAATAGGTCTACTTCTACTGGTAAAGCCCCATAGATATCTGAATCTACTTGTGCTATTGATTTAGCTACTCGTTGAAAAAGTTCAGGAGCGGTTTCTATAGGCTGATGATTAACATCTTTTAAATAATATCTATGTTGTAAAATAGTTTCTGCTTGCGAAGATACTCCCGAATGCACTTTAAATGCTGTTGCCATTTATATTCCTCCTATCCTCTGTGCCCACAAAATAGGCATAATTTTCTTTCTGTTACCCAAAAGGAAGCAGCACATAATGGCTCTACACAATTGGGATTAGGTTTCTGTGGTTCCATCATTGGGTTTACAGGAGCTAATCCACTCCCTGTCATATTCGCTTGACTATTATCATAAGCAGTTTGAGTCTTATTTGTCAAGGAATTAACCCATTGATTTGTAACTTCCTGAACGGGATTTGTTCCTGAGTCACTTGGTGCTGAATCAGGAGAAATATCGTTCATCCAGTCTACCACATTACCTAGATTTTGAAAACTATGCAGTGAGCTTTCATACGCAGCATATAATGCCATCGCAATAGAAAAGAAGGAATCTCCATGTCCCATAGGCGTATCAGGAGCTTTCAATTCATTACTAACGCAGAGAATCTGTCCACGTTGTCTTTCATCAGACAATAACTTTAATTGACCAGAATGGACATATTTCTCAAATACTTGGGCCATTGTATTCTTGGACTTTGTGGTAAAGTGCATCGCATCCCAAACTCTGTTTAAACCTCTATCTTCTAATTCACCTCTTGTATTATCTACGTACCCCCTCATAAGATTAAATTTTTCCGCAACATCATTTAAGTATTCAATTTGGTCTGAATAAGACCAACCGTCTAACCATGACTGATGAACCTGTTCTATTCTATCCCCTATTTTTTTAAAAATAACTAAATGGGATGGGTGACGTTTCTTACCTACATCGAACCCCCCAAATAAATCACCATCTTCAAGAGGCATGTAAGCCTTATTAACAGGGTGGTTTATCAAAGTAGGGTCTTCACAGGCTCTAATATCTTTTTCTTCAAAATATGCTTCTGTAGAAAAGTAAGGTTGCAACAAAAATTCTGACGCAAAAGCTTTAGGTCTAGCTCGTTGTTGTTGAAGTAACCATTCTTCACTATATAGTTCGGGCATAAGAACCCGTCTTCCTGGTACTGGATCTAAGGCAGGAAGTACTCTAGTCTTAAAACGGTCATCCTTTTGGAGGACAGTTAACAAATCTCCAGGCATCATGGGAGTTCCTAATACAATTACAGGTATCCCTTTTAACGGAATAAACATACTTTCTGTCAAAAAATGGTCTTCCACTTTAGTTAGTTGAGATAAGTTCAAAGGATTCTCTGGGTCACGCAGAACGTCATCTGCAATCAAAGCACCATTGACATGCATACCCCGCTTAAATGAAAAAAGACCACCATGTGAGATTTCCATAGGCTTCTTATTAATATAATATCTAAATGAAAAATCTGCTTTGGGAGAACGGCTTGTCATCCATTGAGTTAATACAGGATTCCGTTGAACCGTCTTGTTGATTTCCGAAATATGATATCTAGACATCAAATCACTATACGATAAATACAACACAGAACAATCTCTAGGAGCTTTTAAGAGTCTCCAGACTGAGAAAGCATGTCCAAGTATAGTTGATTTAAAATGGAATCGGGGTAGTATAGCACAGTAATTAAGTCCATCTTCCAAGCATCCTTCAATATCCTCTGCAAGAACACCGACATGCCATGCTTTAAAATATTCAGGATTATCATAGCTAAGGCTCCAAACATCTCGTAGAAATTCCCAGAAGCTGCCAACCTTAATAGATTGATGGGTTGTTAATCCTTCAGCTAATCTAGAGAAAGCATCATCGAATGTAGTACTATTATTATTAGTTACCATGATCATCCTTAGTTTGAATTAAAGCTTTTAGTTTAAAAGCTATTCGTTGTAATACTTCAGAATCACTTATTTCTTCCACTAAGACCCCCATTATATCTTGAACAAATTGTAAGTTAATCATACCTTCTATGACAACCCGTTCCCCTTTAATCCCTATATCCAAGGCTTTGGCAGCATCAAACGGCCTATCAAATAGATGTCCATCTAATTCTAGTGATGCCTTCTTTCTTAACCTACCATAATCATTTAAATGTTCTTCTTGAATTCTGGCATAGCGTTGAGTTTCAGTTTCTTTAATAGTATCTACCGCAGCAGTTCGGGCCTCTATTTTATCTTCTTTCCATTTATATTGTTTTGCCCATGCGTAAATAGTAGGTATTTTAACCTCTACATCAAACTCAGTAGCTAATGCACTAGAAATGGATGGAACTGTTTGGCCTTCCATAAACAGTTCCATAGCTTTCAATCTAATTTCTTCTGGAATGACTTTAGGCATCCTATCCTCCGTGAATATTGTTAGGGTCTAATGCTCCGTACCCTGCATCTGATACATGCTGAGAATCAATGTTTCCACCCCAAGGAGAACCATCAGGCTGCAAGAACTTAGAAAAGTCTACATGACCCGTTACTCCTGTATTGCAAGTAAAGCAAGCAGGAACTTTATACTTTTGACTACCTGAGACTATAGTCTTAAATCTAATAGCAATCTCATCTGGCCTTCCACACAATCCCTTCATCCCTGGATCATCTTTAAAGGGACTATATGCCCGATTCTTTAAAATAGTTTTAAGGGTTCTTTCGGCCCCAATTTGTTTATTCCACTTACACCCATAATATTCACACCACACTAACTTAGAGTACTGTTGCTTAAGTTCTTCTTCAGTCATTCCCTCAGGTAATTTATCTTCTTCAGTCAGAGTCTTTTTTGTAGGCTCTAGAAAGTCTACCCGTATCTGGTCTTTATTTACTCGTTGTAAGCTCATTCTATCCTCCTTTTTCTCCATAGGGCAATACATGCTGCATCAGCCCAATCCTGTTCTATAAATAACTCTCCCCATTTATCTACAGCAAAAGCTTTAATGTCTTTTTTATTGGAGTTGCCTTTCCCCAATATATACTTTTTCCAATGTCTATTATCCACAGATAGACATTCGATATTATTAGTGGCACAGGCTAAACGAACCCCTCCAACTACAGAAGCTATTTCCATAGTAGACTTAGGGTTCTGAATAAATATCGCTGCCTCAACAGCAGCATTAGTTATTATCTTTATTTTACTCAAATCTTTGGCAAACTGTAAGGAAATTTCAATAAATCTGGCATCAAATTCTAAACTCGCACTACGCCATTTCAACATGGCTAAAATTTTTTCCTGGTCATCTAACCACACTCCATGAATAGCTCTAGAAGAACAATCCAATCCTAAATACGTTGGAGTAGTTACTTGTGTAAGAACTTTAAAGGCATCTTTATTCCCCGAAATCATCTTCGACAACTTCAGACATAACTTCTACTACATCTTTTAAATCAGCAACAGCCTTTCGTAATGTATCAATGTCCTGAGCAAAGACCCCATACTGAATTCCTTTAACTACTATCTGTGCATTTGCCACTAAATCTAATACAACATGTTCCTCCATCATACTTTCCTCCTTGTAGTCACCCATTCTTGATTGTTATCAGCCCCTTTAACTTTAACTTCATAATCTGCAAACAGGGCTGGATACCTATCTTTCAATATAGCTCCAATCTTATTAAATACTAATCGTATCTCTTCTTCAGCATGTTCATCAGTTCTCATTTCAATAATATGTCTAGCAGCCCTTATATTACAAGACCAGCCAATATTAGTCGCAACTCCAATTGGGGCAATTCTTCTAGCTGCTGAAGTATAATATTTCTTTTTACTAAAGGGAAGGGTATCAAAATCTTGCCCTTCAATAGCCTCTGCCCGTTCAATAAGTCTAGTATATTGAAGTTCAAGGTATTCCCAGGTTTCTGCAAATATATCATCCGAATGTGGGTCATGAGCATATGCCTGAGGAACCCACATACCCATATCTTCTAGCCTAAGAAATCTTAGACTCTCTTGAGAGATAGCTGTTCCAGCCCTATGTCTGACTAATTCATGGGTAACTACTCTACTTGTGTCACAAATCATGAATGACACCCATCCATGTTCTAAAACAGAACCATGCCCAATGTTAATTATATTTTGTAAGTAAGCTTCATTAGAATCCCTAACCCTAGTAATATTTGGATTCAAGTCAGTCCCAAAAGATTTATAACAACCCCTCCCCATAACTTCAATCAATTCCTGACAATCTATTCCTGTATCAGATGCCCACCCAGATGCACCTATATGGTCTAGGTAAGCATTAACATCATTATGCCTTACCCTTTGCTCCGCTATTAAAAATACTTGGGGTTCAACTCTATGCATTGCTTCCTCCAAAAGTTCTTAAGGATACTATCCTAGATACAGTTTGAAATCCTTGGGCATATGCTTCCTTTAATCCAGAAACCTTTCTATGGATAGCTTCTTGTTCAATAATATCTCTCCTTAGTTCTTTTAAGGATTCATACTTATCTAATATAGCTCCTCGTAATTCATCCCTAGTAAATTTTTTCTTGCCCTCTTCTTCTCGTTCTTCCACTAATCTATAAATAGCAGTAGAATAACTTTCATTAAAGGCAGCGTCTAAAGCATTTTTAGTGGCTTCAATATCCGCTAATTGAGTTTCCAAATACATCTTAATCCCACCATACATAGTCAGGAACTGTTCTAATTTTTTATTGTCAGCATTCATTAAATTAGGAAAATCTAAATTTTGGTCAACTGCTAATTCTTTCCCAATAGACGGTACCATTAAATTTTCAATAAAATTATCAGCTTGGGCTATAGCTTTAAAAGGACTCCATCTGCCTTCCCGCTTCTCCATTTTTAATTGGGTCATGATACTCCTCTACACTGACAATATCTTAAGCCAGTACATTTTAACGGTACCTCCGTCATTTCCATAATAGTATAACATCTTTGTTGTAACTGTGTCCAGACCTTTTCATCATAGTTAACCACAAAAGCCTTTACTTGTTGGTCATTTTTATCTTCGTATAACACCATGCCGTGTTCAATCTTAGATAAATGTAAATAGATTTGAAGTTGGATTAAATGGTCAGGCTTAGGCTTATCTAATAAAGCTTTAAAGCCTCTAGTATTGATAGACTTTAATTCAACCACTGCTTGCCCATGTTCTTTATGCTTAATAACATAGTCCATCCTTCCTGAAATTACGGGGTCTTCACACTTTACAGGACTCTCTGAGGAAATTAAAATACCCATTTCTGTAAAATATTTCTCATATCGAAGTCCTAAAGCATCCCCACAATCAAAAATACGTTGAACTGTGGGTTCTATAAATTGTGTCGGGAGTAATCCATTGTATGCTAAATACAACATTCTATTACAGGTATTCCCCAAATTCGATGGGTAGAACACGCCTTTATTAACTCTTGTATTAGTATGCCCCAAATGGTCACTCAAAGCCGTTAACATCCATTCATCTTGATTTATAGCTTGGGTAAGCTTACTAGGTTTCTTTATAATTTGTCGAACACCTGACATAGTTCCTCCATAATATCCTCAGTACTTATTTTTGTAACATGTACCACATACTGTACTATAGGATCTTCACTCTCCAGTAATGCTGCATCTCGTTTAGCATCAGCTTTTCTCAAATGCCCCACTTTTCCATCTGCTTCAATGACCATATTTAATTCTGGCACCCAAAAATCTACTGTATAGTTTAAAATATTAAATTGTTCCATAAAACGAAAACCTAATCTAGACAAGCAACTACCTACTGTCTTCTCCTGCTGCGTAAAGTCCTTCGGTAAGAGCATTATTTCCCTCCAATTGAGTCATTAAAGCCGTCAACAACTGTGGATTCTCCACCATAAGAGCCTTCAAACCATTCATTCCTTGTGCCCGTTGGTCATTGTAAGTATACCAAGCCCCTTTCTTATCTATTATTCCTGTAGCTAATCCATCTCTCATATAGCTTTCAACTAAATCAATACCACCCTCTACTCTAAAAGGTACTATAGCTGATTTCCAGTTCTCTCCCCCTACCTTAGTTTTTCTCAAACGAATTTCCATATCAAAACCCACTTTCTCTTTGTCAGGAGTTTCCAACCACCCCACTCTTCGTACTTGTAATAAGAAATGAGCGAAGAAAGTTTGGGCTAATCCCCCTGGCATAGTGTCTAAGGCCACCTTTCCAAGGCCAGTTCTCATTTGGTTAATGGCTACAAATGCTGATCCTTCCTGTAGATTGGGCAATAACCTAGGAAGAGACGTATTAATAAACCTAGCTTGCCATGCCATCGGGTTATATGAAAACTCCTCTTCGGAATTTTTAGTCTTAGCGGGTTCCATAACAGCACTAGGAACTAGTCCTGCAATACTATCCAATACAACTACTCCTACCCCTGCTTTCATCAATCCTCTAGCAATGCCAAAGGCTTCTTCACCTGTAGTAGGTTGAGCAACTAAAATACTGTCCGTATCTATACCACACTTTGCCATCCATTCGTTATCCCAGGACAACTCTGTGTCTATCCATCCAGCGGTTCCTCCTTCAAGCTGAACGTTTTTGCATATCTGAGAAGCTAAATAAGATTTACCTACATTATTTGCCCCATACAATATAGTCATTCTCTTTTTAGGTATACCCCCACCCGTTAAACGGTCTAAGGCAGGAATCCCAAAAGGTATCCGTCCATACTCAAACTCTGGACTATTACCTCTCCGTAAACCTAAATCTTTATCTCCCAATAATTGATTAATCACTTCTTCAGCCGAATTTTTCAAACTTATTTTCCTCCATCTAATAGGCCATCTACTTGGGAATCTATCTTAGTCTTAAGTACTTCCCATACTTGGTCAGCAGTATGTCCAGCATCTGCCAACTGAGCCTCTAATGGCAACTCTGTATCAATTTGGTCAAAAGATAAGTCTATTCGTCCATATTGATTAGTTGATAAATCTCCTACCCTAAATGTAAACCCTAAGTGCATACTTACTTTAGCCATTCTTACCTCCCTGTTCTAATAATTTATTAAATTCTGTCATAGGATGAAGTTCCCTTGCTGATTTGTAATAACTAATAATTCCAAATCCCCCTATATCTTTAAAGGGACACTTTTTCATAACTGAAGCATATTCCCATCCTACAAAGGATGCTTCCCCATCACCGTGGTCATGGGCTAGAATATAAATCTCTACAGGATTA
>Ga0310345_10003025_pt1 | contig 16354 bp, 28 predicted proteins | sample HC15DNA20500_MG_FD_204667 | JGI IMG/M metagenome (GOLD analysis project Ga0310345, IMG submission 204667) | Marine microbial communities from station ALOHA, North Pacific Subtropical Gyre - HC15-DNA-20-500_MG | ecosystem: Environmental > Aquatic > Marine > Oceanic | place: Pacific Ocean: North... | reverse complement strand
GAGTGGCTGAATAGCTTTGTAGCAGAGAACCCATTTTTAGCGGATAAACTAGCAGTACACAAAGCATTTTCCCTGAAAGATCGGGGTTATAAATACCATAAGTTTGGCAAGATTCTTAAAATAGGTAAGCTAAACTTCTACCACGGTCATCACTTTGCAGGTATAAATCACACCAGAAATCATCTTTTACGGCTAGGTGGGAATATCATGTATGGACACCATCACGACATCCAGCAATCATCCGTTACTCACATTGATGGTGTTAAATCTGCATGGTCAATAGGATGCCTAAAGGACATGAGTGCGGATGCGAATGCATGGCTTGGCAACAGGCAACACAACTGGCAACACGCTTTTGCTATAGTAGATTTCTACTCTACTGGATTTTTTACGGTTCATGTGGTGCAGATTATAAATGGAAGGACTTCATTATGGGGAGAATTAATTACAGGTTAGTATTGACTTGTATGATAATTAATACTTAAATTAAGCTATGAAATTCATAATAGAAACAAAAGACAAAAAGTTTATAAAAGCACTTTCGGAAACTATATCGAGAAAGGGTTACACAATCTATGAAAAACTAGGTGGATATGGGGTCTATGATCTTGAACAAAAGGATCAGAATTTTCTAAAGAATATGGTAGCCCAGTTATGCAACCATTACAATGTAAATTACAGGGTTAAATGTTAAACTTTAACAAATTGGGAGTTTATATGGCAACAGAAAACTGGAAATATAGAGAAATGAATGAGAATGCCCTTAATGAAAAAGATTATTACTGGGCAAGTATTGCATGGGATGGATATAGCGAAGAAACAGAGGGTGAGCAGACAATAATGAGATATAAGATTGAATATTTATTCGAGGACGTTGCTTACTATTTAGATAAATTTAAAGGAAGAGATGCTTATTTGGCTTGTGCATCACATGAATTAAATGGCGAAGAAAAGGATATAACATCATTGGTTTTGAACGCAATTTCAACAAAAAAAGAAAAGGATAAACATGGAAAATAAAGACAATCTAAAGATAGCAGTAAATACTGATAACATTGTCGAGTTTATGTACGATACACCCAAGCAAGGCACAAACAATTATGGTGCTTGGTTCTTGTATGGTCTAAGACAAGGCGATAAGGAGGTCGGTTTATTTGCTACTGAAACTCTCCATAAAAAATTGCAATTCTACGGGATTGGAGATAAGGTTAATATCCGAAAAGAAGAGATTGACAATGGCAGAGTAGCGTGGAATGTGATACCAGAAGAAGGGACTACCGCAAAATATAATGGCAGTCCGAATCTTGCACCGCCTAAATTGGACAATAGGACACACGACATACATAAACAGGTTTGCCTGAAGTTAGCCGTAGACAACATGGAAAAAAGCGGTAAGTGTTACACGAGTGGTGAACTGGTGGTGATAGAGGCTAATATGTATGCCCTGCTCGATGTTCTGGAAGGCTCTGCTGGTAGTCAAGAAAAAGAAGAAGTACCGTTCTAAATGAAGAAATCATTATCTAAGAAACTGGACAACGCTTGGTCTGTAAAAGTCAGGGAATATGGAATGTGCGAATATTGCCACAAAACGAAAAGGCTGAATTCCCATCATTTCTTTTCCAGATCATGTTTATCGGTACGCTGGGACTTGGATAATGGATTTTGCCTTTGTGTTGGATGCCATGTTTTCTCATCGAAATTCTCTGCCCATAAAACTCCAGCAGAATTCTGCGAATGGGCTATTGAAAAGCGTGGCATCCAATGGTATGAGGCTCTAAGAGAGCGTAAAAATAACATTGTGAAATGGAAAGACGATGACTACAATTTCATTAAGTGTTATTTAAATTAACATACACTTGACTTAACGAAAAATTATTGGTAAATTTAGCTATGGATAAAAAAGAACAAAATACATACTTCATATTGGAACAAAATATACTCGAATCTCTAGAGAAACTTCAGAATAAACTAACAAATATCTGGAATCATACAGAACTAGAGATGGATGATTTTTCCACTACTGGTCTTAAAAAAGAATTAAACAAAATTAGCAATATTGTGAATGATCTAGTTGGGGATTCTGAAAATATTATAATGAAAATGAAAGGGTCAACTACCCTTATGCATTTCCAAGAGAGGAATTCATATTGCTCTCATTGTCAAAGCGATAAAGTTTTTGTGTGTGAGCCTTGCTTGGAAAAAATGGCTGAACACTACGGGGAGTAGGAGATTTTATAATTTGGGGATATCGTTGATTGAATCATTTTTTAAACATATTTGGTATGTTTGGAGGATGTTTAGGTTGACAAATGAACGGCTGATATCCCCGAAGACTTTAAATAAGGAGAAAGTAAATGGATAGTCTATGGTACTACACGATAGAGTTGTTTGTGAGTCCTGAGAACAATGCTTGGACATTAAATGTTATGATAACTTGCGTAGCATTTATAGTTTTCATGTTTAGCAATATGCAGATTAGAAATTCTATATGGAGAATGGAGAGCGGGAAAGGTGCTGATTATAAAGTTTCAATCTGGTCTGATATTAAGCAACTTTTCTATAAATGAAAGTAGATGATTTCAGGAAATGGGCTGATTCTGTACAGAAAGAAGAAAATAGGATCATGCTCGTTAAAGGAAAAGAGTACACTGTTTCTGATGAAGATAAATTCAAGAACTTTAAGAGCATAGCTGAAAGGCTTGGCTTAACATCTGAATTAATTTGCCTTGTTTATCTATTGAAACATATGGACTCTATTCGTAATTATGTGCTGACGGGGACTGAGGTATCTGAAGAACCTATTGTTACTAGGATACAGGATGCACGAAACTATTTATTACTGCTAGGTGGGATCATTGAAGAAAGAAAAGGGTTTTGAGGATAGCTCCATACAATGGGTTATTGATGCATTAGGAAATCGGTTAGTGGAAAAGAGGTCGAGGGAGAATCATAAAATGGACGAAATAAGGGCTGATGTGATTCTCTCTTGGTGTCCAGTATGCTGTAGGAAATGGAATTTATTTGAGGGGAGATTATGGAGTTCCCCGGATAACAAACTTTGGAAAGAAAAAATATGCCCAGATTGCGATTCCCCTGTTCAATAAAAAACGGTAAAATGTTTATATTGGATAGGGAAGGTTTTAACAGGGCAATATCCAATCTTGACGGTGATTACTATTTAGAGTTAAAAGAAACAAAAGTTAGATCGTCACAGCAAAATAATTACTACTGGAATATTGTAAGAATACTGGCAGATGAATTAGGTTATACAGAAATAGAAATGCATGAAACAATAAAAAATCATTTCTCAATACAAAGTACAAAGACCTTATCTACAAAGGAATTTGGTGATTTTATAGAAAAATTAATTAGGATGTGTGCTATAGAATTAGATGTTGTTATTCCTGACCCCACTACTATATGCCAATAAAATGTTTTACGCAAAAAAACCTTAGCCTAGTGGGGGTTTTTGAGCAAGAAAGCCTATTGTACGCTGGAATTGTTAAGCCTTAACAATCTACCAAGTCTCCACAAAGTCAAGACCAACATTCCAAGTCCTATGGGCGAACTGCTTGGCTTTAAATCCATTGTTGGATAATCTGTAATATCCATAGTCTCCTTCTGCTATTGAACCTCCATCTAATGTAAATATAAACGGGTGATGCGAACCTAATGTTTTTCTAAGAAATCTCCCGAATAGAGAATCATCATCCCATACTTGATTGGTTGCACTATCATCCAGAAATTCTGATTCTGCAAAAGTATCCGTATCAGCCATTATATCAAATTTAAGCGAGTGTGATTTTCTTCCATATCTTTGTGCAAATGTGTATGTGCTTGCACTACTGCCATCACCCCAATAATTAGACCAAGCAGGAACTCTGTACCACATCGGAACTCCTAAATTAGATGCATTAGAATAAGTATAACCCCCATCACTTGTGACCGGAGAGATGCCATCGTAGTCATAAGAAGTTGATACATCTAATGATACTGGCTGAAAGTCATGGTACTCACCCCAGCAGATAGACCCAATAATAAGGTCTTCATCGAAATCTGTAGCACTGTCTGTAGTATGCTCAATTATAATTCTTAAAAATTGGTTGTTTGTGCCTTCTCTTACATCATAAGTAATAAGAGTCCAACCATCGTATTCGGGGTCTATGTAATGAGCGTCTCCATCGGCTCTAGCATTTATTACTTTATCGTGATTTCCAGTTGTTGAAATAACATGATTACTTGTCATGTTGTATACATCATCAATTGAAACTTTGAATACAGCATTTGCTGATGCAAAATTATGATTCAATATTGCTAAAAAACTTGTCCCAGCCATTTCATTTGGAGATGCCAACCCAGTATTTAAAGTGATAAAAAACTTCTTTGTAGTGGTAGCTACCTGAATATAATTATTAGGATGCCCGTCAAATAAGTTCATTATATGCCCTGAATCAAGAGTCACCGCTGTTGATTCATTATCCTGTATTAAGTTAGCACCGGGAGTGCTTGCTATATCTGTCCCCGTACCATAACCTAGATTTCCCGTTGTAGCCCATCCAGTTGAATACAGAAACTGCATCATATCAACATAAGCTCTTGGTGTGCCTATTCTATTGTAACCCATATTAATTATCCACCTTTATTGCGGTAATGGAACATCCTTTTACAGACTTACTTATATCCTTTATTATGAAGTAATCAGTCGTTGCCATTGCTGTTCCATACAGTTTTATTTTTGAATCCCAATTCTTAAATGAGATTATATCTGTTATTTCTAGATCGTTATACATTGGTCTTGTACAATCAAATTTTATAATTACTTTACGATCTTTCATTATATTTTTGTAAGCATCAGCCAGTTTTTGTGCTGTATCTTCATCTAGGATCGCATCTGCTACCAATTCAAGTTTTAAACCATCTGAATAGTTATATCCATCAACAGTTGTCCCCTTGCTTGTAGAATCGGCTGAGTTTACCAGTTTAAGTGGCTGTTGTTGTATATGATCATATCTATAGTTTATATCTATATCATTCCTAACATTATTCAAAGGTGTCCTTGATATTGATTTGAAAATTATATCATTATAATCAACAACTTTATCTGCTGTAAATGTGCTTGTAGGAAGTAGGGCAGACCTTACTTTAAGTCTACCATCTCCACTCGCCCATACCCAGCAAAGTGACTGTCTGCATATCTTGTTTATTAAATCCTGCGAATCAATAAATTTATTTTGAGAAAGAGCATACTTTATATTGCTTACCCCATAATTAAGGACTACCCCTATTTCACCATCTGTAGTATTCCCCGCTGTATCAAATAAAGCATAGTCAATCTCTGAAGAAGTCAAACTAAGCTCTGTTCTTAAAACATCTTCTATCATGTATATAGGATTGGGTATAAGATCACCACTATCATAACCATTATTTCTAGAATCAGCATCTACCCAAGAACCAAACTCCCTACCCTTACCCGAGGCAAAAAGGTAATCAGTACTTCCGGGTGATTCACCTGCAATAGTTTGTACAATTGTTTTTCTTTTATCAATAGGAAGACCTGCTAAATCCGATTTATCATAAAAAGGACTAACCGTAGTAGACACAGACATTTCTTTTATACTAGAGAAAAAATGAGTAAATGTCTGACTTGGCTTTACCTGAAATTCTAATCCTACTTCATTAATTAGAACACTCATATTACCAGAACCACCATCATTATCAATTGTTAAAAAGACTTCTGTTTCAATGTCCCAGGCTGTTTGATCGTCGCTACCAAAAAGTCCAGTAACTGTGGGATCGTCATCCCCGCCATTCCAAGTAATTGTATCTTTTTCATCTCCCTCTGCACCAGCACCGCCAGATGCTCTAAAACTAACTTCTGGGGCTGATCCTGTAAAACTCCCAAAGTCACATAATAATTTTACAGCAGTCAACACACCAAGATTTGGGAGTTTGCCTATCCTAAAACCAACAGATGTTGCCCCATCCCCACTTTGTGCTAAATTATATGGAGAACCTGAAAAGCTACTATCAATCATATTATCATAATTTGCTCCACCGTCATATGTACCATGAGACTGTAAAGGAACATAAACCTTCCAATCTACTCCAGTAGCAGTCACATAAGCACCAATTGCTGATGCAGAAACATTCGATGAATTACAAGCACCATAAAAATTATCAATTTTCATATAGACTTTCCCTGTATCGGTAGTATTAATAATAACTCTATCGATAAGGGCTTTCACTCTAGCATTATCCTCGTCCCACTGATCTACTACTATAGCTGGGAATTTATGTGTAAAGTGTCTATCAAAATTTGCACCAGATGTGGGTATTGTACCAACATCTTCCCTATCATGGAAACTGCCATATGACATGGGGATTGGTTTATTTATATTCTTCTCAGGTGCATTAGGATAATAATAATCATCACCAGATTCTGTATTTTGAATAATAGCTGTGGGCAATTGTTTATGATATCTCACACCATTATCTAATAAAGATAATGTAATATATTTTGTATCATATTCTATATTGCCAGAAATAATACCCATACCAATCATCCTTGTTGAAGTATCATAAGTCCCAACCGAATTAGTATTTAAAAACAACTCCCACTTTCTATTAGCAAAGTTCAAAGTGGAAAATAGATCCGAAAATCTACCGCCCTGAATAGAGTTTTCAGTATTAATTATCTTAACAGACATACTACCAATAGATGTAGTAAAGCTAAAAAAATCAAGGGACTGCGAATATCTACCCCAGCTAGATACTAACCCATGATATATATCACTGCCATCTACCCTATGCTGATCGCTGACTCCAATAAAATCTGTAGCAGATTCATCAGTATGGTATAATTTTAATACCCAAAAAGCACTTGTACTGCCAAGTTTTAAGGAATCTGATAATGCTGTATCAAAGCCATCGTTATTAAGCATTTACCCTCGTCCCTAATGATGTTGCTTTATTCAATGCAGGGATTAACTCATTCCTAACATAATCATCTTGAACTATCCCGCCATTTATATTTACTGTAATTTGATTTGGGCTGTTCCCTTGGTTAATCTGGTTCATAGCCTCAATAGCTATGGATTGAACTGCCTTATGAGGTGTTACAGTTCGTCTGTCATTATTAACATTATTTGTTACTAATCCACCTTCTTTGAATATCTCTACCTTTTCTTTTATTAATTCTGTATCCCCGCTATTAATAGCATTCATTGCAGGGAGTCCAAATTTTTCAACAATATCTCTTTTTATAATAAATTCACCCTGTTCAGCTTCGATCAATGTTCCACCCTGAGAATGTCTCCTACCGCCAATTAAACCGCCTTCTTCCAGTTTTTCTGCCTCAGCCATAGCCTTTACTGCGGCTATACTTGCCATCACACCTGCTGTACCTGCTGTAGCCGCTTGACCAAAACTTGCTGTTGATGCTAATGCGGCTGGAACTGCATATGCACTCGCTATTAATGCTCCAGTAGCCTTTGCAGATACTATTGAAGATGCCTGAGATGCTTTTGATATAATCTGTTCTGCTATAATTTGTTTTATCTTCTCTTTTATCATCTCCCCTAAGAATCCTATAAAAGCATTTTTGGTAGCTTCAAGCACTTGCTTACGTCTTTCAGCACCATGCATATCCATATCAGTCATAGAGCGAATAAAAGTATCATACCCAGCTAAAAATGAATTATAGGCAATATTTGTTTTTTCAAGATTCTTTATTACAACATCATGTTTTGCTTGTTCCACAAATTCTGTAATAGCTAATCCGTCAAGTTGCATAGCTCTAAATTTTTGAGCCTGTAAGTCAATTTGTAAAAACTGAAACTCTAAGTTGTCTTTATATATTTCTGCCTGAGCAGTTGCTATTTCTTTAAATGCGGCTAAATTTTCTTGATCTAATTGCTTCTGAAATGCCGCAATATCTTTTTCTAATTTAAGTTGATCTTCCTTAGCTTTTTTGTTTTTATTAGCCCACTCTTCTTGCTTTTTCTGTGCTTGTTCTTCTGTAAAATTCATACTGGTCAATTGCTCTAACCGTTCTGTAAATGCTTTCTTCACGGCTTCAGCATTTTTCTTTGCAAGCTCTATATCTTTTTCCTGTATTGCCAATTTCTTCTTCATTTCTTCTAAAACTTTATCAGAAGTTGCCACCACATTATAAGCGTGTTGTTTATCAATTAACTTATCTATAAGAGCGTTTAATCTAAAATAGACTGTCTGATTTTTCATTCCAACAGCGTCTTGCAAATCTTTTAAATTATCAGAAAGTGATTTTGTTTTATCTGCTGTAAATTCAAATTTTTTACCATATTTTTCTAATGCTTTCTCACCAGCTTCTGTAGCCTCAGCAAATTTCAAGTTTGTAGATTTCGCCTTAGTAGCAAAATTAATAAGCTCTGTCAAATCCTGTATCCAGCTAGATGTATGCTTAGACATTTTTTCAAAAAGTGGAGCTAATGCTGTCCCTAATGCAGTCGCAAGATTTTGTGAAGATGCACCTAATTCATCAAGCGTATCTCTGGTGGCTAATTGCTCATCGCCAAGTGCCTGTACTTTACTCCTTGCGGCTTCCATTGTAGCATTAAGAAATGCTTGCTTTCTATCAGCATCAGATAATTTATCTTCCGCTATACCTAACTTTTCTGCATATGATTCATATGCTTGATCTGCCTTTACAATAATACCAATATTATCTAACATCAATCTTGACTGTCTGCCTATACCAGTAATAAGAGACTCAACAGCACTTGCTGTATCCCTCCCCAATGCTCTACCTAGCCTCTGGGCAATATCAAACATTTCAGCCATTTCATCTGAGTTTTTGGTAATCCCAAGAATCATAGCATTATTCGCCTGTTGAAACAAATCAAAATCAGACATTGTATTATTTGTTGCTTTTTTTAGCTTACCTAATGCTATAGAATAGCTTTCTGTTGACCCAGCTAAGGTATTGAAAGCAGTTTCCATTGCATCCACTTTAGTAGCTTCTGATACCATTCTAATTAATTGCCGAATCCCAAGACTCATAGCAAAGGAAACCAATAATAATTTAGATCGTAAAACAGCAAAAGCACCGCCAAGTATTCTTGTGCTATGGGCTGTATCCATTATCCCTTTACCAGCAGTACCCTGTTGTATGGCTAGTCTCATCATTTCTGCCCTGACTTTTCTTATGGCTACAGCATTCCCTTTAAATGCTCTAGTCAGAACACCAGTTTCCAGCCTTAAATGCTTAAAACTCTTTATCCCATTCTTTTTTATCTCAATATAAAGTTTGCGAGAAATATTCCGTTGTTTTTCTGTAGCTATACTTTGCTTTTCTATAGCCATACGTTGTTTTCTTAATGAATCTATATGCTCACTAACCGCTATCCTTAGCTTTTTGATAGCCACACGGTCACCATCCGATGCTTTTTTATATAACTCCGATTTTACGGCAACATCTTTTAAATTAGCTCCCTGTTTTTTTAATTGATAATTCAATCCAAGAAGTAAAACCTCATGGCTTTTCTTACTGGCTTTTACTTTTTTCTCACTAGCCTCAGATTTTTTATTAAAATCTACAATTTTTGCTTGAGTTCTTAGTAAGTTTTTTGTGGCAGTATCTAATGCCTTAATAGCATTAACTAATAATTTATCGCCATCTGGTTTAAATTTAATTGTTATTTCATTCTGCATCTTTTATTGCCTTTGCTTTTTGCCTTTCAACTAAGTTTGTAAGCATAAAACTCTTGTCCACCCACTTTTTGGGTTGATCTCCATAAGACCCATTATATGGGGATATTTTAAATTGTCTTGAGTACATAAATCTTTCTATATCTTTCTGTGCATTCCTATCTAATAGTATGTTCTTGCAAGCAAAAAAGGGTAGTTGAGTCATTACCGCCATGGCGACATTGAAACTCCTACCCTCTTTATTGATTTCATCTGTTTCCTGCTTTATTAGCTCAATAACTTCCCAAACATCATCATTTGATGTAAATGTACGGACTTCATATTTGCCATCGATTAAGACAGGAATTTGAGCCTTATAAGGGTATGTATGAAACCTACATCCCCCACAGCTATTATCTATTAGGAAGTTAGTTTCAAGCGTGAGGGCTTCTACTCCCCCAAGCGTTGAAACTCCTGAACCGCTAAAGACAGTTCATTTTTTTCATCCTCAGTTAAGGATTTGATAAATTCATCATCAGCATTTTCAACGCCTTTTCGCATCCAAGCAGTTCTTGCTTTCGCAAGATTAGTGATAGCCACAATTTCATTCCCCTCATATCTCATTTGAGGAATATCATTGCAAGAGTCGATCTCATCAACTGACATCTCTTTTAGCTTGACTTCTTTACCTGTAGATAACTTCATTAAGCTAAATCAAAGGCTATAGGAGCATGATCCCCAGTAACAGCTTTCATAGCAACATCCAGCATCATCATATCACCTTCGTTGAAAGTAACATCAGTTAGTATACCATCTGGTATTGCAATAGAGCAATCAGTTGCAGTCCCTTGAGTCATTGTAAAGAAATCTGCTTCTTTATGATCAGTTTGAGTATTGAAATTATGATATAAAGGTCTTGTAGCCGAATCATACTTAACAGTTGCATTTGCAGTAATAGCTATTTCTTCTCCCCTTCCAAATGCCTCATACCCATTAGCATTAAACCCAGTATAAACAGCAGGACTTTCTACAGTAACATCAAAAGCAGTCATTACAACATCTATCCCATAAACCTTTTTAGCACTTAATGTAGAAATGCCAATTAGTCCAGTACCATAAGCCGTACCCGCCTCAGCGGATGCATCATTAGTTGTGGGATTGAATCCAGTTGATATAGTAGCACTCCATTTATAGACACCGCCATCTGTCCCAGAATCAGAAGATACAGTAAAACTTGTACATAAGCAACCAGTTAAAACTGTATTATAACCATCTGTCGTATCCGGTGGTGCTAATATAAGTGTAAATGTTTTATCCCCTGCTGTTTCTCCATATTTTCCAGTAACTCCAGTAGCGGCTACTGCAACAGTAACATCAGCAACACTTGCTGGTGTTAGAGAATTTCCAGCAACACTTTGCATCAACATAACATGACCGCCATCATTATGAAAAGTTCCAGATAGAGAAACTTCTACTGCTTTCATATCATTATCTTGAAAAAAGTCATCTTGGTGCAATACTCTGCCACTTCTTGACCTTACTCCTGCAACTTGGTTTGGACTAAGGCTTGGGAAGGCAACTGAATCTACATCTAATTGATAACAACCGGAGGATATATCTACGGCTGTACCCGGAGCCGCTTCCTCCTTTACCCATGCTTTAAAATCTTTTGGTGAAAAAACTGCGTTTGCCATTATTTATCTCCTTTTTTGGAATTTTGTTTTTGTTCATCTGTTTTACCATCTAATTGTTTAGGTACTGCTTCAAGCTCAACGCTCTTCCCTTGATTGAGTGCCACCCATTTATCATAGGGCAAGTTGCAATAATTGAAATTTGATGACAACTTCTCCCCCTTTTTTAATTTAACTTTCATATCTATTCCTTATTACTTTAAGATACGTTTCCTAAGTGCATTCCTCTCCACTCCCATCTCATCACATTAAGACCATCAATCGTATTTTCTTCATCAGTTTTTTCATTAATACGACAAGTAGTCAATCTTCCATTAAAGTAAGCATTGCTACTTCCATCCATATTATCGTGGAAAAGAGCTTCTATATGCGATACCTGACGCAATATATGCTCCCAAGTATCCTTTTTTACCATTTTCTCTTTGAATGTGTATGACACATCCAAAATGTATTCCCTAGTTTCTGAAGATGCTGTATGCCCAACTAAATCAGAACCTACAGGATTAAGACGTATGGACTGATTGCCCATATCCTTAAAATCTCCTGTGTAAATCGGGATGCTACCTGCAAATTCATTATTTAAGAATGTGCGGATAGTATCCAAAATTTTTGTTTCCCATATATTGACAAATGTAATTGCCATTATCTACGGGTCATCCTTATGGAATACGGCATACCCGCATCCAATACAGATTCATTTTTGCCAAAAAACTCTACTTCCCACTTATCATTTAAAGTGGCTGTGTCTGCTGTATCCCCTGCAAACCTAATATCAACACTCCCTGCCAACGGTTGATATTGACCATTGATTGTTTGAATATAATCTGCTGTATCGCCATTATTCATTCTTTCAGCACCAAGATTATCTGCATCCTTTTCCCAGACAGAATACTTAGCAGTCCCAAATGCTCCTGCGGTAGTAATCTTAACGCCTACTCTATCATAAACATCGTGGTACTGACCTCTGGTATCAACTAAACGAACATTACCGCCAACTGAGACTTCCCTAATAACCCCTTGAGAAGAATCACCGCTGACCTGCCAAGATAGCTTTGTACTGCCCTCATTCAATGACAGTATGTTTTTCTCAGCTTCTTCAAATAGAGAGTCTGCAATTTGAGAAATAGGATCAGATGCCCTAATTAAGAAAGAACAAGCCAGCAAGGCTGTAGTTCTGACAAGGATATAATCATAGTTGCCATCCTTGTCCTTAAATTGTTTTCTGGGTAGCCTACCGTCCAACCTAGAATCAAGGTATTTTTCAGCATTAGAGATATATCGTGTTTTAAGAGTTGCCCAATCATCTCCAGACTCCATTAGCATATCGTTAGGATTGGTAGCACTATTATAATAATAAACAGCATCCAGCGTGGATTCATAATACCACTCACCATTAACATTTACTTCACCGCTGTTAGCCTCTGCATCCCCCAAGTCTTGTCCATTAGCAAAAAGCTGTGTGATAAGACCGCTATTATCTGCCCTGTATAGACTTCCACTATGGACTACCCAGCCATATATAGCGGTTTTCGTATCAAACTCATCTATCGATGGGAAAATATCTTTTAAATCTCTATTTGTGCAATATGCCATGATAACCCTAATTTAATATTAAATGCATCCCTATGCAATAGGAAATTGTTAAGCCTTAACAATTTTAGTCCCTTATTTCCACATGAACAAGATCGTCAAAATTGTTATCTTTGATTTCACCATCCGAGTCCCAATCACCGCCCCATCTGATATCTACACCAAGTTGTTTGCCAATACCCCGTATCATACCACCCATGTAGTGAAATCTCTCACGATCTTCCCAATCAATTGGATAAGGAGCTAAATCGACAGCCTTCCCTTCCATATGTTTTGAATATTTAACCTTTGTTGCTCCTTTTTTTAGGAGTTCAGCCTGTCGTTCTTCACTACGCAAACCTTCAATGATAGAAACATCCATAATTTTGATAAGCTCATTACAAACATTAACAAGTTTTGTATTAACGCCTTTTAGTCTTTCCCGACTTCTTTTTCCGAACCTTGGCATTTGATTTTCCTTTTTTTGAGGGTCTACCCTTTTTAGAGCCATAAGTACCCTTACCATACGGCATCTTAAAATAAACCCCATTTAGCTTTAAGGACTGCTTTTCCTACATCTATTACTTCTTTCATCACGGCATCTTTCTCAGCTTTGGTAAGTTTGCCGTCTCTATAGCCGTCTTCTAATTTTTTCATAACATCGCCAAACTCTTTGACTATGTTCTTATATTTAGCCGCTACAAGAGTAGCAACACCAGCTACAATAACACCACCCATGTAAAAAGCATTTGTCCAACTAACCCATTCACTCATTTTATTTCCTTATTTACTTGTTTGAAAAATTGGTTCTAATAGTTGCTTAATATCAGATAATTGAGACTGAATAAATTCAAATTTAACTTCCACCAATTCCCTATCTGCTTTTCGTTCTAATTGTCTTTCTATGTTAGAAATACGATTTTGACTAGACCCCCAAAGAACAGCTAATGCCATCAATGTTATAATAATAGTCCATACATTGCCCACTGAGAAATTCCCATTTAATTTCATTTCCCATTTATCCTTCCTGACATATAACTTATCTTCTCTGAAGTATCAGAAATCTCTCGTAATAAATCTTCATGTCGCCTGTCTCTTGTCTCATCAGATTTGTTCCAACGATCAATAAGTTTAATCATCATACCTTCCATATTTTCAAGTGTCTCGCTTTGCCCTTTATTCTCAATACGCAAATCTTCAATGGATTCCTGTTGCTTAGAACTCTTCTGGCTTAAAGAAACCACCAAATAAACAAACATAGCCCCTACTACACCTATCATCCCAGCTTCGCTGTATATCCTTAAAAAGTTTATCATTTTTTTATCATTCGTTTTTCAAGAGAAACATTTAGTAAGCAAACAGATTGATATTCCCCATCATCAGTACATACTTCTGTATCTGACCATTCTAAAACATCTCCCGTCTTCCATCCATGTTTTTTTATCAGAGTCTTAGGTAGCTGTAAAATAACATTACCATTCTTCTCAACTGCTTTTAAGAACGAAATATGCTCCCCTAACTGGTCAGGCACTATACGTTTTTTTGTAATATCTACTATTTCTCTCACAATAAGACTTGATCCTGTCAAGTATTTCACTAAAAGACATCGCTTTTACTTTTTCTTTTTCTTTCGCCAGCTTAGTGGGTTTAGATTTAATTCTTTTTTGTACCATTCTAGGTCTTGCTCCATCTTAGCGTATCTTACTTCTTCATCCTCTATATGTTTAGAAACCAGTTCACCGATTTGGGTGTCCGAAGTAGCCATTCCTTCTTCAAGGGTTTCAATACGAGCGATAATATTCCAGTAACCGTAAACCAGCATCCCACACAAAACCAGAATCTGTCCCAACCATTTAAGGTTGAAACTGAAAACCATGTTATCATCCACGAGAGTTCCCCGATAGCTTCTGGCTGTAGCTGGTTTATCATTTATGCTGTTGTTAGCCATGCCATTAAATAGAACACTAGAGATATGAAAACTAAAACTCCTATCCAGAAATGAAATTCTTTACTATCATTCATTATGAAAAACAGTTATTTTGTATGAAAAATAGTTACTAATCATCTTTAATCCATATATTTCTTTTATACATTTCTGACCATTCACTATGACCACAACAATCTTTTGTCTTAAATTGGTGCAACCAAAATACTAAATCATCTGTAAATGGTTTCTTTACATATAACCACTCACCATTTATACCTTTAACAGTACACCCTTTTATTCGTTCACTTATGTATGAAAAAAGATTACTCATTACTCCATTATTTGATTTCCCAGCCAGCTATTGACCACCCTGAACCACATCCTGTTGCTAATGTCACTATACAAAGTATTGCGACTAAGAAAATTAACCATACTGACAGCACGGCAAATTCATTCTTCGACATAAATATATACAACCTTTATATTGTATGATGTCGAAATATTATCTTCATTCATATTACTATCCATATAGCTATTGCGGTTTCTACAAAAAGGTCAGACGCAGTATTCCATGCCCAGCGTGATTTACCGCCATAAATCTCATAATCCTCAACAAACCACTCGTAGACTTCCCAAGCAACGCCAATCATTACTACCCATAGTACAGCCCATAAATCTGATGCACCAAGCCACTGAGCTACCTTGCATATGAAAGCACCTGCGGCTAGATGATAGGAAGTCCAATGGTCAAGCTGACCAGTGGATAACTGCCACTGTACAAATCTATTCTTTAAACTCATCTAGCAACTACCTTATTCTCAACTAATTTATGTTTCACTATATCTATTCTGCCATTTCCTCCAGAATGCTTTTTTTCACATTCGCCTACAAATTCTTCTTCAGCAGTAACAAAGGAGTCGGTGCGCTTTATAATCGAGCCATCTACCCAGACAAAATAATCCTTAGCGGCACTTGGATATACTATGGAGGAGGTCGTGCCATCAGCCAGTAGGATTGTTTTTTTCATGCCCGGTTTTGTGTTCTTATGTAGAACAATATCATGCCCTTGTGCGCACCGTCTCACTATCATTTATGCCTCAGCTTCCACCAATTCGGCTTCTTCTTCAGGCTCTTTTAGAGACTCTCGGAGCATATTAACGAATGCTTCCTTGCCTACGTCCAACTGCTGTTTCATAAAAGCATTTGTATTCAGCTTGTTCTGCATATCATTAATATGACTAAGAATCTGTTTAGATTCATCCGACATCTCTTCTATGACATATTCATTGTCTTCAAAGTTTAACATCGGCTTGTCTTTTTCTTTTTTAGCCATTTTGCTATTCTCCTGTTTTGTTAAATTATTCTGCCGCCAGCTTTTCAGCCCAAGCCGCTTTTATTTCATCCGACCACAATGCAGATGCCATACCTTTAATTTCATCTGATTCGCCAGATACATCAGCATCGGGTGTTAATACACGCCTGTGATATGAGAACGATAATT
>Ga0310345_10003024_pt1 | contig 16354 bp, 16 predicted proteins | sample HC15DNA20500_MG_FD_204667 | JGI IMG/M metagenome (GOLD analysis project Ga0310345, IMG submission 204667) | Marine microbial communities from station ALOHA, North Pacific Subtropical Gyre - HC15-DNA-20-500_MG | ecosystem: Environmental > Aquatic > Marine > Oceanic | place: Pacific Ocean: North... | reverse complement strand
CGCCTCGGTGACGACGAACGGCTGGGTCAGGAATCGCTGCAGCTTGCGCGCGCGATCGACGATGAGCCGGTCGTCGCGCCCGAGTTCCTCGACGCCGAGCAGCGAGATGATGTCTTGCAGCGTGCGGTATTGCGCGATCGTCTCGCGCACCTGTTCGGCGATTCGGTAATGCTCGGCGCCCACCACCAGCGGGTCGAGCAGGATCGAGACCGAAGCGAGCGGATCGACCGCGGGATACATGCCCTCCGCGGCCATCGAGCGCGACAGTACGACGGTGCTGTCGAGATGGTCGGAAATGGCGGTGACGGCGGGATCGGTGAAATCGTCGGCGGGCACGTAGACTGCTTCAATCGCAGTCACCGCCGCGCCAGCGACGGAGGCGATCCGCTCCTGCAGGGCAGCGACTTCGCTTGCCAAGGTCGGTTGATAACCGACGCGGGACGGCAGTCGCCCGAGCAGACCCGAAACTTCGCTGCCGGCCTGGACGAAGCGGAAGACGTTATCCATGAGCAGCAGCACGTTACGGTGCTGCTCGTCGCGAAAATACTCAGCCACAGTCAGCGCGGTCAGCCCAACGCGCCAGCGCGCGCCGGGCGGCTCGTTCATCTGTCCAAAGACAAGCACGGTGCGATCGAGCACGCCCGATCCGCGCATGTCGTTCAGAAGTTCGTGTCCCTCGCGCGATCGCTCGCCAATACCGGCAAACACGGATACGCCCTCATAGCGCGCGACCATGGCGTGGATCAGCTCCATCACCAGCACGGTCTTGCCAACACCGGCGCCTCCGAACATCGCCGCCTTACCGCCTTGCGCGAGTGGGGAAAGCAGGTCGATGACCTTGATCCCCGTCTCAAACATCGTCGTCGCGGCGCTTTGTGCGTGGAGCGGCGGCGGCGCGCGGTGAATCGGGCGCAACGTCACGTCGGCGGGTAATGCGTCACCGCCGTCGCCAATCCTGCCGATGACGTCGATCAGTCGGCCAAGCACCGCAGCGCCGACCGGCACGGCTACGGGGCCGCCGGTTGCCTCGACCTCGACATGGCGGGAAAGGCCCGAGGTGGCCTGAAGCGCAACGGCGCGGACCGTGTGATCGTCGATATGGCTCTGCACCTCCGCCATCAGTATGCCGGGTTGGTCCCAGCGTATGAGCAGCGCGTCGTTGACCAGCGGAAGTTCCCCGACCGGGAATACAATGTCGATGACAGGCCCGCGCACGGCAATGACATGTCCGAAATCTGATGAGGCTGCGCTGCCTTGATATGGCTGTGGGCGTGGATCAATGGCGGCCATGTGCCTGTCTGTTTCAATAGTGTTTCAGTTGGCTGTCGTCAGCTGCGCAATGCGTCGGGCCGCCGTTACATCATCAGGCTGAAGCCAGGAGCCGGTCGCGCCGGCATCAACGGCTTCGTCGGAGCGGCATGAGCATCGACCGGTCGTCATTTTCGGAATACATGGTAGGTCAGGCTGCGCACGGGCCGTACGCCGCATCGCGGTCAATGCCGCGAGATACGACAGCGTCGATTCGGCGCCCTGATTGGCGTTGCGCCGGTCTGGATGTAGACCGTCAAAGCAGGCGCCGCGTTCGATATCGGCGACGGGAACATGCAGATCGTTTTCACCAAGGAACCAGGCAAAGGCGCGGCTCGCTTCATCTTTCCACATGGGGTTCTTCGTGACCCCCGCTGCGGTCAAACAGGCGCTGACGGCTGACCAGGCTTCCAACGGTTGTTGATCAAATGGTTGCGGTCGCCGATGATCGGCGCCGAATGTTTCCGTCCCGATGGGCCTGAAGTGACCGCTTTCGGCTGTCTGCAATGTCATTAGCCAGCGCAATGCATCGAGGCCAGCTTCGAGATAATGCCGCTTGTCTGTCTCATGGCCACTGACAATCAGAGCCTCGCACAATCGGGCGTTATCGTAACCCAGCCTGTCCTCGAACCAGATCCAGCCCGGTTTGGCGGCATCGGACCAACGCTGAAAAAGCCGGTTTGCTAGATCGCTTCTCAGACGCTCGAAACCGCGGTGCCCGGGGAAGCGTCCTAGAAACCTGGATATGCCGAGCAATCCATACGCCCATGCGCGCGGCGACGTGCATTCCAACAGAATGGGCGCGATCACCAGCAGCTGGGCCGCAGCCCAGCCATCCAGGGATCGAGCGTCCTTATGTCGCGCAACTGTACCGAGTGCCCAGATGGTTCGGCCCAGAGCGTCATCCGCACCGGCATCCTCCAACCACGTCCGGTCGAAGCTCATGAAGTTATGAACCTGATTCATTCGCGGTGACCAGGCGCTCTCGACGAAGGCCGCGTAGATCAGGTGCAACTGCTCCTCTTGCGCAGTCAAAGGGCGCAATGCTGCGAGTTCGGTGAGGACGAGCAGCGCGCGCGCATTGTCGTCGAGGCAATACCCATGTCTTCGATCGGGCACTGCAAATTTGGCGTGCTGCATAAGGCCGACCGTATCGGTGAGGGCTGCAAGATGGACCGTCGAGACAGGTGGCAATGGGGCGTTGCCTGGTTCGAGTGGCGGAAAGGCGATGATGGTTGCACCGGCGGAGCGCCGCTCACATCGGACGGCAGAAAAGACCTCCAGATATTGTTCCGCGACTGTTGGCCAGGTCATTGCCCGACCACGAGCATAGGCGTTTGTGCGAATCTCGCTTCGCAACGCGTCGTTGGCGAGCAACTGGCGGATGGCCGTCGCGAACCCGTCTGCTTGAGTGAATGGGACGAGCAGACCGCAATCTTCCGCCAGCAGCTCCTGCGCGTACCAAAAGGGTGTTGAGACGACAGCTTTGCCGAGCGCAATCGCGTAGGCCAGAGTTCCGGACACGATCTGAGCTTCGTTGGGGTAGGGTGACAGATAGATGTCACACGCCGCCAGATGATCCAGCAACTCGTCAAGCGAGAGGTATCGGTCGACGAACTGGACATGGCCGCTGACACCAAGCTCCCTGGCGAGCGCTGCCAGGCTTTCGCGGTAGCGTTCCCCTTCGTCGCGCACCAGATTGGGGTGGGTTGCGCCGACGATCATGTAGAGGAGCTTGGGATTGTCCTGGACGAGGCCGGGCAGTGCGCGGATAGCGGTCTCGATACCCTTGCCCGGCCCTAATAGTCCGAAGGTCATCAGCAAAGTTCGATCTGCCAAACCCAGATCATGCTTCGTCATGGCTGGATCCAGAAAGGACCGATCTGGTACACCGTGGGGAATCACCGCGATTTGATCAGCCGGGACGCCATAGACATCCTGCAGGATCTCGCGCCCCTTGTCGGCCATCACGATCAGGCGAGCGGAGCTGGCGATGAGCTGGTCCATGACACGGCGCTGCGCTGGATTGGGGCTGGCAAGGACGGTGTGCAGCGTCGTGACCAGTGGCGCTTTCAGGCCGCGCACGAGGCCGAGGACATGTTCCCCAGCCTCACCGCCGAAAATCCCGAACTCATGTTGCAGCGAGACGATCTCGATATCGGCAACATTCAGGAAGTCCGCCGCCACTTCATAGGAGGCGGGGTCTGCCTGTTGAATGTCGAGCGGGACCTGGTCGGGATAGGCGTAGATATTCTTGTCGTCCGTCATGGCGATCGTGATCGCGGCCATGGCGGGATCGACGCCGTTCAGCGCTTGCTGAAGATCGTTCGTGAAGGTTGCGATCCCGCACTGGCGCGGCACGCACGTTCCGACAAGGGCAACGCGGTTGGGACGCGGGGTGGGAATAGAACCGTTCATACCTAACCTCTCTACTTTCTGGCTCTCTTCGAGCTGGCACCGCTAGACGACGGCGCATTTAGTCGTTGCGCCACCCGTTCCGCTTCGGCTCACGCGTCGCGACAGACTGGTCGAACTGTAACCTTCTCGGCTTTGGACCATGGTCCAGAGTCAAGGTCTGCAATGCGTCCTGGCAGAGCGCACCACAGCAGGTCGAAATTGGACTTGTCCTTCCGTATCGGACAACGCAGCCGTTGCGCTTTACGTATTGTTCCGAGGCGTGCGCATCGTGCGGGTGAGCGTGCCGCCAACCGTGCGGGTCAGGCCGCCTCCGGCGCCATCCACGATGCAATTGTCATTATTGCCACGGCAAACATGATCAGACAGGCAACGGCACCCAGGACCTGCAGACGTCCCGATATGCGATTGCCCTTCATCACGCGCGCATCGGACCCAAGCCAGATCACCAGCGCGATGAGCGGCGCGGCGACGAAACCGTTGACCACCGCGCTCCAGAGCAGCGCCTGCATCGGATTGATGGGCGAAAAATGAACGAGAACGCCCAGAATGCCGGCTGCAGCGATCACGCCGTAAAAGGCCTTGGCATTTCGAGCGTCCTGTCCCAGTCCCGCTCGCCACTCGAAAGTTTCTGAAACAGCATAGGCCGCCGATCCCGCCAGCACTGGGACCGCCAGCAGGCCGGTACCGATGATGCCGATCGCAAACAAAGCAAAAGCGAAATCACCGGCGAGAGGCCGCAGCGCCTGCGCCGCTTGGGCGGCCGTATCGATCTGCGTTATTCCCGCAACGTGTAAAGTTGCCGCCGTGGTGACGATGATGGAGATGGCGATGATGTTGGAGAAGAACATTCCAAACCAGCTATCGATGCGGATACGACGCATTTCCCGATCGCCAGTTCGCGAAGTCGCTTCGTCTATCGGAAGGGCCTGTGCATCTTCGGCCTCCTGAGAAGCCTGCCAGAAGAAAAGATATGGACTGATCGTGGTGCCAAAGATCGCGGCGACGAGCATCCAGCCATTCGCGGCCGGCTGAGTCGGCAGGAGGAGCCCGCGCAATGCATCGGTCCATGATACATGGACCGCAAAGGCCGTGGCCGCATATGCCAGCAGCGCCAGCGTCATCCACCGCAGGAAACGCGCATATCGTTTGTAATCGAGGAATGTCTCCAGGAGCGTCGAGAGCAGGGCGAAGACGATCACCCATGGGTGGGGAGCACCGCCTCCGATCAGCGACATCGCTGAGCCCATGGCGCCCAGATCGGCACCGAGATTGATGACGTTGGCGACCACGAGGAGCAGGACGACCGCTCGCAGAAGCGCCGGCGAACAGCGCTTGCGGATTGTTTCGGCCAAACCTGCGCCCGTCGTTCTTCCTATGCGACCGCAAATCTCCTGTACCGCGGCAGCGAGTGGCCAGGTCAGCAGCATCGTCCAGCCAAGCGTATAGCCATAGGCGGCGCCAGCCTGGGCGTAGGTGGCAATTCCACTTGGATCGTCGTCGGCGGCTCCCGCGATAAATCCCGGACCGAATATCCGCCCGACCCCGGCGAGGCCACGGGAAATCCGCGTGCCTGCGGCCTCGCCGAAAGCGATTTGCCTGCGCGCGTCCGGCGCTGTCGATGCGCGCTCAAGCGGCCCGTCTTGTTGCGCTTCATGGATAGGTGGATCGAGCTTCATCGTACAATCCTGGCGAACGGGTTCAAGGCATGCCCTGGGCTGACGCAAAAGCGGCAGCCGTTTGTGGGCAAGAGGGTCACGGCGCGCACAGATGCTGCACGCGATGATCGTTCAATGAACCTTGACCATACCGACGCCTTTGATGTTGTTGAACGAGTCGGTCTGGTGGCAGCTGAAGCACTGATCAACGCGCGCCCGCTTTTCGCCGCTGATCATTTTGTCCATCATTTCGAAGTGCATCATGTAATGGCTCGGCGGTGCCTTGTGACATTGTGAGCATTCGGTCGATTTGGGACTGGGGTGCAAGAAGCCGCTAATTCTCCAGCTTTCCGTTGTGTGGCAGCTTGCGCAATCGGAGCCGAAAAATCCCTGATGCTTGTCGCGAGGGGCGTGGCAGGACTGGCAATTGAGCGCTGCAAGGGGCCCAGTCTCGCGCTTTGCAATCCCTTCGAGGAGTTGGTGATCCATCCGGACGGGACGAATATTGCGGCCCTGATGCTCGATGTGGCAACCGCCGCACTCCTTGACGTTGGCATGGAACGCAGTTGCGGGCTTCATCAGGATTTCCGGCGCAGAGGCGTGGCAGGCTATGCAGGTGGCTGCCTTTATACCGTGATTGGGAGTATGGCAGCTCTCGCATTTGCCCTCGAGAAAGGCGTGGGCGCTCGACAGAGGCCCGGGACGGACCGCGGATGACCATTGGGGCAGCGCCGTGCTTCCCGAACGGTAGATCGTGAGAGGAATGGCAACGGCTGCAAGCAGGGCGATCGTCGCAAGCACAAGATAGAGAATTGTGGCTCGTTTCACGGCAGCCACCGAAGGCCATAATAGACGCCGCCCCAAATATGCAGCGCCAACAGGCCGTACATCATGATCGCGACGGCGACATGGAACACGGTCCAGCGCGCGAGGGTGCGTTTGATCGTATCGCGCGCCGTGATCGCGAATTCGAGGTCCGATATGGCACCGAGCAGTTGATCGAGCCGCATTCCCGACGGCTCGACGACGCTATCGCGACTCCAGGTTGCCGACGCCGTAGCCAGCCCATCATAGCGATCGCGAAGCAGCTTGAGCTCCTTCTGCTGAAACCGGAGATCCTGGCCGACCTGGGCAAGATAATATCGTCCGATGAACCCGCTTGCGACGACGGCGAGCATTGAGATCACCAGGCTGATGCCGAGCGGGCTCTGGAATTTGTGGCCGGAGTGAATGATACCAAGCAGCGCTCCGATCGCGCCGGCGTAAACGTGGAAGCTTAGAAGCGACCCCAGCGATATGAAGCCTTTGGTCCGCTCTTTGATCCAAGGTTGCCGTTTCACCGCCGTGTAGGACAGCAGAAGCAGAAACAGAAGCGCGGCGGCGATCCCGAACATTCCCCCCGTCAAACTTCCCGGGAAGCGGGGTGCGGAATGGAAGAGAAAGGCGGGGACGATCAGCGCCAGCGCACAGATCAGCCCGCCTACCGTGATCTTCTCAGTCTCGGTCATCACGCATCCACCACCAGATCGCCAGCCGATTTGGCCTGGCAGGCAAGGATGATGCCGTCGGCCTTCTCGTCCGCGGCGAGGGCGTCTTCGACTTCCATCGCAACCTGTCCTTGGCGGAGCTGTACTTTACAACGCCCGCAGGTGCCGGCTCGGCAATCATAATCTATCGTGACGCCGATCGCCTCGGCGGCCTCGAGCACCGACTGGTCAGGCGCAAGCGGGCCTGTCTTGCCGGACTTCGAAAAAGTCACGGTGGCGTGGGCGGACGGGATCGGCGCGGCCTGAACCGGGACCACGGCTGGCGGCGCAGCCTCAGGCTCGGTCGGCTCGGTTTCCAGGACCGGCCCGCCCTTGGGCGGAGCGAATTCCTCGGTCTTGACCTGGTCCGACGGCACATTGAGCTGCGCAAGCGCTTCCTTCACGGCGGTCATCATGGGGGGCGGACCGCACAAGTGGACCCGTCGCTTTGCGATATCGGGCACTGAGGCTGCGATGAAATCCGCCGTCATATAGCCGGTGGGGCCGTGCCACTCAGAGCCCTCGGTTTTGGATACGACATAGGCGACGTGAAGCTTGGGATGGCGACGGGCGAGATGATCGCATTCTTCGCGGAAAATCAGGTCTGCGGGCGTATTTACACCATAAAGCAGAAAAATATCATGCTCGTAGGAACGGTCGGTAAGGCTTCGTAGCACGCTCATCATGGGCGTGATCCCGACGCCGCCGGCGATCAGAACAATGCCGTCGGCTTCCTTTCCCGTGAAGAAGAACCTGCCGGCCGGCGCGGAAATTTCAAGGAGATCGCCCGTATCGGCGTGATCGTGAAGATGACGCGATTCCAGACCATATTGTTCACGCTTGATCGTGAGTTCGATATAGTCGCGCTGAGTGGGGGAGGACGAGATCGTGTAGGATCGGCGAACCTTCTGTCCATCGATTTCCGAGGTGATCGTGGCATATTGCCCTGGCAGGAAAGAGAAAGGAATGGGCCCCTGGTCCCGCTCCATCAAGCGAAACGTTTTCACATTGGGCGTCTCGTCGAAGATCGCCTTGATGCGCAGCACGCCTTTCCAGGGCCGCTGAATCGGAGACGGCGCGTTAGCGGCAGATGCCGGCAGGGCGCCCGCCGAAACATTGGGTTGTGCCGTCGCCGGGGGCGCAGTCGGAGAAACCGTTGCAGTCTGTACGATGGGCGATCCTGGCGTCAACCGCTCAACCAGGCTCGTGATGCGGCGAAGTCGGGCCTGACGGAGGAGGAGGGCGGTTAGTAACGCTGCCGCGAGCAGCGCCATGGCGACGATGTGCCACCAGGAAAGGCCACTATCCGTTGCCATCTGTTCAGCTCCGTCAATTCCATTTTGATTCTTGAACCATGTAAGGGCGATTTCACGGGGGGCTTTGCCTTCGGCCAGCCCCTTGAGGGCGTTCGCGCCGCTGTCGGCGAGGGCAAGGCCTTCGCGAGCTCCCTTGATAGCATCGCCGGCTGCCGCGAAGTCGTTGGATGCAAGCGCATGATGGAGCCGGGACTGCTCTGCGGTCACCGCTTCGGCCCCGGAGCCAAGACGTGTGAGTGCTTCCGCGCGAACAGCCCGCCGCGCTTCGTCGGTGAGTACCGGCCATTGCATGAGCGACGGATAAAAGGGTTTAGGCCCCATCGGGCCGCAGCAGCCCATTGGTGCGGCCGTTCCGCCCATTCCGCCTGTCCCCGTTGCGGCGGGGGAAGGTGACATCATCTGTTTCATCATGGCCGCCATCGGATTGGCGCTTGCGGCCTTTGTGGATTGGGGGGACGCCATGGCTGCGCCGGAGACAGGCATGGCGGAGTCTGTGCCTGTTCCCGGATGATGTGACGCGTGATCGGCGGCAGACATTTGCGCGGCGGCTGGCGGAGATGCGACCATCACCGCCAGCGCGAGCAACATCCGGACGCCCTTTGCCGCTGAGAGTAGGCAACCGGCAACAAGGGGCATGGTCCGACGCTTCATGCCGATGATCCTACATGTCATCTTTCATGGGCATCGGCTTGTCGGCCGGCATCGGCGCGGCCTTTGCAGCTGCTGGCTTGGCATGTCGGCGGTGTTTGGCGGAGGGCTTCTGTTTGCCCATCGCCTTCATCTTCATGCCGCAGCACCCTGGCTTGTCCTGTGCCATGGTCGGCTTGGACGGAGACATTTGCATGCCGCCTTTCATCGGGGCGCCAGCCATGCCCGGCATCGCGTCATGGTCATCCATCATGCCACCGCCAGGCATCGCACCGCCGGTGGCGCCGGTGGAGGACTGTGCCGGCATCTGTCCGGACGTTTGTCCCTGAGCGCCCGCAATGGCGGGGGAAAGAAGGACTGCGCCGACCAACGCCAGCGAACGCAGAAAGTAAGAACGAATCTTTATCATGATCTTTGCTCCGTTGAATGACGACTGGCGATATCTGGCGAGCCGTGAGTTTTTCCATGAACCACGCGGCATTCTGGCCGATATACGTAGTTTCCATGAAAGGCAGGGCGGCGGCGATGAGACTCGCGGCGCCGCGAACGGGCCCTTACACTGCCATCGGCCTTGCTCCGACTCGGCCGAACAGCGCGAAGGACACGCCTCGCGGGCCATTGTCGCGATTGCGACCCAAGTACCGAATCAGCCATCGCGTCGGGTCCCTCCTGTCGCCCGTTGCCAAGGCCAACGGCCCTTGATCTCAACCTCGAGGGAGAAACTCAGAAATGTCCGGATCAGCACGATGCCGGCAAGAACCGCCAGACTGTTGAGCGTCGGTGTGATGGCGATCGTGTTGATGATATCTGCCGCGACCAGAAATTCGAGGCCTAAAAGGATGGCTTCGCCGAGACTCGAGCGAAAACTTCCGACCATATTCTCGTCGATCGAACCCTTTGTGGTTTGGCGCAGAAACCTGATCAGCGCGTAGCCCGCTCCGATGACAATGATGGCGGTTCCCGTGATTTCGATCGCGCGCGTGATCCAGTGGATCGCGTCGGTGAGGATGCTGTCCATCAAACGCGCCCCGATGCGACCGACGTTGCCGACCCAGTCGCGTCACTCATACAAGCGGTCGGGCGAGGCGTCCCCCTGACAGCGAAATATGGTGGGTTGGCGGTGGTCATCGGCATCGGTGCATCACATGCCGGACCCTTCGTCCGGCAATGGCGACAAGACGATCCTGGCTATGTTCAATGATGATCATGCGCTTGGTCAGCGGTCTTGCAGCCGATCCCTCAGGCAATGCCAACGAGTAAAATACCGTATTTCCGCGCAGAACCCATTGCCCGTGTCCCCGTGCTGTCGGGTCTGGTAGCCTGATTTCACTGTAGCTTCCGTCGGCTTTGAACACCCAGGCTGAGCCAGCCCCGCATCCTGAGCGGCCGTCAAATGCCCACACGCCTTCCAGGCTTTTGGGATTAAGGGCTTGAGTAATGGGGCGCACGGCGGCGACCAGGGGGCTGGCCCAGCCACCAATCACAAGAAGGATTGCCAGTGTGAGATGCAGCGGGAAGAGCATAGTTCTTCGCAGGTGTTCGTGGTTTTGCAAATCCCAGGCGGAGGGATTTTCAAGGAGCAACAGAACATTGAGAAATCCGAGAGGGCGGCTGCCAACCAAATGACGACCAACGTGCTGCAACGAATGCGAGGCCTGTCGGGGAGGGGAAAGGGAGCGATGCATTTTCATGTCAGTGCTCCCGGCTGTCTGTCGGCGGAACTGCGGCTCCGGCGGGCACCGATATGCTCGCAAGATGTGCAATGATAGGACAATCCGCTGCCGGGATATCGACGGTGCATTCGGCCGCCAGACTGGTAAGTGCTGTCTTGATGCGGTTCAGGTCGGCCATGCGCGCGCCGGTCTCCGCAATCTTCTGCTCGGTGATCGCGAGAACATCGGTACTTCTAGCCTTGTCCGACGCACGCAAGTCCAAAAGCGTGGCGATCTCCCGCAGGGTAAAGCCCAGATGCTGTGCCTTGCGGATAAACCGCACACGCTCGAGGTCCGTCGGCCCGTAGGTCCGATAGCCTGCTGCAGAACGACTTGGCGCGGGGAGAAGCCCGTTGCGTTCATAATATCGGATCGTGTCCGGCCGAACTCCCAAGGCCCGCGCTAGCTTGCCGATAGTAAAATCAGCCATGACTCATCTCCGTTACTCGAACTGCCTCGCCCGGCGAAAGCATAGATCCTGCCCGCGCCGGCAGGGGCTTGCGATTGGCGGCCCCCGCCAGCGCCACCCGCTTTTCTATGGCGGTTCCATCAGAGCGATCAGCCGGGTCTGGCGACGCAAGTCATCAGTACCCCGCGAGCAGCCCGTACCGCCGCAAGGGTCGTGCGGCCGATCTTTGCCGCGGTTACATATCCTTCATCGGCGCCATCTGGCCGTTGCTGGATGGGTCGGCAGGAGGAGATGGGTCGGAAGGAGCGGGCGACATTGGAGATCCCTGGCGCATGTCTCGGTGATCCAGCTCCTGCCGGTGATGCTCCTCCATATCGGCCGCCATATTGGCTGCCTGATCGCTGCCCGTACTCGCATTGTCCGTAGCGGCCGCCGCAGCGTTTGCTGCAGTTTGGTTCGTTGCGGCCTTGTCCTTGGCACCACAAGCGCTCAGCGTGCCAGCGAGGATGAGAGCGCCAAATCCTGCAACGACCAACCTTGTCGAGTTCATCATAGGCATCTTCATAGATTTTCTCCAATTTTGACTGAATTGAGCAATCCGCTGGATGAGCGGGTGCAAGGTTCACCGAATCATTTTGCTAGCGCTGCTTGAGGATCTGCTGGCAGCGATCGTGCGACAGGTTCATCGGATTTATCCCCCGCCCCTTCATCTCATTGTGATCGTGCGGCGTTGCCAGTCCCATCGCGTTTTCCATTTGCTGGCAACTCGCAATTTCCGCGCTCGTGGGCGGGATCGTCGCGCAAGCACCCAGCAGCGCCATTGGCAGCAATCCGAGAATCATCGAATATTTCATGTTCTTTCCTTCCCTGTTGAAGTGGTTTGCTCCTCTCCAGCCCTGCTTTGCGCTGGCCCCTCGTTCGTCACCGGCATGATTCCGGCCCGAAGCATGAGGATTAGGCGGTCATCGGTTGCGGCTTCTTGTGGGCATGTCTCGACAAGTTGCTCGAGTATGGCGCAAATCCGGTCGAGCTTTTCGACCTTGGTTTTGGCTTCACGCAACCTGGCGCGCGTGACTGCGAGAATATCCGAGGCTCTGACGGTATCGGACGCCGTGAGCTGAAGGAGTGTCTGCGTTTCAGCGAGCGTGAAATCGAGTGCCTGGGCAGCGCGGATGAACCTGATCCGATCGACATCAGACTTGTCGTAGAGGCGGTAGCCTGCACTGGTTCGGTCCGGTGGGGGGATAAGGCCAGTGCGCTCATAATATCTTATGGTATCCTTGCGAACGCCTACCGCTTCGGCCAGCTCGCCGATTCTAAAAAGAGACATGCTGACTGACGGACAGCTTGTGCGGCCTGGACCATGATCCAAGGTCAAGAGCCTTCTTGGGGACGCGCTTCATTATCCCACTCCCAATTGGCGGATTCTGGGGGACGGCTTTTGCCTATCCCCCGCCCACTTACTTCCTGCGGAGCTCCACAATGTCGTGAACTGCCGGTGTCCCGTCGGCGACGCTCACATGGGCGAAATGCTCGTCGAAGATGTGATCGATCTTGACGTGACCGACGAGTTCTCGGCGGTATGCCGGGCCTGTTCCCTTATAACCGGATCCAGGGAGAACCTGCGTGCGATAGACGTCAAGCACCTGCCCTACCGTCGCGCCATCGGCCTTGCCGACGCATACAACCGGACCGGTACTATCACTGTCCACGATCGAACCGCGCATGAAAAAACTGTGGCCAATGCCGGTGGCGAAAGCAGGCGCGGCGCCGAGCATGGCCAGGCCGGCCAGCGCAATCGTAATCTTCTTCTTCAGCAACATGTTGAAATCTCCTGGGTCGAGGTGGCAAAATCGCGAAGAACCTTCTCTTCGCCATCAAGACTATGGAGCCTAGTCCCGACTCAATATGCGTATTGTTACGGACGTGAGGTGAGCTGGCTGCCGTTGCGTCTCCATGAGAGTCGCGCGCCGGGCTGCGTCAGCCCTTTGGTACTCAGGTCCATGCGGGATCGAACCAGCCCTTGGCTGCTGGCGCGTATCCTGCCGGAACGTTGTCGAGGCCTCGGCTCAAAGGGTAGCAGCTTAATGGTTTTTCGCTCCGCTTGCAGTTGGGGCGAATGCCCGACACGGCGACTTTCGGGGCCGGAACAGTTCGTCGATGGCAACGCACTGCAAGCCGCCCCCCGCAGTCGTCCCCCACACGGACTCGGTGTGGCTTTCGCGCGGACCGCTGCCGAGTCCACAGGCGGCAATCGAAACAGAGTGGAGTACTAAATCGACCTAGCGACGATTTCCCATAAGTTGAAGCAAGAGTGTGAACATGTTGATGAAGTCGAGATAGAGCGTCAGCGCACCCATCACGACCGATTTTTCGACGAACTGCGAGGATTGCGCCTGAAAATAAATGTCTTTTATCTTCTGAGTGTCGTAGGCGGTGAGCGCCGCGAAGAGCAGGACGCCAATGATGCTGATCGCAAGCTGGAGGGCTGTGGATTGCAAGACAAGGTTGATTAGCATGGCGACTATCAAGCCGACGACGCCCATGATCAGAAAGGTTCCGAAAACCGACAGATCCTTCTTGGTGGTGTAGCCGAGCAGGCTCAGTCCGGCAAAGGCTGCGGCTGTGGCAAAGAACGTCTGTGCAATTGAGGTGCCCGTATATACGAGAAATATCGTAGAGAGTGAGAGGCCCATCGCAACGGCGAAGGCCCAAAAGAGAGCTTTTGCTGTGCTGGTCTTAAGGCGGCTGATGCCGAAACTCAGCGCCATCACAAAGCCGAGCGGCGCAAGGATGATGACATAGCGGAGCGGGGTCATCATCGCTTTCTGCGCGTAACCTGAGCTCGCGAACAACAGCGCGACGATTCCGGTTAAAAGGACGCCCGATGCCATGTAATTGTAGATGGACCGCATGTAGGAGCGGAGCCCCGCATCAAGCAGGATTGGGCGGGTCCCCGTCGTCGTGGAGGGGGGCACAGTGATTTGGGGGTCAGTCCAGTTTGGCATTGTAAAAATCCTTCAGTATGTTTGTAGAACAGAGGCAGATAAAGGGCCGAGCAAGGGCTCGCTTCCAAGGACGTGCTGAAGCCGACTTGCAAGGCTCGGCGATTCCGTCCGTTCTCGAACCAAGGACAACCGTTCTGGTGCTGCTTCTCCAGAAAACCGTGACCGGGCGCGATTTATTGTCAGCATACGGCCCCGCCATTGGCGACCTGGCGCCCTGATCGGCCACCTGCTTGGCACCGAGCCGCTCCTGACGGACAGTAATCGTGGGCTTCCTCACCCATGCCGAGACAGCCGAGGGCGGGCCGCCACAGGCGTATGATTGCGGGATAGCTAGATTGCATCCTCGGCCTCCTACGGCTTCATGCAAGCAATAAGTGCGAGAATAGCAGTGTTGGTCTCGGCAACATCGCGGACGGCGACAGAGTCTATCCCCGCTTCGCGAACAGGGTCATCGTTGCCCCCTGGATAGATTGCATCACCGAAGAACAGCATGGCTGAAAAGGGAATACCCGTATGTTCGGCAAGCTTGCGCATGCCGTAAGCCTTGTCGATGCCTTGCCGTGTAATGTCGATGGAGGTCGACCCGCCGATGTTCACGGACAAATCCGGCAGCATGCGGCGAAGTGACGCCTGGAGCCGCTTGCGTTTGACGAAGTCTGGATCCCACGCTGTCTTGGCCGCAAGTGGCGCGATCTGACCGAGTCCGGAAAAGGTGATCTGACTGCCGCGGTCCTCCACCCGATCGCCCCAAACCTGCCTTTCGTGGAGCTGGCCTTCGTCAATCGCGGCATCGATTGCTTTGCCGATGCGGCGGCGCTCATGGGGCGAGAATATGTCAGCGTAAACCGCCTGCCAGCCCCTGTCGAATTGGTAGAGCTTGGTCCCGGTGGTCGGCAGGATGAACAGCTTTTGCAGAGCCGCGCTGCGGGGCAAGCGAGACACGACCTGAGTCTCAAATTGCGGCCAGTCGCCTCCCGAGATCACCGCTACGCTCGTGACACCGAGCAGCGCACTAAGCAACTCGGCAGTGGCTTCGCTGATCGGCTGTTTGCTCTCGGCAAGTGTTCCGTCGAGGTCGAAAGCGATGAGACGCTTCATCTGAGAAATCCTGTCGGAAGCCTGCCCGACGCGGGCAGTGTTGGTCGCTTGGGCGTCATCCTCGTCGTCGGGAATAACCCAGTCGGTGAGGGGCCGATCGAATTCCGCATTTCCCGGCCTGGGAAGCGGCCGAACTCCGTTCCCGCCGATCGCGTGGAACGTGCCCCGCACGGCGATTGAACCGGCGGCCGGCGGTTCACCGTGCGGTCCCGGCCAAGATGAACGTGTCGATGGCATGGGCAAGGCCATCCTCTTCGTTCGATAGGGTCACGTGGTTGGCGGCAGTGCGGACGGCATCCGGTGCCTGTCCCATCGCAATCGAGAGGCCGGCAGGCGCGAACATCGGCACGTCGTTGTGCTGGTCACCGATTACAGCGACCTCGTCGAGCGGCACACCGGCTGCGGCGGCCAATGCTGAAAGGCCATCTCCCTTGTTGGCACCCGGCGCCGTGATGTCGAGATAGTAGGGCTGAGAGCAACCGACCGTCGCCGCTGCGCCGAGCGCGGATGAAATCTCTGTGTCGAGGCGAGCCAGAAGCTCATGATCGCCGCTGACTCCGACGATCTTGTCGGCATATGCCAGCAATCCGTTGAAATGGTCCACGACCACCGGTTCGACGTCGGCGGCGCGGCGCTCGCGAGGGACATAGACCGTGTCGATCATTTGGGAAAACCACCGGCCATCCGTGAACAGCCACGGTGTGATCGCCGGATGGTCCAGCAAGGCAAGCGCCTGAGCAGCGCAGTCTGGCTCGATATGCTCGGCAAATACTATTGTTCCGTCCGGACGCATGATCGTTCCCCCGTTGAACGCGCCCATGACATCGGAAAGTTGTAGCCTTTTGGCGATCCATAACATGCCACTTGGCGGACGGGCGCTGATGAGACTCACTGTAAGACCAGCGGTTCGGACCCGCTCGAGGGCAGCGATCACGCCAGCGGACAGGCTTTTATCATCACGGACCAGCGTACCGTCGATGTCGCACACAAGAAGGCGCATGCGTCCGCTCATCCCAGACGGTGCCAGCGTCGGTGCGCGCGATGCATCAGCGCGTCCGCGCTTTCGGGGCCGGCACTACCTGCAGGATATTCTTCGGGCGAACCCTGCTGCCACATTTCGAGCAGCGGCTGCACCGCGCGCCATCCGGCTTCGATCTGGTCGGCCCGCTGGAAAAGCGTCTGGTCGCCAGTCAGCACATCATAGAGCAGTGTCTCGTAGCCAGTCTGATGTTGGAGCTCAAAATGGTCTGCATAGC
>Ga0310345_10003023_pt1 | contig 16357 bp, 13 predicted proteins | sample HC15DNA20500_MG_FD_204667 | JGI IMG/M metagenome (GOLD analysis project Ga0310345, IMG submission 204667) | Marine microbial communities from station ALOHA, North Pacific Subtropical Gyre - HC15-DNA-20-500_MG | ecosystem: Environmental > Aquatic > Marine > Oceanic | place: Pacific Ocean: North... | reverse complement strand
CGCAGGCGTGCTGATCGGGCCGTTCGGGCTCGGCCTCATCTATTCGCTCTACGACGTCGAGAACATCCTCCACTTCGCCGAACTCGGGGTGGTGATGCTGCTCTTCCTGATCGGTCTGGAGCTGCGTCCGGTGCGTCTGTGGTCCATGCGTTCGGCGATCTTCGGGCTCGGCGGCGCACAGCTTTTCGCCACGGCCATCCTGCTCGGCGTCGCCTGCATCCTGTTCGGCCTGGAGCTGAACCAAGCGATCTTCATCGGGCTGGCGCTCTCGCTGTCCTCGACCGCCTTTGCCTTGCAGATCCTCAACGAGAAGGGGGAGATCACGGCGCGCCACGGGCGCCTCGGCTTCTCGGTCCTGCTGTTCCAGGATCTCGCGGCCATCCCGCTGATCGCGCTGGTTCCGATCTTCGCCTTCGGCGTGGGCGAAGGTTCGGAGATGGACCTCCAGGCGGCGGTCCTGGCGATCGGCACGATCATCGGCGTTGTCGTGGTGGGACGCTTCGTGCTGGCGCGGGTGTTCAGGCTGGTCGCGATAACCGATGTGCGCGAGGCGATGACGGCGACGGCGCTGCTGACGGTGGTGGGCGTCGCGCTGGTTATGGAGTCGGCCGGGCTGTCGGCGGCGCTGGGAGCGTTCATCGCAGGCGCGCTGCTCGCCGATTCTGAATACCGCCATCAGATCGAAGCCGATATCGCGCCGTTCGAAGGGCTGCTGCTCGGCCTGTTCTTCCTGGCCATCGGTATGTCGGTCGACTTCAACATCCTGCTCGACCAGCCGTTCCTCATCATCGGCTTGGCGCTCGGCCTGATCCTCATCAAGGTGACGGTGCTCTATCTGCTCGGGCGCTGGTGGGGCTTGTCCAACTCGCCTGCGCTGCGGCTGGGTTTGTTCCTGAGCCAGGGCGGCGAGTTCGGCTTCGTGCTGTTCCAAGCGGGGGCCGGGGAGGGCGTGATCGACACACCGCTCGGGAACATGCTGACGCTGGCGGTGACGCTTTCGATGGCGGCGACTCCGCTGCTGCTCCGGCTGGACGACATGTTCAAGGGCTACTTCACGGAGGAGCCGCCCGAGTACGATCAGCCGCCGGAGGCGGACGGCCATGTCATCGTCGCCGGGTTCGGACGCTTCGGCCAGATCGTGGCGCGTGTCCTGCGTGCCCGGCAGATCCCCTTCACGGCGCTGGATATCAGCGTGACCCAGGTGGATTTCGTGCGCCGCTTCGGCAGCAACATCTATTACGGCGATGCCGCGCGGCTCGATATCCTGCGTGCTGCCCAGGCGGACAAGGCGCGGGCCTTCGTGCTCGCCATCGACGATGTGGAGGCCTCGATCCGTGTTGCCGAAACCGTGCGGCAGAACTTTCCGGACCTGCCGATCTATGCGCGCGCCCGCAACCGCACCCATGTGCATCAGCTCATGGAGCTCGGCATCACCGATATCCAGCGCGAGACCTTCCTCTCGGCGCTGGAGCTGACGCGGGGCGTCCTAGCGGGTCTGGGCTTGAGTCCGCGCGAAGTGAAGCGTCTGACCGAGACCTTCAAGGCCCATGACGAGCGGCGGCTCTACGAGGACCGGCAGTATTGGAGCGACGTGGAGAAGATGCGCGACAACGTGATGTCCTCGGCCAAGGAGCTGGAGGAGCTGTTCGCACAGGACATCCAGGATCTCGCCGATCAGGACAATCTCAACGATGAGAAGAAAGATGCGCGCGAATCAGGCGGACGATCTCGGATTGATGCGTGAACGGGCTCATATGTCCGGCGCGGGGAATGATCTTTAGCTCCGCACTGGGCAGCGCGCCGTTCAGCATCTCGACGACCCGGCGGGCGGGCGCACGGGTCCTGCCGCCGGCGATCAGCAGGGTAGGGGCGTCCACTTTCGCGTAATCCTGCAAGGCCGTCTCCGCTTCGATGGCGACGGTGAACTCCAGGGCGACCTTCGGGATCGTGGCTGCGATGGCGCGCTTGAAGCGCTCCGGCGCGAGGAACCAGCGGATGCGGCCGAGCCAATAGCTCATGAAGGCGCCGGCGGCCCGCTTGTCGTCGCCATCCGCAACCGCAGACAGCACCTTCACGCCCAGCCGTTCGATCTCCTTCCATTCCGGAGCCCGCTCCTGGCGGAGCAGGTGGAAGGAAACCGGCTCGATGAGGCAGAGGCTCTTGACCCGGTCGCCCAGGCGGAGCGCGGCCTCAAGGGCAAGCGCCCCGCCATAGGAATGACCGACGATGTGGAGCGGGCCATCCGCCTTGTCGGCGAGCTCGGTGAGAATGCGAACATCGCCGTCGATGGAGAAGGGGCGGTGGACCGGCCAGGCGTCGGAGCGGCCATAGCCGATGAAATCCGGCGCGATGAAGTGCCAGTCGCCATGCAGCTGATGGATCAGCGGCAGCCATTCCTTATGGGAGGCGCTGGAGCAATGGCCGATGAGAACGGTCGGACCCGCACCTTCCTCCAGATAGGCGATCTTCAGATCGTCGAGCTGGAAGCTTTCCAGGTGCGGTGCCGCCGCGTCTCTGGTCTCTGAGTCCGGCAAGGCCCGGCCGGCTAGTCGGCGGAAGCCGGCTCGTACTGCTCGGCGGCGGCCTTCTGGACGGCCTTCTGCACCTTCTCGAAAGCGCGGACTTCGATCTGGCGGATACGCTCGCGGCTGACGCCGAACTCACCGGAGAGCTCCTCCAGGGTGAGGGGATCTTCCGACAGGCGGCGCGCCTCGAAGACGCGGCGCTCGCGATCGTTCAGCCCGTCCAAGGCCTGGACCAGAAGCTCGTGGCGATTGCTCCGCTCTTCGGACTCCGCGAGCAGGGTCTCCTGATCGGTGTTCTCGTCGACGAGCCAATCCATCCATTCGCCTCCGCCCTCCGCGTCGTTGCGGATGGGAGCGTTGAGCGAGGAATCGCCGCCGAGGCGCCGGTTCATGGAGACCACGTCGTCTTCGGTGACGCCCAGGCTGGTGGCGATCTTCTTCACCTGGTCGGGACGCAGATCGCCCTCATCCAGCGCGCGGAGCTGGCCCTTCATCTTGCGCAGATTGAAGAACAGCTTCTTCTGGGCGGCGGTGGTGCCCATCTTCACCAGGCTCCACGAGCGCAGGATGTATTCCTGGATCGCGGCGCGGATCCACCACATGGCGTAGGTGGCCAAGCGGAAGCCCTTGTCGGGATCGAAGCGCTTCACCGCCTGCATCAGGCCGACATTGCCTTCGGAGATGACCTCGCCCGTGGGCAGGCCGTAGCCGCGATAGCCCATGGCGATGCGGGCCACCAGACGCAGGTGGGACGTCACCAGCATATGGGCCGCGTCGCGATCGCCATGCTCCTGCCAGCGCTTGGCCAGCATGTATTCCTGCTGAGGCTCCAGCATGGGGAATTGACGGATCTCCTCCAGATAGCGGGTCAGGCCGCCATGGGCGGAGACGCTGGGAAGCGCCCGGGTGGTCACGCTGCGCTGAGGCGCGGGCGTGCGATCGGCGTCGCCGTCGTCATCGTCCTCCTCGTCGTCGTCGGAGACGTCGTCGGCATCGCCGAACTCTTCGTCGAATTCCTCTTCCAGCTCCGGGGAGGTCTCCTCCTCGTCGCTCTCCGAGTCCAGAGCCTCCGTGTTGGCTTTCGCCGTGGTCTCTTCGGACTCGGCAGCCGTCGCCTTGGCGGTCCGCTTGCTAGCGGCCGTCTTCGATTTGGACGCAGCAGATTTCGACGCGGAGGACTTCTTCGACTTGGAGCTTGTGGACTTGGCGTCTGTGGATTTGGAGTCCGCGGATTTCGAACGCGCGGGTTTGGCGGCCGGCTTCGCAGCCGCGGATTTGGCCGCGCTGGGCCTACCGCCGGACTTTGTTGGGGTCTTTTTGGCCGCGCTCGTCTTGGCCGGGGTCTTCTTGGTGGAAGCAGCCTTTGACGCCGCGCCGGTATTGGCGCGCGTTTCGTCGGTGTTGGAATCGGTCTTTGCGGAACGGGCGCGCTTCGACTTCGTGTCGGAATCGTTGGCGCCTGACGCGGTCTTGCTGGCGCTGGCCGCTGTCTTCGTCCCTGCTTTATCTGCAGCCATGAGAGCACTCTCCTTGCGGCCTACCCTGACCGCAATCCCGCCTCGCTCGCCCCCCGGCGGCACTAGCTATAAGGGGTTTTCCTCTAGTGTTAAAGACTAGGACCTGTTCACGGTTCCTTGAAAGCCGCAATCAATTTGTCCAGATCGGCGGGGAGCTTGCTGTCGAAGTCGAGATATTCGTCTGTGGCGGGATGCCTGAACGCGAGATGGGCGGCGTGGAGCGCTTGTCGATGGAGTCCCTCCGCGACGTCCGCGAGATGCTTAGGTAGGGTGCGGATCTTGGATTTAAAGCCCTGACCGTAGAGGGGGTCGCCGATCAGCGGCGCGCCGAGATGGGCCATGTGGAGCCGCACCTGATGGGTGCGTCCCGTGGCAAGGGTGCATTCGACGAGACTTGCGAAGGGCGCCTTCTCCTCGCCGGGCAGCACGTAGCGCTCCAGCACACGATAATGGGTCATCGCTTCGCGGGCGTCCGGCCGGTCCGGCTTCACCACGGCCATCTTGGTGCGGTGGGTGGGGTGGCGGCCGATGGGCGCCTCGACGGTGCCGGCGGGTTTCGAGGGCGCGCCCCAGACGACCGCCAGGTAGCGCCGCTCCATATCGTTGGTCTGGCCGTGATCGGCGAACTGCGCGGCGAGGGACTGATGGGCCATGTCGGTCTTGGCGACCACGAGGAGGCCGCTGGTCTCCTTGTCCAGGCGATGGACGATGCCGGGCCGCGCCACGCCGCCGATGCCCGAGAGCTCCGATCCGCAATGGGCGAGGAGGGCATTCACCAGAGTGCCGTCCTGATTGCCCGCGCCGGGATGGACGACGAGGCCGGCGGGCTTATCGATCACGAGGAGCTGATCGTCCTCGTAGACGATGTTGAGAGCGATGGGCTCTGCCCTCAAGCCGGACGGCTCGGGCGGTGGAAGGGTGAGCGCGAAACGCTCGCCCGGTTTGACCCGGTATTTGGGGTCTCTTATCGTCTCGCCGCCGCGGCTAAGCTGTCCTTGCCGGATGAGGTCTTGCACCCTGGTCCGGCTGAGATCGGTGAGCCGTGATGCGAGAAAGCGGTCGAGGCGATCGTTCTCGTCGGTGGTTTCGGCCTCGGCCTCCAGAATTTTTGGCGGTTCGGTCATGTGGACGATCGGCTTGTGGCTCGAAGGGCGGCGCGGGCCGGCAGAAGGAACAGACGGATGACGAATCGCGACGAGACGCCTCTCGATACAGATAACACGCCGATCGAAGGTTCGCCCTTTACGCCGCGCCAGGTGCGCATGCTGAAGATCGCGGTGGTGGTGATGGGCGTGCTGCTGGTCGCGGGGTTTCTGCTGATCATCGCAACCATCGCCTTCCAGGCCTCCCAGATGGGGGTTGAGGAGGAAGTCGCTCCCGCGGCCGGGCAGGCGTCCCGGTCAGCCGGCGATCAGGCGAGGCCGGAGTCGTTCGACGTGACAATTCCGGAAGGCGCCGAGGTGACGGACATGGCCGTCGATGGAAACCGTCTGATGCTGCATCTCAAGACGGCGGAGGGCGGCGACGTTCTGGTGATCGACCTGGAGAGCGGGAAGGTCGTGTCGCGGATCGGACTTCGCCCGCAATAGCCATAGCGCGCAGACGCCGCTGGGCCCCGGAAATGGCCGAGAAGTTCACTTTTTGGAAGCCTCACCGTGCTATCTGCAACCCTAGAGGGACATCGCAGCGCCGCCGGTGCCGGCTTTCGGGAGGCATCGCCGCGCGTCGTCTGAAGCCGCAATTCTCCATCCTGGACGGTCCACGATGAGCGAGCGCATCGAAGACTACGGCCTGATCGGCAACACGATCTCCGCCGCGCTGGTGAGCCGGGAGGGGTCGATCGACTGGCTGTGCCTGCCGCGCTTCGACTCGCCGGCGGTCTTCGCCAAGCTGCTCGGCAAGGACGAGAACGGGTTCTGGAAGATCGCGCCAAAGGACAAGGCGACGTCCCTGACGCGCCGCTATCTGCCCGATACGGCCGTGCTGGAGACGACGTTCGAAACCAAGACCGGCGTCGTCACGGTCACCGACTTCATGCCCTTCTCCGAAGATGCCGAGAAGGTCGATGTGGTCCGCATCGTCGAAGGCGTCTCCGGCGAGGTCGAGATGACCATGGAACTGGCGCTGCGCTTCGGCTACGGCGAGGCGGTGCCGTGGGTGCGCCGGCGGGATTACGGGCTGCACGCGGTGGCCGGGCCGGACGCCGTGGAGCTGCATACGAGCCTGCCGCTGGAAGGCCGCAACATGCGGACCTACGCCGACTTCACCGTGAAGGCCGGGGAGAGCGTGCCACTGACCCTCTCCTATCACCGGACATTCCAGCTGCCGCAATTCGTGCCGGACCGGCGGGACTCCCTGAACCGGACGGTCACCTTCTGGCAGAACTGGGTGAAGAGCGGGCACTTCAACGCGATCCCCGAGAAGTGGCGGGACGCGGTGATCCGCTCGATGATCACCCTGAAGCTTTGCACCTACGAGCCGACGGGGGGGCTTGTCGCCGCCCCGACCACCTCGCTGCCGGAAAGCCTCGGCGGCGCGCGCAACTGGGATTATCGCTTCTGCTGGCTGCGGGATTCCTCGCTCACCCTTTATGCGCTTCTGAACGGCGGCTATCGCGAAGAGGCCGAGGCCTGGCGCCAGTGGCTGATGCGGGCGGTGGCCGGCGATCCGCGCCAGCTTCAGATCATGTACGGCATCGCGGGGGAGCGCTCCCTGCCGGAATACGAGCTCGACTGGCTTGAGGGCTACGAGAAGAGCGCGCCGGTCCGCGTGGGCAACGCGGCGGCGAAGCAGACCCAGCTCGACGTGTTCGGCGAGCTTCTGGACATGCTGCATGCGGCCCGCTGCGCGGAGCTTCAGCCGGAGGCCGAAGCCTGGCGGGTGGAGAAGGTGCTGCTGCAGCATCTTGAGAAGAACTGGCAGTCCTTGGGCCGCGGCATCTGGGAGGTGCGGGGCGACCCGCACGCCTTCACCCATTCGCGGATGATGTGCTGGGTCGCCTTCGACCGCGCCATCGAGAGCGCCGAGCGGTTCGACCTCGAGGGACCGCTCGACCGCTGGCGGGAGACGCGGGATGCGATCCACGCGGAGATCTGCGAGAAGGGCTTCGACACGGAGATGAACAGCTTCGTGCAGTATTACGGCGGCAAGACCCTCGATGCCGCGCTGCTTCTGATGCCCCAGCTCGGGTTTCTGCCCGCGGACGATCCCCGGGTGACGGGGACGGTCGAAGCGATCGAGAAGACGCTCCTGAAGGACGGCTTTCTGCTGCGCTATTCGACGGACCATGTGGATGACGGCGTGGGCGGGCGCGAGGGCGCGTTCCTCGCCTGCAGCTATTGGCTGGCCGACGCCTACACGCTCGGCGGCCGGACGGCGGACGCGGAGGCGATGTTCGAGCGGCTGCTCTCGGTGCGCAACGATCTCGGCCTGCTGGCGGAAGAGTACGACACGGTCGCCAAGCGGCTGGTGGGGAATTTCCCGCAGGCCTTCTCCCATCTCGGCCTGATCAACACCGCCTACAACCTCTGCGAGGAGGGCGGCCCGGCCCAGCAGCGGGCGGGCAAGAAGGGCCCGCCGAAGGATGGTCGGGAATAGCGCTTGATCGGTTAAGCGCGACGATACCGAGTAGCAAAATCGACAAGTGCGTTATGCGCGGCAAGGTAAGCCAGTGCAAATGTTACTTCTACTTTGCAACGGCTTCCTGATCTTGGCTGTTAAATTCCTGAACCAAAGAACCTGTAATTTTTGGTCTAGTAAGCCATATTCGTGCCGGGCGTTCTATTAAGTAAAAACTCGCTGTAGAGACAGTCAAAACTAGCAGAATGGCTACAGCGGCATAAAGGAATACATTTTCTCCAACGGCAGTGAATCTGTTCAGATACCAAATGCAAGGCATGTGCAAAAGGGACCTATATACGTGTGTGACCTAGCCGGGTTGTGATATGGTCGCCTGCAACGAATCAGCAGGCGGTATCATGGCGAAAACGGTCACGGTTGTTGTCAATCAAGACGCCGACGAGGCGGTAGTTCAGGAGCTCGTAGCGTGCCTTCGCGCGAACGACTCCTACTCTAGGCAGCTTAGGGACTTCGCGGATTGCCTAGAGAAGGAACAGCGCGTTCAGGGGATCAATTGGCAACCCCAGCCTGGGCAAATACTGGCGTGCCACTTCGGGCTTGGTTTCAAGGTGCCAGAAATGGTCAAGACGAGACCTGTCCTCGTTATATCTCCAAAAATCCAGCCCTGGACGAAGCTGTGCATCGTGCTCCCGATCAGTAGCCGCACACCAGATCCAGTCCTCGACCACCACCTGGAATTGCCGCGCGGACTAGTCCCGAATGACAAGTATGACGAGGCTTGGATAAAGGGAGACACGATAATGGCAGTTAGCTGCCACCGGCTCGACCGGGTGAAGACAGGCTTTAGAAGCTACGAAGCACCAATAGTCCCGGCAGACGTGCTGAAAGAGGCGCGACGGTGCGTTCTGCACGCGACAGGAATGCATTCATTGACCGCTTACTGGTAAGCACTTATATTAGCAGCGTTACCGCATTGGCGGATTGCAAGACCACCGAGAGGTGGCAGGCCGACGCGAGGACGATAACAAGTCTGCTTCGGCCTTAGATCAAAACCCCGCTCCGGCGGGGTTTTGTGTAACTGGACATCATCCATTCAGTACAGATCGTTCAGCTCGTCGTCATCACTGTCTTCAGCGACAGGCGGCGATTCGGTCGTCGCACCTTCATCTGGAAGCGTTGCCATGACCGCATTGGCGAAATCGATCAGCTCCTGAGCGGCAGCCTTTGTTGCAAAGTGCCCACTAACCCACGCCCGCTTGTTTCCCCAATCCAGATGCATTTGTGGTGCCTTGAAGTCTGCGGGCATCGATGACTGCCCGCCAGTGTTTTGCTGTGTCTGCATCGTTGGCGTCCTTTTAACCGGCTGATCTGGAACCGATTCTTGGGCCAACTGGGACGGATGGCTATGACTTTCGTATCCGGTCGCATTCTCAAGAAACTCGTATGTCTCCATATACGCGCGCACCGCAGACGGAATCGCGGAGTCGGTAAACTCCTCTCGAACAAAGTAGGATCGCAGAGATGCTTCGGACGGCTTTCCATCCGGGAATCTTTCGTTAATCCGTTGAAAAAGTTCAGGTTCAAAAGCCGCAGCGGCAAGCTCCTCCCGCTTGGAAGCCTCCGATTCGGGGTGCAAGATTTCTACAGCCCGACGGGACACTCTCACTTCGTTCTTACTCCCCTTTTCGAGCAATCCGTACTGGATCAAATCAGCGAGTACTTTTGCCGAGCGTCCAGAAATGCCACTGTAGCCCATCGCCTGGGCCGCTACGGCCCTGTCAATAGGATTTGTACGCTCCGACTTATGAATTTTGGCAACATAATCAATGGCTTGTGAAAGTGGTGTGCCCGGATATTTTGGGCTGCGCATCCTTGTGTTCATCTGACCTCTCCGAGCGAGTAAAAGATTACTCACAAAGAGTAATGCATACCCGTCCCGGCTTCAATAGGCCGTATGCTCTTTTTGAGGAGTAAGCGTTGACACGCGCGGGCTCTCCGAATTATAAGATTCGGAGCCCAAAACGCGGAAAGCCCGCTAGGGACTGGTACTCCCTGCGGGCCTCCTTGGGTCACTGGCCGGTGGTGTCCTGTCTCAAAAGCACCGATCACCGGCTAGCGATTAGGTGGTCCTTGTATCACGTAGGCCACCGGTTGTCCAACGCGGTGCGCGACCCGACGGAGAATGCCCGTGGTCTGGATTAACCAGTACACGCGCATTCGGTTCGGCCGCCTTGAAGTCGTTAGCGGGCACTATCGCTCGCTTCCGATGATCTAGGCGTCGCACCCAATGCCGTCATCAAAGGGCTGGCTCTAGCGGTCCGATGATGACTTACCGTGCTTCTTAGAGCGCGTTGACCGTCGAGGGCTCGTATCCCCCGGCGGTCTCTTCTGCTTAGCACGCTCGATATTCGCAGCAACCTCTTTAGGGTCGGTTCTCGCGAATCGCTCCAGAGCTTCCCCGAAATCCATATCCAGCCCGAACTTGGGCTCCAGCTTCCGCTTGTCCTTTTTGTCGGTCATGCGATCAGCGCCTTATAGGTCAGGCGACCCTCGACACCGGAGAAGATGTCGTTGGCACGGTCACCGGTTGCCATGTCGCGGCGATTGCAGCGCCACACCATTTCATCGACGTAGCGGCCGAGGTGCTTCGGCGAAACCCAATGGTGCACGCCGATGATTTGCCGCTTGAGGAGCGCCCACACGCTCTCAATCGAATTCGAGTGAATGGTGAAGTGCCGGACGTACTCGCCAGCGGAATGATTGACCCGGTGGTGGTAGTAGTCATTGCCGAGGCCGAGAAACGCACCATGCTCATCCGTCATAAGGGTTGAGCCCTTCGCGACGTTCTCCCGGATCACCTTGTGGACCGTCTTGGCCTGCATGTCCGTCACGACCTGCGCGCGAAGCTCGCCTTCCCGCTGCATCATGCCGAGCACGATTGCCTTGCCGGCACCGCCCTGGGAGCCCGGACGGCGCTTGCTGGCGTGCTTGTTCTTTTCCTTGCCGCCAACGTAGGTTTCATCGCTCTCAATTGTGCCATCTAGCGGAGCATTGAACGAATTCGTACGGGCCGCATGACGGAGGCGATGCAGGACAAACCAGGCGCTCTTCTGTGTGATCTTGAGATCCTTGGCGAGCGTCGTGCTGGCAATCCCCTTCGGATGATTGGTGACCATCCAGATGGCCATGAACCACTTGCGGAGCGGCAGTTTGCTGTCCTGAAAAATCGTTCCGACCTTGATCGAGAACCGGGCTTTGCAGTCACCGCACTTATGGGTTTTGCGGTCGCTGAAATGATAAATGCGAGTTCCACCGCAGTAGGGGCAGAACTCACCATCGCGCCACCGGATCGACCGCAGATGATCGACGCAAGTCTGCTCATCCGGGAAGGCCTCGATCATGTCGAGAAGGCTGTCGAATTGCTGGATCATGGCTATCGCTCCGTGGCTATAACCATAATCTAGGTACTTATGTGACCTTTGTCAATGGGTCACACACGTATATAGGTCCCGTGCAAAAGGTAAAGAGAATAGGAAATCTTCCCGAGGAATCTCATCGGAACACTTCCGAATAACCTGTCGGCAAGTTCAGACTTGATGGTCGCTGCTACAAGAATCACTGAGACTCCCAAGTATATTGGAGAAGACCACATGAATTTGCCGGGATTCTCCATCGACCCAGTAAATTTCTCCACAAAAGCCGGAAATAGAAATGGTATAGCTGCAAGACAGAGCAAAAATATCCAGTTCCATGATTTCGACTTATCAGAGATTGATCCCATCCAGATCGAAAGCAAAACTCCCCCAAAGAAAAATGTACCCAAGCCGCCAGCGAAGTCTATACTTTGTAACGGGTGAAAATCCCTACCATCGCTCCACACAAACAAAATTTGTGCGATCAATACACCAGTTACAGCAAACTTCCCCCAGCGATTAAACGCGAGCCAAATAAGGGGGAACAACAAGTAAAAATGACATTCGACAGGGACTGTCCACAAAACATTCGGCGCACTCACGAGGAGAAGCGGCTTCCACAGCGTTTCATCCCGAATCTCATATATCCAATAGTGCCAGTGATCTGCGTAATGCATCATGGCTACGCTGGCTAATACTAGAAGGAAGTAAAGAGGTAATACTCGTGCAAAACGTCTGTTGAAAAACTCCAATACGTTTGGCCGGTTTGGAGACGTGTCAAGATAAAGATAGCCCATCAGGAAACCGGACAGGACGAAAAAGATCATGACGCCAATCTGTCCGGCGCCATAACCGAAAACATGCGTGCCAATCTTTGTCTGGATAGCGAAGTGAACGACGACCACGATGAGCGCGGCAAGGCCGCGCAAGCCGTCCAACGATCTTATATGCATGAGCCCCCGACCCCGCCGAACATGCTTTCAAAGCACGCCTGCAACCGACGCGCAAGGAATAGGTTGTTAGCGGCGGCATCACACGCAACCCGAGACACGGAGGCAGAGCCGGGCGCGAATAGCGCTTGATCGGGAGTGGCCTAAGCCACTATAGGTGTCGCTTCCTGCAACGCAGGCCTTCGACGCCCCGTTCGTCTAGAGGCCTAGGACGCCGGCCTCTCACGCCGGAAACAGGGGTTCGATTCCCCTACGGGGCGCCATTTTCCCTACGCACAATCCTTCCGAATATTCGGTGATATCCCGATTGGGGTAGAGTGCCCGCGCGCGCGGCTTTCATCCGAGAGAATCTGCATCTAGCGCCTTAAAATGGCGGCTCTTTTCCCTCCCGCGGTTCCGGTCTGGCCTGCGGCGAATGGAGCGCGTCTACGGCTTGCCCTTCGATTCCGCGTCTGAGACCATCCCTCCCGGAAGGGCACCCTCAAACGCGAAGGATTGTTTGAATGACGGTGCAAGAGACGGCGGAGATCATCGATGGGAATGCGATCGCGGCGAAGATCCGCGGCGGGCTGAAGGCGCGGGTGGACAAGCTCGTGGCGGCGGCCGGCTGGCGGCCGACCCTGGCCGTGATCCGGGTCGGCGAGGATCCCGCCTCGATCGTCTATGTGGGCCGCAAGGTGCGCGCCTGCGAGGAGGCGGGGATCGATTCCCGGCAATACATCTTCCCCGACGACGTGAGCCAGGAGGAGGTGATCGGCACGGTGCGGGAGCTTTCCGCCGCGCCGGACGTGCACGGCATCCTGGTGCAGCTGCCACTGCCGAAGCATATCGCGCTCGCCCCGGTGCTCGGCGCGATCAGCGTGGAGAAGGATGTCGACGGCTTCCATCTCTACAATGTCGGCGGGCTGGTGATCGGCGATACGGTCTTCCCGCCCTGCACGCCCCATGGGGTCATGCTGCTGCTGGATGCGGCGGGCGTGGAGATCTCCGGCAAGAACGCCGTGGTGGTCGGCGCGAGCAACATCGTCGGCAAGCCCATGGCGCTGATGCTGATGCAGCGTGAGGCGACGGTCTCGATCTGCCACATCAAGACGCGGGATCTCGCCCAATACACGATCCTCGCCGACATCCTGGTGCTCGCAGCGGGGTCGCCGAAGCTGGTGGTGGGGCCGATGGTGAAGCGCGGGGCCGTCGTCATCGATGTCGGCATCAACCGGTTGCCCGACGGGACGCTGGTGGGCGACTGCGATTTCGACAGCGTAAAGGAGCGAGCCTCGCTGCTGACGCCGGTGCCGGGCGGGGTCGGTCCGATGACCGTCACCATGCTGCTGGCCAACACGGTGAAATCCGCCGAGCGGCACTTCGAGCGCGAGAAAGGCCAGGCGGAAATGATCGGCGAGCCCGAGCCCGCTTAGGGGCGGATGAGGCGATGGCTTTCAGGGTCATCGCCTCGCGCCGACTGGGGTGACGCGAGACGCGACGCGGTGTTCGGTGGACAAGACGGAAGAGCGCTGAGAGGCTGAAAGGAGCTTCAGCCTTGAGCCCTCAATCGACGCGACACCCGGAGCCTTCCTCGTGCCCTTCAAGCTTTTGATCGACAATCAGTGGGTCATGCCGACCCATGGCGAGACATTTCCAGCCATCAACCCCGCGACCGAGGAGGTCTTCGACGCGCTGCCGCGGGGCGGCGCGGAGGATATCGATGCGGCGGTGAGGGCCGCGCGCGCGGCGTTCGATGCCGGCTGGAAGAACAGCGCCGGGGCGGAGCGGGCATCGCTGCTTCGCAGGATGGCCGACGGGATCGAGGGGCGCCGGGAGGAGCTTGCCGCCGCGGAGACGCGGGACAACGGCAAGCCGCTCGCCGAGGCGCGTGCCGATACCGGCATGGTGATCGAGATCTTCCGCATGTATGCCGATCTCGCCGAGGCGCTCGACACTACCGGCGAGGAGACGGTCGAGGTGCCGGGCGGCAAGGTGGAGACGACGGTGGATTATCGTCCCGTGGGCGTCGCCGGGCTGATCACGCCGTGGAATTTTCCCATGGGGCAATTCTCCTGGAAGGTGGCGCCGGCGCTCGCGGCCGGCTGCACCTGCGTGGTGAAGCCCTCGGAGGTGACGTCCACGACGGCGCTGATGCTGGGAGAGATCGCGATCCAGGCGGGGCTGCCGCCGGGCGTCCTTAACATCGTCACAGGGACCGGGCCGGAGGCGGGCCAGGCCCTGGTCGACCATCCGGGCGTCGACAAGATCTCCTTCACCGGCAGCACCGAGACGGGCAAGACGATCATGGCGGCGGCGGCGCGGGATCTGAAGCGCGTCAGCCTGGAGCTCGGCGGTAAGAGCCCGCTGATCGTGTTCGACGACGTCGATCCGGACGTGGCGGCGGAGTGGGTCGCCTTCGGCATCTTCTTCAATCAAGGTCAGGTCTGCACGGCGACGTCGCGCCTCCTCGTGCAGGAGGGAATCGCCGATGCCGTGCTGGAGCGGGTGAAGGGCTATGCGGCGGGCATCCGCCTCGGCGACGGCACGGGCGACGGGGTGCAGATGGGCCCGCTGGTCAGCCGGGCGCAGTACGAAAAGGTGACCGGCTATATCGAGAAGGGTCTTGCCGAGGGTGCGAGGCTTCTCACCGGCGGCGGGCGGCCGGAGGCGCTGAACGCAGGCTACTTCGTCAGCCCGACGGTCTTCACCGACGTGACGCCGGAGATGACCATCTGGCGGGAGGAAATCTTCGGACCGGTGCTGAGCGTGATGCGGTTCACGTCCGAAGACGAGGCCGTGGCGCTCGCCAACGACAGCGATTACGGGCTCGCCGCGGGCGTGCTCTCCAGCGACAAGGCGCGGACCGAGCGGGTGGCCGACAAACTGGACGCCGGGATCACCTGGCAGAACTGCAATCAGAACCTGGTCATCCAAGCGCCCTGGGGCGGCGTGAAGCAAAGCGGCATGGGCCGAGAACTCGGCCGCTGGGGGCTCTTCAATTATCTGGAGCCGAAGCAGAAGACGCGCTGGCTCGGCACGGGCGGTCCCGGCTGGTATTCGGGGGGCTAGGGGGTGGAAGCGGGGGAGATGGCTACGGCGTGTCCGGCATGTGGATTTTGCCGTATATCCCGCGCGCAAAGTTGAAGGCGCCGAAGGCGACAAGCCCGAGCGCCGTCAAGCCGAGCAGGATCCAGCCATAGGGTTGCTCCTGCAGGCTGCGGAGCGCGCCACCCAGCCCTTCGGCGTTGGAGGGGTCGGACTGATAGCCGGCGACGATCAGGAAGATCCCGATCAGAACGAACACCACGCCGCGCGCTGCAAAGCCGACCGTGCCCAAGGTGCCGAGCCAGCGGCTCGGCTCGCCGCGAAGGTCCTCGCTGAAGTCTTCGGTGAATGCCTTCCAGGCAAAGCGGATACCGGCGCCGGCTATCGCGATGCCCGCCGCAGCCACGAGCCACGCGCCGAAGGGCTGGCTCAGCAGCCAGGCCGTCCAGCCCTTGGCACCGGAATCATCGTCGCCGCCGCCGCTGGCGAAACCGAGGGCGAGGCTGACGGCCCACCAGGCAAGACCGAGATAGACGATGCCGCTCACTGCAGCGGTGATGCGCCGGACGACCTTTTTTGAACCGGAATTGCTTCCGCAGTCCGCATCCGTGGTTGCCTGCAGAAGCCGCCAGAGTGCGAACAGGAGCAGGCCGAGGCCCAGAAGCCCGAGGAATACCCATCCCAGAGGCTCGCCCATGAAGGTCTGCAGGGCGCCCTTGCTGCCGGTCACAGATCCACCGCTGCCGATAGCGGCGATGGCGGCAAGCCCGCCGACCATGATGTAGACGAGGCCGCGCGCGGCGTAGCCGAGCCGCGCCAGTGTCTCCAGCCAATCCCTTGTCTTTGCCCCCATGGCGCTCATCGTTCGTTGCCTCCCTCCGGCCGCTCGTGACGCGGCGGCCGTCTGCGGAGACAACAGTGGGGGAGGTCGCGTGGTTCCGATCCGCGTGCGGTTCGATCAGCGCGCGCCGCCGAAGATCAGCGCGATCAAGGCGCCGGCGAAAAGCGCGGCAAAGGAAACCAGCGTCATCATCCAGACGGAAGCCTCCGGGCGATGCAGGGCGGAGCCGGTCTCCGCGGCCATCTTCATCTTCTGCCGCGTGTCGGCATCGTCCGGCATGTCCATGCCTTCCATCGCCTGGTCTTTGGACCGCACGGTCATCATGCCATGCTTCAGATGATGGGTGACGAGCCAGTAATTCATCGGATAGGCGACCGCCGCGCCGACCATGAGGGCGCATGACATGCGAAACCAGAAGAGGGGCTCGGCGGGATTGTGAGCGGCTTCTTCGCCGGCGAAGGCCAGGGCCGAGACAGGAAACATGCCGCCCATGAGGCAATTCATG
>Ga0310345_10003022_pt1 | contig 16358 bp, 14 predicted proteins | sample HC15DNA20500_MG_FD_204667 | JGI IMG/M metagenome (GOLD analysis project Ga0310345, IMG submission 204667) | Marine microbial communities from station ALOHA, North Pacific Subtropical Gyre - HC15-DNA-20-500_MG | ecosystem: Environmental > Aquatic > Marine > Oceanic | place: Pacific Ocean: North... | reverse complement strand
ATGACATCCATGTCGGGGCCGGGCTCGTGGCGCAGGCCGGGCAGCGGCTCAAGCCGCTGCTGCGGCGCCGGCGGGTCGCGATCATTACCGACGAAACCGTGGCGCGGGAGCATCTGGGCGCGCTCGAGGCGGGGCTCGCGGTCGAGGGAATCGAGTCGGTCAGTCTCGCCCTGCCGCCGGGCGAGGGTACCAAGTCTTGGCAGGGGCTGGCCCGTGCCACCGAATGGTTGATCGAGGAGCGGGTCGAGCGCGGCGATCTGGTCGTGGCCTTCGGTGGCGGCGTGATCGGCGATCTCGCGGGCTTCGCCGCGGCCATCACCCGGCGCGGCATTCGCTTCGCGCAGATCCCGACCACCCTGCTGGCGCAGGTCGACAGCTCGGTCGGCGGAAAGACCGGTATCAACACCGCGCAGGGCAAGAACCTTGCCGGGGCATTTCATCAGCCGGTCATGGTGCTCGCCGACATCTCCCTTCTCGATACGTTGCCCGAGCGCGAGTTCCTCTCGGGCTATGGCGAGGTGGTGAAATACGGCCTGCTGGGCGACGCGGCCTTCTTCGAATGGCTGGAGGCCAATGGTGCCAGCCTGCGCGACGGCGACGCCGCGGCGCGGCTCGAGGCGGTGCGCCGGTCTTGCGAGATGAAGGCCGAGATCGTGATGCGCGACGAGACCGAGCAGGGGGACCGGGCGCTGCTCAATCTCGGCCATACCTTCTGCCACGCGCTCGAGGCGGCGACAGGCTATTCCGACCGGCTCCGGCACGGCGAGGGCGTGGCGATCGGCTGCGCCTTGGCCTTCGACCTATCCGCCCGGCTCGGGCTCTGCGCGCAGGAAGACCCGTCCCGGGTCCGCGCGCATCTGGCCGAAATGGGCATGCGCGCCGATCTCAGGGCGATTCCCGGCGATCTGCCACCGGCCGAAGCGCTGCTCGGGCTGATGCGTCAGGACAAGAAAGTGCAGGATGGCAAGCTGCGCTTCGTGTTGGCGCGCGGTATCGGTCAAGCCTTCGTCACCTCTGACGTGCAACCTGAGGCAGTGCTCGGTGTGCTGCGCGACAGCGCCCGGCACTGATCCGCCCAGAGCCTCAGCAGGGTTCCGCCGAGCAGCTGCGACAGGGCTGTGCATTTTTCTGCAATGGGCTCGAACTTCCGCTTCGTTCATGTGTTCTAGGCCGGACGCGCCGGAGATTTTCCGGCCGTTCGCCTTGGACGCCACCTCCCAAACACGTGCGTCCAGGGAATGAAGGAACAGGAGCTACAAATGAAATTCTCGACTTCCTCCCTCGCCGTTGTTCTCGGCCTCGCAGCTGCCCCCGCCCTCGCCGGCGGTCTGGCCATGCCCGTCGCTGACCCCGTCGCCCCCGCGGCCCCCGTGGCCGTCGCCCCCGTCGTCGCGCCCAGCGCCGACTGGACCGGCTTCTACGCCGGTGGCCAGCTCGGCTACGGCCAGTCCGAGTCCGATGACCTCGGCTTCGACGAAGATGGCGCCATCTACGGTGGCCAGGTCGGCTACAACTACGATTTCGGCCGCTTCGTGATGGGTGGTGAACTCTCCTATGTCGGCACCGAGATCGGTGACGAGGACGCCGGCGCCGAGATCGACGGCGTTGCCGCTGCCAAGCTGCGCGCCGGTTACGACGCGGGCGCCTTCATGCCCTACGTGACCGCCGGCTACGCCAGCGCCTACACTGCCGACGAAGTCGCCGGCGACGACCAGTTCGACGGCTACGTCTACGGTGCTGGCGTCGACTACAAGGTCACCGAGAACATCGTGGTGGGCGGCGAGATCCTCCAGCACGAGTTCGAGGATCTGGGCGACACCGACAACGATCTCGACGCGACCACCGCCGCCGCGCGCGTGTCCTACCAGTTCTGATCCGGAACCGGCCCGGCGTCATGCCGGGCCGGCTTCGATCGGAACATGACCGTTCAGGCGGTCCGGGGGGTCGGTTCCGACCCCCTTTTTCGTGCCAGCTGCGCCGCGAGAGCCAGCAGTTCTCCCAAGGCATGCTCGAGCCGTGCATCATCGACGGTGAGCGCGACCCGCACATGGCCCGCCGCCGCCCGTCCGAAGCTTTCGCCCGGCATCACGGCGATTCCCCGTTCCTTGAGCAGCCGATCGGCAAATCCCTCCCCGTCGAGGCCGGTCGCGCGGATGTCGAGAAAGGCGTACATCGCGCCCTGCATCGGCACCGCGTGCACCACTTGCTGCGCCGCCAGCAGCCGCGCCGCGATGTCGCGCCGTCGCCGGAACGGCGCGGCCACCTCCGTCTCGAACCCCACGCCCATCCGCAGCGCTTCCAGCGCCGCGTCCTGGATGAAGCCGGGGATGCCGTAGGTCATGTGAGTGGCGAGATCCTCGAGCGCTGCGATCGCCTCGCCGGGTCCGACGATCCAGCCGACCCGGCTTCCGGTCATCGCATGGCCCTTGGACATCGAACCCACGACCAGGGTGCGCTCGGCCATGCCGGGCAGGGCGCGCGGGCTGATATGCTCGCCCTCCCAGACCTGACCCTCATAGACCTCGTCGGAGATCAGCCACAGGTCACGCCGGGTGCAGAGTTCCGCGATTTCGTCCAGCGCCTCGCGCCCATAGACGGCGCCGGTAGGGTTGTTGGGGGTGTTGAGAAGCAGAGAGCGCATCCGCCCGTCGAAGCCTGCGATCGCGGCCTCGATATCGGCCGCGCGCGGCACGAAGCCGTCGCGCGCGCGCGCTTCGACTGGGAGCGCCACCGCGCCCGCGCCGCGGATCGTGCCGGGATAGGTCGCGTAGTAGGGGTCGATGTAGAGCGCGCCGTCGCCGACATCGCAGGTCGCGTGGTGCGCCATGAACAACCCGGCCTGCCCGCCGGGCACGACGAGCACCTCCTCGGGAGTGGTCTCGATGCCACTTTGCACCGTCACGCGCGCCGCGATCTCGGCGCGCAGATCGGGAATGCCCGGCACCGCGGCATATCCGGTATGGCCGCCGCGGGCCGCCGCATCCATGGCGTCGAGGATCCGCGGATCGGTGCGGATGTCATGTTCGCCGATGGTCAGTTCGATGACGGGACGGCCTTGGGCGATCATCCGGCGGGCCTTGCGGAAAAGGTCCCAGCCATCCGAGCCGCCGCCGGTGATATGCGTGATGCGATGCGAAACTGTCATGGCGCCCAAAAGGCCGTGCGGATGCAGTGCTGTCAATCGCCCGAGACGCTGGACGCGGCGCGGCCCGGCTGCTAGATCGCATGCCATGACGAGCACGAGCAACATCATCGGCTGCATCATTTCCTGCTGACTTGCGTCACGCGGGCCGCTCTCACGTTTCCCCGATGGAACACAGGATCAGCCCGCCGGCGTCACCGCCTGCGAGGCCCACATGACGACGATCCGCCTGCACGACACCAAGACCCGCCGCAAGGTGGAGTTCACGCCGATCGATCCGGACAACGTCCGGCTCTATGTCTGCGGGCCGACGGTCTATGACCGGGCGCATCTGGGCAATGCCCGCCCGGTGCTGGTGTTCGATCTGCTCTACCGGCTGTTGCGCGAGGTCTATGGCCGCGACCACGTGACCTATGCGCGCAACTTCACCGACGTCGACGACAAGATCAACGCCCGCGCCGCGGCTACCGGCCGCCCGATCCGCGAGATCACCGAGGAAACGGTGCTCTGGTACCATCAGGACATGGACGCACTCGGCGCGCTGCGCCCCGATCACGAGCCGCGCGCCACCGATTATATAGGCCAGATGGTCGCGATGATCGAACGCCTCGCGCTGTCGGGCCACGCCTATGCCGCCGAAGGCCACGTGATGTTCTCGGTGGCGAGCTATGCCGAATATGGCCGCCTTTCGGGGCGCGATGTGGAGGACATGATTGCCGGGGCCCGGGTCGAGGTCGCGCCCTACAAGCGCGACCCGATGGATTTCGTGCTGTGGAAACCCTCGACCGGCGACGAGCCGGGCTGGGACGGGCCGGTGATCGAGGGCCGAAGCGTCGGGCGCGGGCGGCCCGGCTGGCATATCGAATGCTCGGCCATGTCGTACCAGCTCTTCGGCGAAAGCTTCGACATCCATGGCGGCGGTATCGACCTGCAGTTCCCGCACCACGAGAATGAGATCGCGCAATCTGCATGTGCCCATCCCGAGGGCGATTTCGCGCGGATCTGGATGCATAACGAGATGTTGCAGGTCGAGGGCAAGAAGATGTCCAAGTCGCTGGGCAACTTCTTCACCGTGCGCGACCTCCTGGATCGGGGCGTCGCGGGCGAGGTGATCCGCCTCGTCACTCTCGGCACGCATTACCGCAAGCCGATGGACTGGACCGAGGAGAAGCGCGCCGAGGCCGAGGCGACGCTGGCCAAGTGGTACGGGATCCTGCACGCGCATGGTTTCACCGCGAAGATGGTCCGCGATCTCATGGCCTCGGGCGACTGGGCCATGGACGAGGAGTTCCTCGGCGTGCTTGCGAACGATCTCAACACCCCCGGTGCGATCGCCCGGATGCATGTGTTGGCCCAGGCCCGGACGCCTGCCAAGCTCGTGCCCTTCGCCGTCGCGCTCGAACTGATGGGGCTGATCGAGGATTGGGACGCGCTGGCCGAATTGGCGGGCGCCGATGCCGGGCCCGAGGTCGCGCCCGAGGTCGATGCCGCCGTGACAGCGCTTCTTGCGCAGCGGGCGCAGGCGCGCGCCGCCAAGAACTGGGCCGAAGCCGACCGCATCCGCGATATCCTCAATGCTGCCGGCGTGCAGGTCACCGACATGGGCGGGCAGGCGAGCTGGCAGCCCGGGCCCGGCTTCGACGCCGCCAAGCTGGGGGAACAATCGTGACCGACCGGCTCTATCTCTACGACACGACGCTGCGCGACGGGCAGCAGACCCAAGGCGTCCAGTTCTCGACCCGCGAGAAGATCCAGATCGCCGAGGCACTCGACGCGCTCGGCATCGACCAGATCGAGGGCGGCTGGCCCGGCGCCAATCCCACGGACAGCGAGTTCTTCGAGACCGCCCCGGCGACGCGTGCGCCGATGACCGCCTTTGGCATGACCAAACGCGCCGGGCGCTCGGCCGCCAATGACGAGGTGCTGGCCGCGGTGCTGAACGCCAATACGCCGTCGGTCTGCATCGTCGGCAAGGCGCATGATTTCCACGTCACCACGGCGCTCGGCATCACGCTCGACGAGAACCTCGCCAATATCCGCGATTCCATCGCTCATATCGTGGCGCAGGGGCGCGAGGCGCTGTTCGACGCCGAGCATTTCTTCGACGGCTGGAAGGCCAACCCGGATTACAGCCTCGCCGCGATCCGCGCCGCCTACGAGGCCGGGGCTCGCTGGGTCGTGCTGTGCGATACCAATGGCGGCTCGATGCCGCACGAGATCGCCGCCATCACCCGAGAGGTGATCGCGGCCGGCATCCCCGGTGATCACCTCGGCATCCATTGCCACGACGATACCGGTCAGGCCGTGGCCTGCTCGCTCGCCGCCGTCGAAGCGGGGGCCCGGCAGATCCAGGGCACGCTCAACGGGCTTGGCGAGCGCTGCGGCAATGCCAATCTGACCACGCTGATCCCGACGCTGCTGCTCAAGGAGCCTTACGCCTCGGCCTATGAGACGGGAGTGAGCTTCGAGGCGCTTAAAAGGCTGCGCCACGCCTCACGGCTCCTCGATGACATTCTCAACCGCGTGCCGATGAAACAGGCGCCCTATGTCGGCGCCTCGGCCTTCGCGCACAAGGCGGGGCTGCACGCCTCGGCTATCGCCAAGAACCCCTCGACCTATGAGCATGTCGAGCCCTCGCTGGTCGGCAACAGCCGCATCGTGCCGATGTCGAACCAGGCCGGGCAGTCGAACCTGCGCGAACGTCTCGCCCGCGCGGGCATCGAGGTGGAAAAGGGCGACCCGGCGCTGGCCCGCATCCTCGACCGGATCAAGGAACAGGAATCGCGCGGCTATTCCTACGACACCGCGCAGGCCAGCTTCGAGCTTCTGGCGCTGGACGAGCTGGGGCGCCTGCCGGACTTCTTCGAGGTCAAGCGCTACCGTGTGACCGTCGAGCGCCGCCGCAACAAGCGCGGCAAGATGGTGTCGCTCTCGGAGGCGGTCGTCGTGGTGAAGATCGGCGGCGAGAAGGTGATGAGCGTGTCGGAAAGCGCCGGGCCGGACGGTTCGGATCGCGGCCCGGTCAACGCGCTCAGCCGGGCGCTGGGCAAGGATCTCGGCCCCTACCAATCGGTGATCGACGACGTGCATCTGGTGGATTTCAAGGTGCGCATCACCGATGGCGGCACCGAGGCGGTCACCCGCGTCATCATCGACAGCGAGGATGGCGACGGCAATCGCTGGTCCACGGTCGGCGTCTCGGCCAACATCGTCGATGCCAGCTTCGACGCGCTGGTCGACGCCATCCGATGGAAGCTGGTGCGCGACAAGGCCGAGCCGGTCGCGCGGCGCTGAGGTTGTGACCGCGTATTTCAGGAAAGATGAACAGGGGGATCGCATGAGCCTGGAAGCCTGCGCGCGGTTGGTCGAACGCGGCGATCCCGAACGGTTTCGCGCCGCGATGGCTGCTCCCGCGGCTGCCCGCGAGAAGCTGTTTCCGCTCTATGCCTTCAACCTCGAAGTGGCGCGCGCGCCCTTCGTGACCAAGGAGCCGATGATCGCAGAGATGCGGCTGCAATGGTGGCGTGACGTGGTCGAGCAAATCGCGGGCGGCGGGCCGGTGCGCGCGCATGAGGTAGCGACACCTCTGGCACAAGTGGCGCGGGAGGCGGATCTGCCGGAGGCCGCGCTCGACAGGCTGGTCGCGGCCCGGCGCTGGGACATCTATGCCGATCCGTTCGAGGATCAGGCCGAGCTTGATGCGCATCTCGACGCCACGGCCGGGGCGCTGATGTGGCTCTCGGCCAAGGCGCTGGGCGCGAAGGCTGACGAAGAGGCCGCGATCCGTCGTTTGGGTTTCGGTCACGGCGTCGCGCTGTGGCTCGTCGCGATTCCGGACTTCGAGGAACGCGGCAAGCGTCCTCTTGTCGATGGGCGGCCCGAGGCAGTGGCGCAATTCGCCCGGCGTGGGCTCGACGCTTTGCGCGAGGCCCGAGGCGCGCGCCTGTCGAAACCGGCGATCCCGGCGCTGCGCGCGGCATGGCAGGCCGAAGGCATCCTGCGGCGGGCCGTGGCCGATCCCGGGCGCGCCGCCTACGGCGCGCTGGTCCCCGGGCCTGCGGCGAGCGCGGCGGCGCTGGCGTTGAAGGCGGCTACGGGGCGCTGGTGACCGCGCGGCGGCGCCAGCGCAGCCAGACGAGCGCGCCGCCCGCCAGCGCCAGCCCCGGGAACATCGCCGTATTGACCGAGAGCCAGCCTTGTGCGGGGAGCCCGCCCGAGCAGTTCATCAGCCCGCCCGAGGAGAGCGAGGCGAAGGTGACGAAGCCGAAGACCATCGTGTCGTTGAGGCCCTGAACCAGTCCGCGCTCTTCGGGCCGGTGCTCTGCGGTCAGCATCGCCGTCGCGCCGATGAAGCCGAAATTCCAGCCCAGCCCCAGCAGGATCAGATCACCGTAGAACATCGGCAGGCCGGTGCCGGCCAGACCGGTCAGCCCGGCAAGCCCGAGAAGCGCCAGCCCGGCCCCGACGACGTTCGCCGCGCCGAAGCGGGCGATCAGGTGACCCGTGAAGAAGGAGGGGAGATACATCGCCAGCACATGGGCCGAGACGATGTCGTTGGCGTGGCCGCGCCCGTGCCCCGTGCCGACCACCGCGAGCGGCGTCGAGGTCATCACGAGGTTCATCAGGCCGAACGCCATCATGCCGCACAGGATCGCCACCAGAATGCCGGGCTCGCGCAGCAAAGTCCGGCGGGACCGGGCAGGGGTCGGAGCGACCGTGGGGTCCGATGCCGTGCCGCGCGGCAGGTCGAGCCCGAGAAACAGGGTCAGCCCCACGAGGTTGAGCGCCACGACCGCGAGGTAGCTGCCCAGGAACGGCACCGCGAGGGCGTCAAGAACGACCTTGTTGAGTTGCGGACCGATGATCGCGGCGCCAAGCCCGCCCGCCATGACCCAGGAGATCGCCTTTGGCCGAAAGCTCTCCGAGGCCGAATCAGCGGCGGCAAAGCGGTAGAAGCCCTGCGCCGACATGTAGATGCCGGTGACGTAGGAGCCGAGCAGCAGCACCGCGAAGGAGCCCATCAGAAGGCCAAGCGCGCCCAGCGCCGCCCCAAGCGCACCGGCTAGCCCGCCGATCACGAAACCCGCGCGACGGCCGCGTCGCTGCATCAGCGGCGAAATCCATGGCGCTGTGGTCATTGAGCCGAAGACGATCAGCGATATCGGCAGCGTCGCGAGGCAGGGGTTGGGCGACAACTCCGCCCCCACCAGCCCGCCGATCACGAAGAGGATCGGCATCTGCGCGCCCAACACCGCCTGCGCTGCGGCGAGGATCGCGGTGTTGCGTTTGGCGCGGCGGTCGTCGGTGATGGGTGCGTCTGTCATGCATTACCGGTAGCGGTCACCGCCGCTCCTGTCACCTGCGATCGATCAGATGCGCGAAGGAGCCGCAGACCCGCCCTGCGCGCAGCCCCATCGGTGGCAGGGCGGTTCCCTCGGCGTCGCGGGCAACGAAGAGCGCATCGCCCCGGGCGGCAAGCGTCGTGGCGTAGTGAAACTCATGCGCCGACCAATCACCGGCGAATGGCCCTCGATCCGCTGTGACGTTCCTGTACCCCAGATGCAGCCGCCGCTGTGCGAAGGAGGTTGTAAGATCGAGCAGCCCGGCCATGCGGTGCATTATACCCTCGGCATCTGTCAGTCCCTGGCCAAGCACCATGTAGCCGCCGCATTCCCCATAAATATCAGTGCTGTAAGATGCATCTCGAAGGCTCTGCATGAAGTTGTGCGCCGCCGCCAATCGTCCGGCGTGAAGCTCCGGGTAACCACCGGGCAACACGACGAGATCCGCCTCGGGCACCGCTTCGTCGGCGAGCGGCGAGAAAGGAAGGATCTCAGCTCCGGCGGCCCGCCAATCCTCAAGGAGATGCGGGTAGGCAAAGGCGAAGGCTGCATCCCGCGCCACCGCGATGCGCTGCGCGGGCGGAGCCATGGAAGGGGCGGATACCTGCGGGCGCGGTGCGGCCGTCTCGGACAGCGCGAGCAGCGCATCTATATCGAGATGCCGCTCGACCAGCCCCGCCGCCATGTCGAGGAAACTCTCGAGATCGGGGCGCTCATGCGCCTGCACCAGACCCAGATGTCGCGACGGATGCACTAGGGCGGCATCACGCGACAGCGCGCCCAGCACCGGCACCGAGATCGGTGTCAGCGCCCTGCGCAGCATCGCCTCATGTCGAGCGGAGCCCACCCGGTTCAGGATCACACCACCGATCCGAAGACTAGGATCGAATCCAGCGAAGCCCGCCACGAGCGGGGCCACCGATTGCGCCATGCGCGCCGCGTCGACGACGAGAGCCACCGGCAGATCGAAGAGCCGCGCAAGATTGGCGCTGGCGCCGTGCCCATCCGGCGGCGCGCCATCGAACAGCCCCATGGCGCCCTCGACCACCAGCAATTCGTCGTCGCCGGCCAGCGCGCGCAGCCGCTGTTCGCCCATGGCCCAGGCATCGAGATTGAAGCACTGCGCACCGCAGGCCGCCTCGTGAAATCGCGGATCGATGTAATCGGGCCCTGATTTCGCGCCTCTCACAGCGATACCGCGCCGCGACAGCGCACGCAGCAGCCCGAGGGTTACCGTGGTCTTGCCCGAGCCGGAGGACGGCGCGGCGATCAGCAGGCCGGGCATCAGCCCTGCTCGGCGGGCCGTCCGCGCCCCAGCGGGTCGAGATCGCGCGGCGCCTCGCCCGCGATTTGCCCCTGCCAGTCGAGCACCTGCCGCATCAGCGCGGCACGGCCGATGCAGATGATGGCCGGGGGTTCGAGGCGGGTATGGGCGATGTCCTCGGCCATCCGGTCGAGCCGGGTCTCGAGCACCTTCTGCGAAGGGGTCGTGGCGCCCGCCACCACCGCCACGGGCTCGGCCGGGTCGCGCCCGGCGCCCAGCAGCGCCTGCGCGATCTGCGCAGCATGCTTGATCCCCATGTAGATCACGATGACCTGGCTGCCGCGCGAGATCGCGCCCCAATCGATCGAGGAGGGCGTGGAGCCGGATTGGTCGTGCCCCGTGACGAAGGTTACCGCCTGGTTCACGTCGCGATGCGTCACCGGGATGCCGGCATAGGCCAGCCCGCCGATACCCGCGCTGATGCCGGGAATGATGCGCAGTTTAACCCCATGCTGCACCAGCGTCTGCGCCTCTTCGCCGCCACGACCGAAGACGAAGGGGTCGCCGCCCTTGAGCCGCAGCACCCGCCGTCCGGCGCGGGCCAGCTCGACCAGCCTGAGCGAGATGTCGCGCTGCTTGGCCGAGGGTTTGCCACCGCGCTTGCCGGCATAGATCTTTTCGGCCTCCGGCGCCCAGTCGAGGATGCGTTCGTCGACCAGCGCGTCATAGACGATGGCGTCGGCCTGCCGCAGCGCGTTGAGCGCATGCAGGGTCAAAAGGCCCGGATCGCCCGGACCCGCGCCACAGAGCCAGACCCAGCCGGGTTCGAGAATGGGCCAGTGATGGGCGGGGAGGGAGATCGAGTCGGTCATGTCAGCGTTATTGCCCCGCGACCGGCGCGAGGGAAGCCCCGGCCGCGCTTTCCTCCTGCCTTCCGCGCGCCTAATGTCGCGCGCATGAGCACGCCTGCCCCTCTTCGCCGCGGCTGGACCACTGGCGCCTGCGCCACCGCTGCGACGCGGGCGGCGCTGCTGCGGCTCTGGGGCGGTGACTGGCCCGAGACGGTGTCGATCACCTTGCCGCGCGGCGAGAGGCCGGTTTTCGCCGTGGCGCATCGCGCCGAAGGACCGGGTTGGGCCGAGGCCGGGATCGTCAAGGATGCCGGAGACGATCCGGATGTGACGCATGGCGCGCTGATCGTGGCCCGGGTGCGCGAAGCGGCGGGCGGAGTGAGCTTCCGCGCGGGCGAGGGGGTGGGCGTGGTGACCAAGCCCGGCCTGCCGGTGCCGCCCGGAGAGCCGGCGATCAACCCGGTGCCGCGCGCGATGATGGAGGAGGCGGTGGTCGAGATCGCCGCCGATCTCGCCCGCGCGCCCGATGTCGAGATCACCATCTCGGTTCCCGGCGGGGCGGCCTTGGCCGAAAGGACTTGGAACCCGCGACTGGGGATCACGGGGGGCATCTCGATCCTCGGCACCACCGGCATCGTGCGGCCGTTTTCCTGTGCCGCCTGGATCGCCTCGATCCATCGTGGCGTGGACGTGGCGCGCGCGGCGGGGCTTTACCACGTGGCGGGCTGCACCGGCGCGACCTCCGAGCGGGTGGTGCAGGCACTGCATGGCCTGCCCGATCACGCGATGCTCGATATGGGCGATTTCGCCGGCGGGCTGCTGAAATACCTCGCGAAGCATCCGGTACCCCGCGTCACGATCGGCGGCGGCATCGGCAAGATCACCAAGCTCGCCCAAGGGGCGGTCGATCTACATTCCGCCCGCAGCCAGGTCGACTTCGCGGCGCTGGCGGCGTTGAGCGGCGTGGCCGAAGTCGCCGGGGCCAATACGGCCTTGGAGGCGGCGCGCTTGGCGCCCGATCTCGGCCAGCGCGTGGCCGAGGCGGCGCTGGCCCGGCTATCGGAGCGGTTCGGAAACGCAGCTGACGGCAGCCCTATCGCCTTCGACGTGGTGGTGATCGACCGGGGCGGTGCAGTTCTGGGTCGGGCGGCATGACGGTCCTCGTTCTCGCCGGAACGCGGGAGGGGCGCGAGGTCGCGGCGGGTCTCGCTGCGCGCGCGATTCCGGTTCTGGCGTCGCTGGCGGGGCGGACCCGCCGGCCGCTGGAGCCGGGGGTACCGCTGCGGACGGGTGGTTTCGGTGGCGCGCAGGGCTTTCGCGATACCGTGGCGGCGCAAGGCATCACGGCGGTGATCGACGCAACCCATCCCTTCGCCGAGGAGATCACCGAGCGCACCGCGCGCCTGTGCCGCGAGGACGGGCTACCGCACCTGATCATTCGCAGGTCGGGCTGGCAGCCGCTGCCGGGCGATGACTGGACACGTATCGCGCGCGAGGCCGATCTTGCCGCGCATGTGCCACGCGGTGCGACGGTGTTCCTCGCCACCGGGCCGCAGCGGCTCGAAGCATTCACCGGGCTCGAGGGCCGCCGGGTTCTGTGCCGCCGGATCGATCCGGCACCGGGGCCGTTCCCGTATGAGAACGGAGATTGGGTGGTTTCGCGACCGCCATTCTCGGTCGAGGACGAAACGGCACTCTTCGCGCTCTTGGGCGTGGACGTGCTGGCGACCAAGGATTCGGGCGGCGATGACGGCCGGGCCAAGCTCGAAGCGGCGCGTGCACTCGGGCTTCGGGTCGTGCTTCTCGACCGGCCGCGCCTGCCCGAGGGCGCGCGCGTGGTCGAGACGGTGGAAGAGGCGCTGAACTGGGCGGAGGGGCTGTGACCGAACGCATAATTACACACGAGGATCACGTGGCCGAAGGGGCGGCATGGCTCGCCGCCAACACCGATCATTTCGGACGATTGCTCGAGATCACCGGGCCGCTGCCGCTGCGTCGGACCCCGGACGGCTTCGCGCAGCTTTGCTCGGCCATCGTCAGCCAGCAGGTCTCGACCGCCTCGGCGCGGGCGATCCGGGGGCGGCTCGAAGCGGCGGACCTGCTGAGGCCCGAATCCATCGCCGCCGCCGACGAGGAGACGCTGCGCGGCTGCGGGCTGTCGCGGCAGAAGATGCGCTACCTGCGGGCCCTGGCCGCTTCGGGCATCGATTTCGACGCGCTGCGCACGGCCCCCACGGAGGAGGTCGTTTCGACCCTCACCGCCGTGACCGGCATCGGCGTCTGGACCGCGGAGATCTATGCGATGTTCGCGCTGGGTCGGGCCGATGTCTTCGCGCCGGGCGACTTGGCGCTGCAAGAGGGAGCGCGGCACCTGCTGGGGCTGAACGAGCGGCCCCGGGAACGGGCATTGCGCGAGATCGCGCAGCAATGGTCGCCATGGCGTGCGGTTGCGGCGCGCGGGCTGTGGGAATACTACCACCACGTGAAGGGCAGGGAAGGAATCTTATGACGCGCGCATTGCAATCGGGCCGGGTGGAGCCGCTCAGCGGCGAGATGCGCTCCGCCGTGATCTTCCTGCATGGCTACGGCGCCAACGGCGCCGATCTTCTGGGCCTCGCCGAGCCGCTGGCCGAGCACATGCCGGACACGCTGTTCCTTGCTCCGGACGCGCCGGAGGCCTGCATCGGCGCGCCGATGGGATTCCAGTGGTTCCCGATCCCCTGGATCGACGGGTCAAGCGAGGAAGAGAGCCGCCAGGGCCTCGCCCGCGCCGCCGAGGATCTCAACGCCTTTCTCGACGGCGTCATGGTCGATGAGGACCTGCTGCCGGAGCAGGTGATGGTCGTGGGCTTCTCGCAGGGCACGATGATGGCGCTGCACGTGCTGCCGCGCCGCGAGGATCCGATCGCCGGGCTCGTGGCCTTCTCGGGCCGGCTGCTCGAGCCCGAGCTTCTGGCCGATGAGGTGCAGAACCGGCTGCCGATCCTTCTCGTACATGGCGACATGGACGAGGTGGTGCCGCCGCAGTCGCTGCCCGAAGCGGCGCAGGCGCTGCAGGAGGCCGGTTGGACCGACCTCTATGCCCATGTGATGAAGGGCACCGCCCATGGAATCGCGCCCGACGGGCTCGAGGTGGCGCTGGCCTTCATGCGCGAACGTCTCGGTATCGCCTGACATTCGGGCGAAATCGTCCGCACCATGTCACTTCGTTGTCATTCGCCGCTGGCATCAAGGTTGCGGCGGTGACACGACCTTGAGACTTGCCAGCTTCCTGCCGCCAGATATAGTCGAATAACGGCAGGAGCGGGGCTCCCGCTCTGGTCGTCCGAATGGGCAGCGAGAGCGAGGACGGACTCACGATGCAAGGCGATTTCAGGACCGAGTTCGTGCGCGATCCGGTGGCGCTCCGGCAGCATCCGGCGCTGGTGCTCAACGCGGACTACCGTCCGCTCTCCTATTATCCGCTTTCGCTCTGGCCCTGGCAGGAGGCGATCAAGGCGGTGTTTCTCGACCGGGTCGACATCGTCGCGGAGTACGAGGCGGTGGTGCACAGCCCCTCCACGGTGATCCGAATACCCTCGGTCGTCGTCCTCAGAGATTACGTCAAACCCCAGAAGCGCGTGGCATTCACGCGCTTCAATCTTTTTCTGAGGGACGGTTTCCGCTGCCAGTATTGCGGATCGAAGGGCGATCTCACCTTCGACCACGTGATCCCGCGCGCGCGGGGGGGCGTCACCAGCTGGGAGAACGTGGTCGCGGCCTGCGCGCGCTGCAACCTGCGCAAGGGCTCGAAGAGCCTGCGTCAATCGGGGATGAGTCTGCAGCGCCCGCCGCGCCGCCCCGGCGCCGAGGAATTGCGCGATACCGGGCGCCGCTTTCCGCCGAACCACCTGCATGAAAGCTGGGTCGACTACCTGTACTGGGACGCAGAACTGGAAGCCTGATCGCGCGTTGGGCCGCAATGTCAGGCGATCGGGTTGCGGCTTGGTCGCCGATGCCTAGACTGCGCGCGCACGGGCCGCTAAGAGGGCGGCGTTAGCGCTAACTGCACGGCCTATGCAGGCCGCCCAGACGGAGACAGCCATGGTATCGCGCGTCATCCCGGTCGACAGCTTCGACCTCGTCATCTTCGGCGGCACCGGCGATCTCGCCCGGCGCAAGATCCTGCCGGGACTGTTCCGCCGCTTCCGCTCGGGTCAGATGCCCGCCGAGGCGCGGATCATCGGGGCCGCGCGCTCGGAGATGGACGATGCGGGCTACCGGCAGATGATCCGCGACGCGATCGCCGAGTTCGGCTCGGACGAGAAGAACGATGCCGCCGGCATCGACGAGTTCATCGAGCGTCTGCACTACGTGGCGATCGACGCCACCGGGGAGGGCGGCTGGCACCAGCTGCGCGACCTGATGCGCGAGGGCGTGATCCGCGCCTTCTATTTCTCGGTCGCCCCCTCGCTGTTCGGCGCCCTCGCCGAGCGGCTGCACCAACACGGTATCGCCGACGACACGAGCCGGATCGTCGTGGAGAAGCCCTTCGGCCGCGATCTCGACACCGCGAAGGCGCTGAACGCGACCTTGGCCGAGCATTTCGACGAGAGCCAGATCTACAGGATCGACCATTATCTCGGGAAGGAGACGGTTCAGAACCTGATGGCGGTGCGCTTCGGTAACGTGCTGTTCGAGCCGCTGTGGAATTCGCATTACATCGACCACATCCAGATCACCGTGGCCGAAACCGTGGGCGTCACCGGTCGTGGCAGCTACTACGACAAGTCGGGCGCGATGCGCGACATGGTGCAGAACCACCTGATGCAGCTTCTGTGCCTGATCGCGATGGAGCCGCCCTCGGTCTACGATGCCGACACGGTTCGCGACGAGAAGCTCAAGGTGATCCGGGCGCTGCAGCCGGTCGAGCCGCATCAGATCGTGCGCGGCCAGTACGAGGCCTCGCAGGACGGCCCCTCCTACCGCGAGGACGCCGAGAACCCGCGCAGCTTCACCGAGAGCTTTCTCGCGCTCAAGTGCCATATCGCCAACTGGCGCTGGGCCAAGGTGCCGTTCTACATCCGCACCGGCAAGCGCATGAAAGCGCGCTCTTCCGAGATCGCCGTCGTGTTCAAGGATCTCGGTCATACCATCTTCGAGGGCGACACGGCGCGGCATCGCAACATCCTGTCGATCCGTCTGCAGCCGAACGAGGGGATGGACCTGCAGGTGACGATCAAGGAGCCGGGCCCGGGCGGCATGCGGCTCGTCGACGTGCCGCTCGATATGAGCTTCGCCGATGCGCTGGGCCCCGATCAGGACGCGCCCGATGCCTATGAGCGGCTGATCATGGACGTGATCCGTGGCAACCAGACGCTGTTCATGCGCGGCGACGAGGTCGAGGCCGCCTGGGCCTGGACCGATCCGATCATCAAGGGCTGGGAGGCACGCAACGACGTGCCCAAACTCTACGACGCCGGAACCGCCGGGCCCGAGGACGCGATGATGCTGATGCATCGTGACGGCCGCCGCTGGCGCGAGATCAAGAGCTGATGGGCTCCGGTGCCGCGGCTCCGCTGTGCCACCGATACGAACCGAAAGGAAACACGGCATGGAATTCGTCGAATACGCCGATTCCGAGATGATGATGATCGACCTCGCCGACCGGCTGGCGAGCGAGCTGCGCGCGGCGATCGCCGCCGATGGCCGCGCCAGCCTCGCGGTGCCCGGCGGCACCACGCCGGGGCCGATTTTCGACACGCTCTCGGCGATCGGGC
>Ga0310345_10003021_pt1 | contig 16360 bp, 13 predicted proteins | sample HC15DNA20500_MG_FD_204667 | JGI IMG/M metagenome (GOLD analysis project Ga0310345, IMG submission 204667) | Marine microbial communities from station ALOHA, North Pacific Subtropical Gyre - HC15-DNA-20-500_MG | ecosystem: Environmental > Aquatic > Marine > Oceanic | place: Pacific Ocean: North... | reverse complement strand
ACACGGGCGACGACTTCAACTATGCCGAGTTGATCCTCGGAGACGGTGAGCGCCACAGCCATGCGCTGCTCGGCGCCTTCGCGGCCATCGCGCCGGCGGCGAGCCAGGCGCTGGAGGCGCTGGCGAAGGGCGACATCGAAACCTATCAGGCGCTCTTCGCGCCGACCGTCCCGCTCTCGCGCGAGATTTTCAAGGCGCCGACGCGGTTCTACAAGGCGGGCATCGCCTTTCTCGCTTGGCTGAACGGCGCCCAGAGCCATTTCATCATGCCGGGCGGCTTCCAGTCCTCGCGCGAGATCACCCACTACGCCGAGGTCTATCGTCTCGCCGATCAGGCGCGCGTGCTCTCCAAGCCCCAGCTTGCCGAGGAGCGCATGGGTCTCCTCCTCCGCCTGCACGGGATCGGCTGAGACCGAGGCCCGCCGATCGTCCGATCACCGCGCTTCTTCGGGGCGAAGCCCGGCGGGGCCTTCCGCCGCCTCGTCGCTCGTAAGGCTCACGCCGGAGAAATCGGCAAGGATCGTATAGGCCGCGGGCACGATGAACAGGACGAGCACCGTCGTCACCATCAGGCCGAAGGCGAGGCTCGTGACCAGCGGGATCAGGGTCTGGGCCTGGAGCGACTGTTCGGTCAGAAGCGGCAGGAGTCCGGCGATGGTGGTGAGCGAGGTGAGCATGATCGCCCGGAAGCGCGCGCCGCTTGCGAGCACCGCGGCCTCCGCGACGCTCTGCGTCAGGCCGTGATGGTATTTGATGAAGGCGACGAGCAGGATCGAATTGTTCACGACGATGCCCCCGAGCGCCAGGAAGCCCAGCATCGACGGCATGGTGAAGTCGATCCCGAGCAGCATGTGACCGCCCACCGCGCCGATGAAGGAAAACGGCACGATGATCATCACCACGATCGGCTCCAGATAGCTGCGGAACTGGAACGACAGCAGCAGATAGATGCCGACGATGCCGAGCGCGAAGCCGCGCAGCATCGAGGCCTGGGTGCGCTCGGCATCGGCATTGGCGCCTTCGAACTCGGCCCGGACCGTCGGATAGCGCTCCAGAAGGCCGGGCAGGAACTCGGTCCGCGTCTCGGCCAGGATTTCCGTCGAATTGCCGAGGCGGCTGTCGAGTTCGCCCTGGATCGTCACCGTGCGCTGGCCGTCGATCCGCCGGATGCGCGAAAAGCCGCGTGTGGTCTCGATCCGCGCAACGGTCGAAAGCGGAACCTGGCTGCCGTCCGCCATCGTGATCGTGAAGGCGTCGAGGTCGGCGAGCGAATCCCGGCTTTCGGGATCGAGGATCACCGTGATGTCGTAGCCCTCGCCCCCCACTTCGATCTCGTCCACGGTCGAGCCCTGGAAGGCGGAGCGGATCTGATCGGCGATGGTGCGCCCGGTAATGCCCAGAGGCGCCGCGCCCTCGCGCAGTGTGATCTGCAGCTCCGGCTTGCCGGGTCTGAGATCGGTCATGACATTGTAGACGCCGCGATAGCGGCTGAACCAGGCGGCAAGCTCGTTCGCCGCCTCGGAGAGCTGGTCGAGATCGGAGCCCGCCAGCCGGACGTCGATCGCCCGGCCGCCGGGACCGAAGGAGCCCTCGGTGAAGTTCAGCGTGACGACGTCGGCGATCGGCCCGGCTTCCTCCTGCCACAGGGAGAGGATTTGGGCGATTTCGGTCGTTCGGGTCTCGGAATCCAGCAGGTCGGCGACGATGGTCGCCACATGCGGGCCGCTCTCGCCGACGTCCTGGTTGAAATTGTAGCGATGGGTGACGTTGAGGACGAGCGGCCCGCCACCCGGCTCCTCGGCGCTCAGCCGCTCGTTGACGCGCTCAAGCGCCCCGCTCACATCGGCGACCACCTCTTCGGTGCGCGAAAGCGGCGTGCCCGGCGGCATCATGACCCGCGCTTCGATGACGTTCCCGTCAATGTCCGGAAAGGGTGAGAACTTGATCCAGCCGGCAGCGAGCGCCGCATAGGTCAGGATCAGCATGGCGACGGAAAGGCCCATGGTCAGATAGCGCCATGAGACGGCGAGCCGCGCGAGCGGCATGACGACGCCCTCGCGGGTTTTCTCCAAGAGCCGGTTCGCCCCCGCCTGGACGCGGCCGGTCAGGCTTTTCCCGCCGGACAGGGACTGTTTCAGATGGTGCGGCAGGATCAGGAACGCCTCGACCAGCGAGATGACCAGCACGAACAGCATAACGACAGGCACAACGCGCAGGATCTGGCCGATCTCACCCTGAAGAAAGGCGAGCGAGCCGAAAATGCAGGCCGTGGTCGCAAAGGAGGCGAAGACCGACGGCCAGACCTGCATGGCGCCGTCGATACAGGCGCGAAGCGGCGATTTACCGTCGGCCCGATGGCTGGCGATGTTCTCGGCGATCACGATCGCATCGTCCATCAGGATGCCGATGACGATCAGAAGGCCGACCATCGTCAGCATGTTGATGGAATAGCCGACCAGCACCATCAGGAAGAAGCCGCCGGCAAAGGAGACCGGCAGGCTCGCCGTAACCCAGAGCGAATAGCGCAGGCCGAAGAACAGCCACAGCACCAGGAACACCAGGGCGAGACCCTGCAGCGCATTGCGGATCAGAAGATTGAGCCGGTCGGAGACGACGGAGGAGATGTCGTTGGTGATCACCATCGAGACGCCCGGCGGTGCGCTCTCTCTGGCATCGTTCAGAAAGGCGTCGAGCCGGTCGAACACTTCGAGCGTGTCCTGTTCGGCCGTCTTGGTGACGGAGAGGATCGCGGCCGGATTGCCGTTGAAAGTCAGTTGCGCCTCGTCCAGCGCAAAGCGCTCCTCGATCTCTGCGAGGCTCCCCAGACGGACCTGCCCGCCACTCGCGCTGGAGACGACGATGATGTCGCGAAATTCCTCGGGGCTTCGCCGTTCGCCGGCATAACGCACCAGGAAGTCCCGGTCCTCGGTCTCCAGGCTGCCGGAGGGCAGGTCGAGGGATTCCTGCTGGACCGCCCGCGCAACGTCGGTTACCGAAACGTTGAGAGCCCTCAGCTTCTCGCGCGAGAGCGCGATCCGGATCTCCTTGTCGGAAAAGCCGAGGACGTCGACCTTCGGAATGCCGCCCCAGCGCAGCATGCGATCGCGCAGATCCTCCGCATAGGCTTTCAGATGCACCCGGTTGGCCGGTCCGGTGACGGCGACCGAGGCGACGAGATCGGTGAGCCCCAGCTGGCTGACCACGGGACGTTCCACGCCTTCGGGAAAATCGGCAATCCCGTCGACGGCGGTAGTGATGTCGGCAGTGAAACGGTCGAGGGTGACCGCGGCAGTCTTCTCGACGGTGATGCTCGCGACGCTCTCGCGCGCCTCGCAGGTCACCTGTGAGACGTCGTTGACCGCGTCGATCGCATCCTCGACCCGGCCGCAGACCGCATCCTCGATCTCCTCGGGCCGGCTGCCGGGCCAAGCCAGGGTGACGCGGACCTCGTCCGGCGCGATGCGGGGGAAGGTCTCGCGCTGGAGCGTCGGATAGGAGGCAAGCCCGATCGCCAGGATCGCCAGCATCAAGAGGTTGGCGGCCGTCGGATGGCGGATGAAATAGGCGATCACAGGTTTGAACCCGCCTCTTCGACGACGCCCTGCTTTGCAAGGCTCGTCTCCAGCGCCTCGTCGCGCGTGGCGCGAAGCAGCATGCCTTCCATGGCCGGCAGGAGATCGGTAACAACGACGCGGTCGCCGGGCTCGATACCCTCACGCACCACGACGACGCCGTCCTGGGAGAGACCGGTCTCGACGGGCACGATCTCCAGCCGGTCGTTTTCGCCGACGAGATAGACCTTGCCGTCATGGAGCGCCGAACGCGGGATCACGATCTGGCCCTCCAAGGGCCTCGCCCGCAACTCGACTTCGACGAACAGGCCTTTCGTCAAAGGCGGGCGCCGCCCGGCACTCGCCGTCCGCCAGGTGTTGTCGGCCGAGACGATGACGCCGACCGTGCGCGTCTTCAGATCGATCGTGTCCGACAGGCGCGAGACCTCGGCCGGCCAGGTGACGGAGATCGAATCCGCCTCGAGGCGGATCGTCGCCGAAAAGCCCAGGCGTTCGAGGATCTGGCGGATGTCGGTGGTGGTCATCGGGGTCGATTCCGCTTCGCTGAGCGCGGCCGCCCGCGCCAGCTTGGCGAATTCGGTGATCGGGATCTGCGCTTCCACCTCCGAGGTCGCGATGCTGTCCGCCGTCGCCAGCGTGCTGCCCGCCTGGGCGAATTGCGAGACCTCCGCCGAAACCTCGGAAATGCGTGCATCGAAGGGCAGGGTGATCGTCGTGCGATCGAGGTTCAACTGCGCCTGCCGCAGCTCCAGCTCGTTCAGCCGCTTCTGTTCCTGTAGCGCCTTGCGCTGGGAAGGGAGCAGGCTGAGCGTGTTCTCGATCTCCTGGACCCGCTTTTGCTGAGCGAGAGACTCGCGCTGGTCCTGATCGAGCGTGTTGGCCGAGACCGTTCCGGTTTCGGCGAGCCGGCGTCTGCGGTCGGATTCGCGCTCGCGAATATCGAGCGCTCGCTGCTCGATCTCCAGATTGGCGCGAAGATTGGCTTCGTTGGCGTCCATTTCGGCCAGCTGGGCCTCGACGCGGCTGATATTCGCCTGGGCTCTGGCGACGGCGATTTCGTAGTCGGCGGGCGAGATGCGAAAGATCTCGGTGCCCTCGTCCAGAATCGCGCCGCGTTTCAGCTGGGGATTGACGTAGGCGATCTCGCCGGAGGCCTGGGCGACGGCCTTCCAGGTCCGGCCCGGCTCGACGGAACCGAAACCGCTCACGCGCGGCACGATCTCGCTCTCGCGGGCGACGATGACCCGGACATTGGCGGCATCCTCGACGCGCTCTTCGGTCACCGGCGGCTGGCGTTGTCCCGTCGCCCAGACCGCCACGAGGACCGCGAGAATGATCGGCGGAAGAAAAAGCAGCTTGCGCCACATGGAATGATCGATCGTCCCTGGTTTCGGCCGCGAGGGACCGCGCTTCGTCATCGCAGCCCATCATCGCGTTTCCATCGGCCCCTGCGCAAGGCTTTGGGCTCGATCCGCGATGTGCAGAGCCTCCGGGACCCTGCCGCTCCGGCCCGACCATCACAACAGCGTCGGCCGCGATCGCACGTCCTTGTGACCCGTATGGCCGGTCATGCGGGGGTCTGGTGACGAACCACGCATCACAGGCGGGGAGCGGACACCGATCGCTCCGGCCGCCTGGTCAATGAGTTAGACAGTCCTTTGCGTGTCCCGTCGGACGCCCCTGCTCTAGTGGGTCGATGCCGGCAGCTTGCGGATCCAGGCAAGCAGCGCTGCGTCGTCGGTCATGTCGCCCTTGTAGACGAAAGCTGGCAATTGCGGCTGGTTGGAACCGCGGGCCCGGTCCCGGTAGACCTTCATCGGCGTCGTTGCTCTGACCAGCTTGCTGGGGAGCACCTCATGGTGGGCTTCCAGATAGAAACTGTCGGCATAGGTCTGGCGGCCGATCTGGATGCCCCCGATCGCCTTCCAGAAATCGATCGATGTGAGACAGGAGGAGGCGCATCGATAATTGGTGAGGAGATAGACCGGGCCGGCCATCGGATTTTTCGCGGCCTTGGCGGCGCCTGACGGCTGGCCGGTCTCGTCCTTCTCGCGCCAGAACGGCTTGCCGGCGGCCAGCGATTGCCGCATGCCGGCGGCGATCGTCTCGAGCTCGGCCGTCAGTTTCGCCGGGCGGTCGGATTTCTCGAACGTCTTGGCATAGCTGACGACCAGCGCCGTATTGCCCTTCGAGGCCCGCCAGTCCACCGTGTCATTGCCCGGTTTGGGATGGGCTTCGATCCAGTCTTTTCCCCAGAGGATCCGCGCGATCTCCTCGCTCCAATAGGACGATCCGCCGCCATTGCCCCGCACGTCGAGCACCACGAAGGGCGCGGCCCGGAGCGCGTCCTGTTCCTTGCGCGCTTTGGCGATGATCCGGGTGAGGCCCTTGAACGGGACACTTCCCTCGCGGCCATTGAAGGACGACATGGACAGCCAGTATCCCCCGCCCGGCAGTGCGCGCATGGCAAAGGGCGGCCGCACGTCCTGGCGCAGGCGCGTCAGGGCTTTCGCGATCTTCTCCGCCGCGATTGGCCGCCAGGCGAGCTCGTAGTTCCGCGCCTTGCCGGCGACCTCGAAGCGGCAGTTCTGCGGCCGCTTCACCCATGGGTTCCCGTAGTCGATGAAGAGCTTCGGCCCTTCCTCGATCCGTTGGGCGGGCAGGAACCAGAGGCCTTCGAAGGCTCCGATACGGGCTTCGGCCAGCGTCCCGGCCGATACGCCGTCGCATGCGATCAGCTTCGCACCGAGCGGCGGCAGCGCCGGGCTGGGCGATGACGCAGCCTCGCCCGGCGGCGTTGCGACCTCGGCCACGATCTGGTCTGGACCGTCGTATCGGGTGAGAAAGCCCGGCCATTCGGTGGAGAAGGCAAAGGACTTGTCGGTCATGTCGACGGCCACGTGACCGTCGTTGAAGCTTGCCGCGAGGCCGGCCATGGCGAACCACCAGCCTTCGCGCGAATCGGCGGTCTCTGCGCGCTGCAGGGCCAGATCCCGAGCGGCCCTGACCTGGGCTTTGAAGCCGGGGTTCTTCTTGTCGTAGACGCCGGGATGATCGGCCATGATGAAGGCGACCATCGCCTCGACATCGCCCTTCAGCGTCGCCGACCAGTCGCGCGCCTTCTGCGTCTCGCCGGCGGCGGGAAGCGCCATGGCAATGAGCCCTGCGAGCGAGAGCGCGCCGAGCGACAGGCCCGTCCGCCGTGTCCGGCGGTGATTCTCGGCCCGCCCCTCAAGCCTCGTCTCGCACGTCATGCTTCGCTCCACCTGCCGTTCCATGAAGGCTGCGAATATCCAGCATCGGCTGTTAAGGCCGTGTTACGATGCGGAAAGCGCGCGCCGTGTTCGGGGAGGCGGGTTCTTCGGAAACCCGATTTGGTCACTGCCGGACGGAAACCGAGGGCTCTACTGAAAGAATCAGAGAATCGGCGCTCATTTGCGGAACGCAATAACGCGCTCCGGCTACAAAGCGCTGGGCGCAACCGGCCAGTCGATCATCCAAATCTCATAAAGCGGCTGGTGCCCAGGAGAGGACTCGAACCTCCACGCCTCGCGGCACACGGACCTGAACCGTGCGCGTCTACCAATTCCGCCACCTGGGCTCGGGCCGGAGCATTAGAAGCTGGCCGATGGCGTGTCAACGCGGATTTTTTGCTGCGATGACCGATCGGGGCAGAAAAGCCGCGATCGGGTCGAAGGGGCGATCGGCATCGCTGTGGGCGGCGGATTGTTCCAGCTTGCATGCGAAATGCCGGAACGGCCTTGCCTTCGGGACGAAATCGCGTCTTCACCTCTCGGCGCGATCACGCTAAATCCTGCATCCGAAAAATGGAATCGATCCGATCCACCGAATGGCGGGCCCGGCGCGGTCGCTCGAGTCCGTGCCGGACCGGGGCGGGAGCCGCCCGGCATTCGGCGAACGACGGGAACGCGTGCGTTCCGACCGCCCGATCGGCGCTCGGAACATGAAGGAGCCTCTGCCATGACCATCGGATTGAAAAAGACGGTCGTTCTCTTCGGTGGGTCCGGATTTCTCGGACGATACGTGACGCGGGCGCTCGCCCGGCGCGGGCACCGCATCCGCGTCGCCTGTCGCCGCCCCGATCTCGCCTATCACCTGCAGACCGCCGGAAACATGGGCCAGATTCTGCCGATCCAGGCCAATCTGCGCTATCGCTGGTCGGTCGACCGGGCGGTGGAAGATGCCGATCATGTGGTCAATCTCGTCGGCATCCTCGCCGAGAGCGGCCGCCAGCGATTCGAGGCGGTCCAGTCCTTCGGCGCGCGGGCCGTGGCGGAGGCGACGCGCGGCGTCGGCGCCGGTCTCACCCAGATCTCCGCAATCGGAGCCGACGAGAATTCCGAGTCCGTCTATGCCCGCACCAAGGCCGCCGGCGAGGCGGCGGTCTTCGAAACGCTGCCCGAGGCGACGGTGATGCGGCCTTCCATCGTCTTCGGGGCCGAGGACCAGTTCTTCAACCGCTTTGCCGAGATGTCGCGCTTTTCGCCCTTCCTGCCGCTGATCGGCGGCGGCCGGACGCGCTATCAGCCGGTCTTCGTCGGCGACGTCGCCGAGGCGATCGCCGACACGGTCGAGGGCAAGGTTCCCGCCGGGCGGATCTACGAGCTTGGCGGGCCGGAAATCCTGACCTTCAGGGAGATGATGGAGGAGATGCTGCGCGTCGTCGGGCGCAAGCGGGCCTTCCTCAACATTTCCTATGGCTCGGCCGCGCGCATGGCACGGCTGATGCGGTTCCTGCCCGGCGCGCCGCTCACCGAGGATCAGGTCCGGCTCCTGCAGCAGGACAATGTGGTCTCGGAGGAAGCCAAGGCCGAGGGCCGCACGCTTGAAGCCTTCGACATGATTCCGCGCTCGCTCGACGCGATTCTTCCGACTTACCTCGTCCGCTTCCGTCCGCAGGGGCAGTTCACCCGGCCGCAGCCCCAGGCCGGCGGCCTTGATGCCGAGAACCAGGACAAGCTCGTCTGATCACCGGCCCGGCTCAGGGCGGAAGAGGGCGGCCAGGCCTGAAGGAGTGGGAGGAGAAACCATGAGCGCGACAGGCTCCGACAATGACAATGTCCGCAAGGACGAAGCCCTGCGCCTTGCCGATCCGCTGTTCGTGCCGGTGCTGACCCATTATGCGCCGGGCGCGAAAGGCGGGGTGGATGCCGAGCGCATGCTGGCCCATCTCCGCCATATCCGGCCGCATGTGCGCCAGGTCATGCTCGCCGGCTCCACCGGGGATGGCTGGGAACTGGAAGACGACGCCTTCGACGCGCTGATCGACCTCGCAGCGTCCGACAGCGTCGGCGATCTCGATCTCAGCCTGCTCTTCGGTGTTCTGCGGGGCGAAACCGAGGCTGTCATTGCCCGGCTCCAGCATCTCGAAGCGCGCCTTGCGAAGGATGATCGTCTCGCCGCCCGTGTGAGCGCCGTTGCGGTGTGCCCGCCGGTCGAGCCGGAAGCGAGCCAGGAGCGCATCATCGAACATTTCGAAGCGATCATGGCCGCGAGCCATCTGTCCATCGCCGTCTATCAGCTACCGCAGGTCACTGGCTGCCACATCGCGCCGGAGACTTTCGTCAGGCTCGCTGTCTCGCCGCGTGTGACATTGTTCAAGGACAGTAGCGGCGAGGATGCGGTGTCGAAGAGCGGGCTCGACTTTGGCGACGTCGCCCTCGTGCGGGGCGCGGAAGGCGGCTATCTCGAGGCCTTGAAGCCGGCCGGACCCTATGATGGTTGGCTCCTGTCCACCGGCAACGCGCTGGCCGCGCCGCTTCGCCGGATCCTCGAACACAAGGCGGCCGGCGAGGCCGACGCGGCCGCGACGCTGTCGAGCCAGGTCTCCGAGGCGGTCGCCGGGGTATTCGACGCGGCCCAGAAGGAGGGCGGCGCCAACGCCTTCTCCAACGCAAACCGGGCGATGGACCATCTCGCCGCCCACGGGAGAGGTTGGCGCGACGCGCCAATGCCGCTCAAGGTGGACGGAAATCCCCTGTCCCGGGAAGTGATCGAAGCCGCGGAGCGAATCGCGGGCTCTCTGCTCTTGGGTGAAGACAGCGGTTATCTCGGCTGAACGCCGAAGGCGACAGGCCGGGCCGGCGGTCTGTCGCGCTATTTGGTGCCGTACATGCGGTCGCCGGCGTCACCGAGGCCCGGGACGATGTAACCCTTCTCGTTCAGGTGACTGTCGATCGAAGCGGTGAAGACCGGCACGTCGGGATGGGCGGCGCGGAAGCGTTCGATCCCTTCGGGCGCGGCAAGCAGACAGAGAAAGCGGATGTTGTGCGCACCGCGATCCTTCAGCTTCTGAATGGCGGCGATGGCGGAATTGGCGGTGGCGAGCATGGGATCGACGACGATCACCAGTCGGTTGGCAAGGTCCTCCGGCGCCTTGAAATAATATTCGACCGGCTCCAGCGTCTCGTGGTCGCGATAGATGCCGACATGGGCGACGCGGGCGGCGGGCACCAGATCGAGCATACCCTCCAGAAGACCGTTGCCGGCGCGCAGGATCGAGGCGAAGACCAGCTTCTTGCCTTCGAGCGTCGGCGAATCGATCGTCGCCATCGGCGTCTCGATGCGTGTCGTCGTCAGGTCGAGATTCCGGGTCACCTCGTAGCAAAGAAGCGTCGAGATCTCGCGCAGGAGACGGCGGAAGCTCGCCGTCGAGGTCTCCTTGTTGCGCATGATCGTCAGCTTGTGCTGGACCAGCGGATGATTGATGACTGTCACGCCTTCCATGGTGTCTCGCCCTCGTCTGTCTCGTCGTTGATCTCGTCTATTCGGAAGCGGCCGGCGCGCCAAGCGCAAGTGCGGACAGACTGAGTTTTTCCAAAAGCCTGCGACGGACATCGCCTTCGACGAAGGCCGCTTCGATCGCGTTGCGGGTCATCGCCAGCCGGTGACTCGCATCGAGGCCGTTCTCGGCGGCGAGCCGATATTCGTTGGAAAGGTCGGTGTGAAAGAAGGGCGGATCGTCGGCGCCGAGCGTCGCCTTGACGCCGGCTTCCACCAGCTGTCTGAGCGGATGGGCGCCGATGTCCGGATAGATGCCGAGGGCGAGGTTCGAGCCCGGGCAGACCTCCAGCACGACGCCCTTTTCGGCGATCTCTGACACGAGCGCCGGGTCCTCGATCGCTCGCACGCCATGGCCGATGCGGGCGGGCTTGAGATGCTCTATCGCCGCGCGCACGCTCTCCGCACCGCAGAGTTCACCGGCATGGGCGGTCAGTCCAAGCCCGGCCTCGCGCGCGATGTCGAAGGCTTTCTCGAAGTCCTCGTGCCGTCCGATCCGCTCGTCGCCGGCGAGCCCGAAGCCGGTGATCAGCGGAAAGTTCGGCCGCGCCGCGAATCGGGCGGCGCCTTCGACGGCTTCGGCGCCGAGATGGCGCACGCCGACCACCACCATGCGCGCCTCGATCCCATGCCGCTCGCGCGCTTCGACGATGCCGCGCGAAAGGCCGGCAGCGTAGACATCGGGATCGACACCGCCGGCCCGCGCATGGTCCGGCGAGACGAAGAATTCCGCATAGAGCGCGCCCTGCTCGGCAAGCCCGGCAAGGTGGCTTTCGGCGAGCGCGGCGAAATCCGCCTCCGTGCGGAACACCGTCGAGGCCTTGTCATAGGCTTTGAGGAAGCTCGTGAAATCGTGCCAGACATAGGCGCCGTCCGCGATCACGTCCGACATGTCGACGCCGGACCGCGCCGCCAGTTCGAGGACCAGCGCCGGTGGTGCCGCCCCCTCGATATGGCAATGGAGCTCGGCAAGGGGAAAGCGCGGCGGCGAGTCGCTGGCGCGACGGGCGGCGAAGCTCACAGGAAGCTCGTGCCATATTCGCCGCGGGGCAGACCCAGATGGGCCGCGACGCTCGCGCCGATATCGGCGAAGGTCTCGCGGCGGCCGATCGGCCGGCTCGGCACCCCCGGCCCGAAGCCGAGGACGGGAACGATCTCGCGCGTGTGGTCGGTGCCCTTGAAGGTCGGGTCGCAGCCATGATCGGCCGTGGCGATCGCCAGATCGCCGTCGCGCAGCACCGACTCCAGTTCCGGCAGCCTGGCGTCGAAGGCTTCGAGCGCGGCGGCATAGCCCGCCACGTCGCGGCGGTGGCCATAGACCATGTCGAAATCGACGAAATTGGCGAAGACGAGATCGCCGTCCTTCGCCTCGCCGATCGCCTCGATCATCCGGTCGAACAACGCCATGTTGCCGTCGCCCTTGAGGGATTTCGAGATCCCCTTCTGGGCGAAGATGTCCGCCGTCTTGCCGATGCCAAAGACGGTCCGGCCCTCATCTGCGGCGCGCTCCAGAAGCGTCGGCCGGGGCGGCGGCACGGAATAGTCCCGCCGGTTGGCGGTGCGCGTGAAGGTCTCGGCGGACTCGCCGACGAAGGGACGAGCAATCACGCGACCGATGTTCAACGGGTCGACATGCCGACGTGCGGCTGCGCAGACCTCGTAGAGCCGGTCGAGCCCGAAATGGGCTTCATGGGCGGCGATCTGCAACACGCTGTCGGAGGAGGTGTAGAAGATCGGCTTGCCGGTCCTGACGCTCTCCTCGCCGAGTTCGCGGATGATTTCGGTGCCCGATGCGTGGCGATCGCCGAGAATGCCGGGTATGCCCGTATCGTCGATGATCTGGCGGATCAGCTGGGCAGGGAAGGCGGGGACGGAGACCGGAAAATAGCCCCAGTCGAAGAGCACCGGCACGCCGGCAATTTCCCAATGGCCGGACGGCGTGTCCTTGCCGTGGGAGACCTCCTGCGCCGAGCCCCAAAGGCCCTCCGGCGCCTCACGACGACCGGGTCGGCCGGCAGCCTCGAAAAGACCGAAACGCGCAAGGTTGGGCACGGCGAGTTCGCCCTGGCGCAGGCCTTCGCGGTCGGCCTTCCCCTGTCGGCAGGCTTCGAGAATATGGCCGAACGTGTCCGATCCGGCATCCCCGAAGGCGGCTGCATCGGGGGCTTCCCCGATGCCGAAGGAATCGAGAACCATGATGATCGCGCGTGCCACGGTCGTCTCCTGCCTCTCGTCGGCGACGGGCGATCGCGCGCCGCCGTCATCGCAGTGACATGTAAAGACGATGGGGCGAAAGAACAGCCACCCCGTCCGGCATCGGCTCAGCAGTCGCTGCAGGTCACCTTGTCGCCGAGCCGCGGCGAGAGATAGTTGGTCTCGCCCATCATCATGGGGCCGGTCAGCCCGTAACCCCCGAAGGGCTCGAAGGAGTAATAGGCCTCCGTCACGAGAAAGTTGAAATCCTTCTCGCCAGCGAAGCCTGCGGGGAGAGTGTAGGTGTCACCGGCGGCGAGGGCGGTCGTTCCGATCATCGTGTTGTGGGAACGGGTCCAGTCGACCGTCGCACTGCCCGCCTTGTCCACCTTGACCTGGGTGATGCGCAGGAAGACCTTGCTCTGATCGTAGGGCGCCATCACCGAGGCGCTGATCGCGAACAGGCCGTCCAACTCCGCCTTCGTATAGGCCTGCGACTGGCCGACGAGATCGTTGATGGTCGCAGCGCAATTGTGGACCTTGCGATTGATCGTGAGCGCCAGGCTCGTATCGGTGCCGGCGATGTAGAGAATGAGCAGGAAAGGCGCGACGAGCGCGAATTCGACGGCAGAGATGCCGCGGCGGTCTCCGGCGAAGCCTCGGATCCGAGCAGAGAAACGTCCTACGTTGCGGCGAAGATCGAAGTGCGGAACGAACATCAGAAGGGCTCCGTCTGGAACACGGCGGTGCCGACGATGACAAAGCTGCGGTCGCTCATGTCGGTGATCGACGAGCGCATGATCTCAGTGTAGAGCGGCCATTTGTAGTAGACCTTCAATGCAGCGATCTGCTCCGAGCCTGGCTTGGTGTAAGCAAATCCTGAGCCGTCGATATCGCCATCCTTCACCGGTACTGCGTTGGAGATCGAAGAAAAACTGCCATAGGTCCGAAGGTCGACATGAAGGTTGGCGCAGTCGAAGAGGAAGTTGACCTCCTGGCAGATCTTATTCTTGAACTCGGCTTCGGTCAGATCGGCGTTCGTCACCTGACCGGTTCTCACCTCCCGGCCGACCGTGCTCACCGCCTGATCCATCACGAGCTCTGCGATGAAGATGCCGCCGGTCTCCAGAAGAAGGAGAAGAAGGAGAAGGAAGGGGAGCCCGAGCATGGCGAACTCCACGGCAGCGACGCCACTTCGGTCTCTTGCGATCTCGCGCCACGAACGGCGGCCTCGCGGGTTGGCGCTCTTTTTGCCGAGCCAGGATGTCAGGCGCATCGTCGTCTTCCGCACGGTTGTCGTCCATTCCCGACGACAAGGTTTCGACCACGTATTCGAGCGGCATTCGACGTCGGGTCAGCGCCCTGAAATGGTCGGTCCGCCATGTCGCAAGGCGGAACTCTAGGCAAAAGACGTAAGGAAACCGTTTCGAAAACGGCGCGATTCGAAGGAAGCCGCCCGGTTGCTGCTCGCAGCCGCGGCCTCGCGGCACGATGCCTGTCGAGATAACAAGAGCGCGGAACCGGGTCTTGCTTCGCCTTCTGTGACCGAAAAGCCCGGCCGCGAATCAGCGGTTCGCGGCCTGGGTCGCCATGTCTCGTCGCTGCATCTGCTGCTGGACGGCAAGGCCGAAGGCTTCCGGCTCGTCACCCACCGTGACGGTCGGAACGCAGTTCGGAGCGCAGGCGTAGGTGGTTCGTGCCGCCTGCCGGTAGACGCGCACGGTGCTGCCTTCGAACGTCTGAACGATGACCTGCTCGTCGATGACCGGCTTCCCGTCCTGTCCCAGGATGAGAAGATTGGTAATGCCGCTGCTTTGGCCCGTCAGCACCAGCCGGTTGGACGACAGCACCTGAACGTCGACGATGGCAGGGTTGCCGACAATCACGGTGGAAGCGTCCGTGTCGAGTTCGATGACCTTGGCGTGGTCCATCTCGACCTCGATCATTGATCCGGCCGCCTGCGCGCCATGGATGGCGGTGCTCGCAACGAGCAGCGCGAAGGTCAGGGGCAGGAACGAGACGAGGCGGAAGGACATGGCGGTGATCCAACGATCGGGCGAATAAATGGCGTGAGCGAAGCCTGTGCGAATAGCGTGAAGGAAGGATTAACGACGCTGCGTCCTGCGGCTGGCGGCGGAGAGTTCCGATCGCCCGGAGCGTCTATTCTGTCGCGGACAAAAGCACGCCGTCGCAGCGGAGGACGGCTTCAACTATCTGGAAAAGCAACGGGTCTCAGGGTGCCGCAAGGTCCTTTATGGGGCATGCTTGCCGCATGCCGCCGAGACGGCGCGATTTTCGTTTACACCTCAGTTGCGCTTGGGCCATGTCGCGGTGCTGTGTCATGGATATCTGGGGATGTGGGGCCTTCGAGCGTCGGTAGGAAAAAAGCAACCAATCTTCTTAAGCTGCTGGCAATGGGTCGTCCCTACGGTCAGGTCACCCGATCGACGAGGAACAGTCGACGGTTCAGCTACAACGGATCGCAACGGAGTGCCCATGTCCAAGACTTTTGCTCGCTTCATGAAGGATGAGTCCGGCGCCACCGCCATCGAGTATGGCCTGATCGCCGCCCTCATCGGAACCGCCATCATCGTCGCCGTCACCTCGGTCGGTACGAACCTCTCCTCGACGTTCACCTCGATCGCGACCGGCGTCACCAAGAAGAACTAAGCTTCTGGCGCCATATCATGAACTGCTGCGGGCCGGGCGCCGGGGACGAGCTTCCCTGGTGCCCGGCCGCATTTGTAGTGGAAGCGCCTAACCCCCAGCGAGGCTTGCGTCATGTTGAGTGCGGTACTGTTGACGATCTTCCCCTTCGCGATGATCTACGCGGCGTCTTCCGACCTCGTCTCCATGACGATCGCCAATCGCGTGTCGCTCGGGCTCATCGCAGGTTTCGTCCTGGTGGCTGCGTTGAGCGGAATGGCGCTGCCGATGATCGGGCTGCATCTGGCCGTCGGCTTCGGCTGTCTCGCCGTCACATTCACGCTTTTTGCGATGGGATGGATCGGCGGCGGCGATGCCAAGCTTCTTGCCGCTACGGCCGTCTGGTTCGGCCCGACGCTCGATCTTGCAAACTATGTGCTGCTCGGCGCGGTCTATGGCGGACTGCTGACGGTGGGCCTGCTCGTGACCCGGGTCTTCTTCGTCCCCGTGACAGGCGTCGATTTCATCGACCGGCTCCTGGAGCCGACGACCGGCGTGCCTTATGGCATCGCGCTTGGTGCGGCGGGCCTGACAGTCTATTCCGAGAGCGCCTGGATGACTCTCGCTCTAACGGCTTTGGGAAGCTGAAAGCCTCTCTGTTGTCATGCAATCGGCGCCGCTGAACTCGCCCGCAAGTGCGAACGCGTCCGGGTTTGAGGGCGCCTGCCTTCGACGACGCCCACATCGGTCGCAACGTTCCCATCATATTGAAGTTCAACGCATGTTCGGCTGCGCTGTCGGCTGGACGGGCTTCCCTTGGCGCGAAAATCGGTTTACCTTTACGTAAAAGGCATCTGCACGGGGAGCTTGTGCAGGGCCGAGAACCAAAAGGGAGGAACCGTCCATGAAATCCATCACCGTCCTGGCCGCCATCGGCATGACGCTCGCAACCTCTGCTGTGGCTTCAGCCGCTTCGATCGAGGGCACGTGGCGCACGGCCAGCGGGGCGACCGCCCAAATCGCGGCCTGCGGCAACGCCTATTGCACGACAATCGTGACCGGCGAGCACAAGGGCAAGCGGATCGGCCGGATGGCCGGCTCGGGCAACAGCTATTCCGGCCAGATCACCGATCCCGCGAACGGCAAGA
>Ga0310345_10003019_pt1 | contig 16368 bp, 17 predicted proteins | sample HC15DNA20500_MG_FD_204667 | JGI IMG/M metagenome (GOLD analysis project Ga0310345, IMG submission 204667) | Marine microbial communities from station ALOHA, North Pacific Subtropical Gyre - HC15-DNA-20-500_MG | ecosystem: Environmental > Aquatic > Marine > Oceanic | place: Pacific Ocean: North... | reverse complement strand
GGAGTCCGGCCAGCGTCACCATGAGTAGGGCCTTCTGGGATCGATGCATGAGAGCCTCCTTCCGGTACTGGAGAAGCCGGTACCATGAAAACCATCCGATGTACTGGTCCGGTATCGTAGCACGCCGAAGGCTCCTTTTCAGTGGGTAAAAACGAAGTGAGAATTCGTAAGGACCGTAGGTCCCGGGCCAAGGGTTTAGGGCGGGGCTCTCAGAAACCGTGCTGCTGCATCCAGTCCAGGTAGCGGCGAGCACACAGGTCCAGGTTCTCGAGGGACCCACCGCCTCTCAGAGATGAGCATATTTCATAGCTGGTAATACCGTTGAAGCCCCCTTCCAGAAGCCCCCGGAAGAAGCCCTTGTAGTCGATGAAACCCTCTCCGAAAGGAACGGCCCGGACCAGATCCGGCTCCTGGGAACGATAGTTGACCAGCTGAGGTTCGTAGCGGAAGCGGGGCAGTCGGACGTAGTCAGCGCTGGTGGTGAGGGCGGTATAGGGTGCTGCCTTCCGAGCTGACTGGTGCAGGTCCTCACCTCTGAGTGCGGGAGACCAGGCATCGAATGCCAACTTGCAGTTAGGCCGATCTATCTCTTTCAGGAGCTCCAGCAGGGCATCCGTATGTACTCCCACATCGTGGTGGTTCTGAACAGCCAGAGCAACACCGTGAAATGCCGCCCGGTCGCAGCACTCTCTCAGGCTCTCCACTACACGGTTCCAGACGCTGCCCATCCCGATCTCTTCGCTCTCATAGGCCGTAAACACACGAATCAGCCGGGCTCCTAGCTCAGGGGCGATTCGAGCCAGGGACTCGACGTAGCCGATCTGGATTTCTAGAAATGGAACCTCGGCCGCCCCAGCGCCGGAAAAGTCGGTGTAAGCCGCCAGCACGGGGCATTCGACTCCCGCTCGCTTTAGATGACCCTTGATACCAAGGAGCACCTCTGTAGTCGCGTCCAATGGAGCCAAGTGAGGGCGCTTACCTGCGATCATCACTCCCTGGTATCCCAACCGCGCGGCTCGGCCAATGAAGGCTTCCAACGCAACACGCTCCTGCCCCCAGAGCCCGGCGTAACTGATTGAGAAAAGGCAGTGCTTCATGCTGGCTTCGTGTCGTTACTGCCAGCCATTGTCGCGCAGCTTTCTCCTTGCTTCAACAGTCTCTTTGCTATCTCCCGGCCTTCTGCAGCCAAATCAGAACCAGAATCCAGAAGAATCACCACGGCGGCTGGTTTGCAAGTTGCCGGAGGCTTGGATAGTCTCCTGCAGGAAATTGACCCGGGGCCCTTCTCTAAGCCGTCAAAACAGGAGATGAGTGCATGGAAGACGTTAGATATGAACGCCTACGGCCTGGCCAGATAGTGAAACGGAGCCAGGCCTGCCCAGTTGCCTATCTTCCCCTCGGTATCATCGAGTGGCACGGACTCCAGAACCCCCTCGGGCTGGATGGTCTCAAGGTCCACGGAGTGGCCACCCGCGCCGCGCAACGAGGTGGTGGCCTGGTCTTTCCTGTCCCTTAGTACGGTGCCCATCGGGAGTCCCATCTGCTGGAGTTCAGCACGCCCAGTCGGGAGGCAGTTGCTCGGGCGCTGGAGCTGCCCTCTGGGAGCTTCAGTCCAGGCTACATGGGGGGCGAGACGGTCGCTTCCCAGGCATTCTTCTATCAGCAACTACTCTTTCACATCTACCACGAGATCAAGAGCTACGGTTTCGAAGCCATCTTCGTGCTCTCGGAGTACGGCCCACTCAAGCCCTACGCAGTCCTCACCTGCCAACTCTTCGAACGACAGACAAGTGTCAAGATGGAGGCTGCCTGGGCAGCAGAATTGGTAGAGGGATATCGAGAGATCACGCCGGCCGTTTCGAGACAGGGCTCATGATGTCGCTGGAGCCCTACCTGGTAGATCTGGGAACCTTGACTGAGGAGACGTCCAGCTTGACCGGAATCGGAGGGCCTGACCCCAGAGAGGGTTCGGCCGAGTTGGGGAAGGCCTTTCTGGACGCCGCCGTCGACGAACTCGTTCACCGATCACAGTGTTTACTAGAGCGGCCCACCTCCGACGGAGGCATGGCGATCGAGTACGGAAGGTGGAAATCCACGGCCCCTAACCTGAAACTTTAAGAATACGTCGCACGTCTCTACCCTCCAAACAGCGTGGTGAACGGGACCTGTCCTACGCCGAAGGCGTTACTGCGGGGCCCGATAGGAAACATCGAGTTCCGGGGTCTCAAGGCGGCGATGTCCGGCCACTTTGGAATCCAGACAACGGTCGAGCATTGCGCTGGTGATCTGAGTTCTTTCCACGGGATAGGGCGCTCGCCCTGACACGATCATCCTTTCAATCTGGGCAACCAGACAGGCGGAATAGGTCACGTTCGGAGTCGGCGGAAGGAAAAACTGTGTAGAGACTATCTCGCCTGCTCGGAGTCGCGCCGCAAACGTGAAATCCCTCATCGCTCCGTTGAGCATCAGGAGCGTGGTACGGAGCCCGTCATTCCGCTCGATGAAATAGGCCGCGGGATTCTTCGCCAGCGTCGGGAGCTGCCCGTTGTGGGCCAAATCCTGAGGTCGGGAGTCCAACTGGGAGTCACCCTGAAGTGAGTCCGAGCGGGAGAACGCCGCTTCCAGTAGCCGCTTTGACCAGCGGCCTTGATCGCCCGCCTTCCAGACGGCCTCCCCCTCGAGCATCTGGACCGATCGGATACCCGTCTCACCTCCCTTTCGTCGCTCCACCATGCACTGCATCGCTTCCAGCGCATGGTAGTCCATGGCATCCGAACCACCCACGCCCAACATCAGCGCCTCTTCCACCTCTGCACCGTAAGGGATCTCAACAGGCGGCAATCGCCACGTCACCGGCAGAGACGACCCGGCCAGAAAGGGGAAGCCGAGGCGCTTCGAATCGGACACCATCTGTCGTGCCTTCTTCCAGCTATACGAGAGGTGCTTGTCGTTGAACACGGGCACCGATCGGCGGCTTTGCTCGAAAACACGCACCACCTCCTGGAAGAACTCGTGGCGTGGATAGAGCTTCTGGCCCTTCTCGTTCGTGGGGTAACTGCCGTGTTCTCCGATGATCACAACCGCATCGACCGCCAGCTTATCGGTCCCACAGCGCAGGGTCTCGGCGATGCTGCGATAGATCTTGAAACCATGCTCGGCAGCACGCTGCCCGCTCAGGTCTCCCTCCGGTTTCTGATCGACGTACAGCGACACGACTTGTATAGGGGGCTCGTGCCACTTTCCGTCTCGGGGATAACCGACCAGAAAGCGGTCTCCCATGTGCTGCGCATGAGATAGATACTTCCAGATGGTGGTGATAATCGCGATTTTCCTGGGGACCGAGGATTCAGCCTGAGTTGGACGCGTCGACACCAGGGTGGCGCCGCCGACCGCTTCGAGAAAGGTTCTTCGGGTGAGCATCTAACTTCTCCAAAAAGTCGATTCTCGGGTAGGCTCGTAGCGGATTGCCAGATGCGGCGTCTCCAGCCGTTGCTGCTTTTGGTAAAGCGACTCGATGCCCGCCGCCGTCATCCCGGTTGTGAGCAAGGTCCGCTCGAGAGGATAGGGTGCCTTGCCAGTCAGAAACAAGGATTCGATATGGTGGACTTGCGGACTGAAAAAATTGCGCATCGAATAGTAGGGGAGGTAGAACAGAACCGAGAAGACATCGCCTCCCTTGAGTCTCGCGGCAACGTTGCAGTCTCCTACAACACCGCCCCCCTTTTGCTTCGGTGCCGCCTGGAACTGGATGATGCTGGCCCTCAGTCCGTCGCCATATTCAAAACGGTAGGCGTAAGCGTCCGGAGCCAGACGACGCAGGTCCCTGTTACTGGGAAAAACATTACTGTAGGTGGCACGGGCCGGGTTGAGTTGGTTGCTTCGGCAAAGCGCGGCTTCCAGCAGTTGCCGGTCCCAGCCACCCCCTTCCCAGGAACCAGACTCCAAAGCTTGCCAGAAGCGCTCGCCACGCACCGCTTGGACCGCGCGAACGCCAGTTTCACCCCCGCGCCGACGTTCGACAATCGACTGCAGCGCCTCGAGTGCATGGATATCGCCTCCGTCGATGCCACCAGCCCAAATGCTCACGGCCTCTTCAAGCTCGACTCCGCGGGGTAGATCGATGGACGGCTGACGCCAGGTAACCGGCAGCGAGGACCCGGCCATGAATCCGAAACCCATCTGCTTGGCCGTGTCTGCCATCTCTCGGGCATAGTCCCAGTTCCACGACAGGTGTTTGTCGTTGAACAGCGGCGCGGTCTTACCGCTCTGCCGATACACCTCCACTACTTGCTGGAAGTACTCGTAACGGGGATAGAGTTTCTGTCCCTTCTCGTTGACCGGATAGTGTCCATGCTCTCCGATGAGGAGGACACCATCCACCGCCAAGTCGCTTCCAGCCTGTGTCAGGGCCTCGGCGATTGTTGGGTAGATCCTCATTCCGGGGTGCCGCTGGGCGCGCTCGCGGCTGAGGTCTTTGTCCCCAACCTGCTCCACATAGAGAGAAACAACATCCATGGGAGGCCTATGGTGCCGGCTCTCCCAACCATACCCATCAAGAAATCGATCTATGATGTGCTGGGAATGGGAATACTTGTAGTAGACAGTCGTCAGAGCGGCGATTCTAGGTCGACGGCCAGCCGGCCGCGTGGCCTCTCCCGGCGGCGATGTCGCCGCCATCCCTGCCAGAAAATCGCGTCGTGAGCCCCGCATTGGTATGGCCCTCCAATGTAGCAGGTGATGGACTTTGGAACCGCTACGTTGAGGCCCATTAAACGTGGCGCAGATCAGGAACTCAACAATCAGATCAAAATTGACTCAATTTTAACGACGCCGACGGCTAAATCCTAGAACGCCGCGGCACGCCTTTTTTGCGACGCGCTCCTGGGGGAGGGACTAAGCTGAAACTTCAAGAATTCGTCGCACGTCTGAACATCGCTCCTCTCTAGTCCCCGGACAGCGCGTAGAACGGGGCCTGTTGGCCGACAGCGTCAACCTACTTCACCAAGACTAGACTCCCCAGACTCTTGTCACGACCTGAGGGTGAACTACCAGTATTACAAAGCCAAGTCCGTCAGAGCCGCAAACGACTTGACCCGTTAGCAACATGAGTCCCGATTCCGAGGAGAGAGCTGGACAACCCTTCCCCACGCAGTGACGCACGATATCGCCTATCCTCGACCTAAGTTTCGTTCTCGAATAGGGCCAGTGCTTCCTCGGGGTGGGACTAGTCTGAAACTTAAGAGAACTAGAACTGACCGAAGGCTGGGGGCTTGTCGATCCTGCGAACTGGAGTGTACCCTGACAGAGTGTACCCTGACAGGAGGATAGGAGATGGATAATCGAGTGCCGACCGTCCTAGCCGGGTCCCTACTGCCGGCGTTTCCCCAATCCTGGTGGAGGTGGATCCGGTTCCTGCTGTGCCTCAGTGCACTGGAAGGGACTCCGGTCACGGCCCAGAGCAAGTTCGTCCAACCCCTCTCCGGAGATGAAATTCCCAGCCAATTCGAACCTCCCAGAGTCGCCGAGTCCGAGACACCCCTGCGCATCGGTCAACAGCCCCAGCTGCTGGTCGACAACCATGTACTGGCAGATTGGTGGCGCCTTCGGCGCGTTCAATACCGGGCCAGAAAGCACCCAGAGAACCCGATTCTGGAACCCGATCAGCCCTGGGAGGATACCGCTCGCAAGAGTGCAGGAAGTTTTCCCACCGCAGCTGTCTACGATAAAGAGGAAGGCCTCTTCAAACTCTGGTACCAAATTGAGCAGGAGACCGGTGGGAATGTCATCGGGTATGCCGAGAGCCAAGACGGTATCCACTTCGAGAAGCCTCACCTTGGGTTGGTGGAGTATGGGGGAACTAGAGCCAACAATGTGTGTCGCGTCGAACCCTACGGCAAGCCGGTCTGGGGAGCGATTCATATCATCCAGGACCCCCGACCGCAGTCACCGGAGCAGCGATTCTGGGCCGTAGGTCTACCCCACTGGCGAGAGGGTAGCTCTCGGATTCGACGATGGGCAGGCGTGGCCTACAGCGCCGACGGCAAGATCTGGCATATGGCGAAGGGCGGCATTCTCGAAGGTGCTGGCGGTGGTAATCCAGCGTGCCTCTGGGACCCGCAACGAGAGCGCTACATCCTCTTTCATCGCCAGCTCTACGAAACCGCCGGCGGCGGACGGTACATCGTTCGCCAGGAGAGTCAAGACTTGATCCATTGGACGCCGCGCCAGACTGTTTTCAATCCCATGGGAGGCCGTTGGCCCGAGGTGGAAAGCATGATGACCTTCTACCACCGGGGCCTCTATTTTGGTCTACCCCAGATGCTGGAGAACGAGCGCACGGGAGAAGTCGAGATCCATCTCATCACGAGCCGTGACGGGATTCACTGGGAGCAGCCCTTTCCCGACGAGGCTTTCATCCCCAGGGGCTCGCCAGGCGATTTCGATGACATGATTACCTGGTTTCCCCAGACGGTGGCCCAGGGCGAGTCCATCTTCTTCTACTACGGCGGAGCCAGATACCCCCACAATGCGCGCCAATGGCAGCGACTCCCCCCCCAACGCAGGATGAACAAGGTAGGCCTCGCCCGAGTGCCGATGGACCGATTGATGGGATTGCGTGCCGACCGGCCGGCTGGATCCTTCCTTACCCGGCCCATCCTCATCGAAGGAGAGGATCTGTTCATCAACGCCGACATCTCCGATGAGTTGGTTGTTGAGGTGGTTCCCACCAACATTTCCCTCACCCTGAAGACGCTTCGAGATAAGGAGGGCAGAGTCCGCTATCACGAGTTCGAGGGTGACGCCGGCCCATTCCCGGGTTTCTCCTACGATGACTGCCGGTCCGTCGCAGGGGATAGCAACCAGCACAAGATAACCTGGAAGGGCGGCTCATTGGGCCGATTCCGGGGGCAGTCCGTCCGTCTCCGCCTACGAGCACGGCAGGCAACTATCTTTGCCTTCCAGATTCGATGACTGCGGACGGATTCAGCGTGCCGACTCGCGAGCCGCCCCCCCGAACCGAGAAGCCGACCGAATCGACAGCGACACCGTTCTGATCCGCCAACGACAGCGTATGTCTGCCGGCCTGGGGTGACCACGACCAGGGATCGGCGGCGGAACCCAGCTTCTTGCCGTCCAGGAGCCAGCTCAGATTCGCTGCAGCCGGTGTTGTCAGGAAGAAGACCCGCTGTTGTTCGTCTGGAATATCGGGATCCAGGGCGAAGATGGCTCCTGGCGGTGGATAATCGATTCCGGGACACTAGATCTCGAAGGGAGGTACTACTCCGGAATCCCCAAACGAGACCATCTGCTCAGAAAAGCGGACTCGCACCTGCCGAACCTGCTTGACAACACCTTTAGGTGAGAATGCTTCAACCCTCGGGCCTCGTCTGGTGAGTACCTGTGTGTAGGCGGGACTCGCCAAGAAAGACAGAAAGAGAAGCTGGCAGAGCCGGTAACGCAAGTAGACCAATGTCCCGTTTCCAAGGTGCGATCCAATGTCACGACGAAAGCACATTAGTTCCTCTCAATCTCGGTTACGCAGAGAATCGATCGGAGCCACGAGAATAGCGGCCAGCGTAACTGGTGTTCACCAACAAAATCACTTTCGTGTTGAACATCCCGGACCGCCTCTCGACTTGACAGTACGGTGACGGGAGAGTAAGTCGGTCTACGGAGGTCATATGATGAAGGCGCTTATCGCAGTCCTGGTCTTGGCAAGAACCTTCACACTACTTGTCTCTTCTGCAGTAGACGATCACCGAATCCGGGTCAAAACCGGAAAGGTGGTCCAGGTCCTTCCCGTGGGCCGCAGTCCCAGCATGATGAAGATGCTCCGGCATCCGGACGGGAGCATCTATCTCAACACACAGAGTACAGATTCTTCGAGGAGCCTGGCGAGAAGTGATGACGACGGTAAGACCTGGACCGTCCTTCCCATCCGTTTTGCCCCGGACGTCCCCGAAGGACAACATGCTGCTGGCTTTGGAATCAGCTCCGACGGTAAACTCTGGTTGATCCATCAGGGAAATCCGCGCGCCCAGGGTGGAGAGGAACTGCGGTATCGCGACCGTCAGATTTTCGTGGCAACCTCCAGCGACGCTGGCAGGAGCTGGAAAAGCGCTCCATTTGACTTCAGCTATTTTTCACCTGGTGGTGATCAGGACCCTTATAGCGTTGGCCAGGTGGCCTGGTGTTATCCCAACTTCATCGCCGGACCCGACGGCGCCATGAGCTTCTCCATGAGCATGCGCTACCCCGACTGGGATGACTGGATGCAACAGGACCAGTCCAGACCGGGAATACGGGATGTGATGGTGCGAAGCCTGGACGGTGGCAAGACCTGGGCAGACCCCACGGTCGTGCATCAACATGCCACCGAGACCGACTTTGCCGTCGATCCCACGGACCCCAAGCGCATTCTGGCTCTAGCCAGGAAACAGCGTCAGCTCCTGCCCGGAGAGGATCCGCACGAGGTGGCACGACTGACAGGTGCTCCCGCGCCCGGTGAACCCGGTGGAACCTATCCCTACAAGGGATCAGTCTTGCTGGAATCTATTGACGGAGGTCGTACATTTCGGGAGCTCCCCAACAGCTACACGGGATTCTATGCTCACCGAGGGACCATTTATTGGAGTCCGGACGACGTGGTCGTTGTGAGCCACAACATTGGCTACTCCCATGATCTGGTGCCTCCGACAGCGCGTCGATGCATACGAATCAGCCTGGATGGAGGGAGATCCTGGGTAGATGGATCCGCGTCAGGGACCCCCCATCTGAATCAGTCCACCCGCTTTAGTGACATCATTGCCTACAACACCATCGCGCTGGGCAAAGATCGCTTCTTCTCCGCCTACACCATCATGTCAGAGCCTGCCGGAAATCGACGGTTGGGCTCGTGTGAGGGATTCTTCTGGAGCTTGACCAGAGGACCCTAGGGACTCCTGCAGTGGCACGGGCATCTCTGCCCGTGATTCCCGGCCCGCGGAGCCTGAAGCTCCACAATCACGGCCTGGAAGGCCGTGCCACGGTGCTTGTTTGCATCTTGTATCTTGTACCTTGGATTTTCGAGGTTCCAATTCCGAGTGCTTCGAGGAGGATCAATTAGTGAAAAAAGAAAAGCGCATCGCGGTTCTTGCTCTGACGTACCTTCTTATTTACTCCGCCGGGTGTTCCGAAAGGGGACGGGAGAAGACGGCTTCCGTCATCGAATTGAAAACGGGAACCCATCTCTTCGCGGACGACTATCTGGTGGTGGACCTGCATCAGGTGTGGCGTAGCCTGAACCGGCCTTCCAAACATCCGGACAATCCTCTGCTCAAGCCGGATCGTCCCTGGGAGGGCTACCTGGCCCTCCAACCAGGCACGGTCATCTTCGACGAGGAAGAGGGACTGTTTAAGATGTGGTACAACGCCCTCGCAAACAACGAGCAACCCGAGCTCCAGGACTTTCTCTGCTACGCGACCTCCCAGGACGGGATCCGCTGGGAGAAACCAGATCTGGGCCTGGTGGAGTTTCAGGGATCCAAGAAAAACAATATCTTTTTGAAGCACTCGTTCTGGACGAACTGCGTCATCAAGGACACAGCAGAGTCGGACCCACTGCGGCGCTACAAGCTGCTCTACTTTCAGGCTCGGGACCGGGACCGCTTTGGCATATGGGCAGCCTTCTCTCCCGATGGCAAGCAGTGGACCGACTATCCCGAGAATCCAGTCGTGCCATTCTGGGCCACTGGAGATACCTTTCAGGTCACTCAGGATCCCGAAACCCGACAGTTTATCCTCTACCACAAGACCATCAGCCGCCCCGTACGCAAGGTCTCCCGAATGGTGAGCGATGACTTTATCCACTGGAGAGGTTCGCGTCAGGTCCTGGAGCCGGACGAATATGATCCTCCCGACACTGAGTTCTACGGGATCTCGGCCTTTCCCTATGCCGGCCAGTACCTGGGCCTAGTATGGATCTATCACACCTATACCCAGTTCATGGACGCTCAACTCGTGTCCAGCCGCGACGGCATCGATTGGGAGCGAGCCGTCGGTCGCAGGCGCTTCTTCCCGCTAGCACCCGATGGCGGGTACCAGAGCGATACCTTCGACAGTGGGATGATCTTCCCTTCCAGCAATCCGATCCTCAAGGACGGAAGGGTGTGGATCTACTACTCCGGCTTCACCAACCTGCACAATGCCCCTTCCGAGGATCACGACGGGCAGATCGGCCTGGGCACCCTGCGACAAGATGGATTCGTGTCCCTGGATGCGACCAGCGAGGGCTCGGTGCTGACTCCTCCCCTGAAACTCAAGGGATCGTCTCTCTGGGTGAACATGACCTCCCTAACCGCCGAGAGAATCAACTTCAAACGGGACAGTGGAAAAGAACTCTACAACCAGCTCTTCACCGGAAATCCATCGGCCAGCGGGTACCTTCGGGTGGAGATCCAGGACTCGGGAGGGCGCGCCCTGGCCGGCTATGAAGCATCCAATTGCCGACTGCTGGAAGACACCAGCGTCTACCAGGGTGATTCCTTCTACTCGGAAGCCAGAGCCGGAGAAGACATCTACCAGCAAGTCTCGTGGGAGGGTGGCGGGAAACTATCAGGTATTGGAGATCAGACGGTCCGGCTCAAGTTCATCCTGGGCAATGCCAAGCTCTATTCTTTTAGACTGGAGTAGACACTCGGACATCGTCTTTCTCTAAATGCTTCATCCTGGCGTCGCCCGAGGCGGCTGCTTCACTGCTTTCGACTGCGTCAGCGGAAAGGCTGACCAAGGGCAATCACAGAGACGCCAACAAACGGTAGGGGACTACCGAGTGGCCAGTTCGCGCTCGATTGCCTCCACCACAGAAACATCGTCGGGTCGAGTCCGGCACGCGAACCTTGCGACGATCTTTCCTTCGCGACTGAGCAGGAATTTCTCGAAGTTCCAGCTGATCGCACCAGACCCTTCGGGCTTCGTCTCCAGCGCCGTGAGATGCTTGTACAGGCCGGACGCTTCCTCGCCATTAACGTCGATCTTGGCGAACATGTCGAATTCGACGCCGTAGTTCTTGGTGCAGAACGTACGGATTTCTGCTGCGTCCCCAGGCTCCTGAGCGCCGAACTGATTGCAGGGAAAGCCCAGAACTGCCAAGCCCCGATCGGAGTACTTCTGGTGTAGTGCCTGAAGTTGGGCATACTGAGGGGTAAGGCCGCATTGGCTGGCCACATTGACGAACATGACGACCTGACCGAGATAATCCCGCAGTTCCACCCGCTTACCGTTCAGGGAGATCACGGTGAAGTCGAGCGCATCAGGCACCTCGCCCTCCTCTCCGCTGCCGAATGCGAGAGCGGCCGCGACTACCAAAGGACTCAAGAGCAGGGACAATAGGGAAAAGGGCATGTTTAACATTGGACAAACCTCCATCGTTAGACAACTCATCGGAGACAATACTATCCCAGACCGCTTTTGCTTGCTCTGATGTGGGAAGGTTGATCGGTTGTGGAGCTTCCTCATGAAGAAGCCAGGCAAACGCGAATCTGGGGTTCATATGAGGGATGTCGGTTGAGTAATGTGGATCCTGGGATTCCTTCTACTTTTCCTCTCCGTCCCAGGCCTACAGGGCCAGACTGCTGCTCCAGTCACTGCTGAGAACGTACAGCTGCCTCCTCGGCAGCCGATTCCCTTCAAACACAAGGTCCACGTCAGCCTCGGCCTCGAGTGTCTGAGCCGCCATCCCATCGAGGCTCCAGGAATCAAAGCCGGTCTGCCCGCCGAGACCCAATGCATGCTTTGCCACGCCAGCAACAAGAAGGACAGCCCAGCGATCCAGAAACTGGCGACACACCAGTCCTCCGGGAAGCCCTTGCCCTGGACCAGGATCTATACTGTCCCCAGCTATGTCTGGTTCTCGCACCAATCCCACCATCAAGAGACAGGCCTGGACTGCGAGTTGTGCCACGGAAAAGTGGCGAAACGCGACGTCCTTGTCAAGGAAAAGGCGACCTGATGGAGTTCTGTATGGACTGCCGCGCTGAGCGGGTCGCTCCCACCGGCTGCGATTTCTGCCATGGAAACGCTGAGTAGCAAAAAGGGAGGTGAATCGTGCTGGCAGGCCCGGAATGGAAAAGAGGGAGCAGTTGGAATGAAAAAGTCGAGGTTTGACCTAACGGAAGCATGCTTTGGGACTGTGGTCTTCCTGCTGGTCCTTTCTGCACTTCTGGCCGAGAGTGCTCCATCTGCGAGCAGTCCCCAGGGTAATCCGGCTCAAGCGGAACAGCGAGATTGGATCAGCGTGGATGGAGACCGGGGTTACATGCGCTACTCCACGCTCGATCAGATCAACCGCAAGAATGTGGACAGCCTGAAGGTCGCCTGGGCCTATCGCACCGGGAAACTGAAGGGCAGGAGGGGTAAGATCATCGAGTGCACTCCGATCGTGATCGATGGAGTGATGTATATCACGACCGCTGATCTGAAGGTGGTGGCGCTGGACGCGGCCAGCGGTCGGCAACTGTGGAAGTTCGATCCTCCTCCCTACCCAACGGTGGGAGACGGGAAGCTTGCACGAGTGGCTTCGGCGGGCGTGAATCGAGGGGTTGCCTACTGGTCGGATGGGAAAGAGGAGGGAGAGCGGCGCATTTTACACGCCTCGGCCGACAGCCGCGTTTTCTCTCTTGATGCCCGGACCGGCAAGCCGGACCCGAGTTTCGGCCGAGGGGGGGCTTGGAGCTTCGCGAGGGAATTGAACGAGACATCTCGGTCTTCGCTACGGTCCCACGTCTCCGCCAGCCATCTATCAGGATATCTTCATTATCGGCGTCTCCAGTGATGAGGGGCCGGGCCCGGTGGCACCCGGAGATGTACGAGCTTTCGATGTCCGCTCCAGCCGGGAGGTCTGGCGCTTCCACACCGTTCCGAGGCCGGGTAAGTTTGGCAACGACACCTGGGAAGGAGACTCTTGGAAGGACCGGAGCGGCGCCAATGCCTGGGGCGGCGCCAGTCTCGATGAGAAGCGAGGCATGGTCTTCGTCGGCCTGGGATCGGGCGCATATGATTTTTACGGTGGCGATCGAAAAGGACAGAACCTGTTTGCGAATTCGGTGGTGGCACTTGATGCCAGCACGGGACGGCGCATCTGGCATTTCCAAACCCTGCATCATGAACTCTGGGACCACGACCTGGCGGTGTATCCCAACCTGGTCCGGGTGACGCACGCTAGCAAGCAGATCGACGCCGTCGCTCAGGTCGGCAAGCGGGGTTACGTATTTCTATTCGATCGAGTCACCGGCAAGCCACTGTTCGAAATCGAGGTGCGGCCCGTGCCGCCCTCCGACGTTCCCAGTGAGGAGGCCTGGCCAACTCAACCCATCCCGGTCAAGCCCCCGCCCTTCGAACGCCAGAACTACGGTGAGGATGGCCTGACGAACATCTCTCAGCAGGCTCACGATGCTTTGCTGAAACAGTATCGGAAGATTCGTTCCGGCTCGGCCTTCAATCCGCCGAGTCTGGAGGGGACCCTGATCGTTCCGGGATTCTACGGCGGGGCCAGCTGGTCGGGAGCCTCCTTCGATCCACCTACCGGAGTCCTTTACGTCAACTCAAACAATGTATTACACGTCCTGACCCTGGGCAAGGCGAAGCCCGGGAAGGTCTACCCCTACAAGCGCATCCCCTCGCCACTCTTCCGCAATGATGAGGGTTATCCAGGCAACGAGCCGCCCTGGGGGGGTGCTGATGGCCATCGACCTCAACCAGGGAGAGTTTCGGTGAGAGATGCCGCTGGGAGAGTATCCGGAGCTCACAGCACGTGGAATTCCACCCACCGGAACCTTGAATTTCGGGGAAACTATCGTCACCAGCGTCGGACTCGTTTTCATCGGAGCCAGTGGAGACGAAAAGTTCCACGCTTTCGACAAGGGGACGGGGCAGATCCTGTGGGAGTATTCCCTTCCGGCCGGCAGCTATGCCACGCCCAGCACCTACATGGTTGATGGGCGCCAATTTGTCGTGATCGCATCCGGTGGAGCTGGTTACATTGGAACCCCGGTCGGGGACTCCTTCGTGGCCTTCAGCCTGCCGTGACAGCACGGCCAGGGGCGTTACGCGGAGACCCAGCCACATTACGAGCGGGCGCTTGAGATTCGAGAAAAGACGCTGGCGACGGGCACATTCCACATAAACTCCGTATACTGTTAGGCTGAATCGGATGACTACGCTGAAACTTCAAGAATACGTCGCACGTCTCCTGTCCTCCGAAGGTGCCGACGAGGGTGAACTACCAGCGTTACGAAGACAAGTCCGACAGAGCCGCGAACGACTTGAGCCGTTAGCAACATGAAGCCAAGTTCCGAGGAGAGAGCTGGACAACTCTTCCCCACGCAGTGACGCACGATATCGCCTATGCTCGACCGAAGTTTCGCTCTCGAATGGGGCAGCACCGCTGGGGGGCCACTAACCTGAAACTTCAGCCGCGAGAAAGCGAAGCAGCCTTCGCCAGATGACAGAGCAGTGACTGTCAGGGAGCGGGGCCCGACAGGGACCATGTTCCCCAAGGCGCTTCTAGGTTAAAGGAGTGCATACAGATGTCAATCCGGGTGTACCTCTTAAGTTGGAGCACCGGATCTTACTCCCTCACGGTCATGGCTCTGTCAGGGTTGCTAGAGATGATCATGGCTGAGGCAATCCAAGTTTCTTTCTCGAATGATCCGGTGCAGCCGGTGGCGGGACTAACATGAAAAATCTCTATCGGGCATTTGGCATCTCACTTTTGACTCTGTACTCCCTTGCCTCCGATGCCTCCGGCTACAACACTTTGATGCCGCAGGAGGTGGCAGAGGGTTGGGTTCTTCTGTGGGACGGCGAAACCGAGTACGGCTGGGAGTGGCACGGGGATGCGCGCTGGAAGATCGAAGACGGAGTCCTTCTATCCGATGGCGGTGGCTCCGGTTGGCTGGGCACCACTAGCAGGTTTGCTGACTTCGAGCTGAAGGTCGAATTTCGCACCGCGGCGGATGGAAACAGCGGCATCTTTCTGCGCTCCTCCCGAAGGGGCCCCCCCCACCAGACCGGCTACGAATTGCAGATCGCCAACCATCACCCGAATGGCTTGAACACGGGAAGCCTCGTCCACTATGTCCAGGCTGAGCCCGCCCGGTTCGAGGGCACCAAGTGGAACCAGTACGAAGTTCGTGCCGTGGGAAGCCGCTTCGTCGTGAAGCTCAACGGGACAGAAGTCCTCGACGCCAATGACTCCTCGCATGCCGAGGGTGTCGTTGGCCTGCAATACAATGAGGACCAGCCCATCGAGTTCCGCAACATCAAGCTCAAGCCTCTGGGATTGAGTCCCTTGTTCAACGAGCAGGACCTGAGCGGCTGGCAGAAGGTCGATCGTCCCAACCGGAACGACGTACATGAGTGGTCGGTAAGAGAAGGAATCCTCCACGTCGAGAAGGGAGCCGGCCAGCTGGAGACCGAGAAGGAGTTCAAGAATCTGGTGCTACAGCTTGCGATCCGCACCAACCCACCCGGGCCCGATCACCATCCCAACAGCGGTGTCTTCTTCCGGGGGGAGAAGGGAGTCTTCTGGAGCGGCTACGAGTCCCAGATCCGCAATGAGTTCCGCAACGGCGACCGCAAGCAACCCCATGACTTTGGCACGGGAGGACTGTACTTTTACGTCCCCACCCGCGAGGTCATTCCCAACGATGGAGAGTTCTTCTACAAGACAGTCGTCGCCCACGGGCGCCACCTAGCGGTCTGGGTCAACGGCATCCAGACCAGCGACTGGGAAGACCCCCGCCCACCCGGGAACAATGCCCGCCGCCAGGCTCGTCTGGTCCCCGGAGTCATCAGCCTCCAGGCCCACGATCCCACCACCAACCTGGACTTCAAAGAGATCCGGGCTGTGGAACTACCGGAGCGCTAGCCGAAGTAGGAGGACGGTGTTTCGCCCATGCGAATCGCCAGTGGTGCCGTGAGCAGGGGCTGCTATCCGACGATCCCTTTGCTCGCTAACTCCTTCACGGCCGCCACCGCCCTGTCGATCTCCTCCATGGTGTTGTAGATGTTTGGGCACAACCGGACACCAGAAAATTTCCCCTCCAACCCGGCGCCCCCTATCCGGTACTTGCTGTAGAGGTATTTGGCGGCGGTGCTCGGAGTCACTCCGGCGATCGAGAAGATAACGACGCCCGCACTGACCTCAGGCTCCCGCGGGGTCTTGAGGCGCACCCCGGGAATGCTCTCGAGCTCCGTCTTCAGAGCAGCTGCGAGCTCCCGAATCCTCCCCTCCACCCTGTCCACCCCGATGGATTGGTGGAACTGGACCGCCCGCCCCACGGCAGCCAGCGTGGGATCGTCCCGCTGTCCCAAAGACTCGAACTTGCG
>Ga0310345_10003017_pt1 | contig 16373 bp, 9 predicted proteins | sample HC15DNA20500_MG_FD_204667 | JGI IMG/M metagenome (GOLD analysis project Ga0310345, IMG submission 204667) | Marine microbial communities from station ALOHA, North Pacific Subtropical Gyre - HC15-DNA-20-500_MG | ecosystem: Environmental > Aquatic > Marine > Oceanic | place: Pacific Ocean: North... | reverse complement strand
CCGTTGATGTAGGCGACGAACCCATCGTCGTAATCAACCGAAAGAAGGAGCCTCTCCACGAGGTCGAGGTCATCGATATCAAAGCGTCTGCGCAGGAAGACGGTCAGGTAGTTCCCGGACATGTCTTCAAGGATGGTGGCATCGTCATCGTCACCGTAGCCGAACCCGGCGGGTCCGGATTCCCATTCCCCATCGTCGAAGTCGAGCGTTTTCCAGTCCTCGGGGGGAGGCTCTGTCCCCCTGAAAAACCTGAACTCGGCGCCCTCGGCGATCAACTCCGAGCGGTTTCTTTCGGGCGTGTTGACGTCCGTGATCCGGACTGAGTTTGCCGCTCCAGGCGTGCCGCCGACGGGTATCGAGGCGGCCCAGGCGCGTGGGTCGGTTTCCTCGAACGTCGGGGAGAGACGCTCGAGCGAGGGGCCGAGGCCGTCAGGGGTCTCGGGCCACAGGCCGGATTCTCCGTAGTCGACGAAGGAAACCATATAGCCCACCGGCGTCCAGAGCTGCAGCAATTCTCCGGCGTTGTCGAGGTTGCCGTTGTAGTCCCCTTCCAGGGAGTCTCTCTCGAGCCCGTAGCGACTTGCCAGCAACTCGGCATTTTCGGCGATGACCAAGAAGCCATCCGCCTCGATGACGCTTCCCTGGGGGAAGACGTAGGTCACCGCGCCACTGAGAAGCCAGCCGCCGATGTCGACGTCGCCTGCGCCGTAATTGTGCAATTCGACGAATTCGCCGGCGGAGCCTCCATCGCCCGGATGGTAATGGACCTCGTTGATGATGATCGTTTGCGCAAGGGCAGGAGAGAACTCCAGGCCGCTGGCGGCGCAAAAAAAGAGGCAGATAAGCGCCCTTCTCATGGTCTTCATAGTCTGTCCGTTACCTGGCTGGAGTCGAACCCACCTCCCCATCTTCCAACCTGAGAGGTGTCAACACAAGTAATATGCGGATTGCCGGAGGTGAGTTGTAAGGAGGGTGTTGGTGCGCAGTGTGCCTTTTCTCGCGCCCGGACTGGCGGTAGACTCTTCTCAGATGAAGGCAGACAGCGGAAAAACGAAGATCGCGACAACCACCACGCGGGCGATCGTGGCCTTGGCGGCCCTGCTCCTGGTGGGGCTAATCGTGTTCCGGCCCCAGAAGGAGCCTGACCCGGTGACGGCCTGGCGAGAAGGAATCACCGCGCAGGTAGGCGCCCTTGCAAGGAAGGATTGGAGTGCGGCGACGGCCGCCGAGGGGACCGAGAGCCTTGGCGCTCCTGCCCGGATCACCATCCACCACTCCGGCGCGGGGATTTTTTCCGCCATCGACAGAGGCGCCGTCACCTCGGCGATCAAGGCCATCCAGGACACCCACATCGGCGCTAACGGCTGGGATGACATCGGCTATCACTATATCGTCGACCCTTTCGGGTGTCTCTGGGAGGGGCGCCACCTTGACAGGATCGGGGCGCATGCCGGCTCCCTGGAGCTCAATAGGGGCAACATTGGAATTCTTCTGCTTGGCAATTTTGATCTCCAGGAGCCGCCTCCCGCCCAGCTGGAGCGGCTGGGCGACCTTCTTGCCGTCCTGCAGGGTATCTTCACCATCGCGGATTCCGAGATTTACACCCACAACCGTATTCGGATCATGGAGGGTCTCACTCCGACCGCCTGTCCCGGACAGCACATCATCGAATGGCTCGAAAGCCGCCGGAAGAAGCGATAACTCTTGGGCGTGCCGAGCTTGACTCGGTTTCACGCTGCGGTTATCGTTCGGCTTTCAGGGAAAGCTTTGAGGTTCTCTGCGGGACTGTCTTTAGTGTGCGAGGACTGTTCTTAAGTGTTAGATCCTGTTCACGATGAATGCGGCATTGCCGCGGTATACCGGCTGAACAGCGCCCCGGTTTCCGGCGAGGAGTTGTATGAGGGCTCCGTAACCAGGCTGATCCCTGATATGCTCATCGACCTGCAGAACAGGGGGCAGCTCGCCGCCGGCCTCGCCCGCTACGATGAGGATGCCGCGCAGTTGATCGACACCTACAAGGATGTCGGCAGCGTTACGGACGTATTTCACCTGACCCATCCGGATCCCGGGAAATTCCGGGGGATCGTGGACGAGTACAGCGGCCGCGCCGCGATTGGGCATACCCGCTACGCTACCTGCGGCAAGGAGGGCCGGGAATACGCCCAACCCTTTGAGCGTCATCATGGCCGCAAGTGGAAATGGTTCTCCTTCTGCTTCAACGGCAACATCGCCAATTACGTCGAGGTGCGCAAGAAGCTGCTGGAGCAGGACAAGGGCGACTACCACCTGGCCCATGAAACCGACACCGAGCTGTTCATGCATCACCTGGCCTATGCCAATAAGGGCGATGAGAAGCCGGACTTCGTCGAGGTCTTCAGGCATATCGCCGATACGTTCGATGGCGCCTACAGCCTGGCGTTTCTCAACGCAGATGGGGACCTGGTCCTGGCCCGCGATCCCCTGGGTGTCCGCCCCCTGGTATACGGCTTCCGCGGCAACCTGTTTGGCGCCGCCTCCGAGAGCCTTGCCCTGGCCAATAAGGGTTTCAGGGACCTCCAGGATCTCGAGCCTGGCCACCTGATCCACGTACGCCCCGAGGGGTACGAGATCAGGGAGTTCGCGCCCTCTCCCCGCAAGGCCCATTGTTTTTTCGAGTGGGTGTATTTCGCCAATGTCGCATCGGAACTCAACGGCAAGTCGGTTTACCTCGCCCGCAACCGTCTCGGCGAAGCCCTGGCGGACGCGGAGCCTCTCGAGGTGAACGCGGAGGAGTGTATCGCGGTCCCGGTTCCCGACACAGCGAAGGCGGCCTGTGATGCCATGGCCCACCGGCTCGGCATCCCCACCAAGGAGGGGCTGATTCGCAACCGCTACGTCGGGCGAACCTTTATCGAGGGCAAGAATCGCAAGGCGAGGGTCAAGAGAAAGTATACCGTGCTGCCGGAGGTGGTCCGCGGCAAGCGGGTCTTCCTGGTCGAGGACAGCATCGTTCGTTCGACGACTCTTCGCGTAATCGTGAAGATGCTCAGAAAATTCGGCGGTGCCAAGGAGGTGCATGTGCGCGTCGCCTGTCCTCCCATCATGGCGCCCTGCAGCTACGGAATCGACATGTCGACAGTCAGCGAGCTCATCGCTCCCCAATTCTTTGAGGGACCGGTCAAGGGCGAGCTGGCCCGGGAAGGCCTCGAAACGATGGGGAATGAGCTCGGGGCCGATACGCTGCGCTACCTCACGGTGGATGAGCTCAATGGAGCGTTGGGCCTTTCCGAATGCGACCTTTGCGAAGGCTGCCTGACCGGAGAGTACCCGACCGAGTGGGGGCAGAAGCTCTACAAGGAGGCGTTGCTCTCGCGCGATGCCCCGGCCGGGGGGCGGACCTACGAGCGCCTCCCCCGTGGCGAAGACGAGCAGCCTCCATCCGGGCCCTCCGATTCCGCCTCGGAGGTGCCGCTCGGGGTGATCATCCCGGAGAACGGCGCCGACGCGAGCTGAGGGCATTGCCCAGAGTCCCGCGTTATGAAACCTACAGACCTTCGGAGTAAGACAATGCGTTTTCTCTTCATCCTGTTGTTGACGGTTCTTGCGATCCCCGCCGGCCTCTTCGCCGACATTCGACTGCGGGTCGTCTCCGATACGGCAGAGAAGGACCTCGCCTGGATGCCGCTGAGCTTCCGGGTGCAGGGCGATCCGGATCTGCCGGGCGCGAAGGTTCGCCGGCTTTCCGATGGCAAGGAGCTTCCGGCCCAGCTCGAGCGGATCAAGGGCGGGGTCATCGTACACTGGGTGTCGCCGAGGCTGGCCGCCGGCTCCAGGGGCGCCTGGAGCCTTGAGCTCCAGAGCAAGGCTCCGAAAAAGAACTACCGGGTCAAGGTGCTCACCCAGGGCACCGGCTCGAGCCGCATCGATATCGACGGACAGGCCTTCAGCAGCTATGTCTATGGCGGCAAGGGACTCTTTAAGCCCTATTTTTATCCTCTCAGGAATCCTGCCGGGGGGAATCTGACGAGACACTATCCTCTCAAGAGCGGGGTCGCGGGGGAGCGCGCGGACCATCCCCATCATCGTTCGTTCTGGTTTACGCACGGGGAGGTAAACGGGGTCGATTTCTGGGCCGAGGGCGCCAAGACCGGTCGCATCGTTCATCGCGGGTTCAAGGGCAAGGAGTCCGGAGCCGTCTACGGTCGTCTCACCTCTACCAATAGCTGGGAGACGGTAAAGGGAGAGAAGATTCTCGAGGAGCGCCGGGATGTAAGGATCTTCCCGCTCGATTCCGGACAGGTGCTGATGGATTTTGACATCACCCTGGTAGCCACCGATGGGGATGTCCATTTCGGATCCACCAAGGAGGGATCGTTCGGCATTCGCGTCGCCGGTACGATGAAGCAGACCAGCGGCGGCAGCATTAAAAATTCCCGTGGCGGCTCGGGGGCCGGGCAGTGCTGGGGCAAGCCGGCCGAATGGGTCGACTACTACGGCCCGGTCGATGGCAAGGAGGTCGGGGTTACCATCATGGACCACCCCGATAGCTTCCGGCACCCGACCCACTGGCACGTAAGGGATTACGGTCTCTTTGCCGCCAATCCCTTCGGACACAGGCATTTCTACGGCAGGAAAGAGGCTGAGAAAGGCGCTTATCGGATGCAGAAGGGCAAAGCGATCCGATTTAAATACCGTCTCTACATCCACCATGGCGACACCGCAAAGTCAGGTGTCGCAAATGTTTATGCAGGGTTCTCCCACCCTCCGCTTCTGCACCTGAAGCGCTGAGGGATTTCTCACGGCCTCTTCCGGTGTCAGCCCCCTGCGTGATACAATCGTCGTTTTGACAATTTTCGCAGGACAGAGCCGACATGGACCGCATTCTTTCATCACAGGCTGCATCGCACCAGGGCGAGGAAATTCAGCTCGCGGGATGGGTTCACAACCTTCGTAATCACAAGGAGGTGCAGTTCCTTGTCTTGCGTGATCGTGGCGGGTTGATCCAGGCGGTAGCGCAGCCGGATTCCAAGGTTGATCTCTCCAGCCTCGGCAAGGAGTATGTGGTGGAGTTGACCGGTACGGTGGTAGGTGAACCGCGCGCCCCCGGCGGTGTCGAGATCCACCTGGGCGCTATCAACGTATTGTCCGTCGCCGAGGAGCCTCCCCTTGAGATCAACAGGCCCAGGGTCCTGGCGAAGACCCATCTCGACAAGATCCTCGACAATCGGCCGATCTCGCTGAGGGCGCCGGAAATTCGCGCCGTCTTCGAGGTCCAGGCCGTGCTGGTGGAGGCCTTCGGCTCCTACCTCAGGTCCCAGGATTTTACCGAGATCAAGAGTTCGAAGCTGGTCGGCACGGGTACGGAGGGTGGGGCCAATGTCTTCGAGATCGACTACTTCGGCCAGCCGGCTTTCCTGGCCCAGTCTCCCCAATTCTACAAGCAGATCATGGTCGGCAGCGGCCTCGAGCGGGTATTCGAGATCGGGCCGGTCTACCGCGCCGAGAAGCATGAGACCTCGCGCCACGTGAACGAATACACCTCGCTCGATTTCGAGATGGGCTTTATCCAGGATGAGCAGGACATCATCTCCATGCAAATTGGGTTGGTGGGACATATGTGCGCCGCTGCCAGGGAGAATTGTCCGGAACAGCTCGAACTCCTGGGGGCGACGGCTCCGGAGGTGGACGGGAAGATTCCGCAGGTGACCTTCAAGGAGGCGATTGAGCTTCTGGAGAAGGAAGGCCATCGCTGCGGCAAGAAGGGAGATCTCGACCCCGAGGCGGAGCGCCTGCTCTGCGCCTGGTCCGAGAAGGAGCACGGCTCGGATTTTCTCTATGTCGTGGGCTTCCCGCTCTCCAAGCGTCCGATGTATACGGGCTTTCACGAGGATGACCCCGAGACCTCCCGCAGCTTTGACCTGCTGTGGCGGGGCCTTGAGGTGACCACCGGCAGCCAGCGCATACACGACCACGGGCTGCTGTGCGAGAAGATGAGAGAGCGAGGGCTCGATCCGGCAGAGTACGATTACTATGTCAGCGCCTTCCGCCACGGGATGCCGCCGCACGGAGGGCTCGGCCTGGGTCTCGAGCGTTTCACCATGCAGCTGCTCGGCCTGGCCAACGTCAAGCAGGCGACGCTCTTTCCCCGCGATCGCCGGCGCATATCTCCCTGAGGATCATCTCCCGGGGACTTGCGGAAATTCCCTTTCTGGCCGATCATGAACTAATGACAGGCAGGGAGCTTTACCGATGAAAAAACGGGCCTGGTTATCGTGGATTCTCACCGGTCTCGCCCTCGCGTTCTGCGGTTGCGATGGGAGCGCGGAGCCCGGGGCTGGATCGCAGGTCGAGCCGGAGGACAGGGTGGCAGAGACGATTAAAGAGCTGGACAGGATCTGCCGGGAGCAGACGGTCTATATGGTCGGACCCGAAAAGGGCGCACGGCTTGCCGAGCTCGTTCGCTCACGGGCGCCCTCTGTGGTGGTGGAGTGCGGTACGGCGCTGGGTTATTCAGGGCTCTGGATTGCCCGGGAACTCGAGAGGCTCGGCAAGGGAAAGCTGATCAGCATCGAACTCGATGCGGACAGGGCGCGCCGGGCGCGCGAAAATTTTGAGCGGGCCGGGCTCTCAGGCTGGGTCGAGGTTCGCACGGGAGACGCCCGGGAGCTCGTGCGTGAGATCGAGGAGCAGGTCGATCTCCTCTTCCTCGACTGCAATTACGCCAATTATTACCCTTGCTATAGGGGCCTGGAGAGTCGTCTCAAGGATGGCGCCCTGCTGGTGGCTGACAACGCGGGTATCGGTGCCGCGGGGATGAAGGATTATCTCGAAGAGGTCCGCTCGAGCCACGAAAGCGAAACGGAGTGGTTCGATATCGATCTTCCCTGGGGCAAGCGGGATGCGATGGAGCTGACGATCTTTCGCAGCAAAGGCGAGCGATGAAGCCGCCCGCTCAGGCCTCCAGCTTCCAGGGGCTGCGCCTCTCCCTGTCGAGCCAGGTGTTCGCCGCGTCGTTATCGATAAAGCGGTAGGCCTTCGGGTCCCACTTCAGCGAGCATTTGTTCCAGTAGGCAAGGTTGCCGAGGTGGCAGATGGTTACCGAGCGGCAGCCGATCTCCGCCGTGCAGATCGGGTCTTTACGGCTCCTGATGCATTCGACCCAATTGCGCAGGTGATGACCGGTCTTGTAGAGGCGGATTTCGTCATCACCGATAGTTTCTTTCAGGATTCCGCCAGGGTCACTGCGCAGGAGCCCGCGGTTGACCTCGATCTTGCCCTTGGTGCCGGTGAAGAGCACCCCGTTGGCACCGCCGTGGTACATGACGACCCCGTTGGCATAGCGATAGGTCAGCGTCTTGAAGTCCTTTCCATCCGGAGCGTGAACCTCCACCGGTCCGCTCTCGTCCATCCCGAGTCCCCATTGGGCGATGTCGAAGTGATGGGCGCCCCAGTCGGTCATGCCGCCGCCGGAATAGGGCTTGTAGTTGCGCCAGGCGGGATAGTGTCCGTGGACGCCCTTGGGACAGAGGGCCTCGTGGTAGCCGCGCAGGGGCGCCGGCCCCAGCCACATATTCCAGTCGGCATCCTTGGGCGCCGGCTGCTCGGGAAGGTCACAGTCTTTTGATGGCCCTCCGACCCCGACATGGACGGTCTTGACCTCGCCGATTCTCCCGTTGCGGATAAGCTCACAAGCACGGTGAAAGCGTCCGCCGCATTCGGAGCGCTGCTGGCTGCCGGTCTGGAAAACGACGCCTTCTTTTTTCACCGTGTCGGCCATGATCCTCGCCTCGCGGATGGTCAGCGACATCGGTTTTTCGCAATAGATGTCTTTCTTCGCCCTGGCGGCCGCGACGACGGGGATCGCGTGCCAGTGATCGGGGGTGGCGATCACCACCGCATCGATATCTTTTCGCTCGAGCAATTGGCGGAAGTCTCCATAGGTGTCGACGCCCTTGAAGTCTCCCTTGGCTTTTTGTTTCGAGTGATGATCCTCGGCGAGCTTCTTCGCGCTGGCGCGGCGGTTCGCCTCGACCTCGGCTACGGCGACGAATTGGATCTCTCCAAAGCCTCGCAGGCCCCGCATCAGGGTATGTCCGCGCTTGCCCGGGCCGATCACTCCCACGGTGATGCGTTCGCTGGGGGCGGGTCTCTTCGCGCTGGCGGAAACCTGGGAGGTGATGATGGTCGGTATGCCGGCAAGAATGGCGCTCTTTTTCAGAAACGCGCGGCGGGAGGTCAGGATCGTGTTCTGCATGGGGGCCTCATTCAGGAAGAGTTCATCTTTTCAGTTCGCGGGTAGTTTATCTCAGAAGAGAACCACCGGGCAGGCTTTTTAACCCCACCGGAGCCCGGGGGTGGTTTCGGTATTCCGGCGGAGAGCGGACGTTTTCGCCCACAAGGGTGGAAACACGCCCCGGGGCGTGTCTTTTGCGCCTGTCATGGACGGCCTAGTAGTTGCCGGGAGTATTCGCTCAATCCTTGATGAACCGCCTGTTTGAGGAGTATTCTAAGAGGACGAAAATTTGTGGTCGAAGTCGGTTTCTCGTTTGGAGTTCCGGCTATCAGAGCTCCTTGCCGCCGGTGGTTGAATTTTCCGCCAGGCCGCGGCTGATCGAAATCAGATTTGAAAACCATTCAGGGAGGATGACGAATGCTGGTCGTGCCCGGTGACCAAGGTAGTGTGACCTGCGATGCGGGTCTTACGCGGAGGGAATTATTGCGGGTCGGAGGCTCTTCACTTATCGGCCTGAGCCTTGCCCAGATGCTCGAATTGCAGCAGGCCTCCGCCAAGGAAGTGCATGCTGGTACCGGTGGCCCCGGCTGGGGCAAGGCCAAGAGCGTCATCCTGATCTACCTCCAGGGAGGACCGAGTCACCTGGATCTCTGGGATCCCAAGGAGGGTTGCGCCTCAGACGTCCAGAGCATCTTCAAGTCGATCAAGGGCAAGGTCCCCGGCATGGAGGTTACCGAGCTGTTGCCCAATATCGCGAAGGTGACCGACAAGTTCACCTTTATCCGCTCGATGAGCTATACGCCGGTGGGCCTCTTCAACCACACCGCGGCGATGTACCAGATGCTCACCGGCTACACCACCGACAAGGTGAGCCCCTCCGGCCAGCTCGAGCCGCCCTCGCCGAAAGACTTCCCCAATGTAGGCTCGAATATCACCAAGCTGATGCCGCCGAGCGTTCCCATGCTGCCCTTCGTGATGATGCCGCGTCCGCTGCAGGAAAGCGGCGTGATCGGCAAGGCAGGCACCGCGGGGTTCCTCGGTCGCGCCTACGATCCGTTCTATCTCTATCCTCCCGGTGATGATCTCGACAACTCAAAGATGGACAAGATCAACGCCGGCGATCTCGCTTTGCGTCCGGAACTCAGCAGCCTGCGGATGTCGAGGCGCCAGCGCCTGCTCAATCTCATCAACGGCGGCATGCCGGCGCTCTCGAAGGCGGTTGAGCATTTTGATCTCGATAAGTACACCCAGAAGGCTCTGAGCCTCGTGGTCTCCGGCCGTGCGCGCAATGCCTTCAATCTCAAGGAAGAGAAGGACATCATCCGTGACCGCTACGGGCGTACCACCTTCGGTCAGAGCTGTCTTCTCGCCCGCCGTCTCGTGGAAGCCGGGACGCGTTTCGTACAGGTCAACTGGCCCAAGGTCGCCAACTCGGACCGGCACTCCTGGGATGTCCACAAGGGTCTGCCGGACCGCATGAAGAAGCTCTCTGGTCCGATGCTGGATCCCGGCGTCGCGGGCCTGATCGGCGATCTCGATGACAGGGGTCTTCTCGACGAGACCCTCGTGGTCGTGGTCGGCGAATTCGGGCGCAGCCCGAAGATGGGAATCTCCACCTCGGGCAATGGCAACGACAAGAATGGTCGGGATCACTGGCCTTATTGCTTCACCTCCATCGTCGCTGGTGGCGGCATCAAGCGCGGCTATGTCTACGGCAAGTCCGATGAGACGGGCTCGGCCCCGGTGGAAAACCCGGTTCACCCCCGGGATCTCCTGGCGACGATCTACCACGCGGTAGGAATCAACCCGAGGACGCTGGTTTACAATCATCTCAACCAGCCTCGCGAGCTTGTCAAGGGCGAGGCGGTCCTCGACCTCTTTGCCTGAAAAGCATCCCTGGATCAACTGACGGAGCTCACATCATGAAGGCAGGGAAAGCTTTTTCCCTCTGCACGGTCTTTTTATCGGCTCTTTGCTGCCGCTCCACCTTTGCCGTGGAGGAGGCCGCTGGGAAACCGAAGCCGGTCAGCTATTACGGCGCCGTGCGTCCGATCCTCGTCAAGTCCTGCCAGGGCTGTCATCAGCCGGCGAAAGCATCGGCCAAGATCGTGCTCAGCGATTACGGTCAATTGATCAAAGCCGTCCATGATGACGAGAAGGTCGTCATACCCGGCAAGCCCGAGGAGAGTCTTCTCTACAAGGAGATTGTTCCCCATGGAGAGAAGCCGCCGTCGATGCCCAAGGAGGCCGAGCCCCTGAGCGGTACGGAGGTCGGGGTGATCAAGCGCTGGATCCTCGAGGGGGCGAAGGACGATACGCCGGAGACGGCGAAGGACAACGTCAGTCCGGAAAACCCGCCGCAATACCAGGGGTTGCCGGTCATTACCGGCCTGGACTTCTCCTCCGATGGAAAGTACCTGGCGGTTTCGGGTTATCACGAGGTGCTTCTGCACAAGGCGGATGGCTCCGGGCTCGAGGCGCGCCTTGTAGGGGTCGCCCAGCGAATCCAGGCGCTGTCTTTTTCGCCGGATGGAAAGCGGCTGGCGGTTGCCGCCGGCCTTCCCGCCCGCCGCGGCGAGGTCCAGATCTGGGACGTGGAATCTCGAAAGCTCAAGATCTCCGCGCCGTCCACCTTCGATACGCTCTATGGCGTCAAGTGGTCCCACGATGCCAAGCTGGTCTCCTTCGGCGCCGCCGACAACACCCTGCGCGCCATCGACAGCAAGACGGGAAAGCAGGTTTTCTTCAACGGTGCGCACAACGACTGGGTGCTTGATACGGTCTTCTCGAAGGATTCATCGCACCTGATCTCGGTCAGCCGGGACCGCTCGATGAAGCTGATGAAGGTCGATGCCCAGCAGTTCATCGACAACATCACCAGCATCACGCCGGGCGCCCTCAAGGGGGGGCTCATCTCGATCGATCGGCATCCGGGCAAGGATGAACTCCTGATCGGCGGGGCCGACGGAACGCCGAAGATTTATAGAATGTTCCGGCAGAAAGCCAGGAAGATAGGCGACGACTTCAATCTCATCAGGAACTTCGCCAAGGTTCCCGGCCGCATCTTTTCGACCGAATACAGCGCTGATGGGGGGAGGATCGTGGTCGGCAGCAGCAAGGATGGCGAGGGCCTGGTACGAGTCTACCAGGAGGGTGATGCCAAGATGCTCTGGGAGGTCAAGACCGCCGGGGGTATCTACACCTGCGCTTTCAACCACGATGGAAAAACAGTCGCCGCGGCCGGCTTCCAGGGCAAGGTCCTGCTCATCGACGCGGCCTCAGGCAAGATCATCAAGGAGTTGATTCCGGTGCCCCTGAAGGCGGCGGGGTGAGCCGGAGTAGTGGCTTCGAAGCGAAAGAAAAACAACTGAAGGACGGGACTTTAAATGGGTTTGAAAATGAAATTTAGCCAGTCGGTGCTCGTCTTGGCGTTTCTTGCGGTTTTCTCCGGGAAAGCAGCCGCCGAAGGAGAGCCGGTCGGTCTTCCGGAAGGAGCCAAGGTAACCTCGCTGAGCCTGTTCCCGGCGGAGGTGGCTCTTGGGGACCGTTACGTCTACAGGCAGATGCTCGTCACGGCGGAGGTCGAGGGGCTGGGAAAAGTCGACGTTACGCGCCTGGCGAAGGTCGAGGGTTCCACGGAGCTTGTCAAGGTGTCCGCTGGCCGCAAGGTTTCCGGGCTCAAGGATGGGGAGGGGAAGCTGGTGTTTTCTCTCGGCGGACAGAGTGCCGAGCTGCCCGTCAAGGTGAGTGGCCTGGAGGCGCCCTATGAGGTCAGCTTTGTCCAGGACGTCATGCCTCTTCTTGCGCGCCTGGGCTGCAACTCCGGCGTCTGCCACGGCTCACAGAAGGGCAAGAACGGCTTCAAGCTCTCCCTGCGCGGCTACGATCCGCTCTGGGATCATGTCGCCCTCACCGACGACCTCGAGGGCCGCCGCTTCAACCGTGCCGCGCCCGACAAGAGCCTGTTCCTGATGAAGATCACTGGTACCGTGCCCCACGTTGGCGCGGTACGCACCGAGGCTGATTCGCCGTATTACTCGTTGCTGAAATCATGGGTCGGGGCGGGGGTCGCCCTGGATCTCGATGCCCCCAGGGTCGTCAACCTCGAGGTTTTTCCTAAAGAGGTGACGCTGGCCTTGCCGGGGATGCAGCAGCAGATGGTGGCGGTGGCGACCTTCAGTGATGGCAAGGTTCGTGATGTGAGCCATGAGGGTTTTCTGAGCTCCAGCGACACGGATATCGCGACGGTTGATGATGCCGGTATCGTTACGGCTGTTCGTCGCGGCGAGATCGCGGTGCTCGCCCGCTACGAGGGGCGCTACGCGGCCGCGCCGACCTTCGTCATGGGCGATCGCTCGGAGTATGCATGGAATGACGTGCCGGAGTTCAATTACATCGACACGCACATCTACTCGAAGCTACGCAAGATCAAGAGTCTCCCCAGCGCGCTCGCGACCGATACGGAGTTCATGCGCAGGATCTACCTTGATCTCACCGGCACCATCCCCGATGTGAAGACGATCCGAACCTTCCTTCTCGATCGGCGGGGGCCGCAGGCGAAGCGAGATGAGCTGGTCGGCCGCCTGATTGGCAGTCCGGAGTTCGTTGATTTCTGGACCAATAAGTGGTCGGACCTTCTCCAGGTCAACAAGAAGTGGCTCGGGGGCCAGGGGGCCAAGTCCCTGCAGGCCTGGGTTCGAGGTTCGGTGGCGAGCAACATGCCCTACGATAAGTTCGTGGCCACCTTGCTGAATTCCGAGGGGTCGACGATCAAGAACCCGCCGACCTCCTATTACAAGGTTCTGCGTTCTCCTGACGCTGTGATGGAGAACACGACGCAGCTCTTTCTCGGCATCCGCTTCAGCTGTAATAAGTGTCACGACCATCCCTTCGAGAGGTGGACGCAGAAGAATTACTGGGAGCTCTCAGCGTTCTTCGCGCAGGTCGGCCGAAAAAACGCCCCGGGCGCGAAGAATCTCCCGAACGCCGGCTTTACCTCTACCGGCGGCAGCGAGGAGATCATCTTTGACAAGAAAGATGGTGATGTGAAGTATCCCAATGGAACGCAGGCGCTGCCCGATTTCCCCTACGAACATGAGGGAGTTACGGCAAAGGAGGGCTCCCGTCGCGCCCTGGTTTCCAATTGGATTACATCGCCAAAGAACCCTTACTTTGCCCGCAGCTTCGTCAATCGCCTGTGGAGCTATTTCTTCGGGATCGGAATCATCGACCCTGTAGATGACATCCGCGCCAGCAATCCCCCGTCGAATCCGGAGCTGCTCGAACGCCTGACCAATGATTTTATCGCTTCGGGTTTTGATGCCCGTAAGCTCATGCGCCTTATCGCGACCTCTCGCACCTACCAGCATTCCGTTGAAACCAATGAGTGGAACGAGGATGATGACGTCAACTTCTCGCACTCCCTGGCCCGGAGACTTCCTGCAGAAACGCTCTTTGACGCGATCCACAAGGCGTCAGGGTCCATCACCCATCTGCCGGGACAGCGTCCCGGTATTCGCGCCGTTGAGCTGCCTGGTCCCGAGGTCAAGCTGGGCGACAATTTCCTCGATCTCTTCGGGCGGCCGCCCCGGGAGAGCGCCTGCGAGTGTGAGCGGGGCTCCGGCATGTCTCTCGGCCAGGCCCTGAACCTGGTGAACGGGCCGACCTTCGCCGGGGCGATCAATGATCCGAAAAACACCATTCTCGCACTGGCCAATACCGAGAAGGATGACCGCAAGCTCATCGAGGAGATGTTCCTGTCCTTTCTCTCCCGTCTTCCGACGAAAGCTGAGACGGACGCGCTGGTTTCCAGCCTTGATCCGAAGCTCGGTATCAACGCCGATGCCTTGAATCCCGGTGACCGCGCCGAGCTCGAGAAGCGCTTTCTCGTATGGCAGAAGGCCCAGGGTACCTCGGCCTGGAAAGCTCTCGAGGTAAAGGCGGCCCGTTCTTCTGGTGGCGCGACGCTTGCCCCGCAGGCGGATGGCTCGGTGCTTGTAAGCGGAGCCAATCCCGACACGGATACCTACGAGGTGTTTGCCTGGACGCCGCTGGAGAAGATCACCGGTCTTCGCCTGGAGGCGCTGCCGCATGAGAGTCTCTCGAAAAAGGGCCCCGGCCGCGCCAAGGACAACGGCAACTTCGTTCTCTCCGAGCTCAAGGTCGAGGCGGTCGCAGCCGATGCCGCGGCGCTCGAGAAGCTCTTGCCCGTTCTCACCGCGGGGAAGAAACCGGCGGCGAAACCCGCGGCCGGCCCGATCGTGATCGCCCAGTCGAGCGATGGCTGGAAGTTCATCGCGGCTGCCGGTGTCGAGGGAGACGATTGGCTCAAGACGGAATATGATGACAGCAAGTGGGCCGCGGGAAAAACCCCCCTTGGTTACGGAGAGACTTCGCTTGCTGAGAAGAAGGGAACGACCATCGACCTGAAGGGGCAGCCGGTTCTTTTCCGCAGGAAGTTCTCCGTCGACCAGCAGGTCATCGAGTCCAAGAGCAAGCTCAAGCTGCAGGTGGCTTCCGACGATTCGGCAACGGTGTGGATCAATGGCCAGCAGGTAGACAAGGAAGATGTCGACCATGAGCCCCTGTACTGGAATCGTACGGTTGAGGTCGCTGCCGGGATTCTCAAGAAAGATGGGAACGTGATCGCGGCGCGGGTGAACAATAAAGAGGGCTCCAGCGACATCTTCCTCGATCTGCGCCTCGAGGCGGTCACGGCTGCCGCGGCACCCGCCGAACAGGAAGGACCCGGGTTTGCCGCTGTCGGTCTTCACAAGGCGAACCAGAGCTTTGCCCAGAAGAATTTTTCCGCCGGGCTCACGATCGATGGAAAATCCGATGATAAGAAGGGTTGGGCGATCGCCCCCCAGATGGGCCGAGCCCATACGGCCATCTTCGAGACCAAGGCAGACCTCGGTGTGGCGGGCGGGACGCTCCTGAAGATAACTCTCGACCAGAAATTTGGTGCTATGCACACCCTCGGTAATTTTCGGATCGCGGTGACCAGCTCGCCTCGTCCGGTCAAGCTGCCGTCCCTTCCCGATGAGATCGTCAATATTCTGAAGATCCCTGCCGAGAAACGCACTCTGGAGCAGAGCAGTCGCCTGCTGACCCAGTACCTCATGGGGGATAAGGATTTTCAGCTGAAGATTCGCCAGGGTGGGGTTCAGGATATTGCCTGGGCATTGGCCAATAGTCCCGCTTTCCTCTTTAATCGCTGATCATTTTGACTCAGTCTTAATTATTTCTTTATCTTCGCAGTCCAGCTGCCGGCGTTTTCCTGGGTTGCCTGTGATAGGGACCTAACTGTTTTATTCGTAAGTTCTAAGGCGTTTTGATGGCGCCCTGGATCGACTGCGGATGTGGAATTCAGCCTTGTTTTACGGCGGAATTCTTCATTGCCTGTGGAATTTGTAAAGATGGCGATGCGGGTTTTGGTTTAGACTCCATAGCCAAATTTTTTTTGCATACTTTTCAGTACAACAAAAGGAAATCCTGTCGCCTTGTAGTTGGTTCCGGGCGGGTTTCCTGAATTTTCCCTTCGCAGGGCATCTGATACTTGTCAGTTCAATGTTCGGGTGGAGGTAGTTCTCTTCGGGCGAGGTTTCACAATGAAGCGTATATACGTAGGTAATTTGTCTTTCAGTTGGGGTGAAGAGGAAGTGCGGGGACTTTTCTCCGAATACGGAGAGGTTTACAAGGTCGATCTTATCAACGATCGGGCGACGGGTAGGCCCCGGGGCTTCGGTTTTGTTGAAATGGATGCGGATAGTGCGGATGCCGCGATCGACGCTCTCAATGGCCAGGAGCATGGTGGACGTGTCCTCAGGATCAACGAGGCCTATGCCAAGGGTCGTGGTGGAGATGGACCGGATCGAGATTCCTCGGGCCCGCCGCCCGCAGCGGAACCCGCGGCCAGCGATGCTGGCAGCGACGACGACGATGCAGGTGGCGGTGACGACGGCGGCGGCGACGATGACGCTGGCGGCGATGACGGCGGCGGCGACGATGACGCTGGCGGCGATGACGGCGGTGGCGACGATGACGCTGGCGGCGATGACGGCGGCGGCGACGATGACGCTGGCGGCGATGACGGCGGCGGCGACGATGACGCAGGCGGAGAAGACGGCGGCGGCGACGAGGACGCTGGCGGCGCCGAGCG